>JAABUV010003607.1_pt1 | contig 19507 bp, 17 predicted proteins | sample 5559971 | NCBI WGS metagenome assembly JAABUV01 (sample SAMN10711881, study PRJNA513362) | rock metagenome | isolation source: Antarctica rocks | place: Antarctica: Victoria Land, Knobhead nord | collected 2015-12-19
CTCCCCCCCCCCCCCCCCCCCCCCCCGCCACCCTACTCAGATTACCCATACTAAAACTTCCAGCGCAAACCAAGATTCCGGCCATCGACGCCCGCATTTTTATCCCACAGTGAGTCGTCAATGGAGAATGCCGGGCAAAGGTGCCCGGCAATCTCCATCAAGATCGTGATTCAAGGTGAACCATCCTCCGTCAGTTTCCGATCGCCCCCGAGCTCGGGGGACCGAGGGGTGGCGGGGCACCGAGGGAGACGAAGAGGGCGAACTGGCTCCGGTTGGTCCGGGTGATCGCCTCGATGAGGGCGACCCGGGAACCGGACAGGAGGCGGAGGCTGTCCAGCGCCTCGATCGGCTTGCCCAAGGTCTCGCGGAGTCGGTCCTGGTCGAGGCGGTATCCCTCCTCGGCGGTCTGGAGGCCCCGACGGGCAACGGTCACCTCCGATCGGAGGGCCAGCGACTCGGCCCGGGCGGTCGCGACCTCGGCCCGGATCTGGTTCAGGACGCGGGCCCGCTCGGCCAGGGCCTGGTTGAACTGGGCCTTGCGCTGCTTGATGAGCGAGGCGTTGCCGGCCCCGAAGTTCAAGAGCGTCCAGTAGGCCCGGACGTCGAAGTCGGTCCGGCCGTCGAAGTGCGCCAGCGCCGGGGGCACGAGGTTGCTCCCGCCGCCGAAGGAGCCTCCGCTGAAGCCGAGCCAGATCGTCGGCAGGAACGGCCGGGCCTTCTCCTTGTTCACCTGGTATTGAGCCTGCATGGCCAGGGCGTCGCGGGCGGCCAGGTCGGGGCGTCGGGCCACAGCCGAGCGGATCAGGTCGTCGACGGGCGCATCGGGGTCGATCAGGGCGATCGGCTCCAATGGCCCGGCCAGCGGTTGGAGCCGGGACGATGGGTCGAGGTTGAGCCGCTCGGCCAGCCTCGCCGAGGCCACGGCGATGGCTTCCTCCGCCTGCTGGATGTCGGCCTGGAAGAGGCGGCGGTCTCCCTCGGCGCGATTGGCGTCGGACCTCCGCCCCTGGCCGGTCGCGGCGAAGGAGGCCACCGACTCGGCGATCCGGTCGGCTTCGACGGCCGTCTGCCGCCGCGCCGCCAGGACGGCCTCGGCACCAATCAATTCGATGTATAAACCCGCCACGTCGAGCAGGACCGAGTTGGCCGTGGCCGAGGCGTTGAGCCTCGCGCCGGCCACCCGCTGCTGTGCGGCCAGGGGCTCGTAGATCGCCTCGGTCAGCGGCGCGAAGATGTTGACCGCCGGGATCGCGATCGACTCGGCCGCCACGGTCCGGGCCCCCCCTCCGAAGTAGAACGACTGCTCGGTCAGCGGCAGGATCGAGCCGTTGGACCGCTGCAAGGGGCCGGTGTGGTCGTGATAGTTCAGACCGGCGTTGAGGTACGGCAGGAGCAGGGCCCGAGCCGCGGTCCGCTGCGCCAGGGCGTCCAGGATCAGGACCCGGGCCTCGCCGATCACCGGATTCTGGCCGTCGGCCAGCCGGAGGGCGCTGGCCAGGTCAATCGGATAGGGCGGGGCCGACTCGGGGATCGTCGGCGGGGTCGCGCCGGCCGGGGGAAGGGCCGCGACCGCCGCCGGGAGCGGTCCGGGCGTCGCCTCGGGGTCCGGGGCCTTGGGTTCGGGTTCGGGGGCGGCGGCCGGCTTGATCTCGGGGTCGACCGCCGGCTTGGGGCTCGCGGCCGGGGGCCTCGTCGGCCCGGGCGGGAGGGGCTTCGGGGCCGCCGACCGGCCGACCCCGGCGTTGATCGCCGGGGCGACCGCGTCGACTTCCAGGAGGTTGGGCGCGGATCTGGAGCGGCCCGAAGGCGGCCGGAATTCGGCCGATCGGGTCGCGCAGCCCGCCACCGCCGCCATCGTCAGGACGATCAGGAGAGCCGAGGGACGCCGTCCCCGGGCCGCGATCCTCAACCCCGACGACGCCGCGGGAGCCTGACGGGCGGGCGACCACGGATGTCGACCGGATCGCTCTCGCCCTCCCTTTCCGATCATGGGACTCATCACCGGGTCCTCATTCCTTGAAGGCGTGATCAGCGACGGGTCGTGGCGGTGGTCGGGTTCATCGGGGGAGGCGTGGGGGTCATCCTCGGGCCCGTTGACCCCGGCGTGTTGGGGAGGCCCGAGGGGGCGATCCCGCCGATCGGGACTGGGCGGGCCAGGGCGTCGGCGGGCGGCTGGCCCAGGGCGACGTAGAGCTCGAACTGGGCCCGGTTGTAATCCACGATCGAGTCGAGATACTCACGCCTCGACTGGTTGAGGAGCCGGAAATTGTTGAGCAGCTCGATCGGCAAGACCGACCGGACGCCGCGCTGGCGGATCAGTTCGTAATCCTCTCGGAACCCCTCGTTGCTGGCGCGGATGGCCGCCTCGGTGGTGGCGATCCGGGCAAACCGGGCGTGGGTCCGGGCGTAGGCCGTGGCGACCTCGGCTCGGACCATGTTGAGCACCGCGATTTCCTGGAACTTCGTCGCCTTGAGCCGGGCGTCGGCGACCCGGATCAGCGCGAGGTTGCCGACCCCGAGGTTCTGGAGCGTCCAGTAGGCCAGGACGTCCAGGTCGGTCCGGCCGCTCATGCTCCCGAAGACCGGGCGGACCAGGTTGCTCCCGCCGCCGAAACCGCCGGCGCTGTAGCCGACCAGGACCGTGGGCGAGAACGGCAGAACCTTGGAGCCTTCCAGCGAGAGCAGGGCCTCGCGGATCACCGCCCGGCGCTCGCCCAGCTCGGGACGCCGGAGCAGCCCGATGGCGATCAGCTCGGCGAGTGGCTGGGGGTCGGGGATGATCGGGAGCGGCACGACGTAGGCGTCAGTCGGCTGGAGGCGGATCGAGGGGTCGAGGTTGGCGACCCGGCAGAGCTCGGCCGAGGCCCCGAGGATCTCCCCCTCGGCCGAAAGGATCTCGCCCTCGCGTCGGGCTAGCTCGGTGGCCGCCCGGTCGGCGTCGGCCTTCCGGCCCTCGCCGGTGGCCGCGTAGTCGGCGGTCAGCCGGGCGACCTCGCGGGCCTCGTCGCGGGCCTGGAGCGAGATGGCCCGATGCCCCTCGGCCCGGGTCAACTCGGAGTAGGCCAGGCCCACCCGGAGGAAGACCTGGTTCCGGACCGCCAACGAGGCGAATTGCCGCTGGACGACGACCTGCTTGGTGGTCAGGAAGGCGAAGATCCCCTGGCCAATGTTGCCCGAGAGGACGACGCCCGGGATGTTCACCGTACCCGCCGCAACCGCGTTGGAGCCGGCCCCGACGTAGACCGCGCTCCGGTTCACCGACAGGATGTTGCCGTTGGACTGCTGCAAGGTCCCGGTGTGCGAGTCGTAATTGGTGCCGAGGTTGATCGACGGCAGGATCTGGACCGCCGCGTATTGCCGGAGGGCCGCGGCCTCCACGACCCGCTGGCGGGCCAGGTTCAGCTCGGGGTTTTCCACGCCGGCCAGGCGGAGCGCTGAGCCCAGGTCGATCGGGCGGGCTTCCGCCCCGAGGATCGAGGGGGGCGAGGGGATCGTCGCCGAGACGGCACGGGGCCGCTCCGGCAACGGCGGGAGCGCCGGCACCCGGGCCGGGTTGCCCGCCGCGGACGGTGTCGGGGCCTGCGCGACGGCCGGCCGATCGGACCAGCAGGGCCACGCGGCGAGCCAGACGATCATGATTCGGGGCGGGATCCTTCGCCGCACGACGACCTCCTGCTTCAAGAGTAGGCCGCTCGCGACCGGCCTGACCGGGCGAGGGGCGACCAGGAACAAAGATCGACGGCTAGTCAAGCCGATCTTGAGGGTCGTGACGGATCGAGCGGAGTTTGCGCCGCGAAGCCTTCGTTGCACGCCTTCCGCGATCGTCGAAAGTCGTTCAACGGGAATGAGATCGGCCGATCTCGCCCGAATGGCCGGCGGGCAACCCAGAGTTCGCCGGCTTCATCGAAACTTCCTCGGTGGATCGGGGCGGAAACCTTGAAGATGGTCGCCTGCCATCCCGACCAATCCGACCGATCCTCGACGAGACGAAGGAGACGTTCCAGGTCACTCGCACCGAACGCCGCGACTGACCGGCCGAGCCTGGGGCGGCCGGGACGTTGATTCGGGCGAAGCGGGGGGCGTTGACCCCTTGCCGGGAGGCTCCCGAGCTTCTAGTCTAAGGAGTCGTCCCGCGCCCCGGGCGTCCCCGCCGCCTCCTTCATCCGAACCGGCCCTCCCATGTCCAACCCGCAATCACAGGATGCCTTCACGATCGAGCGCCGGGGCGACCTGACGGTGGTCTCGGCCACTCCGGCGCTGGAGTCGATCGCCATGGGGCTCGAAGACCAGGCCGCCGAGCTGATCTTCGAGCCGCTCCGGAACGACGCCGAGCCGCTGATCGTCTTCGACCTGTCGCAGGTCGACTACTTCGGATCGGTCTTCCTCGGGGTCTTGCTCCGGTGCTGGAAGATGGTCCAGGCTCGGGGCGGGACGATGGCCCTGGCGGGCGTCTCCACCCGCGCCAAGGAGTTGCTCCACCTCACCTCGCTCGACTTCGTCTGGCCGATCTATGCCGATCGCCGCGAGGCGGTCGAGGCCCTGCTCTCGGACTGACCGGGAGGCCGGGAAAAGGCCCGCCCGCCGCGCCGGCGCATTCCCGTTGACAGGCGGATCCCCCCGTCCGATGATGAATCAGAAGCCCCTCGTACCCGAGCGTCCCCGCCGGCTTGTCGAGGACGACGTCCGCCGGAGCCACCATGGGCATCTATGACCGCGAGTATTATCGCGACAAGACGCGAGGTTCGGGGTGGCTCTCGGGCGCGGCTCCCGCATGCAAGGCGATCATCCTCATCAACGTGGCCGCCTTTATCGCCCAGAAGTTCATCGGCCCGGCATTCGACGACTGGTTCGCGGCCGACAGCGGCGAGATCTTCGGGAAGTTTCGGGTCTGGGAATTGCTGACGGCGACGTTCCTGCATGCCAACCCCTGGCACATCCTGATGAACATGCTGTTCCTCTGGATGGTGGGGCGCGAGATGGAGTCGTTCTACGGAACCCGCGACTTCGTGGCCCTCTACATCGCCGCGGCCATCATCAGCACGCTCGCCTGGGCCATCGCCGAGACCTTCGAGCCGCCCCTCCTCCGGGGCCGGATGCTCGGCGCCTCGGGCGCGGTCATGGCGGTGGTGGTGCTCTACACCCTGTATTACCCCCGGCGCGAGGTCCTGCTCTTCATCTTCCCCGTGGAGATGTGGCTGCTTCTGGTCATCTATCTGGGGATGGACCTGCTCCAGTTCATCGGCAACGACCAGGCCCAGGTGGCGTACGTCGCGCACCTGGGCGGGGCGGGATTCGGCTACCTGTTCAAGGCGGGCGACCTCCGGCTCTCTCGCCTGGAGACGCTTTTCAAGCGGAAACCCCGGTTGAGGATCGTCTCGCCCGAGCCGCGCGAGGCGTCCCCTTCGAGGCCCTCGGTCGGTGCCACCTGGTCGCCCAGCTCGGCCGCAACCACCCGGATCGCCCCGACCCTGGTGATCCCCGAGGAGCAGTTCGACGAGAAGCTCGACGAGATCCTGGTGAAGATCGCCCAGGACGGCCGGGGCGCCTTGACCGAGGAGGAAAACCGGATCCTCGACGAGGCCAGCCGACGAGCCCGGAACCGCAGGAGCGACCGGATCTGATGGCCGAGACGCCGAGGATCCGGGAGGCCCGTGCCGAGGATCTCGACGTGATCGTCGAGTTCAATGCTCGGCTGGCCAACGAATCCGAAGGGAAGGCCCTCGACCGGAGGGTCCTATCCCGGGGAGTCTCAGCCGCACTCGCCGACCCCGATCGACTTCGCTACTGGCTGGCCGAGGTCGATGGTAACTCGGGGCCCGACGATCTCGCCTGGATCATCGGTCAGGCCGCCGTGACCCGCGAGTGGAGCGACTGGCGGTCGGGCTGGATCTGGTGGTTCCAGAGCGTCTATGTTCACCACGACTTCCGGGGCCGGGGGGTCTTCCGGACCCTCCACGCCCAGATCCGGGCCATCGCCCGGCAGACCCCCGACGTGATCGGCCTCCGGCTCTACGTCGAGGTTTCGAACGAGCAGGCCAAACGTGTGTATCAATCACTCGGGATGAAGCCCGGCGGGTACGACGTCTACGAAGAACTCTGGATCGGCTCCGAAGAACGATGCTGATCGCGGAGCCACCTCATTCGCCCTGGCTCATCCGCGTCCACCGTTCCAGCAGTTTCGCCGCGAGCCCGTCGTCGATCGTCCGGGTCGCCATCCGGACCCCTTCGACCAGGCCCTCGACGCGACCGGCGACCAGCAGAGCCGCCGCGGCGTTGGCCAGGACCGTGTCGCGATCCGGGCCCCTCGTCCCGGCGAAAATCGCCTGAAGCCGCCTCGCGCTCTCGGCCGGGCCAGAGACGCGGAGGTCGGCGGCCCGGACCGGGGCCAGGCCGAATTCAGCGGGTTCCCAGGTCCGGAGGGTCACGGAGCCGGACTCGACCCACCGGACTCGGGTCGGGCCGTCGAGGCTTACCTCGTCGAGCCCATCGGAGCCGGTCACGACCGCCGCCCGGGTGACCCCGAGTCGGGCCAGGGCCGTGGCCATCAGGTCGGCCGGTCGATCCTCGGGCACGCCGATCAACTGGTAGGCGGGCCGCGCCGGATTGGCGAGCGGGCCGATCAAATTGAACAGCGTCCGGAACGGCAACTGCCGGCGGACCGGGGCCGCGAACCGGAGCGCGGGGTGGAACCTGGGGGCGAACAGGAAGGTCAGCCCCAGCTCGACCAGGCAGCGGCGGAGGACGGCGGGTTCGGCTTCGGCTACAACCCCCAGCTCGGCCAGGACCTCGGCGCTCCCCGAGTTCCCCGAGGCCGACCGATTGCCGTGCTTGGCCACCGGCACGCCCGAGGCGGCGACCACGATCGCCGAGGCGGTCGAGATGTTGACCGTGTTGGCCCCGTCGCCGCCGGTCCCGCAGGTATCGAGGACTCCGGGAAGTCCCTCGATCGGCTCCCAGCCGGTCGACCGCTCGCGGACGGCGGCCACGGCCCCCGCCAGCTCGTCGGCCGACTCCCCTCGGACCCGGAGCGCGGCCAGGAACGCGGCGACGACGACCTCGGGCTCGTCGCCATCCATGATCGCCGCGACCGCCCCGTGGGCCTGAGCCTCGGTCAGCCCCCGGCCCGATCCCAGGACGCGGAGGGCTTCGACCAGGGGAGACATCAGGGGACACGGACCTTGGAGCGCTGGAACGCCCCGTCGATGAAGCGGTGGACGCCCAGTTCCAGGCCGATCGGAGTCCGCCGGGCCCCGAGCGCCTGAATCACCTCCTCGGCCGACTGGATCGGGTGGCCGGCAACAGCGTGGATCACGTCGGACGGGCGGAAATAGGTCGCCAGCGGGCTGTCGGGCTCGACCTTCATCACCGCCGCTCCCCGGAACCCCTCGGGGAGGCCCATCCGGCGGGCGACCGGCGCGTCCAGCGTGACCAGTTCTAGTCCCATCACCGAGCTGGCGACTGGGGGCCGGGGTGCCCGGGGTGACTGGGCGACGATTCGATCCTTATCAGCGACCATGACTTTCATCGCGACCTCGCGGCGGTCGCGCCAGACGATCACGTCGGCCGACTGGCCGATTGGGGACATCGAGACCAGGTTGATCAGTTGGTTCAGGTCAGCCACCTCGACCCCATTGAACCGGAGGATCACATCCCCCACCTTCACCCCCCCGACGGCGGCGGGCGACTGGTGATCGACCGACTCGATCCAGGCCCCCCGGGGCCGATCCAGCCCCAGGGTCGCGGCGCTCAGGGTCTCGAAGTCGGGGTGGAGCTTCACCCCCAGGGCGCCACGGCTAACCCGGCCGTTGGTCAGGAGTTGGCCCATGATCCACCGGGCCAGGTTGATCGGGATACTGAAGCCTACCCCCTCGTTACCGCCGCCGTTGGAGAGGATGGCGATGTTGATCCCGATGACCTCCCCTTTCATGTTCACCAGCGGCCCACCCGAGTTGCCCGGGTTGATCGCGGCGTCGGTCTGGAGGAAGTCCTGATTCTCGACGCCGGCCTTTTCGAGGTCAACCTCGTGCCGCCCTCGGCCGCTGATGATCCCCTGGCTGACCGAGTGGTTCAAACCGAAGGGGCTCCCCATGGCCATCACCCAGGAGCCGACCGCCGCCTCGTCGCTGTTGCCGAGCCGGGCGGCGGGGAGGTCGGTCCGGTCGACCTTCAAGACGGCGATGTCGGCCTTGCTGTCGAGCCACATCTTCGACGGGTGGAATGACCGCCCGTCGCTGAGGAAAACGTCGATCTGAGCGACCGATGCCCCGGCGACGACGTGGTTGTTGGTCAGGACGAACAGCCCCTTGCCCTCGCCCCGGACGATCACACCCGAGCCGGTCTCCTCGAATTCGGCGGCGTGGGGCTCCTCGTCGCGCTTGCCCGTCTTGTGGGCGACCAGGTGGACCACCGACGGCGAGATTGCCTTGGCCACCAGCTCGAACGTCCGGTCGACCTGCTCGAACTTCGCATACTGGTGGGCGAGCTGGCCGTAGATTCCCTCCTCGCCCTGCGACCGGGGCCCCGGGAAGGCCGAGGTCGGCCCGACGTCCTCGGACGGCGAGGTGATCGGCGCCGGGGTTTTGGACTGGGCCGAGATGACCCGGCCGCCCCGGTGGAAGTTCATCCCCAGCGAGATGCCGAGGGCGAGGGTCAGGAGGAGGACCAGAGGCGATGGGGAACGCATCATGGTCAACCGATCTCCATGCCGGGCCGGGTCCGGGGGCACGAGGTGCGGGTCGAAGTCGCGAGGCCCCGCCCGGGCGGACGGTCATTATGTTAATATAGCCCGGAGCTTGACGACAAGTCAAAGACCGCGACCGGACGAACCGGACCTCGCCCGCTCTCGTAGTAGAGTGGAAGCGTGGATCTTGAGCGCCGGCTGCGGGGGATCGAACCCCGGGCGAGAGACGAGTGACCCGTCGGTGTCTCGATTTTTGGAAATTACCGGCTCTCGGTGGGGCTTCGGCTCAACCTGAAGCAAGTCCCGGGCCGACACGGGTTCCCGCCGGGATTGCCCGGCGTCCTCCGGGGAGATTATCCTGGGGCCTTGCGTTCCCGCCCTCCAACGCGATGCGTCTCCGCCGTCTCGGCTTGCGATCGACGGAAGTGGGTTTTTCCTCCGCCACGTTAAAAACAAGGAACCGTCCCCATGACTGACATTTACGACGAGATCCTCGCCCTCAAGGAGCGCGAGGACGCAACGATCCTGGCCCATTATTACCAGGACGGCGAGATCCAGGAGCTGGCCGACGTCACCGGCGACAGCCTCAAGCTGGCCCGCGCGGCGACCATGGTCGATACCGGGACCATCGTCTTTTGCGGGGTCCACTTCATGGCCGAGACGGCCAAGATGCTCAACCCCGACAAGCGCGTGCTGCTGCCCGACCTCCGGGCCGGTTGCAGCCTGGCCGATAGCTGCCCCGCCCCCGCGCTGGACCGCTATCAGGCGAAGCTCCGGGCCGAGGCTCGACGGTTTCAGACGGTCACTTACATCAACAGCACGGCGGCCGTGAAGGCGCTCTCGGACTGGATTGTCACCTCGGGCAACGCCGAGGAGATCATCCGCCGGGTTCCCGAGGACCACGAGATCCTCTTCGTGCCCGACCGGCACCTCGGGTCCTACCTCCAGGGGGTGACGGGCCGGCCGATGATCCTCTGGGACGGCTCGTGCATGGTCCACGAGGTCTTCAGCGTCGTCGACCTGCTTCGCCTCAAGCGGAGGATGCCCGGGGCGGTCACGCTGGCCCACCCGGAATGCCCGGCCAACATCCGCGAGCAGAGCGAATTCATTGGCGGGACCGAGGCCATGCTCCGCTACGTTGAAGGCCGGGCCGAGCCGACCGACTTCCTGGTGGCGACCGAGGCGAACATGCTCTGGCAGCTCCAGAACGCCGTCCCCCGTCACCGCTACCACCCGGTCCCGGGGATCACCTGCGCGTGCAACAAGTGCCCGCACATGGCCCGGAACACGCTGGAGACCCTGCGCGACTGCCTCAAGAATGGCGGCCCCGAGATCCCCTGGCAGCCCGAGTTCGCCCGGGCGACCGAAGTCCTCCAGCGGAGCCTGTTGAACTGATCGGAACGTCTGGAATCGAAGGGTCCGTCTTGCGAGGGTGTATTATCGGCTTGTAGGGTCCGCTCTTGCGGACCCTACAAGGCCGATCGACCTGGCCAGAGAAGTACTCGAATCCGCCGGATCAGGGGATGTTGGTCAGCGGCAGGGGCGGCGAGGTCATTAGCCCTTGCATCGAGCGGGGGGAGTCGGCGGCGGTCGAGGCGGCGGGCGCCGGGGTGGCCGTCGAGGGACTGCCGGGGCCGAGCTTGGTCTGGAGTTCGTCGAGCACCTTCTGGAGGTGGTGGACGGCGTGGTCGCAGCCCTGGGTGTTGCCGGAGTAGGAGAAGGCGTTGGCCCGGAGCCGGCCGTAGGACCGCTCGTAAGCGACGACGTGGACGGTCTCGATGAAGTCGCCGGCCGGGCCCCCGCAGTGGCCCTTGAACCGGGCGAGGTCGCCCGAGGCGACGGCGTCGACGACCGGCTTGAGCGTCTCGGTCGAGACGTGGTGGGTGCCCTCGCCGTCGATCACGGTGCCGTCGGCGAAGACCTGGAGGAACATCCCGAACTGGCTCCCGGTGTCGGCCCGCCCGAGCGAGATCCGGGTGACCAGCGGGTCGGCCTCGGTGACCGGCTTGTTCACGCGCGACTTGGGCGTCAGGCGGGGGCCGCTCGGCGCGGTCGTCGGCGGGGTCGAGAGGGCCGGCTGGCCGCGGAACTCGGGGGCGGTCCGGGTCATCGCCGAGGTCGAGGGGGGCGTGGCCGGGGCCGGCGACGCATTGGACGAAGGGCCGCCGCCGATCCGGAACAGGCGGCCGAGGCGTCCCGGCTCGTCGCCGGCCCGGGTGGTCCCCTGCGCCGCGATCAGGATCAAGCCGCCGGCAACTGCCGCCGCCGCGAGCCGTGGAATGGAATCGAGTCGCATCGCCGACCTCCTTGTCGGTTAGCCCTGGGCCGGAGGATTCGCCCCACCCCCGGGTCCCTCACATGGAGACGACCCGATACACCTCCTCCAGGGTGGTGGCTCCTTCGAGAACTTTATCGACCGCGGCTTGCCTCAACGTTCGCATTCCCATGTCGGAGGCGACCCGCCGGAGCACGTCCTTGGAGATTTGCTGGAAGATCAGCTCGCGGATCGTGTCGTTGACCTCCATGATCTCGAAGATCCCCGACCGGCCGAGGTAGCCGGTCTCGAAGCAGGCCGGGCAGCCTTCGCCCCGGGACAGCAACGTCCCGGCCCGCTCGACGGGGTCGAGGCCAAGCATCGCGAGCTGCTGCTCGTCGGCCTCGAAGGTGACCTTGCAGTAGGGGCAGATCTTGCGGAGGAGCCGCTGCGAGATCACCGCCAGCAGGGTGTTCGAGAGCATGTAGCCGGGGATCTTGAAGTCGTACAGGTTGCCCAGCGTGCTCGGGGCGTCGGCGGCGTGGATCGTGCTGAAGACGAGCACGCCGGTCAGCGCGGCCCGGATCCCGATGTGGGCGGTCTCGTCGTCGCGGATCTCGCCGATCATGATGACGTCGGGATCCTGGCGGAGCATCGCCTTGAGGCCCGTGCCGAAGGTCAGGTCGATCCGGGCGTCGACCTGGAGCTGGTTGACCCCGGGGAGTCGCCGCTCGATCGGGTCCTCGATGGTCAGGATGTTCCGGGTCGGCGAGTTGACCTGGCTCAGGCAGGTATAGAGCGTGGTCGTCTTGCCCGCCCCGACCGGCCCGGCCACCAGCACGGCCCCGTAGGGCTTGGCGCAGATGTTGGTGAGCTGCTCGGTCTGGGCCGCGTCCAGCCCGAGCAGCTCGAAGCCGTAGGCTTCGGACATCGCCTCGTGGATCCGGACGACGATCTTCTCGCCCAAAACGACCGGGAGCGTGGCCACCCGGAGGTCGCGTATCTGGTCGTGGTAGCGGTAGCGGATGCGCCCGTCCTGCGAGTGCCGGCGCTCGACGATGTTCATGTCCGCCATGACCTTGAGGCGGCTGACCAGCGAGGTGGCGAAGGCCGGCTCCAGTTCGAGGACGTCGTGGAGCTGGCCGTCGATCCGGTATCGGATGCGGAAGAACGTGTCCTGGGGGTCGAAATGGATGTCGGTGGCCCGCGACTCGAAGGCCCGGTCGAAGATCTGCGCGACGAGGTCGGGCGAGCCGGCCGTCGCGGCGATCTCCTTGAGTTCCTGGCGGATGTCGCGCTCGCGCTGGGCGAGGTCCGGGGGATGGTCGAGCTTGGGGGCGATCGCCGGGACGCCCGATGCCTCGGGCGGGACGGCGGCCGAGGGGACGATCGAGGCGGGCGGGGCCGAGCCCACAGGGGCGAGCGGGAGGCGGTCGGAGGGCGGCTGGACCGACGGGAGCTTGTCCAGGATCAGTCCCTTGAGCCGATCCTCGGCCACGAGCTTGAGCCGGAGAATCGACTGGCGGAGGTCGAGGTTGTGCTCCCGGCCGTATTGCTGGACCGCGATGAGCTGGGCGGCCGAGAGCAGGCCGTCCCGGACCAGCAGGGCGCCCAGGGCCTGTTCGGAGGCCGGGGGGAGTCGATCGTGCCTTGCGGCCATAGGGACATCTCGGCAGAGGGATGCGGGAGCCCTCCCTTGCCCGACGACCCGCCCATGGAGGACGTTTCGAGGCCGGACCATCCGGGACCGACGGGGGGGCAATCGACCCGGGGTCGATTGTTCCCCATCGGGCGGAGGTTTGCCAGACGGCAGCGGCCGGAAAGCCCGGCCGACCCCAGCGCGCGGCGACGCCGGCCTCGGGCCGGCCGTCGAGGCGTCTCCCGATCAAGGAGATAACCCAGGCGGCGGGACAGAGGCCGGCGTCGGTCGGTCAGAAGCTGGAGAAGCCGCTGAGCTCGTCCATGAGCCGATCCAGGGCAACCTGGATCTTCTCGGGGGTCTCGTAGGTCCCGGCGGCGATCTGCTGCCGGATCTCCTCGACCTTCTCATGGCGGATCTCGGGCAGCCGGCTGATCCCGTCGAGCATCTGGCCCAGGGGCGAGATCTCGACGTGGTCGCGCGGGGTGCCCGCGTTCACGGTCTGACCGGCGTCCACTCCGAACGCGGACAGTCGCGGATAGATCGGTTGGGGGCCCTGAGCCCCACCAGCGCCGTAGATTTCCATTTGAGCATCCCCCTTCTTGTTGTCGGAGCCCGTCCAGGCCAAGACGACCCTATCGAGCGTTGTTCATCAAAGACCCACGGAGGCCGCACCCGAGGCCACACCCGGCAATCCGCCGGGGCTTTACCCTCTCCTTGGCTCCGCCGCGGGGCCCGAGGCATCCGCCTCAAGCTTCCACACCCTTATCATCGGTCGGGGAGATGGGAGGAATTTAACCAAAGGTCCGAAAATCAGGAGAACCTTTGCGATGCGCTCTCAGTTAGCCGAGCCCCGCCTCATCCGGGCCGGGCCCTGGTGCTTCATGGCCTCGCTGAGCTGGGCCGTCATCTGCCCGAGTCGGGCGGTGACCTCGGCCACCTGGCGGCGGACCACTTCCATCTCGTCGCGCTGCTGCGGCGTGTTGGCCCTGGATTGGACGACCTGGAGCGTCTTGACCGCGTCGTCGAGCTTCTCCGCGCCGTTGGCGAAGACCTGGGCCGAATCGTACACGCTCTGGACCCGGACGTCCTCCTGGGTCGGCTTGTACAGCGGGCTAAGCACGAAGGGGTTGGCGTAGATTTTCTGGACCAGCTTGCTCCCCCAGTCGCTCGCGTCCTTGACGTTGGAGACGGTCCGCTCGATATCCACCCGGTTCCGCGTCAGCATGGCGATCGCCACGTCGGTGATCTGCTTGACGTTGTAGAGGGCGAGGTCGGCCCGGTTCCGGGTTCCTTCGGCGTGGTCCAACAGGGCGGCGAGCTTCTCCTGGTCGCGGGCGACGACCATCTTGAGCGTGGCCGAGAGGTCGCGGAGGCTGGCGATCGTCTCCTTGAGGTTGGGCCGGTTCTCGGCCAGGAGGCCGTCGACCCGGGCAGCCAGGGTGAGGATCTGCGCCAGGACCGCCTCGACCCTGGGCGAGGCCGAGGCGATCCGCCGGGTCGCCTGGTCGACGTTGCCGACCGCCGACTCGACCACCGGCCGGACCGCCTCGCTGGTCGCCCGGATCCCGGCGGCGGTCTCCTCGACCGAGCCGACGATCTGGCGGACCCGGGGCGCCGAGGTGTCGACGAGGTCGCGGACCTCGCCGATGGTGTGGCTCAGGTGCTTCCGCTCGATCGGGCCGAGCCCGACCTGCTCCAGGATCGGGTCGAACATCGAGGTCTCGACCCCCTGAACCACCTTGCCCGCCGGCAGAGCGGCGGTCGCCTGGCCGGTCGAGATGATGTTGACCCTCGACTGGCCGGTCAGGCTCGACTGGATCGTGATCCGAGCGTCGGCCTTGAGCCGGCCCGCCAGGTCGTCGGGGACCGCCAGTTGGACCCGGGCCCGGAGGACCCCCTCGACATCGGCCAGGGTCACGGCCACCACCCGTCCCGCGTCGACCCCGGCGATCCGGACCAGGCTCCCGGGGCGGATCCCCTGGCCGTCGCGGAAGTCGACGTCGATCCGCCGGCGGTGGGCCAGGAATCCCGGCCCGCCCCCCGCCAGCGCGAGCAGCCCCAGGAGGGCCGCCATCGCCAGGACGACCACCAGGCCGACGCGGATCTCGCGTCCCGAGGCTCGAGCATTCATGGGAATCCCTCCCCCACGTCGGGGCTTCGCGTTTCGAGGTCACTCAGAGGCGATCCGGCAACTTTTCTGTGTCTTGGCAATGGGTGATGGAAAATGGGCGATGGTTGATGGGTGAAGAAAGTCCCAACAAATCAGCCGAAGTGGCGACTGATCCCTTTGCGCTGGTTCGCCTTTAACCATGAGCCATTTTCGATCCCGGATCACCTCTCCATGCGACCGGCTTTCGATTGACTGGCCGATGGTCCGCGAATCGAAACTGGATGGTGGATGGGAGGGCTCCATGCTTTGAATTGACGGTTGACGGTTGACCCCTCGCCCTCGCCCTCCCCCATCACCCATTCGGCGGCACGAGCACCGTCGGCCCGAACACGGGCCCGGCGTGGTAAACCAGCAGGAACCAGCCGGCGTTCATGGCCAGGATCGCCAGGCCGGCCAGGTAGATGGACCGGCAGGCCGACCGGCAGACGGCCTCGGGCTGGTCACCCGACCCTTCGGGCCTCGCGAGGCCCTCGTGGCAGGCCAGGAGCGCGGCCACGAGCCCGAACGCGGAACCCTTGACGACCAGGCCGATCACGTCACGACTCCAGAGCATCTCCAGCATCATGTCGAAGAAGGCCGGGTAGGTCATGCCCATCATCGACTGGGCGACGATCCAGCCAATCGCGACCCCGACCAGCGAACCCCAGGCCCCCAGGATCGGCCCGGCGACCATGGCCGCCGCCAGCCTCGCCGCCACCAGCCGCGCCGGCTCGATCCCCGATGGCCCCGCCCTTCCGGGCCCGCGGAACTCGGCCACGTAGCGGGCCGAAACCAGTCCGGCCAGGATGAAGCCGGTCAAGAGCGGCGCGAGGTTCCGGATCAGCCCGACGCCCACGACTGAGCCGGTCGCGTCGACGAACGTCGCCCCGAAGTACGACTGCATTGCCAGGAACGAGCCCATCCCGACGTGGACCAGGGCCACCGAGGGCAGGCCCATCCCGAGCAGCCGGTCGAGCTGGCGGGCGGTCTCGGGCAGCAAGGACGGCGCCTCGCCGGCCGGCCGGATCGACGCCCGGAGGGCCGAGGCCGCCAGGATCGCCAGCCGGCCGAGGTAGCCGACCACGGCGTTGGCGGCCGGGAACGGATTCAGGGGTCGGAGGCCAAGGACGGGCTGAATGGCCAAGGTGCGGTCCCTCCCTGGACGCCCTTCCGGCCGATCCGTCGGCCCCGGGCGGGTCGGGTGTTGACTCTAGTCAAACTCTCGTCCTTTGAATAGCCGAATTGGGCCTTCCGGTCCTTCCACCAGGCTTGCCAACGGTCGACGGCCGCGGCCCGCTCCTTGGGGTCGGCCCAGGCGACGAAGCCGAAATCGCGCCGGGTCCGCTCCTTGAGCCCGTCGTTGGCCGTCATCCGGACCACTCGATCGGAGTCGTTCAGGCGGTCGATCAAGGCGGGGATCGCCACCCGCTCGGGCTGTTTGTCGTCGAGCCCGACGGCGCGGGCCCGGACGATCGGGGCCGGGTGGATCATGTCGCGGAAGCTCTTGGGGGCCAGGCTACAGCCCGCCCCCGAGGCCGCCAGCGGCAACAGAAGTCCGACGAGACAGACCCGCTTCACCGCGGGGCCCCCTTCCCTGGAGGTCCGGCCGCTGATTAGAGCCGACCGATCGCCGCCGGTCCCGCCGCGGATCCTTCGCGAGGGGCCCCCCGTCTTCCTTCGCGGGGGGTGATCGGGGGCGGCCTCCGCCGCGCCCGACCTTCGCCGACGCCCTTTCCTAACGGATCTCGACTCACGACGCAACGCCGATCTCCGGTCAGGGCAACGTCCGGGCGCACGGACGTCGGCCGCTCGCCTTCAGGCATGCGCCAGGGTGGCCGCCCGCCGGAGGGCACCGGCGGCCCGCTCGACGTCCGCTCGCGAAACGTCCAGGTGGGTGCAGGCCCGGAGGACTTGCGGCCCCAGGGCGCTGACCAGGATCCCATCGTCGTGGAGGCGGGCGGCCAGCTCCCTGGCGGTCCCGAGGGCGGGGTCGACCGCGATCCAGACCAGGTTCGTCTCGACCCGGCCCGATTCGAGCGCGAGTCCGGGCGTCTCCTCGACGGCGGCGGCCAGGAGCCGGGCGTTGGCGTGGTCTTCGGCCAGCCGGTCGACGTGGTGCTCCAGGGCGTGGAGCGCCGCGGCGGCGATCACCCCGGTCTGACGCATCCCGCCCCCCAGGACCTTCCGGAGCCGGTGCGCCTCGTGGATCACGTCGGCCGAGCCGACCAGGGCCGAGCCGACCGGGGCCCCGAGGCCTTTGGAGTAGCAGATCGAGACGGTGTCGAAGTAACGCCCCCACTCGGCCGCCGGGATCCCACTGGCGACCACCGCGTTCAGGATCCGGGCGCCGTCGAGGTGCATGGCCAGGTTGTGGGCCCGCGCCCAGCCCGAAATCTCGGCGATCGCCGTGATCGGGTGGATCCGACCGCCCGCCCGGTTGTGGGTGTTCTCCAGCGAGATCATCCGGGTCCGGACGTAGTGGGAATCATCCGGCCGGACCTTGCCCCGGAGATCGGACAGGCCGAGGACCCCCTCCGCCGGGTCGACCGTCCGGGCGGTCACCCCCCAGAGTCGGGCGATCCCCCCGCCTTCCCACAGATAGACATGCGCCGAGGGGTCGCAGACCAGTTCGTCGCCCGGCCGGGTGTGGACCCCGACGGCGATCTGGTTGGCCATCGTCCCCGAGGGGACGAACAGGGCGGCCTCCTTGCCGAAAAGCTGCGCTGTCTTCTCCTGGAGCTTGAGGACGGTCGGGTCTTCGTTCAGGACGTCGTCGCCGACCTCCGCCTCGGCCATCGCCCGCCGCATCGCGAGGGTCGGCCGGGTCACGGTGTCGGATCTCAGATCAATCGGAGCGGTTGACATGGAAACCTCAGGTACGATCACTGGCCTACTTAAGCAACACCCCGGCGGTCCATCATACCATCCGGTTTCGAGCGTGAGCGGGATCCGGGGCGAGCCGCCCTCCTCCCCTCGCGACCGGACCGCCGTTTCCACCCGGAACGACGACGAGCCCGCCCCGGCCTCCGGGTGGTCGTCCGGTGGTCGTCGGAATTCCGGGCCAGACGATCGACTGCGGGGCGAAGGCCGTCCTTCGCCCCGCGAGAGTCCCGGGATCAGGCCAGCCCGAGCCGGCGGTCGGCCGTCCGGAGCAGGTCGGCGACGGGAAGCCCGTGGGGGCAAGCGGCGTCGACGCCCGCGAGGTCGAGGTCGGCCATCGCCCGCGACTCGGGCGGGAGGGCCTGGTAGAGGGCCCGGGCCTCCTCGCGCTTGCCGTAGGCTTCGTAGTAGCGGTAGTACCGGAGGACGGTCGCGACCGGGACGCCCCGGGAGGAAGTCTCGCAGAGGTGGCCGCAGCCGTGGCAATAGCGGTTGGCGGTCAGGACCCGGTGCTCGTCGAGGAGCCGGGCCTCCTTGGCGCCGAGGGGCTCGACGGCGGCACCCATGTTCTCGCGGAGCTGGTCGAAGTTGGTCATCTCGCTGACGACGGCCTGGATCCGCTCGTCGTTGAAGACGGCCTTGATGGCGGCCTGGTGGAACTTGAAGCCTTTCTCCATCAGCCCGTTCATTCGAACGTCCTGTTTGCCCGCCTGGAACACCTTGGAGCCCCCCTGCGTCTTCATCGCGACGATCCCGATGTTGGCCTTGGACGCCTTGTCGATGGCCCGCTTGACCAAATCGCCGTCCATCTCGCGGAAGTTATATTTGATCATCATCTGATCGACCCAGCCGGCCTCGGCGGCGGCCTCGACCAGTTCGGGAAGCATCCCATCGTGGCAGGAGAAGCCGGCGAACCGGATCTTGCCGGACTTCTTCAGCCCCTCGAAGGTCTTGATGATCTCGGGGTCGCGGAACATGTCGATCTGCTTGCCGGCGATCCCGTGGATGTAATAGCAGTCGACGTAATCGGTCTGGAGCCGTTCCAGGCTCGCCTGGAGGTGGGTGACGAACGACCGGGCCCGATCGGTCCCCTTGAGGCCGGCGTAGCTGTTGTTCTTGGTGACGAGGTAGACGTCCTTGCGCTGGCCGGTCCGGGCCAGGACGTTGCCGAGGGCCTTCTCGGAGTTGCCGCCCTCGTAAGTCTCCGACGTGTCGATGTAGCGGACCCCGGCGGCGATGGCCCGCTGGACGAAGCTCTCGGCCACGTCCCAGCTCGTGCCCATCCCGAGCCTGGTGACCTTCACGCCGGTCTTGCCGAGTGTGACCTCGGGGATCGGCGACTTCGGCGGCGCGGCCAGGAGCGTCTCGGCCGAGGCCAGGGCGGCCCCCGAGGCGGCGGCCGTCTTCAGGAATTGACGCCGGTTTCCCCCGCACGAACCTTCCATCGACCCACCTCCGGTCAGTGACCACCCACATCATTCAAAGGGAAAAGTTCCCAATCAACCTCGAATCACTTTAACGAGGATGCCAAGAATTTTCGCCACGTCTCTCAGATAATATTCGGGATGATCGATCGAGAGGATTTGCCCTTCGAGTTTGAGGAAACGCCAGTTGCTACCGCTCGTGACGCAACCGAAGACCGCGGGGACCGCGGACCCTTCCCGTTCGTTGTACAGGCGGATGGCCACCATTTCGGCCGCGCACTGCCCGAGGCCGGAGATCAGGTCCTCCTTCTTGGCCTCGACGACCGCGACGATCGGGGCTTGGACATAATAATACTCGGCGGATCGGGTGATCACCTCGTGCCTCAACACCGTTGCACGCGCGGTTCCCACCTGGTCAAATCTCGTGATGACCCAAGGACCGATCTATCCTCACGATACACCAACGGGCCTCATTCAT
>JAABUV010003609.1_pt1 | contig 19497 bp, 17 predicted proteins | sample 5559971 | NCBI WGS metagenome assembly JAABUV01 (sample SAMN10711881, study PRJNA513362) | rock metagenome | isolation source: Antarctica rocks | place: Antarctica: Victoria Land, Knobhead nord | collected 2015-12-19
AGGCGACAGGCGACAGGCGACAGGCGACAGGCGACAGGCGACAGGCGACAGGCGACAGGCGACAGGCGACAGGCGACAGGCGACAGGCGACAGGCGACAGGCGACAGGCGACAGGCGACAGGCGACAGGCGACACTGGGAACCCATTGATAACCTTCGCGGACTCACGGCGGATAGATACCGCGCAAAGCATATCTTCTGGCGCCTCTCGCCCCTCGCCCCTCGCCCCTCGCCCAGGGAGGCTACATGACCGAGTTGGCGCGTGTCGGGAAAGAGGTGGCGGAGGCGCTGGCCGTGGGGCGGCCGGTGGTGGCGCTTGAGACCACGTTGATCGTCCATGGCTTGCCGCGCCCCGATAACTTGGTCGTGGCGGCAGAACTGGAGCGCATCGTGCGTGAGGAGGGCGCTGTCCCGGCGACAATCGGGGTCGTCGGGGGTGTGGCGACGGTCGGGCTCTCGACGCCGGAGATAGAGCGCCTCGCCACGCGGGACGGGGTGGCAAAGTTGAGCGTACGCGATCTCCCGATCGCCCTGGCGCGCGGCGCCGACGGCGCGACCACGGTGGCGAGTACCGCGTTGCTCGCGGCCCGCGCCGGGATCACGCTATTCGCGACGGGAGGGTTGGGCGGCGTGCACCGCGCGGCGCGCGATAGTTGGGATGAGTCGGCCGATCTCGTCACCCTCGGCCGCACGCCCATCGCGGTCGTCTGCGCCGGCGTCAAGTCGATCCTCGACGTAGGCGCCACGCTGGAGCGCCTGGAGACACTCAACGTGACCGTGTTAGGCTTCCGCACGGACCGCTTTCCCGGCTTCTACCTGACCGACTCGGGCTACGCGCTCGATTGGTCGGTCGACACGGAGGATGAGGCCGCGGCGGTGATCGCGGCGCAACGCGCCCTTGGCGCGCGACTGGGCGGCCTGGTCGTGGCCAATCCAATCCCCGTGGAACAACAACTGGACCCGGCGCTGCACGACCGCGTGCTGGCCGCGGGGCTGGCGGAGATTGGGCGGCGCGACGTGCGCGGCAAGGCGGTCAGCCCCTTCCTGCTCGACTACTTCCAGCGCGCCACGGCGGGGGAGAGCCTGCGCGTCAACCGCCAGATCGTGTACAACAATGCACGCCTGGCCGCGCGTATCGCGCGGGCGTGGGCGCTACAGGGTACGAGCGACGGCTTCACGGCCGTGGACGCCGGCCCGCGGCAGGGTCTGTGAAAAGTCGGCGGGTCCCACTAGGAGCGCGGGCGTCTCGCCCGTCCCGGCGCTCGCCGCCCGAGCGCCGGGACGGGCGAGACGCCCGCGCTCCTAGGACACGAGTCCTGTGGCCCGCGGTGATCCGCTAGATGGCTGTCGCCGCCCCTCTGATTGTTGTCGTGGGCGATGTGATCACGGACCTGATCGTGCGTCCACGCGAACCCATCGCGGTCGCCAGCGATACGCGCGCGGCGATCGCCGTCCGCCCCGGCGGGTCGGGCGCCAACACGGCGACATGGCTGGCGACCCAGCGCGCGGAAGGACTCGACCTGGACGTGCACTTCGCCGGCCGCGTAGGTCAAGACCCCTTCGGCGTCTATCACGATGGAGAGTTGCGCCGGCATGGGGTCACGCCGCACCTTGCCGTCGACGCGCGTCGCTCCACCGGGACGATCGTCGCGCTCGTCGATGCCGCGGGAGAGCGCGATATGCTCACGGATCGGGGCGCGAACCTTGGACTGCGGCGGGATGATCTGCCGCGGGATCTCTTCCGCCCCGGCGCGAGCCTGCACCTCTCCGGCTATACCCTGTTCGAGCAAGAGACGCGCGACGCCGCCCTGACCGCGCTGGCGTGGGCGCGCGAGCGCGGTATGACCATCTCCGTGGACCCATCCTCGGCTTCTCTCCTCGCCGCGGTCGGTCCCGCCCACTTCCTGCGTTGGACGCGCGGGGCCGACCTGTGCTTCCCCAACCTCGACGAGGGGCGCATCCTCAGCGGCGAGACAGACCCCGAGGCGATCGCGCGGGCGCTGGCCGCATGGTACGGCACGGTCGTCCTCACCCTGGGCGTCGCGGGCGCCCTATGGGCCCGCGCCGGCGAGCCAATCCTGATGCGCGCGGCAGAGCAGGTCGAGGTCGTCGACAGCACCGGCGCGGGGGACGCTTTCTGCGCTGGCTTCCTCGCGCGGTGGCTGACCGGGGCGAGCCCAAGCGAGGCCCTCGCGGCGAGCGTTCGCCTGGGCGCCGCCGCCGCGGGCCGCATCGGGGCGCGGCCGGCGCCGCCTGTAGGCCCATGAACAGACGTACTACTGGCCCACGGTAGAGCGGTCGTGCGGGGCCAACCAGTCCATGGCGGGACCTTTGGGCACAAGGCGCGTGGGGTTGAGTTTGTCATGCGTCATGTAGTAGTGGCGCTTGATGTGGTCGAAGTTCACGGTGTCGCCCAAGCCGGGCGTCTGGAACAGGTCGCGGGCGTAGGGCCACAGGTTGGGGTAGTCGACGAGGCGGCGCAGGTTGCACTTGAAGTGTACGTAGTAGACCGCGTCGAAGCGCACCAGCGTGGTGAACAGGCGTACGTCGGCCTCGGTCAGCGCGTTCCCTACGAGGTAGCGCTGCCGCGACAGCCGCTCGTCCAGCCAGTCGAGCCGCGCGAACAGAGTGTCGAAGGCCGCCTCGTAGGCCGCTTGCGTCTCGGCGAAACCGGCCTTGTAGACACCGTTGTTGACGTCCTCATAGACGACCCGGTTGACCGCGTCGATCTCCTCGCGTAGCCGCGCGGGATAGAGATCGCTGTCGGCAGTGGCGAGCGCGGCGAATGCGGTCTCGAACTGCGTGGTGAGCTCGGGGTAGTCGTTGGTGACGATGCGGCGCGTCGCGCGGTCCCATAGCGCGGGCACGGTGTAGCGGCCCTCGACGGTGGGGTCGGTGGCATGGTAGGCCTCGCTCAGGAAATGGAAGCCGTTGACGGGATCGGTCGAGTGGCCGGGTCCGTCGCGGAAGGCCCAGCCGCGCTCGTCGCGGATCGGGTCGACCACCGAGAGCGAGATGACGTCCTCCAGCCCCATCAGGCGGCGTACGATGACGGCGCGGTGCGCCCACGGGCAGGCCAGGGAGACGTAGAGGTGGTAGCGGCCGGGCTCGGCCTTGTAGCCGCTGGAGCCGTCGGCGGTGATGCGGTCACGGAAGGCGTTCTGCTGACGGACAAAGGCGCCGTCTTTACGTGTCTCGCTGGGTAGCTGTGGCGCGTGCGGCGCTGCGGTCATGGTATGTTCCTCCTACTATGGTAAGTGACGATGATACGGCTACTCCAACGATGAGGCGCGCGGCAACACAATAGTGACCGTCGTGCCGCGGCCCTCGTCGCTCTCGATAGCGAGTACGCCGTCGTGCTGCTCTACGATAGCCTTGGCCCCCGAGAGGCCGATGCCGCTGCCCGCGATCCCCCGCGCCGTCGAGGCGCGATAGTAGCGCGTGAAGATGCGCGGCAGTTCGTTCGCGGGGATGCCCACGCCCTCGTCGCGTACCGTGATCGCGACATCGCTGTCCCGCTCACGCACGCCGACGAAGACCGGAGCGCCGCGCGGGCTGTACTTCATGGCGTTGCCGACGATGTTGTGCAACACGCGTTGCAGGCGCGCGCTGTCGCCCCGCGCCGTCACGGGCGTCTCCGACGCATCGAGCACGATAGGCGTCGCTTCCACGCCATGCGCCCCCAGCCCCAGGGTCGCCTCGTCGACCACCACGCGCGCCAACACGGCCAGATCAACATCCTCCAGCTCCAGTTCCAGCGCCTCGCCCATCTGCACGCGGGCCATGTCGCCGAGCTCGCTCACGGTGGCGAGCATACGTTTGGTCGAGGCCGAGAGCGACTCCAATTGGGTTTCGAGCCAGGGCGGGTCGACGTCCTTGCCGCGCGTCAACCGCCGCTCGACAAGCTGGATGCGGCCAAGCATGTTCGTCAGCGGCGTGCGCAGATCGTGCGCGGCCACGGTCAGGAAGTCATTGCGCAGCCGCACCGCGGCTTCGGCTTGGGCCTGGGCCTCACGGGCGCGCGCCAGCAGTTCTTCGCGCTCGGCGGCGCGCACGGTCGCCTCCCGCGCCGTCATACGCAGATCGATCTCCGTCATCACCGCCGCCGCCAGATCCGTCAGGATCGCGATGTCCTGCGCGGTCCAGGCGCGAGGTTGGTAGTCGATGACACAGAAACTGCCCAGGACATACCCGTCGGGCGTGACGAGCGGGATACCTGCGTAGGCCACGACCCCAAAGTCGGGGATGGCCGGATTGTCGCGTACCAGGGGATGCTCCCGCGCGTCGGCGATGATCAGGGGCGCGCCGGAGGCGACCGTATGCTGGCAGAAGGAATGCGAGAGCGGGGTCTGGCGCTCCGACGCCAGTGGCTCTGCTAGTCCAAAAGCGCTCTTCGAGAATTGGCGGTCGGCGTCCACGAGCGACACCAGGGCGCTCGGCGCGCGCAGGATCGTGGCGGCGAGGCGCGTGAGGCGGTCGAAGGCTTCTTCGGGGTCGCTGTCCAAAAGGGCGGTACGCCGGAGCGCGTCGAGCCTATGCGTGTCACGTATGGCGGCGTCAACGGGCGCCGCCACGGGGGCCTGCTCCAGGAGCATGAGTACTGTCTCCTCTCGAACCATTCACTATATAGAGTATAGCAGTAGCGTCCCTCCAGATCTTGCGTCTAATTCAGTTCGCGTGAGAGCAACACTAGTTCCTCGATCTTGGCGCGGCCGGGCAACGCGGCGATCAGCAGAACGCAGTCGGCGACATCCTCGGGCTGCAGCGACGCGGCGCGGGTCGCGGCGTCGGGCGGACGCGGGCGCTTATCGAGCAGCGGCGTGTTGGTGTCGCCGAGCACGATGACGCCGCTGCGGATACCGTTGCCTTTCTCCTCGGCGTTGATGGCGCCGCTGAGGGCGGCGAGTCCCGCCTTGGCCGCTGTGTAGGCCGCGCCCGCGAGCGGGCTGGGACGGCGCGCGGACAGCGAACCGATGTGCACGAAGGTCCCGCTCTGTTGTGCGCGCATGATCGGCAGCACGGCGTGGACGCACAGGAACGCGCCGTCGAGGTTAGTGTTCATGATGTCGCGCCAGCCCCGCGCGTCCACTTGATCGAGGGCGCGCCGCGGCACGTTGAAGCCCGCGTTGTTGACCAGGACGTCGATGCGCCCGAACGCTTCCATAGCGTCGCCGACCATACGCTCGACCTCGGACTGTACTGTCACGTCGCACACCGCGACGCGCACGCGCTCGGGCGCGGCGCCCGGCGTCTCCCGCGCCAGCGCGGCCGTCTCCTCCAGCGCCGCCTTGGTGCGCCCGCTGACCACGACCGACGCCCCGGCCCCCGCCAGCGCTACGGCCGTGGCGCGGCCGACGCCGCTGCCCGCCCCGGTCACGAGGGCCACCTGTCCGGTCAATCCCATTCCTGACATAGCGCGTTGTCCTTTCACGACGGCACGCAATCGTCTATCGCTACTGGCAGCTCACCATCTATCGTACCGTTTACCACAATCGCGAAACAGCGTAGAGATCGAACACTTTGTCAGCGCTCAATATGGGTAGTCCTTCCACCATAGCTTGGGCTATAATCAGTCGATCGAAGGGGTCTCGATGGTAAAATGGTAGTCCGGCCACGACGAGCACATGTCTCAGGTCGACGGAGAGCAATGCAGCGTAGTTGAGCGCGAGTTGTTGTGGAATGAACGTTTCAAATGGTTGACTTAGGACGAGTTTGCCAATGCCAACTTTGATCGCGATCTCCCATACGCTGACGATACTCACCAATACTACGTTGCTGGGATCCTCGATGAGCGCCCTTATCATGGGTGGGAGCCTTGGATTGTCCTCAATGAACCACACGAAGGTATGCGTGTCGAGCAGCATCCTCATTCCATGTAGTCTCGGAAGTCTTCTAGTGGCGCATCAAAGTCCTCGGCTACCGTTATGAGACCTTTGGCGCTACCGGCCCGGCGACGGCCTTGCGGCCGTACAGTCGGGACTAACTGAACGGATTGCTGACCGTTCGCGTCGATAAAAACGTCTTCACCGTTTACGGCCGCGTTGACTAAATCCGGCAAGCGGTTGCTTGCCTCATCAAGATCGACATGCTGCATAACTGCTCCCTTCTAAAGATCATTGCTGTCCTCGTGCGATTATCAGACTAGGGTCATCAAGTAAAATGATCGCTTGTGGTAAGAATTTGCTGGGTTCACTTGTCCACCAAATGAAGATATGGGTATCCAGTAGTAGCTTCATTCCGACCCTAGCCAAAATTCGTCAGGTAGCGGGTCGTCGAAATCATCGCTGATCCAAATAGCGCCGGGTGTCAAATCCGGTACACGCTCTTTCTTAGGCGCCGCGATAGGGACAAGCTTCGCTAGTTGCCTGTCGCCCTCCACGATCAAAACCTCATCACCCGCCGCCATTAAATCCAGCAAGTCGGACAGTTGTGGCTGTCCGTCACGAATATCTATGGTCATACCAAGCCTCCAGCCGATAGGGATCACTCCCGTCATTGTACAGCCAAAAATAGAGTTCTATGATGCCGAGCGCGAAGTCCCACCCGTGCCAGCGGCGCCTCCGCTGCCATAATTTCAATGCTGTCACGCCCATCGATCACCGCTCCGCCGCAATCAAGCAGCTAGTGTTACCTCGGCACGGCGACTGAGCGGTTGTTCTGCTAACCGCCGCACCTCGACCAATACTATGATGACAGGGGTGACGGGACGAATGGCAGCCATCCCACCTCGTGTAGCGCCCATACCCCGACCGTCCCGATCCGCACCACCAATTCATTCCAGAAGAGCGCACGAGATGATTTTTCACCGCACCATCGCCACGCCATCGCTACAGGTGAAGACGTGGCCGACCGCATCATCGACTAGGATGGCCTGCGGCGTCTGCCCGATGGCCAGGGAGGACACGATCGATCCCTTCGCGGGATCGAAGGCGACGATGTAGCCAGGTGACGACGGATATTGCTGGTCGTGATCCGGGGCCGGGAGCGTAGTCACATAGGCGTGGCCCGTCGCCGGGTCGATGGCCGCTGTCGGATAGCCATAGGCCATGGGAACCGTGACCGTATTCAGCAGGGTACCACTGCGCCAATCATAGACGAAGACATCGTAGGGGCCAATATAAGGCGCGATGACGAGACGACCCCGGCGAGGATCGAGCGCCAGGCTAAAGGTGGCGTACCCGCTCCCGGCGCCGCCCATCACGTCGAACGTGATGAGGCGCCGCCCGCTGGACGCCGCGAAGACGGACACCCTGATGTCGGAGACGTCGTCCACGAGCTGCGCGACGACGATGTGCCCACCCGTCCCATCTGTGACCACGGCGGTCTCCCGGTTCACCATTGGCATGCTCGCCAAGCGCGTCCTCCGGCCTGTCCGTACATCGAGAACGTCGATCCGACCGGCCGCCGTCTGCAAGACGACGCGACCTGTCGCGGCATCGACAGCGAGGACAGCCGCCCCGTCGCGGTCGAGGGCGGCTAGCGGCGTCATGCGCCCCGTCAGGGGGTTGAGCGACACGATATGTCCGTGACCTTAATTGGGCCATCAGTGGGGATCGGGCAACCACGGAGGGGTAAATCGTGGCGGATACCGCCATGTGCACGACGGCACGCCGTTAATGTGTCGTTCGCACTATCATAGAAATGCGGTCACGCCGGGTGAACGGACGGTTTCTACGATACATGACGATACAAGGGGAGATGGCGATGGCGCGTAAGATACCCATGCGGCGACGGACCGGCGTGACGGATACGACCTATCCCGCCGCGGGCGTCCGCGCGATTTCGCCCACCGACATCGCGCAGTACATCCGCATGGAGCAGTGCGAGCGCTACCTGCGCCTGCGCCTGCACGAGCGCGCGCACGGCCCCCGCTTCCTGACCGACTACGGCGTGGCGGCCCAGCCTATCCCGCCGCTGCTGACCCGCTCGGGCGCGCGCTTCGAGGACCTCGTCGAGGGGGACAGCGCGGCGCGCTACCCCTCGGTCGACCTCGCCGCGTCGGCCCTATCGAGCAAGATCCAGCGCCCACCCGACAATGCGCGCGTCGCCGACGCCGCGCGCGCGCTCGCCCCCGGCGCGACACTGGTCCTGTTCCAGGCGCGGCTACAGATCGCGGTGGCGGGCTGGCTGATGCGCGGCGACGTCGATGTGCTGCGCCTGTCACGCGACGATGATGGCGCGCTCCATATACTGATCGCCGACATCAAGAGCTCGACCACGGCCAAGGTGGAGCACCGGCTGCAGGTCGCCTTCTACCATGAGATGCTGGCCGCGCTGCTCGACGGCGCGGGCGTCGCGTACGGCGCGATAGAGTTGTCCGTGCTCTATCGCGGCCCCGCGGCGCTAGGCGCGTCGTCCGGCGACGACTCTGGCAGCGGGAAGATCGCCGTCGCGGGATTGCGCGCGGAGGACAGCGCCCGCTACGAGGCCGAACGCGCGCTGGCCAAGGACTACTTTGGGGCGCGCCAGGGCCTGCTGGAGATCGTCGACGACCCCGAGAGCTATCGCGCCGCCGTGCGCGACCTGGTGACCGATCACGCCTCCACCGCGGCGCGCGTGGCCGCCGCGCCTTTCGACGCTGTGCCGTACCACCTCACCTACAAGTGCGACGGCTGCCTCTACAACGAGTTCTGCACCAAGTGGAGCGCCGAGCGGGACGACCTCTCGCTGCTGCCGCACACGACGAGCCGCGATAAGAGCGTGCTGCGCGCGGCCGGTGTCACCACCGTGCGCGCGCTGGCGACCCTCAAAGGGCCTCTCTCTCTCGCCTCCCCCGCCCAGTTGGCCCCTGCTCTCCTCGCCCCCCCCGCCCCCTCCGGGGGAGCCTGGGGAGACGCCTCCCCCCAGACCCCCGCCAACCACGGCGCGGGCGGATCAACGGGCACGGCCATACCCCAACAAGTCACGAGCCTTGGGCCGAACCTGACTGCTATTGCTGGGGACGGGGGCGTCTCGCCTGCGCTCCCAGGGAATAGCGCGGCGTTGCGCGACCTCGTCGCCGCGCCGGGCCGCGAGGGGCTCGTCGCGCGGCTCGCCGCGACGCCGCCGGTGGGGCAGCGCCTCGACGAGTTGGTGCAGCGGGCGCGGCGCTACCGCCGCTGGAAGGGCGACGACCTCGACGCGCTCTCTTACATCCCCAGCAAGGGCTACGGTTCGCTACCCTACTGCGACGCCGCGCACAACCCCAACCTCGTGCGCGTCTACATCGACGCGCAGCACGACTACCTGCAGGACCGCGTCTATATGCTCGGCGCCCTCGTCGTCGCCTGCGAGGACGGCGTACCCATGCCCGCGCGACGCCGTAGCGTGGTCCACCTCACGGAGGCGCCGCCGGTGAGCGACGAGCAGGAGCGCGACCTGTTCCTGCGTTGGACGACCGAGACGATCCGCGCCATCGTGGAGCTGGCCGCGCCGGATCGCGAGGGGCAGCCGCGCGCGCCGATCCACCTGATCTTCTACGATACGTTCGAGCAGCGCGTACTGCTGGAGGGGCTGGGTCGCCACGCCGCGTCCGTCCTCGGCGCCACGCCGCTGTACGACTTCGTGACGGCGCTGGCCGCGTTCGACTCGCCGGTGGCCACGTTCCTGGAAAGCGAGATCCGCGAGCTCAAGAACTATCCCATGCTCTGCCAATCGTTGCAGGCCGTCGCCGCGTACCTCAAGTTCGACTGGAACAGCCCCGCGCCCTACCGCGAACTCTTCCGCGCGCGCCTCTTCGACTGGTGGGGCAAGCTGGAGCGGGACGGCGATGACGCGGCGACGGCGGGGACGACGCGGGAGTCGCCCTGGTACACGGCGCGCGCCCGCTTCAGCAGCCAGATCCCGCTCGAGTACGCCTACGCCGCCTGGGGCGACCTGCCCGCGCCCACGCCGGGCAAACGCGACGAACTGGGGCCCTACCGCGCCGCCACGCCCGCGCTCCTCGCCGGCTTCCACGCCCGCCGGCTGGAGGCGCTGGAGCGCGTCGCCGCCGACTTCGCGGGCAACAAGCAGACCGAGAAGACGCCCTTCGAGCTGCCGTCGCTGCAACACTTTGCCGGCGCGGCCCCCACGCTGGCGCAGGCGCTCGACGAGTTCGTGACCATCGAGCGTCACGTCGAGCTGGCCGAGTGGAAGCGGGCGCGGCTGGCGCCGCCCGAGCGTCGCGTCCTCGCCGGCGAGACGCTGCTGGTGTGTTATGTCGAGAAGGATCAGGGCGCGGAGGCGGCGGCGCGAAACCGCGACAACGCGCGCCGCGCCGCGCTCAAAGACCGCTACTACGCCGAGTATCGCGCCGCGCATCCTGCGGCCAAGCGCGTGCAATTGCCGAAAGAGCAACAGGCCGAGGCCAAGTGGTCGCAGGACGGCCTGTGCGTGCGGCTGCGGCTGGAGTGCGCCGGCTTGGAGTGTGACTTGGACGAGGCGCTGGCCCTCTCGACCCTGCGCGTGGGTGAAGGGGTCGTGCTGTGCCCGCGCACAGCCGTCGACTCGCGCCTGCCCGCCGGCGAGCAAACGCTGTTCACGCCGACGCCCAAGCAGATGCTCTACGGCGTGCGCGGCCAGATCGCCGCCATCACGGTGACGCGGGACGGGGCCGGGCGCGCGGTGGAGGGCTTCGTGGAGGTGACGCTGCGTGAGTCGCGCGGCGGCGCGTGGTCGCGCGGCTTCGTGTTCGCATCCATCGAGCAGCCGCTGTCTGAGCGGGCGTATACGCTCGACCGCGACCCCAACAGCTGGTACGGCTACTGGTGCGCCAAGGTCACCGAGGGGCTGAACGCGGGCCAGCCCAACACCCTCTACGAACGCCTGGCCGCCCCCGCGTCCGCGCGCGTCGACTGGCCCGCCGCCGCCGTCGAGGGGCAGGCGCGCTTCCTGGCCGGGCTCGACGCGCTGCGCGCCGTCGGCGCGTTGCACCCCTTCGAGGAGAGCAAGCGCGCCTACATCGGCGCGCACGGCGATGCGCCCGCGCTGTTGGTGCAAGGACCGCCGGGAACCGGCAAGAGCTACGCCACGGCCTTCGCGCTGTTCGCGCGGCTGCAGGGCGCCATGGCCGCCGATATAGATTGCCACGCCATGCTCTCGTGCAAGACGCACGCGGCCACCGACGTGCTGCTGGACAACGTCGTGCGGGTGCGACAACTGCTGCGCGACGCGTGGGAGCGCCACCCAGACATCATGGCGGAATACTTTGACCGGCGCCTGCTCGACACGCCGCTCTACCGCGCGCGGCCACGCGGCGGTGTGCCCAATGGAGTGACGGCGCTGCGCCGCGCGGAGGAGCGTGGGGTGGACGAGCCACGCAACGTCGATGTCGTGCTGTCTGAGCGCTGGCCTATCATCGCGGCCACGCCCGGCGCGATCTACGGCATGGTCAAGGAGCGCTGGTCAGACAACATCTTCGGCCACGGCGTATGCGACCTGCTGGTGCTCGACGAAGCCTCGCAGATGAACCTGCCCGAGGCGGCCATGGCCGCGTTGCCGCTCAAAGCCAACGGCGCGCTCGTCGTCGTCGGCGACCACCGCCAGATGCCGCCTATCGTCAAGCACGACTGGGCCGTGGAGCCGCGCCGCACCTTCAAGACATTCCGCTCCTACGAATCGCTCTTCCTGACCCTGCTGGAGCGCCGGCCGCCCGTCCCCGTGATCAAATTCGCGGAGAGCTTCCGATTGCACGCCGACATGGCCGCGTTCCTGCGGCAAGAGGTCTATCGCAAGGACGGCATCGACTACCACTCGCACAAGCGCGAGGTGCTGCCGCCGTTCGCGCACGCCGACCCGTTCGTCGCCGCCGTGCTGACGCCGGAGCGCCCCATCGTCGTGGTCGTACACGACGAGGAGTCCAGCGGGCAGCGCAACCCCTTCGAGCAGCGGCTGATCACGCCGCTAGTGGAGGCGCTGGCCGCGCCAGATACGTACAACCTGGACGCGGAGCACGGGCTGGGCGTGGTCGTACCACACCGCGCGCAGCGCGCGGCGCTGCAAGAGGCCGTGCCGGCGCTGGCGCGGCGCGACGCGGCGACAGGGACGATCACGCGCTCGGCCGTCGACACCGTGGAGCGTTTTCAGGGCGGCGAGCGCATCGCCATCCTGGTGGGCGCGACCGAGAGCGAACGCGCGTACCTCTTGGACTCGAGCGAGTTCCTGCTCGACCCGCGCCGCCTGACCGTGGCGCTCAGCCGCGCCAAGCGCAAAATGATCCTGGTCGCCTCACAATCGGTGTTTAGCTTGTTCAGCGCCGACGACGAGACCTTCGCCAACGCCCAGCTGTGGAAAAACCTCTTACGTCGCGCCTGCACCGTCAAGCTGTGGGAGGGCGAGCGCGACGGGCACAAAGTGACCGTGTGGGGCAATGTAACGTCCTCACACCCGGCGCCACCATAGTCCCATGCGTTGACGGCGGTTTCGTCCCGTTCTACTAATCTGTTTATAGGGTCTGTTTACTGATGGCTTGATGCTTGCGCTGCCTGTGTTGTCAGCCGAGGAGCGTATCCTCTTCCCGGACATCGAATTGCGCTTCAGCACACCGCAGGCGTTCTTCGACGCGATCGCGCCGCTGCGTGAGCAACTGCCCGTCGTCACCGCAGAGCTGCAGCACACGTTCCCAGGGTGCTACAGTGTGATGCACGAGGTCAAGCAACGCCAGCGGCGCGGCGAACATTTGCTCGACCAAACCGAGCGCGTGGTCGCGCAGGTCGTCGCCGGTGATGGCGCGGCGTGACTACCAGGCACGGCTGGACGCCGCCTGGGACGACCTACTGCTCACCGCATTCCACGATATCCTGGCGGGCACAGCGATCCCCTCGGCTTGGGAGTCGGTGCGGGCGCTGCAGGGTCGGGCGCACACGCGATGATACGCCCCCGCCCACCCCGGCCCCCGTGGCGACCGATCTGACGGTGTCGGCGGAGTGTCTAGCCAACGGTCATTTGCGCCTCGATCTAGGCGAGGACGGGGTGCGCGCGCTGACCGTAGCGGGGCAGAATATCCTGGGTCCGGGTGGGATCGGGGTTCATCTGAGGGAGGACTACACCGATACGTGGACATTCCATACCGATCGCTTCCGCGAACCGATCGTCGCCGCTTTCCATCCGGGCGCCTGGACGGTGGAAGAGACGGGGCCGCTGCGCGCGCGGGTGCGCGCGGAGGGCTGGCTGGGTCACTCGTGGATCCGCTGGACGTTGACGCTACACCGCGACGACCCGCGGCTGCACATCGACCTCGATATCACGTTCAACGAACGCTTCGCGTTGTTGCAGATGCCCATTCATGTCGCCGACGCGGTCGAGCGTTGGACCGATGGACTGGCGGGTGGAGCGGTCGAGCGTCAGCCCGGCCCGGTCGAATGGCCGCTGCAAGGGTGGTCGCGTGTGATCACCGGAGGGTGCGCGGTCGCGCTCATCACGGCCGACGCCTATAGCCTGAGCTTGGATGACCGCTGCTGGCAGTGGACCTTGCTGCGCTCGCCCCGCATGGCGTGGGGCGGCGGCAACCCCGACATCTACGGTGGGCGCGACTGGCATACCGACCAGGGGCCGCACAGCTTTCATTTCATCATGCAGGCGGGGACGATGCTGGAGGATGACGCGTTGCATACGGCCGCCCGTCAGCAGGCGCAGCCCCCGATCGTCTTCGACCGCTATGATGGGTTGGAGCGGCCGCCGTGGGGCAATAGTCCGCCGCGGCGCCTATGGACGGCGGCGGAGCAGCGCACCCAGCATGACACGGATATGTTGACGTATTGTACTATAGCGTGTTACGGTCCATCCGTGGGAATGCGTCGGGCCATTGCGTTTTTAGCAGGTATCTTGTTGTTATGTGCAGGCGTCGCGGGCTGCGGACAGCCTGCGGCGGCGCCTCTCGGCCGCGTCTACGGCGATCCACGCGCGGGCCTCTCTGTCTTCAAGTTCTCCGGCTGCGGCGCCTGCCACCCCATCTCCGGCGTCTCCGTCGGCGTCGGCAATCCACCGCCCGCTCCCGCCCTCGACGGCGAAGGCGCTAAACGCTCTCCGTCTTGGTTGCGCGCGATGCTGCCCGCCCACCTGCGCCAGGAAAAGCTGGCGCCGCTCTCGCCGCGCGACGCTGAAGACCTCGTCACCTACCTGACGAGCCTGCGCTGATCGCAATACAGTGCAGATGGCCTTGGCCTAGCCTTTTTGCCGGTACCCGGCTCTACTCTTTCTTTGCTACCCTATAGGTGGGCAATTCAATGCCCGCACTGTTTTCCCACCACGACTTACGATTACGACTCACGATCAAGGAACATCGCAACAGATACATGTCATTCGACCACTACCACGGCCACCCTCCATCTTCTAAGGCGCGCCCGCCGCGCCAATCGCCACCGAGCGATGGCCCGGCTCCCGACGCGCCGCGCGGTCCGCGCGCGCGCCTACGCGCCACTATCACGGCCACGCGCGGCCGCGTACATACGACCGTCAACGCCGTACGCGGCACCCTCGTCGGGTTACCCCGCGTGCTCGGGCTCGTCTGGGGCGCCAGCCACGTCCTCACCGTTATCCTGGCGCTGACCACGGTTCTCACCGGTATCGTCCCGATCGCGCAAGCACTGACGACCAGGCTGCTCCTCAACGCGGTCGTGCATGGCATCCTCCTGCATGCGACGCATCAACCTGACCGCGCCCCTCTCACCATACCCCTGCCGTGGGGCGCGCTCCAGACGCCGGTCAGCGGTACCGTGGGCGTCGTCATCGCGCTCGCGCTCCTACAACTCGTCATCTCAGCGTTCAGTGCGCTGCTGCAGACGTTCAGCAATATTAGCCAGCAACTCTTACAAGAGCGCGTCGGGCAAAGCGTGCAACTGCTGATCATGGAGCGCGCCTCCAAACTCGATCTCGCCTTCTTCGAGGACGCCTCGTCGTACGACATGTTGCAGCAAGCCCAACGGGAGGCTACGTCGCGTCCCGTCATGATGGTCTCCAGCACCTTCGGACTGGTGCGCACGCTCATCACCTTCTTCGGCTTTGTGCTCGCGTTGATCAAGGTCAGCCCCTGGCTTGCCGTCATCGCCCTCGTCGCGCCGATCCCATCGTTCATCTCCGACTCGCGCTACGGCTGGCGCGGCTACGCCATCGCGCGGCGCAACTCGCCGATCCGGCGGCGCATGTCCTACCTGCTCAGCCTCCTGACCACCGACACCTACGCCAAAGAGGTCAAGATGTTCACGGTCAGCCGCTACTTCATCGACCAATTCCGCCGCCTCGGACAGGGCTACTACGACGAGCAGCGCAGCCTCATCACACGCCGCTACCTGGCCGGCTACGCCTGGGGTGTGCTCACCACGCTGGCCTCGTCGGGCACCTATCTCTTCGTGGCCTTACAGGCCGTGTATGGACGTTTTGGCGCTGGCGGCATTGGCGATCTCTCGCTGTTCACACAGGCCGCTTCGTCTGTGCAAAGCTCTTTCCAAGGTATACTGAGCGGCCTAAGTTCGCTCTACGAGAACAACGCCTACCTGAGCACCCTCTACGAATTGCTCGAGGCCAAGCCGCGTGTGGTTGCCCCCGCGCATCCCATCCCCGTGCCGCAGCCGGTACACGGCGACATCGCGTTCGAAGGGGTCACGTTCGGCTACGAGGGCTCCGACCGCACCGTGCTCAAAGACGTCAGCTTCACCATCAAGCCCGGCGAGACCGTGGCCATCGTGGGCCGCAACGGCGCCGGCAAGACGACCCTTTTCAAGTTGCTGTGCCGGCTCTATGACCCCACCGCCGGCCGCGTGCTCATCGACGGCCACGACATCCGCGACTACGACCCCGACGAGATCCGCCAGAGCATTGGCGTGATGCTGCAAGATTATGTCACGTATCAATCGACCGCGCGCGAAAACATCGGCGTGGCTCGCGTCGATCTGATGGACGACCAGGCCGCCGTGGCCGCGGCGGCCGAGCGTAGCGGCGTGGCGCCGGTGATCGAGCGGCTGCCCGAGGGCTACGACACGCAACTCGGCAAGTGGTTTGACGAGGGCGTCAACCTCTCCGGCGGCGAGTGGCAGAAGGTCGCCATGGCGCGCGCTTTCATGCGCGACGCGCCGATCCTGATCCTCGACGAGCCGACCGCCGCGCTCGACGCCCAGGCCGAGTTCGAGTTGTTCCAGCGCCTGCGCGCGCTCGCGCGCGGCCACACCACGGTCTTCATCTCACACCGCTTCTCGACGGTGCGCCTGGCCGACCGCATCATTATGCTGGAGAACGGCGAGCTGATCGAGCAGGGCACGCACGAGGAGCTAATGGCGCTCGACGGGCGCTACGCCCACCTGTTCACCTTGCAGGCCGCGTCCTACCTCGGCAACATCCCCGAACTGGACGAGGTGGACGCCGAGTTGCGCGCGCTGGAGGCGTAGGCGGCGCCTGTGAAGCCGCGCCCGTCCCACCGTAAGCATGAAAAGCGTTGGTCGAGCCCCTCGGCCGGCGCCCCGACCTTGCCGCCGGACTTCGTGGCGGCGGCCGCGGACTGGCTCGGCGGTGAGGCGGCGGCCTTCCTCGACGCCTGCGCGCGTCCGCCGCGCCTGGCCATCCGCGCCAACACGCTCAAGGGCGGCCTCACCGCGCTCCGCGCCGCCCTTGACGACGCGACGGGAGAATGGCCCACAGTCCCTTGGTGGCCGGGGGCGCTCCTGCCCCCAGTGGACGAGGGCGCGCGGCTGGCGTCAGGGCGACTGGCGCGTATCGGGGCGCTCTACGCGCAAGACCCCGCCGCGCTCGCCGCCGTTGCCGTACTCGACCCGCGGCCCGGCGAGCGTGTGCTCGACCTGTGCGCCGCGCCGGGCGGGAAGTCGACCGCCATCGCCGACCGCTTGGGCGTGACCGGACTGCTCGTCGCCAATGACGTGGACGCGGGCCGCGCGCGTGAACTAGCTTGGGCGCTGGAGCGCTGGGGCGTCGCCAACGGCGCCACGCTCTCTCTAACGCCCGAACGATTGGCGTCCCTAGCGCCGGGACTGTTCGACGGCGTGCTGGTCGACGCGCCGTGCTCGGGCGAAGCGATGTTCGCGCGCCACGAGCGCGCCGCCGCCGACTGGTCGTCCGCGCATGTGCGCGGCTGCGCCGCGCGCCAGCAGCCCCTGCTGGAAGCGGCGCGGCGCCTGGCGCGCCCAGGCGGACGCATCGTCTACGCGACCTGCACCTTCAACCCGACTGAGAACGAAGGGGTCGTCGCCGCCTACCTCGCCGCCCATCCCGACGACAGCCTCGACGACGCCCTGGCCTACGCGCCGGGCGCCTCGCCCGGTCGCCCCGATCTGCTCTCCGCCGCCCTGAGCCGCCCCGAGCTCGCGCGGTGTGCCCGTCTATGGCCGCACCGCGTGCCCGGCGCCGGCCACTTCGTCGCGCGCATCCATGTCGCCGACGAACCATGGAGTACTTCCGTCACGCGCCACCGGCAGAAAGCGCACGCGCCGGGCCGGAGAGAGCCGACCGGCGAGGCGGACAGCGCGGGCGGGCGCGCGCTCGTCGAGCGAATGGCGCCGGCCGCGTGGGCGGCGCGTGAGATCACCGTGCGCGGGGATCGCGCGTTCCTCGCGCCGGACGGCCTGCCGGCGGACCTACTACCGGCAGCCTTCGCGCCGGGTGTCAACGTCGCCGAGCGGCGCGGCCGCACCTGGCGTCCGGCCCACGGGCTCGCCATGGCGCTGCGCCCCGGCGGCGTCGCATCCGCCCGCGTCCTCGACGATCCCAACGCCGCGGCGTTCCTGGCCGGGCAGCCCGTCGCCGACCCATCCTCCCACGGCGAGCACGGGATCATCCTGGCCGCCTGGCGCGGCTACCCGCTCGGCTGGGGCCGGGCGCGCGGCGGAACACTCGCCCCGCTCCTACCCAAGGGGTTGCTCACGCCCCAACCACTCCCATCATCTTTTGGTAGAATGTGATTGTAGGAGATGCCTTAGAAATCGTCGAAGCGTCACAATCTTCCAACTCATCACTCTCCTTAGATGCGACCCACGCCAGATGCGACCCACCCCTAATCTCCTCAAACGTTATCCACGATACGGTCATACGGTGTGGGCATACATCTTGCTTAGAGTATGCCTGTTGTCATCTTCTTCCCCTACAACGACCACGGAGGCCTAACGCCGTCATGCTCCATTTCGCCACGAACGACCTCTCACACCTCCTCTCGACGTACGGCTACTGGGCCGTGCTCATCTTTGTCGCTATCGAGAGCACCGGCATCCCGTTCCCCGGCGAAACGATGCTGCTGGCCGCCGCCATTTACGCCGGCACGACGCACCATCTCGCGCTCCCGATCGTCATCGCCGCCGCCGCCACGGGCGCCATCCTCGGCGACAACCTGGGCTTCTGGGTCGGACGCGAGGGCGGCTATCGTCTACTGCGGCGCTACGGCAAATATATACGCCTGGACGAGCGCAAGCTCAAGCTGGGGCAATACCTGTTCAAGCAACATGGCGCCAAAGTCGTCTTTTTCGGACGCTTCGTCGCGGTGCTGCGCGCCTGGGCCGCCTTCCTGGCCGGGACCAACCGCATGCCCTGGGGCCGTTTCCTCGTCTTCAACGCAGCGGGCGGCATCCTGTGGGCTATACTCTATGGTATAGGCGGCTACCTCCTCGGCAACAACGTCCACCGGCTTACCGGCCCCGTGGGCATCGCTTTCGTGGTGGTAGCGGCGTTGTTAATCATCGCCGGCCTCGTCTACCTGCGCCGCAACGAGAAACGGCTGGAGGACGAGGCGGAGCGCGACATGCCCGGCCCGCTGGATCAGTACCGTGACCGCGAGGAGGGCGCGCGCCGCGCGCACGCCCACTAATAAACGGAGAGCTAACCGACGATGCGGGACGCCGCCCTGGTCGCCTTATTATTCGCGATCATCTGCCTGATCGGCTTGGTTAGCATCATCTATCTGGCTCGTTACGAGGAAAAACCAACAGCTCGAAGCCAAAGACCTCATCGCGCCGACCGCGTTCGCCCTGAGCGGCGTGATCAGTTCCCTCATCGCCGTCAACGCCAACTCCAACACACGCTCGACCCCCGCCAGCCCCACACCGACGATTAGCGCCGGCGCGCCAACCTCGCCGCCTACCCTCGTGGCGGCGGTCCCAACGCTGCCGGCGCCCACCACGCCGCCCAATCCAACCGCGACCGTCAAGCCCACGGACGTCCCCCCGACCGCGACTACGACGCCGAGCGCCACGAAAACAGCTATCCCAACCGCGACCGCGACGGCCACCGGCACGCCCACGCTCACACCGACCGCGTCGCCCTCCGCCAGCGCCACGCCGCGAACCAGCGTGGCCCCCACGCCGATCATAATCATCACGCCGACGGTCACCGTCGGGGCAACCCCAACGCAGATCGGCGCCACGCCCACGCTCACGCCTACCGAGGATCCGACACCGGGGTAACACATATCATCATAGAGGGGGTATCTTATCGAAAAGTCGGGGGGCTAGGCCGCCGCGAGCGCCACGGGGGCGTGGGCCTCAGCCGCGCGTTGGATGATGAGGGCGGCCAGGGAGGGCATCCGATTGGCACCAGAGAGACGGTCGTG
>JAABUV010003611.1_pt1 | contig 19489 bp, 16 predicted proteins | sample 5559971 | NCBI WGS metagenome assembly JAABUV01 (sample SAMN10711881, study PRJNA513362) | rock metagenome | isolation source: Antarctica rocks | place: Antarctica: Victoria Land, Knobhead nord | collected 2015-12-19
TCGCCTTCATCTCGTTTCAGTTCAGATATTTCGATGCGTTCAGACTAGATTCAATTCGATAGAGTATTAAGATGAGTACGAAATAAATGTTCTTTTTCTGACAGAATGTTTTTTCGATAATTCAACTATTCAAATTACGTAGTTCTTGCACTTTTGATCTAATTGCATCTTCATCGACGAAATTTCGACTTCTATTTGCATAGCATCTATCGATGATGTTCAAAACGCACTCAGAATTTTTCGTAATGCAGCGTTTTGCAGTTTGCGAAATTTGACTAAGTAGCTTTTTTGATTATTTCACCATATTTCGGCGTCATAATCGCTAATAGACGTGACATATGTCAGATATAACTGCTTTCCTGATTTGACATTTAGTTTTCACTCGCTATTCATTAATCTAAACAACGAGTGTAGCGTTCTTGTGACTGTCACGATTTTCGTTTGCACATGAACTTTGAAGTTGAGCTTTCGATTCAGTCAGACTTCTAATCATCGTACGCATGTCTTTGATTTTATGATCGTGTTATTGAGTAGAATAATCATTTGATTGAGTGTCGTCTTGTGACTTTCAAAGTGTATCAATTCAGATTTCGAGTCATCGAATTGCACTGCGTTGTTCTCAGCTCATGTGAAAGCGATTTTTGCTGCGTTTTTCAGCATTTTCACATTCTTGTCAATATTTCTTTCCTCAATGTATAGCGTCACGTCGTCAATATAGCTGAGTGACTGTAAATTTTCGAACTTTGCGCGAATCTTTGAAAACAAGTATTGAATATAAATTAGAAATAAAATGAGTGAGATAGATGAATCTTGTGATATTTCTGTGCTTATTTTCTTTAATTTCTGACGTTCGTCGTCAAATGCTAAGTCAATAATTCGATTTTGTAAGAAACATTTTACTCAATTGATTAAATTGATCGATATTTTCAATTTAATCAATATTTTGATCAGCTGTTTCAACGCAACATGATCAAAGACTTTTTTGACATCTAGAAGTAGACAGATAAGCGTGTTTTCTCGACTTTTCGTCATTTGTGCATCATGTACTAGATTTAGTACTGCATTCATAGCTGATCTTTGTTTTCTGTCTCTCAGTTGATCAAAATTCAACAGCTTATCATTAATTTCAGCTGTGTAAGACAGTTGCACTGCTGTTATTTTTTCTGCTACTTTGTCTAAACAGTTTAGCAGCGTAATAATTCTGTATGTCTTTGAAATTGAATAATTCAACTTGTCTGGTTTTTTTAGAATAATTCTCGTGCCTTCGCGTCATATCTTCGAATGATAGTTGTTTTCAATCAAATCTGAGTACACTAAATTGAAGATTTTCAATATAGTTTTGTACGCTCGCTGTATGATTGCAAATGACATATCATCTGATTTAAGTGCTTTTCTGAATGCTGAGAAGTTAATAGCGTGCTTGATTTTCTCTTTGATAACTCTTGATCACTGTATACTTTCGTTCGATAGTAATTCTTCATTGATTTGAATTTTCAACGATGATGAGTACATTGCTTTCAGAAATGCTTCGCACTTTTCATTGAATTCAATCTTCAATTCTTTTTGCGAGTTTTGTATCGAGAGTAGCTTTTCGATTAGACGTGATTTAGTGAACTTGTATGTCTGAAACACTTTTTTCTCTTCGACGTTGTTCAAAAAATTGATTCAGAATTGGTTTTTGATCAGCTTTATTGCATCATGATACGAATTTCGCATTTGCACTATCTCTGCTTATGCGTCGTCATTTCTGCATCTTTTTCAGATTCGCTTTTTTGACGACAGCGTCTTTCGCATTTCGATGAACTCATTGTTTCACCAGAATTTTGATTTTACGCATATTCGCTGTTTAAATACGAATAATTTCACTGTATTCTTGATGCATTCAGTCAAATAAATGACTTTTGCTTCTAAACTCGTGATTCTTTGCATCTTAACAATCATTTTGTCTTTCGTCTTTTGCAAATGTTCATCAAAGTCTTTTCAGTCGACTTTTTGCAGATTGTATGACGCGTTCAACGAATTTTCGATCAACTTCATCTTTTTCATAACTATTGTAAATAGAATTACTTCATGATTGAATTCTGTGTCTGCATTCTCGTCTATATGTCAATTCTTAATGTGATTACGCATATTCTTTGATGCAAATGCTAAATCAAGTATCAAGCTTGACTGACTTGAATAGCTGTGATATGTGTCTATATCAGAAGTGTTAATCAGATTGCACTTATGTAAATTTACTTAATTTATTAACACTTTCGTTCTAATAAAGTTTGAAATTTTTGCGTTTCATCAGCTATGATGTGCATTGAAGTCTTCAATGATAATAACATTTTGCTCAGAATTTAGCATAACTTTTGCTAATTCTCGCTCAATCGTGTATAATTGCTCGTCATCTGCATTTTGTGACTTTTCGTTGTAAATATTGAACAATAAAATTCTTTGCTGAATTTTATTGTTCACTATTGATATCGCTTGTATATCTTCGCTATTGACTATGTCTGATCTTGATGTGCATGTAAATTTCTTTGCGTTTTTCGCAACAAATATCAGTACTCTGACATGAGTATTCTGAACATTTGATTTGATGCAGATAAACGACGAATGCGAAATTGTTTTATTCTCGTCTTTCATTCATGATTCTTGTAGTATAACAATATCTGTCTTGTTTTTCGCAAATTTCATGCATGCATGCATAATTTACGTTGATCTTACGTAATTGTGCTGTAGAATTCGAATATTTGACGTGTTTGCAAAGCTTTCGTCATTTGCATTGTTTTGTGACATTTCGAATGCAATACTCATTACAATTTCGTGACTAGATGATCTTTTTGTGAGCTAATAGACTGAGCTGTCTGATATGTTTTGCACATTGCGCTGTTTGCGAAGTGCGCATTTTGACAGTTGCAGCATCTAGAAATCATGTGATTGCATGATTGCTTGTCTTCGCACGTAGGTAATTGACATTTATGCTTTCAGATCTGATGATTTCGCTCGCAGTACAAGCATCTTGATGATCTGTTACATTTGTTCTGTAAATGCTTGAAGATTTGACATTTTTGACATTGATCATTTGATCGATAGTCTCGATATTCGACTGTTCGATATGTTGATCTCGCAGCTAAGAGTCGTTTTTTCAGATGTCTTTACACTTCTGCTTCGATTCTAAATGCTAAGATCGTCGATGCATGTCTGTTTCATGATCGATTTTCGCTCTTTGATAATCATATAAAATTGATTATTAGTTTCAATTCGAGATTGTACAACTTTAACTCAGTTTTTAGATTTTTTATTTCAGTTTTCATATTGAAGATTTCGATTTTCAGACTGTGTATGAATATTTTGTGTCATTTCTCGTCTTTCTTAATGCTTTTAACATCAAAAACATGCTCTCATATTGCTCTTTACGCTAGTAAGACTTCTGCGATGTATTTTTTCAAGACTGTCAGAACAATGTTGTTTTTCTTTTGCGTTTTGACTATCGTGACGACTATTAGATCGATTTTCGCCTTTTTCAATGCGTTATTCATCGAATCTCGCATTTTCATCGTCTTTAAAGTTCAGTTCTCATTTTTGAGATTGACAATGAGTCTTCTTTCGCAATATAATATTTCTTGTGATTTTGGCGAGAATTTCTTGATAATCAGGTTTCATTCGCCTGCATTTGCATTCGCATTTGAATTTGCATTTGTGTTTGCATTTGCATTTGCGCTTGTGACTTGAGCTGCTTTTTGCGCATATGTGAGCTTCTGCGTTGGTTTTTGCGAATTTTGCATGACTTGCGACGTTTGCGAAACCTGCGTCTTCTGCGAGATTTGCGAATTCTCTGTCATTTGCTTTGCATTGATTCTCTTTTTGATGTTTTCAGCATTCTGTTGCATCAATTGTAGAATGATCTTCAGTTTGTTGTTTGTTTGACTTTGAAGTCGATCAATTTGCTTCTGAATCGGATTTTCTATGCTTTCGTCGCATGCTCTTCAAATGTAGATTAAGCTATGACTTATAGTCTCTTTCTGTTCTGATATTGCTTGTCTTAGCTGATTGACTGCGAATTCAATTCTTTTGCGCAGTCTCTTTACCTGCATCTTTTTAGAGATGACATCGTAGCACTTGCTAGTACTAACTTCGATGCTAGCTTCTTTTTGCGAACTTTTCATTGCTTTTCGCTTTTTTATTTCTTTGAATTTCACAATCGCTCATGTTTGCTCTTTTTGCTGCGAATTCGCATTTCGCAGATTGATTGTATTCTTGTCGTTGTGCGCATTTGCATGTGAATTTAGCATTAATGCATTGAATGAACTAAACATGTATTGCGTTTTTCTATTTGCTGATGTGAGCGATTTTTGTTGACTGCGAAATAAATCGACAATGTTGTTTTGCAATTGTTTGCTTGTTGATGAACTCATGCTAAGTTCGTCTCATAGATCTGTTTCAATCTCTAACGTTGACTTTTTGATTTCTATCGTCGAGATTTTGAGTTCTGACGCTGAGCTATTGCTTCTGCTGAGTTTCGCGTTACTATTAGCGAAACGAGGCAAGAAAGAGCGCATAACGCGACTCTTTATATTTCTTTTCATAGAGAGTTTTTTCGAGTTTCAAGCTTCGAGCTTCTAGAAAATTTACTTGACATCACTTAAATATTTCTTTAATCTCTTACTTAGAGCGTTTCACGTAGACAGTAACTTTAGTGTAAAGATTTCTCAATTTCTATCTTGAAATCTGCAATAGATCGTCTTCTATTATCAACTTATGTCAGATGAAAATGATATAAATCTAGTCTGCAAGAGTCTAGATTACTCTTTTTGATAGAAAATGCTTGACGCAATTGCTTTTTTTTTATAAATTTCTTCAAGTTTTACGTGCTTATGCAGTCTAAGACTATCAAACACGATGCTATTTACCTAAATAGTAACACTGAAGCGCTGTGTATATGCTAAATTACATGTAATCTAGTCATAATCGCTGCTGTATATCTTTTTATTGAGCATTCAGATTGTTAGAATGCGCATACGAGCGTGTGACATGTTTATATAATCAAATGATCATATAAACAAATCGAAATTATGAAAGCTGATCACTTTAACGTAAGCTTTCGAATTTGCTGTTTGATCATCTAGCTGAGCGAGCTAGATAAGCGATCGATGTGTTGTGAAAGTTGATCACTTCGACGTGAGCTTTCATTCGCTGTTTGACCATCTAGTTGAACAGGCTAGATGAGCTTTGAATTGTTTGTGAGCATCGCGATGCGATGCTCAATCTGTGTATTGTGAAAGCTGATCACTTTGACGTGAGCTTTCGAATTTGCTGTTTGATCATTTAGCTGAGCGAGCTAGATGAGTAATCAATGTATTGTGAAAGTTGATCACTTCGACGTGAACTTTCGTTCGCTGTTTGATCATCTAGTTGAGCAGACTAGATGAGCTTTGATCTATGTAGATGAAAGCTGATCATAGATGAGGTTTGATCTATGTATTTTCGACTCATGTAAATCGATCAGAAAACCTAAATCGATCGATTTACTGCGTTGCACAGATGTGTATATGTGCAAAAGCTGAGTCGTGCCTTTGCAATGTATGTGTGAATGTCGTATATTAGTTGCAGCGTGTGCGCAAAGACGTTGCTGTCGTTCTGTGTATATGAGCAAAGACTGTGTCGTGTCTTTGCAGTGTATGTGCTTGCGATGCATGTAAATTGACCTGATAATGCGAAAAATCGATCGATTTACTGCATCACGCGAGCATGTAGATGCGCAAAAGCTGAGTCGTGCCTTCGCAGTGACTATGTAAATGTCGTATACTAGTTGCAGCGCGTGCGCAAAGACGTTGCTGTTGTTCTGTGTATATGAGCAAAGACTGTGTCGTGTCTTTGCAGTGTATGTGATTGCGATGCATGTAAATCGATCTGATAATGCGAAAAATCGATCGATTTACTGCGTCGCACAGATGTGTAGATGCGCAAAAGCTGAGTCGTGCCTTCGCAATGTATGTGTGTGTGATGTATATGAGTTGCAGCATGTGCGCAAAGACGTTGCTGTCGTTCTGTGTATATAAGCAAAGACTGTGTCGTGTCTTCGCAATGTATGTGATTGCGATGCATGTAAATCGATCTAATAAAGCAAAAAACCGATCGATTTACTGCATCATGCAGACGTGTAGATGCACAAAAGCTGAGTCGTGCCTTCGCAGTATATGTGTATGTGTCGTATATAAGCTGCAGCGTGTATGCAAAGACGTTGCTGTCATTCTGTGTATATGCAAGCTTTAACGCGTTGATGATCGCGTTGTCATTGCTTCGCTTTTTGACTGTGTGTGAGCTCAACGCGTGAGTAAAGCGCTGTTACTGCTCTGTCAATGTTGATGAGATTGTTCAGCTTCTCTGACAAGCATAGCTTGCAGAAGATTCGTAGTCAGCATTTCATACAGGTAAATCTCGTTGTTGATTGACGCAATTACTTTATATTTCATGTATCAAAGTAGTCACGTTATCTCACTCAAAATAGTAACGACTGATCTTGATTTATTGTCTTGCACATCAAGAAAAGGTAAAACAAATAGTGATTTGATAAGAAACACTGTACTTCTCTGAAACAACGTTGTTTTCTGTGCAATCTTTAAGTGCAAAAGAGTTTGATTTCGATTTTTGTGTCAGTACACAGTCTTCTGTGCTGTTCTGAAGTCAATTGATGACTTGTTTTTTTCATGTGAGTTTGCTCTTCGATTTATCAATCAAATTACTGTCTGAATTGATGATTCTTTCTTCTGCGTTGATGAACTTTCGTTTCGCCGCCGATTTTGATCTGCGTAAGCGCGAAAAATTTCAATTTTCGATTTTTGACTTGCGACGCAGTTATCTGTGAAGCTATTGAGTCGAATGAGAACTTGTTTTGATTGTACAATTGTGCTCTATAACTTGTCAATCAATTTGATATATTATATGCTTCAATAGATCGTTATCGTCAATTTTCCGAGATTCAATCTGTATCACATGAAACTAAAATCATTTGAAATTCTAGAAGAAAAGAAATTGATTAACTACAAGTTGAATCTTTCAACATCTATGAGAATACACTCAGTAACTCATATTTCTCTTTTGAAGTCTGCAAATTTGAATTCATCAATTCAAACAGAATCTTCAGAAATCAATTCAGAATGTCAGAATGTCAAGTACAAAGTAAAAAATATACTAAATCAACAGAATATTGAAGATCAGTCTCATTAATTGATTAAGTGAAAAGATTATGAACATATTGAGAACATTTGAAAATCAAGGAAAAATCTCAAGAACTGTCAGATGCTTCTGCAACAGTTTCAGTTAAGAAATTCAGTCAGTCAAAATCTGATGAAATCTCAATCTGCTTGAAAGACACGTCAAAAAGAAAATCATTCAGTGATGATTCACTAATTCTTATCTCTTCTTTCTTGAGCTTGACAATGTTTTGAAACTTTCGTTCAATCATTGTCTGTTTCTTGTTCTTCAGAAACACAAATTGATTTTGCAGATGAATAGCTCTTGCGAAGATCTTTTGCATCTGCTTGTAAATGTTCAGCAGCTCATGAAGAATTCAATCGCGTTCTGTCTTTACTCTTTTTCGCTTCATCATCGAAAAAGTAAGATTGCACTTGCAATCAAGATGCACACACTCGATGTAATGATTAAATTCATTGTTGACACGACATTTCTTTTGCAAGCGACTGCAGTGTTCACAAGAACGCATAACAGCATGCTCAGAACTCGTACGCTCAAGAAAATCTTTGCGACGCAAGATAAAGTTTTTTGTTATGCAATGAGAAGACATGAAGAAAAAGTGATTTTCGAAACGAAAATCTTAGAAGAAAATCTAGTGTTAGAACTCTTTTGCAGATGATTAAATAAAGCAATGATTAAATAATTATTGCATAATCAGAGTCTTGAAGTGATCGCTCTGATCGCTTGAATCAGAAGTGATCACAGTAAGCATGATGAGCATGATGCTCATCTTGCTCATCTTGCTCAAAAATGATCAGAAAGATCATTCAGAGCAGAGATAACTTGACATGATTCTTTTATATTTATATAATGGTGATTGTTCTCTTAGATAGAAGCTTCGTGCTCAACTCATGTAATAGTCAATACAGTTTATTATCTTAGCTATTCTCAAATCTTCAGTCTAGTGATTAGTTTGTTACTATACTGATCTCTGTTTATATCTTGTGTTGTTAAAGAAACAATCATTACATTTGTCAAGAAAGAAATCAATTAGTAGACTAATTGTCAAGTCAAGTTTTCATATTTACATTTTGACTCGACTCAAGTACTCGAATTGAATCTTCTGACTCGACTCAAATACTTAAGTTAAATCTCATGACTCGACTCGATATTGATCTCGAGTCAAGTCAGAACTCGCTGACTCAACTCAACTCATCAAGCAATTGAATATGACGTCAAGAGAGCTAAATATAGAAATTTTTCCTGTTTTTCGCCTTTGCATTATCTTTTTGATAGAAAGTCATAAAGAGAAACATGAAGAGAAACATGAAGAGAAACATGAAGATCATTTGATAGAGAGCTTTGATAGAAAGCTATGATAGAAAGCTATGATAGAGAGTCATGATGAGAAACTATAAAGGCTGTTTGATAGAAAGCTATGAAGAGAAGTCATGAAGAGAAGCTATGAAGAAAAACTATGAAGGTTATTTGATAGAGAGTCATAATAGAAAGTCATAATAGAAAGTCATAATAGAATATCTATCTATCTATCTTTATGTCTTGACGAGTCGAGTCGAAAATTTCGAATTAATACTCGATTTCAATTCTCTGACTCGACTCAAATACTTGAGCTGAACATCTTGACTCGACTCAAATACTTGAATCAAGAATTCTGACTCAAATTGAGTCTTGACGAATCGAGAACTCGACTCGATCTCGATGACTCAACTCGACGCAATCAGTCTATCAATTAGATTGAAAACAATTATTGTTTTTCAAGTAGAAATGTAGTGCATCATTTTGAAAAGATGATTGACTACAATTATAATGCTGTCGTAGAAAATATTTAAGACGCTTGTACTGTCAGAAAAATTAATGATGAAATTCATGATGATGCTTTTTCATATTCTTTAAGAAATAAATAAACTATTTAAAAGTTCTCAGATTCTGTAATATAATGTCTTATATTACTGACATGATTTACAAATCTTGCAATATTTCTTAATGTTTTTATTTGCAAACAATCAGTTGAAGATTCATTAAACAAGTTTTAAACATCTTTGAAAGTTGAGATGTTTTGCAAGAGAATTATCATGATGTCATTTCATGACTTCTGTTTTAAATTCATTTTGTGCAGAAACATAAATAAATTCTCAAAATATCATGATATCATTTATGATTTTCATCAATCAGTTGATCATAAAGATGCTGAAGTCAATTTCAGTATCATGCATGCTTAAGCTTTTTTTTTCATTAATTCTCATATTGTGATGATGAAATGATTTATTTTCTGCTGTTTGCAGATTAATTGAATCAGATTCTTGAAAGAATAGCTTGCAAAGTTAACAAAGTTCAACATCATGATGTTATCTTGTATTAACTTTAAATTGAAGCATTTATGAATTTTTATGCTTTTCAAAACTGCATCATCTGAATTATTTTAAATCATAATCAAATGATTCTCTGATGTCTTCATCTTTTCTTTCATGATTAAAGCTTTTCTCTCTTCAGCAAAATAATGCATAGTTCTGCTTTGACTCATGATTAAACACTCACTTTTCTCAGCAGAATGATACATAGTTGAATCTCTGCTTTAATTCATGATCAAACATTCGCTTTCTTCAGCAAAATAATGCATAACTGAATCTTTACTCTGATTCATGATCAAACATTCACTTTCTTCAGCAAAATGATACATAGTTGAATCTTTATTCTGATTCATGATCAAACATTTGCTTTTCTCAACAAAACAATACATAGTTAAATCTTTGTTCTGATTTATGATCAAACATTCATTTTTCTCAGCAGAACAACACATAGTTAAATCTTTGTTCTGATTTATGATTAAATATTTGCTTTCTTCAGCAAAATGATACATAGTTGAATTCTCACTCTGATTCATGATTAAACATTTGCTTTTCTCAGTAAAACAACACATAATTGAACTCTTGATCTGATTTATGATTGTGATTGTAATTGTGATTGTAATTTATACACTCTTGTGACATTGATTTAGACTCGACTCATGAGAGACTCTATGCTATTTATATCAAGTGAACAAAACTCTTTAAGAAAGAAAATAACTCGTCATTTATACAACTGCTTCACGCAGTTGAAACAATGAGATTGACACTGTGTTATCAAGTAATGAATCTATAGCTTCTATTCAGCGCGTGATGCTTAAGTAAACTTTTAATGAAAGTGTCTGTGCTGTTTGATTATAACACATTGTCTTTGCTCTGCTCTTCATTGATGATATTCTATACAACGATGTCTTGATTCAATTCTCGATTCAAAGATGAAAGATGTTTTCTTTGCATTTGTGATGCTCATGATTGTAACATACATAGAGCTGTGTTCTCTTACTTAATAATTGTCATTCATTGAGCAGAGAAATATGTGATGAAAGAGAGATGCACATGATGAGAAGATAAAGTGTGATTATATTGAGTAACTCTTTTCTTCTCTTGATTTGACTTATGTCACGTAGACGTTGAATGAATTGTTAGTATAAATGTGCAATTGCAATCGTTCGATGTTTGACTCTGATCAATGAAAGAGAATGCATTCTGATCATTCTCTTGAGCTCTCAATTTTTCATGTGAATAGATGAATGACTTAACGTCAAGTAAAGAAAATGAGCTCAAGCTCTCTTAGTATATCAGCATAATCAACAAGTCACTACTTCTTCAAGCACTGTAATCACGTCTTTCAATACTTGAAATGACTATTCTATTTGATATTTTTTCATCAATTACTCAATGACACTGTTGATGTGATGAAGACGTTTTGATATCGACGCAGTCGACGAGTTGCAAATTCTTTGATTACTTGTAATCACAACTTGCAGACTCTTCATCTGAGTTGTCTTTTTCACTAGTAGTATCTTTTCATCTCTTACTGACATCGACATGTCATTAATCTTCTTTGTAAATCAATTGTGACTGTTAAAGAAGAATGTTGTTGCATGAGTGAAAACTTTGCACGATGACTTTGCTGATCATACAATGTTCTAACATTGTTTGAACTGCGTTGAATTGAAATCTCTTGACTCTTCTGACTTCTATTCAAACACAGAATGAAATCAAAAGATTCATAGTCAACATCATGTACAGATGAATCTCGTTGTCAGTCGATCTGATTTATGATTAAACATTCATTTTTCTCAGCAGAACAATACATAGTTGAATCTTTGCTTTAATTCATGAACAAATTTTTATTCTTTTTAACAAAAAGATTTACTCTTCTGTATTTTCATCTCATTTAAATGATGTTCTTTTCAATCTCAGTGATAATAATAAATGTTGATTCAATGTTTTTACAAAAATAAACATTTCTTTTAATTTTAATGATGATAATGAACATTGACTCAATGTTTTTGCAAATGCAGATGTTTTTTCTAGTTTCAATGATAATAATAAATGTAATTTTTTTAATTCTTACTTGATTCAACACTTATTATGAATCTATGCAAGATTCTATATACTGTAGCGAGCGCTGCGTTAGTGCAGCGCTCTTTTCACATCAAAAATCACTTCTTTCTGCGCTCTATATTATAACTGTTCTCAATGCAAGAATTCTATGAGTTTGTTTCTTTTCTATTTTTTCTCTCTTTCATCTGATTTTTTGATGACATCACAGCTTGAAATTGATTCAGTATGCTCATTGAGAGTATCATTTGAATGATCATCATTATTGCGCTTATGATTTCTAAGAACTTTCTCAAGTTCGTGATATTCTCTTCTTATTGCATTGCTTTTCATTCTACTTTTCATTTGAAACATGTTAATAAAACATGCTTGATTGACATTCAATCTTTATCACACTCGCACGTCATCATAGCAACATTAAGTACTCATCTCTCATGTAAAAATTGATTGAAGTCAATTTTTCTTATGCATAGCTGCGTCAATAATGCATTGTGAGACTTCATATGATTCTTGTGCAGTCACAGATGTTGATGTGTCATCTCTGATGTCAAATATTGAAAATGAGCTGCGTTGAATTTCTCTTTTCAAACTATTCTTCATGTTTATCTAATTTATTTCTGTATGAGCCTTAATCTTGTCATCACTTCAATGCATTAATGCTCAGTCAGTAATAAAGACAAATCATGTGCATCATTAATCATCTTGTTCATTGCTTCATTTTCAAGTACTTTTGCATGTCTCATCACTCAATATAGCTTCAGCGTAACTTCTTGAGATTGAATGTTCTCATGTGCAATCTGAACTCATTGCAGACGTGTCTGATCTTTTGTTAATATTATAGCTTTCACTGTTTTCAAAGAAGTCTGACTATCACTGTATACTTTGTATATCTTTTCATGATACTCTCGATTCTTTGTCACTACATCTGCAAAATGTTTCATTCTTGTGATCAATTCTTTCAGTTCTTCATGATGAGTGATGACTGCAGTCGATCTTCTCAATCTTTTATTTAGCTCTCAGTTAATTTTCATTGCAATCATCGTAACATTTTCTCTACTGTTGCTATCATTCAAGTAAACTCTTTGCTTCAATGCAAATGTGTCGAGACAATGTTGACTTATTGACATTTTCTTGTTTGCAACTATAACTATTCTCGATGACTCTGATCAGAAAATCATCATGTAAAGATGACTTCACTTCATCTTCATTTATTCAAGTGTTTCTTTCATTCACTTTTGCTTCAGCTGCAAAAATGTCTTGCATAACTTTGATTTTCAATCTCTTTTGAATATCAAGTCGTTGCAAATTCAACGCATCATCATCTCAATAACTTCATCTGATTTTTGAAAGTTCATGTTCATTATTGACTTTTGTATCAGCTTTTGTAAATGAATATTTATCGATGCTGTGTTTATTTCTATCTGTAGAGTCTTTGTTAATGTTGCATAATAAACATCAATGATTTGTTGCAATGTTCTTTCTTGTACTAATTTCAGCTTGACGTTCAGATCTTTTCAATGATTCTTCACTTTCTATAACATGTATCATATGATGACTTCGTGACTAAGCAAAGAATGCATCATCGCGAAGTGAATTTGCTTTTTCGTCATCATTGATGAATTTTAAGTAAACTTGATGATTGTCTGCATGATCTTTTGTTTAATCACTAGTTTTGCTTCAACATGATGCATGTGAATTGCTCATTTCAGCTTGAAGTTCAGTTGAACTCTCAAAACTCTGATATTTGATTTCAAGTTAATCTGATGTTTTATCAACTTTACATCAATGTTCATATTGAATCACTTAAAGATTCTTGTAAAGTGAATCAGCTCATGCTTTGTCTTTAAAAACTTGATGTCGTGCGTTTTTGATCACTGTTCGCATCTATCATAGATTTCGCTAAGAACTCTGCAATTGCACTTCATGAACTTTTTATATATTAAAATATTGACGTTATTTATAAAATCTGTAAAGCTTGTTCTCAATTTAATGTTGTCACATGCTTTTAGCAAGTTCATGTTGTAGAACAGATATAATATTGATGATAGCAAAGAATTTTGTGATATGTCAACGTTCACGCTGCATTTCATTGTCGTGTAGTCATCAATTGTGATTATGATACATTGATTTCTCAGAAAGTTCTTCACAAATTTGAGAAGCAGTCTGAAAACTCTTCTCTTTTTCATGTCATGCAAGAGTCTGCTATGCACTACATTGTCAAATGCACTCTTCTTATTCAGACTCAGCAATGAAACTACTCTTTTTCTTGTATCACTTCATACAATGTGTATCTTTTCTGTAATCAGTTACAAAGTCGTATTTATTGATTTGTGTTTGCAAGTTTTCATCTGAATGTTCAATATCAAGTTGCACACTTTTATAATGTTTCACAGATGTTCAAATATGATGAACTTCAGTATCTTGCTCAGCATGTTGAATAGCACAATTGATTTATATATTTTTGCATTAAAGTAATTCTTTTTGTCTGACTTTTACATCATTATTGTGATTACGCTCTTGAACTGAGTTGATTATATTCTCTTCTGCAAACATCTTTCAAAAAGAGAGCATATTTATTCTGACGTGTTATCAATGAGTCTGCGCATTATTCTATTTATATATTTTGTGTATTTTAAAGTTTTGTTGAACATTATCTTGTAAATAACTCTTTTAATCTTGCGATGCATCAATGAAGTATCATTCTCAATCAAGAATGAATACTTGAAGTCTTTTATGTTCAGCATGAGAATCTTTGAAGATGATGAAAAGTGAGTTTAAAACATCATCTTCATCTTATTTTGCACTGTTATAGCAATGTTGAAGCACTCTGACTTGATCAGAGAGAAAATTGTTGCTTGAGTCAGTGTGTCTGTGATTGCATTTCTTGCTCATTTCGCAGTTTTGAACAGTCTTCTCAAGAATTGTTCAACATTCTGCATGATTTCTTAATATTCACTGCGTTTCTGTTTTCTGATGATCTTGCTCTTTTTATCACATGCTTGAATGTACTCTGTTCAATCATCAATGATTCAACAGCTTCTTCTCATTCATCACACACTCTTGATGATTTTTATACACTTCTTCGTTCATTCTGCTTTGATCATTTCATGTGATCTCACTCAGAAAGTAGAAATCTCGATGATCTTCTTCAGTGCATTCAGCAGTTGCTTAGTGTATTCATCTATGCGCTGATGCTTCATCTCATGATTCAACAGTGATTTCAACATTTATTCTCTCAAAGTATTGATGAACTTTTCTTCATTCATTGTCTTTCAATTGCAACGCGATTTTCGCGCTGACTCTTTGCAAACTTTGAAATTTATAATTGTCTGTATCAACAGATGATCTGAGAAGTTTTTCATTTCTTCGTTGATTTTACATCATATTAGTCGATTCATAATGTCATCTGTCGTGAAAATCAAATCTATTGTCATTTAAGATTTCTGATAATTTCTCGTAATTGTGTCTTGAAATAGCATCAGCGATGCATCGACATTTGTGATCATTTCAATTAAATCATTTGACAATAGATGCTGTCTTGAGTAGAATGATTCTTCTCATGTGAGATGATGCAGATTGAAGTCTTCTACAAGAATGCGTTCTTTCAACATGTGTAACATCTTTTCAATGTTTGAAAGACTTTCTTTTTCATGAATGACTTTGTGATCTTTGAGTGACAAATTGTATGCTTCATGAATGTGTATAGCTTTCTGAGTCATCTGTGTATCATTTATTAATGTTTATAATGTAATAATGTTTACATTTTTGAAGTGTTATGTTGAGTATTAAATGTTGCTGTCAATTCTCTTATTTATGTAGAAATAGATTCTACTTTCATTATTCTTCAGCATGAAGTTGACAGTTATTGAACAGTACACTCTGAAATTCTCATCAAATCATCAAAGTTCTTGAAGAATCAAAATGTCATAATTCTTTATCTTTTTCTCATGTAGTAATGCTATCATCATCTTTTCTCTGAACTTGTGAACATTATACTGTAGTATTCAAAGCTTCTTTTGCTGAAACATTAAAATTTACATTCAAAGTTGTTTGATGTTCTCTTAAGCATTTGCAATGTGCTTGCTTCACTTATAAAATCTTTAAAAGAAGATGATACTGAAATTGATGTGATTAATGTTGACTTCAACTCATTTATTTTTGACTTCTTGACTAGATGATTCAATATAATGTTTTCGAATGTGATGATCATGCTAAGCAGACAACTTTCATTTGTTAAGCATTTCTGTTTTCTCTTCAAGTCATTGTTTATCAGCAATTTTAAATTGATAAATATCGTTGTGAATATCTTCAACATCATCGCTTTGTGCCTTTTCTGCTCTCGTACGACGTGATATAAAGATCTGTATTTTGTAACTTTCTTTATTCTCTCTTTTTCAATCTGTCGTTTATGACATTGAGAATCAAAGACTCTGTGTATATCTCAACATATTTCACATTTTCACATGTTTCAAGTCTGTTTATGAGAATAATGCTTTAAGTAATGATCTAGCATGCAGTAAATGCATCTTTGCTTATTTCTGCATTTGTATATTTTATGATTGTAGTCTTGATACTTTAAACATTGATGTGCTTTACAACTCAAATCATAAAACTGCGTGATTTTTATATCAATTTTATGACATACTTTCTCATTAATTAGCTTGTTCATCATCTCAGCACTGACTATGCATATCATCAGCAAGATGTATCTCTTTTGTTCACTATTCTTTGTAAGTCACTCGACTTTTTCAATCATCATCTTCAAATGTATGTCTTTATTGATCTTAATGAGCATTTTCATTCTCTTCTTCTTTATGTCTTTAAACATTTCTTTAACTTTAATTTCATGTATCACTATCTTGAAACTAACTTCATACAGACTTATGTTCAATGAAATCTCTTTGATTCAAAAATCGTTTTTCTTCAATATTTTCTTGTTGTCTTTCATCTTGATTCAAAATATCAGTAAATTTGATCATCTCTTCATAGTTTTTATGTTCTTACATGTCGATAGCATCTCATCAACATCAATTTCTCTCGCTCATTTCACTATGTTCTCTGTTATTATCATCATGATTCTCTTGATCTTCTCTTTCTTTTTAATGAAAATCTTAATCTTGAATTTCTTGCAATGATTTTGCACTGATGATGCAACATCAGCGCTGAAGACAAGATGATTCTCAAACAACATCATTGACTTTTCATTTACTTTCTTTTCTCAGTTGTCAACGCATTTCTTCTTCTTCGTGAACTTCTTTTTAAGTTTGCTCATTATCTTTTTCAATCTCTTCAGCTGATTCTTCATGTGTTGATTGACAGTCGACGCAGTGACGCGTTAATGCGTCAGCTTTTCTATCATCTCTGTCAATCTTCTCATCTTTCTTCAGAGCATCAGCTCGTTGTTTCTACGTTCGTTGAACTCATAAAGTACTTGCAGCTTGTTTAATTTCTTGTGTATATTCTTTGTCTTGATTGAATTTTTCTGCAAGATAGTAATATTCATCTCTTGCTCACTTGCTGATGTTACATTGATAACATTCATCATTTGCTCTTGATGATCAGAATGAAGTCTAAACATCATGTCGATGATGTTTTATTATCAAAAGAGATTGATGTGAATGTTTGTTATTAATCAATGTTCAAGTTCAATGAAGATTAATAATAAATGTTAATTCAATGTTCTTGCAAAAACAAATATTTTCTTTAGTTTTAATGATCATAACAAATGTTGATTCAATGTTTTTGCAAAAACAAATATTTTCTTTAGTTTCAACAACAGTAGTAAACGCTGATTTAATATTTTCATGAAAATAAATGTTTTTCTAATAAGAAATAATGATATTTTCAAATCATCATTAAGACTTTTTGTCAGCAGTTGAGAATTTCTTCAAAGTTTAAACTCTTTTGATTCTCTTTATAACTGTTAATAAATTGATGATTTTTTTGAATGATTTGATGATTATTCTTTCATGATTCTTGATGTTCGAAGTCTTGAACTGTTAAATGAAGATAATAAAAGTTGATATTAACTGATTTAAAAAATCTTTGAAAAGTTCTTTCATGTATGTTAAGTCATGATTGAACTTTCTCTTGTTTGCATTAAAAATTTTCTCATAGTTAAATCTTCTTAATGAATCATTAATCAGCAATGAAACTCATTTATACGCGATGCTGATTACGAATCTATTGTTTAGCTACAGTAAAGTCTAGAAATTATCAAAAGTTTGAATGATATTGATGCGCTGCTTGATTGCAAAGCGCTATGCATTAATCACATGCAGAGTTTTCATGATCTTGCAGACATTGATAATCTCAATACGCATGCTACAAGCAATTTATATACAGATGAGAAAGTTAAATAAAACGCAGAACTACGAGAAAATTCGCTTATGAAAATCATTCAATTCAATATCTCATCGCTGCATTTGTGATGATGAGAACTGAAACAAAACATTCTTATGTTTAATCTGTTGAGAATGATTAGTAAAAAGAACTTGAATCATGAACATTCTTTAAATCTTCACGCTAACTATATATAAATCTTGTTAAGACTGCATGTCTGTTACTATAAATCTATGATATAAACAATTCACGAGTCTCATTAAGTTTGACATGAGCAAACTCATAAATCTCATTAATATCGTTTAACAAATGTTCAAACATAAGCATTTTATACACAGATGATATGTTGATAAAAAAACTTCATTAAGAGAAAAGAATCATAAGTAAATTAATAAAGAATGATTGAATTACGCTGTCTGATTAAAAATGTAACATATAAACATCTTTGCAAGACATGATTAATCTGCACAAGAAATCAACAATGAGATTTATCTGTACAAGATGCTGACTACAAATCTTCTGCAAGCTATGCTGATCAGAAGAGTTGAACAATCTTATCAACAGAGCAGTAACAGCGCGATATGCATATGTTATGCTCACATACACAGATTGAGCATCGCATTGCGATGCTCATAAACAACAAGATCATGTGATTAAATGATCATATGATCAAACAATGAACAAAAGCTTACGTCAAAGTGATCAGCTTTCACAATACACAGATTGAGCATTGCATCATAATGCTCATAAACAATTCAAAACTCATTTAGTCTGCTCAATTAAATGATCAAACAGCGAACGAAAGCTCACATTGAAGTGATCAACTTTCACAATACATCGATCGCTCATTTAACTCGCTCAGTTAAATGATTAAACAGCAAATTTGAAAGCTTACGTTGAAGTGATCAGCTTTCACAATATACAAATCAAGCATTGCATTATGATGCTCACAAACAACTCAAAGTTAATCTAGTTTGCTCAACTAAATGATCAAACAGTGAATGAAAGCTTACGTCAAAGTGATCAACTTTCACAATACACAGATCAAGCATTGCATCATGATGCTCACAAACAACTCAAAGCTCATTAAGTCTGCTCAACTAAATAATCAAACAGCAAATGAAAGCTCACGTTGAAGTGATCAACTTTCACAATACACAGATCAAGCATTGCATTGCAATGCTTACAAACAACTCAAAACTCATTTAATCTGCTCAACTAAATGACTAAACAATGAATTAAAGCTTACGTCAAAGTGATCAACTTTTACAACACATCAATCACTCATTTAGCTCGCTTAACTAAATGATCAAACAGCAAATTTGAAAGCTTACGTTGAAGTGATCAGCTTTTACATACAGATCAAAACTCATTTAGCTTGCTTGATTAAATGATCAAACAGCGAACGAAAGCTTATGTTGAAGTGATCAACTTTCATAATACATTGATCAATCATTTAATCTTTTCATCTAAATGATCAAACAGCAAACTCAAAAGCTCACGTTAAAGTGATCAATTTTCATAATACATTGATT
>JAABUV010003613.1_pt1 | contig 19484 bp, 17 predicted proteins | sample 5559971 | NCBI WGS metagenome assembly JAABUV01 (sample SAMN10711881, study PRJNA513362) | rock metagenome | isolation source: Antarctica rocks | place: Antarctica: Victoria Land, Knobhead nord | collected 2015-12-19
CGCCAAGCGCTGGATCCTCGCAAAGACAGTCGCCGACCGGACCTACGGTGCACGGCCTCTCCGTCGAGCCTTGCAGCGCTTCATTGAGGACCCCCTGTCCGAGGCATTGATCGGCGGCGGAATTGCCGTGAGGCCGGCCTTTCTCGAGGTCTACATGGAAAACGATCACCTGTTCTACCGGCCGATTGCCGCGGAGGGCGAAGAGAAGCTCGCCGGTCTCGCGCTGACGACCGTGTAAGAATTGAGAATGCCCCGGTCATGTACCGGGGCATTCTTTTGACGGGACGCCCAATAGGGGAGAGAATACCTTCATTCCAAACCCGCCAGTTCTCTCGCTCGAACAAAGATGCGCGTGAACATCACACGATCGAGCCGGCCGGTGTTAGTGTTGCGCAAAGACGGATGATACGTGCCCAGTAGATGCAGGCCATTGGGAAGCACGTACTCCGCTCCATGAGCAAAACGGAAGAGTGAGCGTTGTGAAATCACACCAGTGTGCAGCAGGTGGGCCAGATAGCCATCCCAGGCAATCTTTCCCAGGCAGACTACGACGCGAACCCGCGGAAGGGCGTTGATCTCGGCTGCGAGATGCTGGGCGCAGTTGCGAATCTCCTGCGGCAAGGGCTTATCGCCGGGCGGGGCGCAGCGAACGACGGACGCGATCCACGCATGACGCAGCTTGAATCCATCGGTCCGGCTGACGGCCTGAGCTTTATTTGCTAGTCCAAGCTCATGGAGGACCGGATACATGAAATACCCAGAGCCATCGCCCGTGAAAGGCCGGCCTGTGCGATTGGCGCCATGGGCTCCGGGTGCAAGGCCGAGGATGAGAATTCTAGCCTTGGGATCGCCGAAGCCCGGCACGGGCAGTGCCCAGTAAATGTGGTTCTGGTAAGCGCGGCGGCGCACCTCGCCCAGGCCTCTGCAATACTCGCGAAGGCGGGGACACCGTGCACAGCCGATAATTGCGGCGCGTATCGAATCCCCCGTTTCGTCACTTGGGATATGAGCATGGGAGATTTCGAGAATCGGCGCCAGTTCAGTTTTCAACGGCATCTTAGTCCTTGTTCCTGGTCGATTCAGAAGCATGCATTTAAAGCCTAAGGCCAATCCGCCTTCCGTTGCAGGACGCGTAAAATCCATGTGTGTAAAGCAGGACAAGAAGAGGCTCCTTTGGAAGATCCACGTATCAGCCGCATGTATGCAGCAATGATCGGCCGGGGAGCAAACCGGGCCCTCGGGCGCTTCCGGAAAGGCACGTGGCTGCGCTCCAGTGTGACGTGGATTGTGCTGCTGGTCATGATCCTGTTTGGAGTCGGTGTTGCAGTCCGGGAGAAGGGGAGAGGACGTTATACCAAGCTGAAGTCGCAGCTCGGCGCCCAGCCTTCCATTGCAGTCGCGCGCCCGGTGCAACCTGGCGGAGAGGATCCAATCGTCCTTAGCCGGGCGCAGCAGGTCGGAGGGGTTATGCCGGAGTTTTTGTCCGCAACCCTGTTGCCCGGGCGCGGCATGAACGTCTTGCAGATCATGGCATACTTGCCCGGCAAGGGTGAGGTCCCCCTGCTCGCGTCTCCATCGCTTCGAGACGCAGCGGATGCGATGACTGGGCTCGAGGACGATGTCAACGGCCAGGCGAGCCTCGCCATGGGAGGGGCCATCGAGGTGCCGTGGGCCAACCGCGTCTCGGGCGCGGCTCTTCCAGGTGGGATGTCCTTACTTGCAAATTGGCATGGGCGCGGCTTGACGTTAGCCGTGAACTCCACGGAAGGAGAGATTGCCAAAGCCCAGAATGCCGGGGGGCGGGACACAGGGGTGCAAAGCGCGATGGGAGGTCTGTTGTTGAAGCGCGCCGCGGATCAGGCTGCAAAGACGGTGATGCCAGATGGCGGCCTCGCTGAAGCTACCTTCGATACCGGGAGCTTTGACGGACACTGGCCGTCGAAGACGGAGGTCAAAACCACAGTCCTGCTAAGCGGAAGGAGCTTGGATCTCACGATTCTTGCTAGAAATATAGGTACAGAGCCGGAGCCGATGGGCATCGGATGGCGGCCGCGATTCGCGATCCCCAGCGGAGACCGCGCGCAGACCACACTGAGTCTGCCTTCTACGGTGCGGACTGAGATGAAGGATGAACTGCCGACTGGAAAGTTACTTCCTGTAGAGGGGACGACGTATGACTTTTCCAATCGTAACGGTACGCCCTTAGGCTCGTCGAGCCTGAATGAAAGTTTTGTTCATCTGAAGAATGGCATGCTGTCGTCCGGGCCCGAGATCGTCTTCCGTAACTTGGCCTCTGGATACGGGATGCGCATGACGGTTCTAAGCTCCAGCATTAAGGCGATACGCGTCTATGCTCCGCCGGATCAACCCTTTATCTTGATTGACCCGCAGACCAACTACGACGATCCGTTTGGCAGGGAATGGGGAAAGGATGAAGATCCCGGTCTGATCGTTCTCGAGCCCGGTGAAGGTATGCAGTGGAAGGTAAGACTGGAGCTGTTTCAGATCTCGGGCCAGCACTCGGGACCGAGTTAGACGATGAAATAACCGGGCCTTCGGATGAGAAGTGTCAAAGCAATCAGGCAAAGGCTCAATGAGAGTGCCTGCGGCCTTAGCTGGGTTGCTGGGTTTGACCCCCTGCAATGAAGACTCGTACAGTGGAGAGAGGCGCTCGCCGCGTGAGTCGCCTCTCTGCAATGAGCACCGCGGCATATCCTCACCCAATCCTTGGAAGGCATGGCTTTGACCTCGACTGAGATGACAGAAACGAATGAGACGGCTGAGATCCAGCCTGGAATAACGCATACACAGGAACTCGATCACGAGCACACGCATGCGCATGACCACCAGCATAGCCCCTCGCTGAATCCGGAATTAATGCGGGAGATCGACGTCGAAGTACCTGCGGAGGAGGTCGCGAAGACCTACAGGACGGTCATCACGCGTTATCAGAAAGTGGCACGAATTCCCGGGTTCCGTGCAGGTAAGGTGCCCGAATCGCTAGTTCGCTCAAAGTTCATGAAAGAAGTCCGCCAGGAGGTGCTCGAAAGCCTGGTAACCCCTCGTTTTCGCGCGGCGATCGAAGAGCAGAAGATCAATCCCGTATCGCAGCCGCAGATGACCGACCTGCACCTGATAGAGGGTGAGCCGCTGCGCTTCAAGGCTGCATTCGAGGTGATGCCGGAACTCGACATCGCCGGCTACGATTCAGTCAAAGTGCAGCGGCCGGAGGCCGAGTTGACCGACGAAGAGTTTGATTCTGAGTTGAGCCGCGTTCTAGATAGTCACGCAACAGTCGAGCCCATCGAGGAGGATCGCCCACTGGTCGACGGCGACTGGGCCGAGATCGAGTTTAAAGGCAAAGTTAAGGATCTGGCCCAGAAAGTTACTGAGGAAGGAGTCGAGAATGCAACGCAGACTCCCCCCATCACGGGCGAAGATGTCCTGATCGAAGTCGGTGGAAAGAGCACCCTTCCTGCGTTCAATGATGCCCTTCGCGGAGCGAAGCCTGGCCAGGAATTGACGTTTGAGGTCGATTACCCGGCGGACTTCGGTGAGCCCCGGCTTGCCAGCCAGACAGTCGAATACGATGTCACCGTTAAGGCGATCAAGCGAAAGACCTATCCGGAACGAAACGAGGAGTTTGCCAAAGAGCTCGGAAGTTATGAAAGTTGGAGTGATTTCGAGACGAAATTGCGCGACCATGCGGCTGGGAAAAAGAAGGAGACGCTTGCGAACCGCGCGAAAGAGGTCATGCTCGAACAACTCATCGGACGCTTCCAGTTCCCTGTTCCTGAGTCATTTGTCCAGCAGCAGGTAGATGCACGGCTCGATCGCGGTCTCAGAGCTTTGGCCCAGCAGGGAATGAAGGCTGAGGACATGCGCAAGCTGGACTTTAACCGTCTTCGCGCAGCACAGCGCGACGAGGCAGTGAACGAAGTCAAAGCGTCCCTGATCCTTGACAAGGTAGCGGATGCTGAAAACGTCGAAGTGAGCGACGATGATCTAAATCGCGAGCTGCTCATGCTTTCGATCCAGTCCCGAGAGCCGCTTGAAACATTGCGGGAGCGACTGGCAAAAGATGGCGGGCTAAACCGGATTCGTGAGCAGATGCGCCGCGAGAAAACAGGAAACGTGCTCTACGAAAAGCTTGCATCGTAGGAGGTAGTGAGTGCCTCTAGCAGGCGTGAACTGAAGAATTGCCAAAGATTTATAGAAAGAGAGTGTGACATGGGACTTGTACCTATGGTGATCGAACAGACGAGCCGGGGCGAACGCGCCTACGACATCTATAGTCGTCTGCTCCGCGATAACATCATTTTTCTGGGCACGCCAATTGACGACAATATTGCCAATGTGATCATTGCGCAGATGTTGTTTCTGAGCGGCGAAGATCCGGAGAAGGACATCCAGCTCTACATCAACTCACCGGGCGGATCGATCACCGCTGGCCTCGCCATCTATGACACGATGCAGTACATCAAGAACGATGTGGTTACGTTCTGCATCGGACAGGCCGCGAGCATGGGAGCGTTCCTGCTGATGGCAGGCAAAAAGGGTAAGCGGTTTGCTCTCCCGAACTCGCGTATCCTGATTCACCAGCCGTCGATGGGCGGCCTGAGTGGACAGGCTACCGATATCGACATTCATGCGCGAGAGATTCTTCGCATTCGAGAAATCACGAACAAGCTCATGAGCCTCAGCACAGGCCAGCCGTTGGATCGGATCGAGCGGGATGTCGAGCGCGACTTCATCATGACCGCGCCTCAGTCGAAGGAGTACGGCATTATCGACGACATTATTGACCGGCCGCGAACCTGACGTCCTCGCATCCGTCCTTCGCAGCTAAGCAGACACTCCCCTCGCTTGTGCAGGCTCCGCGCGGTACAGCCTTGGTGTTCGCTAGGTGGAGACCTGATACGGATCACGTTCAGGTGTAAACTGAAGTTCGATCGGGGCGTTGCATCCCAGGAGTTGTTCCACCTATGAAGACATCACGAGGCACAGACGAATCTCTCCGCTGCTCTTTCTGCCATAAATCGCAAGATGCCGTTGCCAAACTCATCTCGTCCCCTTCAGACTACCCGCGTGCCTACATCTGCGACGAGTGTGTTGCAGTCTGCAACTCTATTCTGGAAGATGACCGCACCGAGGCTGCTCCTGGAACGGCTCCCGCTCACCTGCCAAAGCCGCAGGAGGTGAAGGCGTTTCTGGACGAATACGTCATCGGTCAAGACCAGACGAAGAAGAAGCTCGCCGTGGCGGTCTACAACCATTACAAACGCATTCAGATGAATAAGGTTCGCGGCAACGATGTCGAACTGGCAAAATCGAATATCCTGCTGTTAGGCCCAACTGGGTCGGGTAAGACGCTGCTGGCACACACGCTCGCAAAGATGCTGGACGTCCCCTTCGCAATCGTCGACGCGACCACACTAACCGAAGCTGGCTACGTCGGAGAAGATGTTGAAAACATCATCCTCAAACTGCTGCAGGCGGCAGACGGCGATGTGACGCGCGCTCAAAGTGGCATCATCTATATTGACGAGATTGATAAGATCGGGCGCAAGGATGAGAATCCTTCGATCACGCGGGACGTCTCCGGTGAAGGCGTGCAGCAGGCGCTCTTGAAGATCCTCGAAGGCACGGTCGCCAATGTGCCGCCTCAGGGCGGCCGCAAGCATCCACACCAGGAATTCACAGCGGTCGACACTACTAACATCCTGTTTATCTGCGGAGGTGCGTTCGTCGGCCTCGAGAAGGTGATTGGAAGACGTGTAGGTAAAAAAGCTCTAGGATTCCGGGCAATCGCCGACCCGAATATTAAGGAAGGCGATGTGATGCCGATTCGTGCACAGCGGGATGCTGAACTGCTGCGCCAGGCGGAGCCGCAGGACCTGCTAAAGTACGGCCTGATCCCGGAGTTCGTCGGACGCCTTCCAGTGATGGGCATCCTCGATGAACTTGATGAGGCTGCGCTCATCGAGATTCTCACCAAGCCCAAGAATGCCATCCTTAAGCAATACCAGAAGCTCTTCGACTACGAGGGCGTCAAGATCACGTTTACCGACGATGCCATTCGTGCGATTGCACGTGAGGCGCTGCAGCGCAAGGTTGGAGCGCGTGGCCTGCGCATGATCCTTGAGGAGTTGATGCTCGATTTGATGTATCACATCCCTGGAAACAAAAAAATAAAAGATCTGGTGATCAACGAAGCCATGGTCCAGAAGCGCGACATCACTTTGCCAGTCATGCTGGAGAAGGCTGGCTGACCATGTTGCGGGGCACTGTACAACTCCAGTACCCTCTCCCACCTCACTTCGAGTGTCGTTTGCGTTTGTTGACGTAGTCATGCTGCGCTCGGCTTTATCGACCACATCGCCTGTCGCGACACATTACAATCACATGAAGCCGCGAAGACCGGGTTGCATCGTAACCGGCTTTGGATCGTCTAATTGGGGAGAATGATGACAAATCAACCAAAAGAACCGCTAAGTGGCGAGCTTCATAAATTGCCGATGATGCCCATTCGAGACATGGTCATCTTTCCACATATGATGACACCCTTCGTCGTCGGCCGTGAGTCGAGTGTTCGTGCTCTCGAAGAGGCCCTCACCGGCGACCGCAAGATCTTTCTTGCGACCCAGCACGACGCCTCCGTCGACGAGCCGAGTGCAGACGATATTTATGAGACTGGCACAATCGGCAACATCGTCCAAAGCGTCAAGATGCCTGACGGCAACATCAAGGTCCTCGTCGAAGGTGTGGAGCGCGCACGCGCCACCGAGGTGAACGACGAAGACGGCTTCTTCGTCGCAACTGTGCGGACCGGCCCGACACACCTCGAGTTGACCCCTCAGGTCGAGCAGTTGATGTCGCGGGTTCACTCGCTCTTTGAACAGTATGTGAAGCTACAGCAGTCCTTGAACTATGAGACGATGGCGGCAAGCGTACGAGCAGATGAGCCAGCCAAGCTTGCCGATACCATTGCAGCCAATCTGCAACTCTCGATTGAAGAAAAACAGCAGTTACTCGATGTCTTTGATCCGGAGACGCGACTCTCGCGCGTCGCGGATGTGCTCGATGTCGCGATCGAAAAGCTCAACATGGATCGCACCATCCAGTCGCGCGTAAAGCGACAAATGGAGAAGGCGCAGAAGGAGTACTACCTTAACGAGAAGATCAAGGCCATCCAGAAAGAGCTCGGCCGCGGCGAAAAGTCCGAGTATGACGACTTGAAGAAGAAGATCGAAGCGGCTGGAATGCCGAAGGATGTCTTCGACAAGACAAATCAGGAGTTGAAAAAGCTTGAGGCCATGCCGCCCATGTCAGCCGAGTCTACAGTGTCCCGAAACTACATCGACTGGTTGCTTGCGGTTCCTTGGAAGAAGCGGTCGAAGGAGATCCGTTCGATCGAACATGCCGAACAGATCCTCAACGAGGATCACTACGGTCTCGAAAAGATCAAGGAACGTATTCTCGAATTTCTTGCAGTTAGGCAACTGGTCAAAAACCCTAAAGGTTCCATTCTCTGTTTCGTCGGGCCTCCAGGTGTTGGTAAGACCTCGCTCGGCATGTCGATCGCGAAGGCTACTGGTCGCAAGTTCGTTCGCATGTCGCTCGGCGGCATCCGTGATGAAGCTGAAATCCGTGGGCATCGCCGAACCTACATCGGTGCATTGCCAGGCCAGATCATTCAGTCGATGAAGAAAGCCGGAACCAAGAATCCTGTCTTCATGCTCGATGAGATTGACAAGATGGCCTCGGACTTCCGCGGCGATCCGGCAAGCGCTTTGCTCGAAGTGCTTGATCCAGAACAAAACACCTCGTTTCAAGATCACTATCTCGACGTTGAGTATGATCTCTCAAATGTCCTCTTTGTCGCCACTGCGAACGTATTGCACACGATTCCCGGCCCCCTGCAGGACCGTATGGAGATCCTGAGACTGCACGGCTACACCGAGCTTGAAAAGCTGGAGATTGCGAAACAGTATCTGGTTAAAAAGCAACGCGAAGGCACCGGATTGACTGAGCAGCAGATAAGCTTCGCGGACGATGCGCTGAAACTCCTGATCCGCGGCTACACACGTGAGGCTGGCGTTAGGAATCTCGAGCGCGAAATCGGAAACGTTTGCCGCAAAGTCGCGCGACGCGTTGTCAAGAACGGTGCGGAACATACTGAGACGATCACAGCTGAGAACCTTTCCAACCTGTTGGGCGTGGCAAAGTTTCGTGATTCACAGGTGCAGGAGAAGAGTGAAGTGGGTCTCGTTACGGGGCTGGCATGGACAGAGGTCGGGGGCACAATCCTGCAAACCGAGGTTCAGGTTCTTGACGGCAAGGGCAAGATGACCGCGACAGGGCAGCTTGGCGACGTCATGCAGGAGTCAGCACAGGCAGCGCTCAGCTATATCCGATCTCGTGCGCAGCATCTTGGCCTGCCGAAAGACTTCTACCGTAATGTCGACATTCACGTGCACGTTCCCGAGGGCGCGATCCCGAAAGACGGTCCCTCCGCAGGCATTACGCTCGCTACAGGTCTGGCGAGCGCGCTCACGAAAATCAAGGTGCGGCGGGATATCGCGATGACGGGCGAGATTACGCTCCGAGGCAAGGTGCTTCCCATTGGTGGGCTAAAGGAAAAACTGCTCGCCGCACATCGCGCGGGTATCTTCGAGGCAATCCTTCCAGAGGACAACCGTAAGGACTTTGCTGATCTTCCCGATCTGCTGAAAAACACCATGAAGTTGCATTTTGTAGAACAGATGGATGAGGTGCTACAGATCGCCCTGGAAGAAAAGCTACCGGAACTGCATGAAGAAATTCCCGAGGCACTCGGTGGAGTGATCCCGCCTACTATACCGGTCTCGCAACCCACTGCTCATCAGTGATGACGACTGGACATGAAAAAGAGGAAAGCCGAGCCACTGATGGCTCGGCTTTCCTCTTTGTTAATCTAGATCTATACGCTTCGTCTGCCGGCAGTCACGAAGTGCATAATAATCGCGATGACGGCAAAGATGAGCAAAAGGTGGATCAAGAAGCCGCTCACATGAAAGAGTGTGAAGCCGCCGAGCCAGAGCACTACTAAAACCACCGCGAGGATGAGAAACATTGCCAACCTTCTTTCTTGTTTGGAAGAGTGTCGTACTCTGTACCAGCAGTCGCACATCATAAGAGCAGTTGACTGAGTCTTACGTTGCTCAACGATAGAAATAAGCCCCAAACGGCCCGATCATCAATAGGGTCTTCGTACGTTGCGAGTATTCCGAATCCGTCTACCGCAATCCACCTGCAATGGAGGGGATCAGCATCACCTCATCGCCGTCTTGAAAGACGTAGGACTCTCCACCGAGAAATCGGATGTCTTCCTCGTTGACGTAAATGTTGATGAAACGACGAAGCTTACCGCTCTCGTCTTTTATCTGGGTGCTCAGTGCGGGGAACGTCTGATCGATATCTGCAATCAACCCGCAAAGGTTTGCTGCGGCCGAAGCAAACTGCTTCTGACCGTTAGTATGGCGGACGAAGGCAGCGGGCAGCACAACGTTAATCTTACCGGGCATACGATCCTCCTGCGACGGCCAACTCCACCTTCGGATGGTCGTCCAACTCGCGCAGATACTCGTCGAAATCGGCTAGACGAGGACGAACCGCGCGAGCGGGATGGTAGTGGTCGTTGAGAGCGTCCGTGGTTTTGAGACCGTTGCCGGTGATGCACACGACGGTAGTCTCGTCTGCCGCAATGCGTCCGTGAGCGTAAAGCCGGGCGGTCACGGCGGTTGTCACTCCGCCCGCGGTCTCAGTAAAGATGCCTTCGCTTTCGGCAAGCTCCTGCATGCCGGAGACAATCTCGATGTCGGAGACATCCTCGGCCCAACCTCCATTGCTTAGGATCATTCTGGCGGCGGCTTGCCCGTCCGCCGGGTTGCCGATGGCTAGTGAGCGAGCAATGGTATGGGGACGCTGCGGCAGGATGTCGTCGCTCCCCTGCTTGACGGCCGTGGATATAGGCGAACAGCCCGTAGCTTGTGCGCCGAAGAAGCGCACTGGCTTGGCGTCGACGAGGCCCAACTCGATCAACTCATTAAAGGCCTTACGGATCTTGCGAATCAGCGATCCCCCGGCCATCGGGCAGACAACGTTGTCCGGCAGGCGCCATCCTAACTGCTCCGCGATCTCATATCCCACCGTCTTGGAACCCTCGGCATAATACGGACGAAGATTGACGTTGACAAACCCCCACGCATACTGCTCCGCTATTTGCGAGCAGAGCCGGTTGACGTGATCGTAGTTTCCGTCGATTCGGATGAGGCGCGCCCCATAGACCAGAGTGTTAAGGATCTTGACCGGTTCAAGATCGGCGGGAACGAGGATCGTGGCTTTGAGACCAAGGCGTGCGGCCTGCGCAGCCACTGAGTTTGCCAGGTTCCCGGTGGAGGAACATCCTACCGTCTCGAAGCCAAACTTCTGTGCGTTGGCCAGAGCCACTGCAACTACACGGTCCTTGAAGCTCAGCGTTGGAAAGCATACCGCGTCGTTCTTGATATAAACATTCGTTCCACCAATACGCTTTGCCAGGTTTTTTGCGCGAACGAGCGGCGTGAAGCCGACCGGAATGTCAGGCTGAAAACCTTCCGGGATCGGCAGAAGTGCCGCATAACGCCAAACGTTGAACGGACCCGCGGTGATGGCGGCACGCGTGAAAGTGGAACGAGCCGCCTTCATATCGTAGGCGATCTCAAGGGGAGCCAGGCAATCGGGGCAGGCGGACAGCGGTCGATTGCCGAACCGGCGGCCGCACTCGTTGCACTTCAACTCGTACGCCGTACAGGAATACTCCATCGCGCATCTCCCGTTGGAGAGGGGAATGGCATCTTTGACGTACATCTCTTTTGGGTAGCCGACAGCGGCTGAAGGAAGGAGAAAACGGGGTGCGGTCCTGCAATCTGGACTGCGTGCTCCGAATCTCATGTTCCCTGTTCCCAGGAGAGAGTTGACACCGGTACGCACATGTTCTGTCCGGTTGTCGTGGCGTCAAAGGGCTCGTCCCTCAACCACTCTGCATGAAATTCAAATCTGCCTAAACAGACTGGAATACAACGGTTGTAGCACAGCATTACCGCCGGCCGCAAGTTTCGTAGGCACGGCAGAAGATAAGTCGCGAATCCCTGAAGCGACCGAAATGTATTCACTCTGGAAAAGTACATGACTTGCTACTGATGAGCGAAATCCTGGCCTGAATAGCGGGCTCGGTCACGTTGCCGGTGCATGAGGTGTACATGCGACAAATCCTGGCCAAATTGAAAGAGGTCTCGCATAGTCCGGCTAGTACAGACGGTATCTTGTCGTTTAGCCTCTTCATATGATCGACTCGAGTGTCTCTTCCGTTCACCGGCCTTCTGCACCCGGCTTCCCTGTTCCGACATTCCGAAGTTTTTGGATGGGGGGCTTCGAATGCGCTACGCAGTGCCGCCGCGATGGGACACGCGTCGATGTGCTACAAGGAACTGGTCACGACCGGCACTGCGCGGAAGACTATCGCCTTCTAGCCGAAGCTGGAATCCACACGGTGCGCGACGGACTTCGCTGGCATCTGATCGAGCGCACGCCCGGTGTCTACGATTGGTCCAGCTTTCTGCCAATGCTTCATGCGGCCAACGCAACACATACCCAGGTACTTTGGGACCTCTGCCACTGGGGTGTCCCAGTGGGACTCGATCCATTCTCCGATGAGTTCCCACAACGCTTCGCCGAGTTTTCTGGGGCCGCTGCCCGTCTCATCCGTCACGAAAATATGCGTTTCGGAAATGCCGCACCGCAGATGTACTGTCCAATTAACGAGATATCGTACTGGACATGGGTCGGCGGGGAGGTTGAACACTTCTTTCCGTATGGTACTCACCGCGGAGCAGAATTAAAGCTTCAGTTCGTCCGCGCTTCCCTCGCCGCGATGAGGGCGGTGCGAGTGGAAGATCCGACCGCGCGTTTCGTGCTGGTAGAGCCTGCGATTCACGTATCTCCCTCAGCCGACAGGCCGGATGATGATCAGAATGCGCATCAGCAAACAGCGTCGCAATTCGAAGTATGGGACATGCTGGCCGGACGGGTCGCAACCGATCTCGGCGGCTGTGACGACCTGCTTGATGTGCTCGGTATCAACTACTATTGGAATAACGAATGGGCCTATGAAGGTGTCTTTACTCCCCTTGGACATCTGCAACACAAACCGCTGCACGAAATGCTGTACGCACTGTGGCAGCGCTATGACAGGCCGATTGTGATCACTGAAACGGGAACCGAAGCCGACTCAATGATTGGCTGGCTAGGTTACGTGGGAGCCGAGGTACGACAGGCGCGCCGTATGGGTGTTCCTGTTCTCGGGATATGCATTTACCCGGTAATGGACTATCCCGGTTGGGACGATGAGCGCCACTGTGCATGCGGGCTTATCGAAGTCGCTGCAGACTGGTCACACCGTAGGCTTCGAGAGAATGTGCGCGCCGAACTGCTTGTGCAACAACGCTTGCTGACGCACAACACCTCAAGCATCTCACTCACAACCGATTAGAATTGCTTTTACTGCCTGACTCATTCGTAAAACCAACAGGACAGAGTTCGCATGCTCGCATTAGCTGACTGAGCGCGTCGACCATCCTTACTATTTATTTGTGGCCGCGATACAATCTCTTTAGATGCTGCTTAGCGGTTCACCGTTACTTCTCTCCTCCCGAGCTGTACGCAAAACGCTCTGCCTCGGAAGTTAGGCGTAAATGTCCCGTCTCTATCCAACTAATGCAGCAGAAGGCTCGTCTGAGCCTCAGACGGGTCCATACAACCTCGTCTCTATCTTCGCCGCGTAAGCTGTCCGACTTTTCTTCTCTGAGGTTCATCGTGCACCGTTCTATTTCTCACTACGACCACGCTCGTGGCATTGCAGCAATCACGCCATTCGACATACTTTGCTTCAGTCACTTGCGTTGGCATTTTGTTACACAGCGTCCGCAGCACCTGCTGAAGCGTGCATCTCTCGAAGATTGCCGCATCTTCTATTGGGAGGAGCCCATCTGGCATGACACAGGTGAGCTTCCATCACGGAACAACGGCGAGCTTGGGATGCGACTCGAGATCATTCAAGAGAGCCTCTCAATTTGGGTGGTTCAACCTCATATGACCAAAGGGATGGATCTTGAAGCTGGGCAGAAAATACTTCTTGACGAGCTTATCGAACAATTCTCGATTCGCCAGTTTGTGCGTTGGTACTACACGCCGATGGCATACTCGTTTTCAAGTCATCTGAAAGCGGAAGCGACGGTGTATGACTGCATGGATGAGCTTAGTGGCTTCCGCGGCGCTGCTCTCGATCTTGGTGAGCGCGAGCGTCAACTCTTTGCCGCCTCTGATGTTGTGTTTACCGGCGGCGCGAGTCTTTTCGAATCCAAGCAGAACCAGCATTGGAACGTACACGTGTTTCCTAGTTCCATCGATGTAGAGCATTTTGCGAGAGCGAAGGATCACTCATGCGCTGAGCCTGCGGATCAGGCGCAGATCCCACATCCACGGGCTGGATTCTACGGCGTGGTAGATGAGCGTTTCGACACTACACTCCTCGCCGAGATTGCGGCATCACGTCCAACGATACAGTTTGTAATTCTCGGGCCTGTCGTGAAGATCGATCCTGCCGCGCTTCCCCATGCCGGGAACATTCACTATCTAGGCAGCAAGAGCTACGATGATCTGCCTGCCTATCTCGCTGGATGGGACGTGGCGTTGCTGCTTTTCGCACTCAACGATGCGACACGGTTTATCTCTCCAACCAAGACACCGGAATATCTTGCAGCAGGCAAGCCGGTCATTTCGACACCAATAGTCGACGTCGTTCGTGGCTACGGAAACAAGGGCCTTGTCTCAATCGCGAAGTCTGCAGCGACGTTCTGCTCCGCGATCGACATGGCGCTTCAACCGCAGCAGGAGACGTGGATGGAAGCTGTCGCCACAACTCTGAAGCAGAGTTCCTGGGCGAGCACATGGACGGCGATGCAGCGTGAGATCAATCGAGTGCGGATCGTACGCCCAGACAGGCCGTTTGTAGTAGAAAAAGTGTCGTGCGTGTCACACGGCGTTACTCCGGTACTCGCAAGCATGCGAATCGAGCAACTGCGATCTCCTATCTTTACGACATCCCATCTGAGTCGTCGAAAAGAACTGTTCGACTATCTCGTGGTGGGCGCCGGATTTGCAGGCAGTGTACTTGCAGAGCGTTTGGCCAGCCAGCTTGGAAAACGTGTTTTGCTGATTGATAAGCGGAACCACGTCGGCGGCAATGCCTACGACGCCTACAACGAAGATGGTCTCTTGATTCATAAGTATGGGCCGCATATCTTTCATACGAACTCCAATGAGGTTGTAGAGCATCTCTCGCGTTTCACCGCATGGCGCCCTTATGAGCATCGTGTGCTGGCAAGTGTGGACCAGCAACTGCTGCCAATCCCGATCAACCTTGACACGATCAACCGCCTGTATGGCTTAGACCTCAACGCAGCGACAATGAAGCGCTTCCTCGCTGACCGCGCAATCACTGCAACCTCGATCCGTACCTCCGAAGACATCGTCGTGAGTCGCGTTGGCCGTGAGCTCTACGAGAAGTTCTTCCGAAACTATACCCGCAAGCAGTGGGGCCTTGACCCCTCGCAACTTGATGCCAGTGTAGCCGGCCGGATACCAGTCCGCTTTGATCAGGACGATCGCTATTTTACAGATGCCTTCCAGGCAATGCCGAGCGCTGGGTACACTAAAATGTTTGAGCGCATGCTGGATCATCCGTTGATTACGGTGCGCACGGGCGTAGATTATCAGGACGTCGCACGGACTTACCGGGATGCGAAGGTGATCTTCACTGGGCCGATCGATGAGTACTATGGATACAAGTTCGGTCCGCTTCCCTATCGATCGCTCGAGTTTAGGCATGAGACGCACGCGTGTGAGGTGTACCAGCAAGCTCCTGTCATTAATTTCCCCAATGAGCATCCCTACACACGGGTTACTGAATTCAAATATCTAACTGGCCAGAGCCATGCGAAGACCAGCATTGTTTATGAGTATCCTCGCGCCGAGGGAGATCCATATTACCCGATTCCCCGCCCCGAAAATGCGGCGCTCTACGCCAAGTATCGCGACTTAGCACAGCAGGAAGAGTCAGTGCAGTTCTGTGGACGGCTGGCAAACTATCGCTACTTCAATATGGACCAGGTCGTCGCGCAAGCGCTGGCGACTTTTCGTAAAATTGCTGAGAAAGATCCTGTTGCGGAGGCGCCGTCAACTCTTCGAGAAACTCTGACACGTGTAGCCAGCGGACCTTCATTTCAGCCAACTCAGATGACGGAGCTATAACTCCACATGAAGGGACATGCTTTTGGTTCCTATAAAGAATGTCTTAAACACCTGTACGATGTCGTCAAAGCAAACATGGCCCTGCGGTCCACTGGTACTCGGCTTCAAGGAATCACACATCGAAGCATGCGATCTGGTGCTCCGGACTGCTGCGTGTACAGCAAAGATTACTAGGTAATATCGTCGTTTTGAGGGCTTGCTGCACGGCAGGTATCCAGGCTTAAAGCTTACGTGAGCATTGCAGGCTGCCCAGATTGCCTGGTAAACTTTATTCTATCAAGCGGTAGATCGCACGATGAGGCACCGTTTGATCAGACTGATATTCACGAGGAAAAAGACACGGAGAGGTGGCAGAGCCCGGTTGAATGCACCTGACTCGAAATCAGACATAGGCGCAAGTCTATCGGGGGTTCGAATCCCCCCCTCTCCGCCATTCCTTTAGAATTAAAAAATTGCAAGCCTGACTATACACCCGGCTACACCTAATGCGAAAAGTTCGCTCTGAGCGGTTTCTCCCTTATGGAGATACCAGAATGAAAGTTCCTATCGTTCGCATCAAGTTGAGGGTCCGCCTCGAAGGCGGCACCCGCCCTTTCCTCAATCCAATCCTCGCCGGAAACAGCAAATTGAAGCCTGGTTATGCCCAGCATGCCTGTTCACTTCCCTGACGGCGTTTATCACCTTCGGTACCTCAAGTGGAGCCGTAGGGTTTGGGAGGGTGTAGGCTCGGATGCTCAGTTGGCCGCGATCAGCAAGCTGTGGCGCGAGAAGTCACTGGAAGCCCGCGCGCTCAGTATGAACGCCGGTGAAGATGAGATCGAGCTTTCCCCCAAGACAGACCTGCGCGACACGGTAGCCGAATATATAACGAAGATCAAAGTTCATAGAAGTAAAAACGTTCGCAGCTTACTCCCAAACCCTCAAACTCTTTCTTCAATCCTGCTCGAAGTCGAACCTCGAAGACGTCGAGCGCAAACACGTGCTCACTTTCATGTCGTTCTTGAAGGCACAAGAGAATGGTCCACGCACGGTGGCGAACCGAATCGGCTGTCTCAAGCGATTTCTCACTTCTGCAGAAATTAGGTGGCCTCTTGGGCCAGCTGACAGACCCGTTGCACGGAGAAGGTGGTGGCCGCGTACAACGCAGTAGAGATCCAGGCGCTGCTCGACGCTACCATCCAGAAGGAGTTGGAGGTCCTCCAGTTCTTCCTCTTTACCGGGGCTAGAGAGCAGGAGGTCCGGTTTGCCACTTGGCGCGACCTAGACCTGGATGCAAGGACGTTTACGGTTCGCGAAAACTCGAACCTTGGGTTTACCCCGAAGGATAAAGAAGAGGGAGCAATTCCGATTCCCATCCCTCGTCGAGTTGCTCCGCGACCGCCGTCGCTGCTTCCCAGATTCGAGATTGGTTTTCAGCAACACCCAAGGGAATCCCAATAGGCATTTTCCTCGAATAGTAAAGCGCTTGGGAATGCGAACTGGCCTCAACTGCGGGCATTGCTACAACCGCGCCGGTCGCTGTTGCTCAAAGTTCCCGGTTTGCTCTCGTTTCGAACTGCATCGGCTTCGGAAGACCTTCGCCACGCTGCATCACGAGGCGGGAAGCTCCGCACGAATCATACAACGATGGCTCCGGCACTCCAGCCTTGACACGACGCTCAAATATCTGGCCGCCTTCGATGACCAATCCGAGCGCATGCGCGAGCAGGTCAACAAGACCTTCGCTGGATTCGTCTGTGCGGAGTCCGGGCATGAGCATTAGGGCAGCTGCGATCGGACGTTTTGTCAAAGCGACAGTCACGAAGCAGTGTGAGAGTCAGGGCAAACTCGCCTGCTCAATCGCACGCCTGTGATGTGAACACAGGGCTATCGGGATCTGCCGTTCGTGCTGAGATTCTTCGGTGAACGGCTCAACACCGGCTCCGACGCGAAAATGATGTGATATTGACCGCCAAGTCCACGGGAACGGTATCTCCCTTTATGAAGAACCGGGAGAGCAAGTCAAGAAGTGAACACCAGGTGACAGGGACGGTCGGCGAAGAAAGATGGTGCTGTAAGGCTTCTCTCTCCATGCGTCAAAGTATTCGTTGGCCGTTCCCGCAGCAGTCTCTGTATAGCCGTTACGCGACTGCCGGAGTAAAGGCCGGGGCAGTCGTGCAGAGAGCGGCCGACCGACCCACGTAGACGAGGCGGTAGTATGCCCTTGCTCAACTGATAAATGCGACCATTTGATTGGTTGAGCCAGAATCGTTCCACACTCCTATATATACACATTGTTGCATGTTTTAACGTAATGCTGCATAGTCATTGATGAGGTGGGTGAATTGCTAGCGAAGACAACAACTCTTATGCCCGCAGAACGTCAGCAAGAGATTCTGGAGCGTATTCGAAAGAATGGTCGGGTCTTGGCGGCAGATCTCGCACAAGAATTTCAAACGTCTGAAGACACCATCCGACGGACTCTCCGTGACTTGGCTGGCCAAGGATTGTGTGCACGAGTCTATGGAGGTGCACTCGCTATTTCCCCAGCCTCCGGTTCCGCCGTACAGCGGAGAATGCAGGGTATCGATTTAAAGCTTGCGATCGGCGAAAAGTTAGCCTCGCTTGTGCGGCCTGCGCAGTTCGTCTTTATCGATGCGGGGTCTACCAACCTAGCCGCAGCTCGATTCTTGCCAAAGGACATCGGTATTACAGTAGCGACGCATGACCCGACGATTGCCGCGAGTCTTGCCGACCGCACCGATCTGACGCTCATCACGGTTGGGGGAAAGATCAACCCTCTGGTCGGCGCTGCTGTAGACGCGCAGGCTCTGCGCTCAGTTCTGGAGCTTCGCCCGGACCTCCTCTTGCTTGGAGTTTGCGCAATCGACGCGGCGCATGGAATTGCAGCTTTCAATAGTGAGGATGCCCAGATGAAGCGTGCATTGCTTGAACGGTCTGGATCGGTCGCAATCGCGACCTTAAACGACAAACTTTGCGCATCGGCTCCTTTTTATGTCAGCGAGGTCGACGTTATCGCCGACCTTGTGGTGGAGACAGACGCGCCTAAGCCTATCTTGGCGGATTTCCGGGCACGGGGTCTGCGGCTGCACCTAGCCAATATCCCGAGGAGCAAAGCTGAGCTAGAAACCGGCCGCTAACCGCATCTTGTCTAGCTGCCGACTAACAAGGAATAAGGAGGAGTATGAAGGGCATCGCTAAGAAACGAGTTTTCATTACGGGCGCAGTTCAGGGCATTGGGCGAGCTACAGCAGAGCGTTTTCTTGCGGAAGGAGCGTCCGTTCTGCTGACAGATGCGGCTCCTGCAGACGTCATCAACGACGTGGTTGACTCCCTTGAAGATCGCTATCCCGGTTTGGCCTCTGGGATGCGCGTCGATATTCGAGATGAGAAGCAGGTTGTCGAGGGCTTTGAATACATGCAAGAAGCTTTAGGTGGCTGCGACATCCTGATCAACAATGCCGGAATCAATCGTCATAGTCCCTCACATGAGTTCAAAACGGAAGACTTCGATCTAGTCCTTGGAGTGAATCTCAGAGGCGCATTTCTCTGCAGCCGAGAAGCACTCAAATTATTCCTTAAGCAGGGCGCGGGGATTATCCTTAATAACTCGTCGAATCACGAGATCAATCCAAAGCCCGAGTTCCTTGCCTATTCAGTGAGTAAAGGCGGCCTTGGTAATCTCACACGCACTTTAGCACTCGAATACTCCGATCGGGGAATCCGGGTGAACGCGGTAGCACCAGGAGCCACAGTCACGCCGATCAACGCGTCTTGGACCGAAGATCCCGAGACGCGAAAGAGGGTAGAGAGTCATATCCCTCTTGGTCGTTCCGCATCAGCTGAGGAGATCGCGGGTGTTTTCGCGTTCCTTGCCAGCGATGATGCAGCATACATCACCGGACAAACGATTTACGTGGACGGCGGCCTAACGCTTCACACCGACTTCAAAAACAACTGGTCATCTTAATTAAAAGTCCACAAGTCGTATTTAAAGCCCTCCTAAAGCCAGATTTCCAACCTACAGGAATTCCGAAGCCATGAACCTCACTGCCACCGCCCTAACGGGATCGCTCGCTGTCTTATCCGTTCTC
>JAABUV010003615.1_pt1 | contig 19474 bp, 34 predicted proteins | sample 5559971 | NCBI WGS metagenome assembly JAABUV01 (sample SAMN10711881, study PRJNA513362) | rock metagenome | isolation source: Antarctica rocks | place: Antarctica: Victoria Land, Knobhead nord | collected 2015-12-19
CAGGCCGCCCGCGCGGCAGCGCCGCGCGCACTGCTGGCGCCCCCAGCAAGCCCACAGCGGCGCCCCCGCGGCACCTCGAGGGGGCGGGAGGCGGGGCGGAGGAGGACGGCAACAGGAGCACTGGCAGATGCTCAGAGAGCAGCGGCGCGCGGAGCGGCCCTGGCGCGCCCGCCATGGCAGGCGCGCAGCAGGGCGGCGGGGCAGCGGCCGCCAAGGACGCCTTTGACGAGAGCGGGAGGGATGCGGACGGCGGCGTTTGTCCTGTATGCAGCACAGCTGCGCCCCCAGACGTCTCCCGATCGCAGCACCTTCAGCCGCGGCAGCAGAGTAGCGGAGCCGGGCGCGCCGCAGAGCTGCCGGCGGCCGATGCCGCCGAAGCTGCATGCGAGCGCCGTCGCTACGACGGGCCATTGGATCTGCTCGCCTCCTCAGCTGCTGCACCGGCTCTGTTGAGTGCTCCCGCGGACGCTGTTGCCGCGGCGCTGCGGGGCGCCGCTCACAAGGCGCTGAGGCAGCCGGCGGCCGCGGTGGCCGCGACATCGCGGAGCGCGCTTGATGCGCGCGAGGCGTGCGAGCGAACGCTGTTCACGGAGGCGCGCTTGCTTCCCACCGCACCTTGCTCTGCCTTCTATTTGTGATGCCGCCAGTCCTCGCTGCAGTTGAGTGCGCAGCAGGAGAGTGCGCTGCAGGGGGCTCTTGCGCCTGCGTGCTCCATGCAATTGAACATGTATCTCCCCACTGTGCTGCTCTGGCTGCGCAGCAGCTTTGCTCTGACAGCTGCGGCCGACGTCCTTGAAAGGGCGCTGTGCTGCCATGCGCAGGGATTTGTGTACGGCGCGATCAGCGCGTCCGCAGCGGCGCTCGTGGGCTACCAGCTGGCCCTGGCCTGGGGACGCCGGCGGTGAGGCGCGAGAGTGCCTCGGCGCCCTCCTGCTGTGGCCGAGCAGAGGCTGCAGCCAATGCGCGCGCATGGGTCGCATGCGCTTGAGCTGCTGCGCTGGCGCGGTCGTGGTGCAATCGTCGTGCATCGATGGGGACTTGCAGACCGTGTGAGCGTGTGGTGGCAGTGAGTGCTAGTAGCTGCGGCCTCTCCAAAGCAGCGCACTGGAAGAAGGGATGATGCAGTGTGACATGCTTGCACGACACAGACGAGGTGCGTGGTGAAGGAGTGCAGTAAGCACGAACCGCATAACAGCTTACGTTAGGACCAAACAAGAGTATGCAACAGATGCAATATAAACAGAAGCCACGAGCCTCCCCCCTAACCTAGACTCGATGTGGTGCCAAGTGCATGCATGAGAAAGCAACCGTAGACAATCTGTTACAAATCGAGGAATGCTGTCAGCTCTCAGGCGCTGCCTCCTCGCTGCCCCAGCCGGCTGCCGGGCGGCGGCGGCCCCACGCGTGTATGACGTAAGCGCGCATCGCGGCCTTTTTGCGTCTGGCCGCGACTCTGACGCCATGCACGCGCTTGTGTACAAGGGTGCGCAGCCCTGCAGGGCCCGGCTCGTGCAGCAAGCGCCTGGGGCATGCACGCCAGGCGCCTTGTGTGTTCAGCAGCTGGGTGCTTGACATGCCGCGGCCAGCTGGGGTCAAGGTTTGATGCAGTCAGCGTCCCTGCTTGCTGCTGCCACCTGCCCGCAGACCTCGCGCGGACAGGCAGCCGCAGCAGGCCTGACCCAATTGTGCAGCCTGGCATACTGCAGTGCCTCTAGACCCCGAACGGTGCGCGTACCCAGCTCCGGCAGGCACTGCGATGCGCCCGCGCAGGCCCCAACAAGATCGCGCTGGAGGAGCGGCCCAAGCCTACAATTCAGCTGCCTACAGGTTGCGCATCCAGTACACGCTGTCCCGCATGCACGGCTGTCTTGGCATGCTCTGTCTGCATGCTCGCTGCGCGTCAGCCTCAGCCCGTCAATCCTGAGGTCCATCCTGAGTTGTCTTGTGTCATGCATAGCGCCTGGCTGCAGTGAGCCTTGGCTGTCCTCAAGCAGGTGCATGAGCCTGCCATATCCTCCTTTCACACTTGCCCTCTAAGAGCATGCCTCTAGAGAGCAAACCAAAGAACAGTAGGTGCATGATGCTGCGGGGACAGTGCGTGTGCAATGCATGCACGGCACCAGCCGAGCCGGCGTGCCGGCGAAGTCGAGCATGTGTGTGCATGTGCGCACGCGCTCTCTTGCGCCTGGGAAGCCAGCCGCGCGCCTGGTTATCCCAGCCCTATCCCGGCGCGCAGACGCGCTGCTGCGCGTGAGCACCGCAACCATCTGCGGCACCGACCTGCACGTGCTCAAGGGCGACGTGCCCACCTGCGCGCCCGGCCGCATCCTGGGCCACGAGGGCGTTGGCGAGGCGCGCGGCGGGCGCTGCCCGGCCTGGGGCTTGGGGTGCGGGCTAGGGTTCCTCAGGAGCGCAGCCGGCAGCTAGCTTGGCACACCTTTGTGGTTTCAGGATCGCGCGCGAGGTGGCAGTCAGCTGCATGGCGGGCGGCGGCGTGCCGGCTCAGCCGTATTTGGCTGCGTGCGAACCGCTGCCTAGCGTGTCGCGCCCCGCCGCTTCCTTGCGAGGGCAGCGCGTACGATTGTGCACACGGCAAGGACGGCGCCTGACTTCAGGGCTCTGCATGTGGGAGGTAGGATTGGAGTTGACATGCGCATGCGCACGCTGTGCGGCGCGACGCAGGTGGTGGCGACGGGCGCGGCGGTGGAGCACTTTCACGAGGGCGACCGGGTGCTCATCGGCGCGGTGACCGCGTGCGGCCGCTGCCCCATGTGCCGCATCCGCCGCCTGCCCTCGCTGTGCGAGGCGGGCGGCTGGGTCCTGGGCAACACCGTGGACGGCACGCAGGCGCGGCGGCCGCCTCCGATGTGGCCGGGAGAGGCGGGCATGCCCCTCGGTCTGCTGCGCAGACTTCCTCGCTACCGTCCGCCCCAGCGCCCCGGCCCTGGGCGCGCGGCGCACCCGCACCCGGCGCGGCAGCGCACGGCGTGTGGCATCGGGGCGGCTAAGCGCAGGCGGAGGGTGTGCAGCACCCTACCTTAAACCCTACCCCAACCCTGTGCTGATGTCACGAGGCGGCCGCGTGCAGGCGGAGTACGTGCGCGTGCCGCACGCCGACGGCAGCCTGCACGCGCTGCCGCCGGGCGGCCTAAGCGATGCGGACGCCTGCATGTTCAGCGACGTCTTCCCGACCGCCTACGAGTGCGCCGCAGCCTCGCAGAATTTTTGGATTTCAAGACACGAATTACTACAGTCATGCCCTTTACATCAAAACAAATGTTCTCCCTACTGCCAGGCGTTATCAAGATACTGAGCTCTGATCTATGCTAGATGACGATCCATGTCCAAGTGCGGGCAATAACATGTTCGGCTGCGCTGATTTGCTGCCGCTGGGCGTGCGGAGCGCTGCTGCACGCCGCCCGCGGCCGACATGGTGCCGAATTGCTGGGGGCGCAGGTGCGGGGTGCTGCCGGGCGCGGTGATGCCCGACAGCCGCGTTGCGATCGTGGGTGCGGGGCCGATCGGCCTGGCCGCGCTGCAGACGGCGAGCCTGCTGTCGCCCGCGGCCGTGTTCGTGCTGGACGTCAGCGACGCGCGCCTGCAGGCCTGCCCTCCCCCCGGCGCTCCGCCGGCGGCGCCCTGCTCGGCAGTGCTGGCAGAAAGGCTGGCAGCCTCCTACAGCTCCTGGGTGACTGCCAGCGTGACGGGAAGTGCGTCCATGGCAGAGGCCGCCAGCTGCTTCGGTGCCGCAGCGCTAAATGCAATGCGCCATATGCTGCCGGCCTCATGCAGTAGCTATTAACTGCACCATAAAAAAGCGCAGTCAGGCGGCTGGTGTCCTTCATTCATCTAGAATGCGTAGGTGCCCACCGGCTGCGCTGCCGCGCAGAAAGCCGTGGACATGGGCGCGACGCTGGGCATCAACAGCCGCAGCAGCGCCGACGCCACCGAGGCGGTCCTGCACGCGACAAAGCGCAAAGGCGTGGACGTGGCCATTGAGGCCGTCGGGCTGCCGACCACCTTTGAGCTCTGCCAGGCGCGCGCGCCCGTGCACCCATGGCAGTCATTGGAGAGGCTAGGTAGGGTAGGTTCTCACACACCATTAAGACGGTGCTGCGCATGGCTGGGTGCTGCCTTGCGCGCGGAGACACGACATGCTGTGATGAGCCCAACATGTCACGCACGCAGCACTTGACACTGTCTGCGAGCTTTGGCACGCCGCGTACACCTCCCCGCATGGCAGCCACCGACAGCCTCCCTTTGTCATGGGCCGTGCAGCATGTGGTGCAGCGCCCTGTGCGCACTGCGCGCTGGTGCGCATGCGCGCCCAAGGTCGTTGCGCAGGTTCCAGCGTGCACCCCCATGAACGCTGTGGAAACTGTCAGGTGGGATCGTCCACGTACCGCGGGGTGCCGTTCACACAGCCGCGCTGTGGCGGCAGGACCTGCTGGCGCCGGGCGGCCGGATCGCCAACGTCGGCGTGCACGGCGCGCCGGCGCGGCTGCACCTGGAGACCCTGTGGGGCCGGCACGTCGACATCACCACGCGCATCGTGGACTGCAGCACCGCGCCCATGCTGATGCAGCAGGCGCGCCGCGCAGCACAAGGGCGTACCTTGGCGGCAGGCAGGGCGCCGCTCGAGGGGCCATGCCCCGCAAGCCCAAAGCCTGAGCGTCGGGTGCTGTTATAGCGTAGTGATCAGCTGGCATGCTCACATGCGAAAGCACTCCTGAAGCAGTGTACTCACTTACTTGAGCTCTCTTTCCCTGTCGCACCAGCGCTTGACACAACCCATGCATGCATGGCCAAGAACTGCATCATTGTCTTCTGCGGCACGCTGCTGGTGCCCGCGCTGCGCCCCACTGTAAGGGCTCATGAGCCGGGCGCGCGGCGCAGGCGGTGCGCGGCAAGCTGGACCCCGCGGCGATGGTGACGCACCTGTTCAAGCTGTCAGACATGGAGAAAGCGTATGACGTCTTCGCGCGCGCATCGGAGACCGGCGCGCTCAAGGTGGTCATTGACCTGAACTGAGGGCGTGGGGCTGGCGAGCTGATGTGTTGATGCGGCATGCAGTGCGTGCATGCGTGCTGGTTGCAGCTTGTCATGTGAAGTGCTGCCTTGCACTCTATCACCTCGTTTCACCCTGTTTATACCACTTTTAAGGACGTCTATATGCACATAACATGTGTAAAAGCATGAGACGCTGTGTTTGCAGCTCCACCACCCAACCCGCCGATCAAGCTTATTATACATGCTTATGCGCCCGGGACAGCCGCGGTCAACAGAGACTGCTCAAGCTGGATTACACTCAGACTTATGCAACTGCGGACTGACTGCGCGCATCACAAACAGCTCCTAGCCCATGCTTGATTACACCTAGGCTTATGCAACTGCGGGCTGACTTCGGCATCACACTCAGCTTCTAGCCAAGGCCAGCGCACGTGCAGGGTTTCGGCACTAGCGAGACTTTACTTCATGAGGGACAAGAACAGTGCGCTGCAGCTTGTTCGAGCTTTACCTGCATCTGAAGGCACATTTCACACTAATAGCAAACGCATTGACAATACTCGCATCAACCATGCAGACCTGCGGCATGCTTGTACGCGTAGCTGTCCTCTTTGCTGCCTGCCTATTGCTGACGCAGGTGGAGCCCTGCTCTCCTGCAAGGAAGAGTGCTGAGAGATAGCAACCCATCTTGCATTATTTGTCTGCTGCTCACTGCCGCTGGGGCGGTGCGGCTTTGCTGCAGAACTTTGTACTGTAGCATATGAGTCTTCAATGTCACTCAGGTGCAATGTGTGCAGACCAGGCGAGCTAAGCTAGAGCTAGTAGAGTGAGAGTGGGCTTAAAAGTAAATGTCCCGTTGTGCTGCGCTCGGCAGGCCGAACGCATGGTACAGCAGTGGTCGCGCGTGCCTTTCCAGAGCTATGACGGCGGGTGTGGAACCAATCTCCTGGGCCCAAGACCAAGAAGCACCCTCATCTTGACTGTTTCGCAAGCCTTGTCATGCCTGTACTGTGCCTGGCTAGGGCTGGAACTTTGTGAAGGTTGTGCAACGAGTTTAATTGAGTCTGGGGCACCCAGGGACTTCAAGTGGAGCAACATACTCAACTTTCCAGCGTCGACGACCATGAGTGCGGCCCACTTCCGCCTGAAGCCAGGGGGCTTGCGCGAGCCGCACTGGCACGTGGTGGACGAGTGCGCCCTCCTGGAGCTGCATTGTGCTGTGTGCTTTTCAGTTCATGGCCAGACGGGCGGAAGAAGCTAAAGCCGTCAAGCGCAGGTGGGCGTACGTCCTGTCGGGCACCTGCAGGCACGCCCCACCTCTGCCGCCTGCCTAACGCGTCAGCAGCCTGCATGCTGCGCGTCACATGATGCCTTGTAGCAAGCAACCCAGCTCGACACCAATGCACAGCTGGTTGCACAGGCTTCGCAGAGCACCAGCGTCATTGGCAGCAATGCAAGCAGCCAGCATGCTTGATGCAGCCTGCATGCGTGCAGGGGCACCGTCGTGGACGAGGGCAAGACGCACCCGGTGGACACCTGGGACTTTGGCGAGGGCGACGTCTGGTTCTTCCCGTCCAACCTGGTGGGTTCAGCGCCATGCGCCTCGTATGAACACCATGCGCCTCTGTGAACACAGGCCATGCGCTTCATGTGAGGACAGGCACTTGACATACCTATGCACGTTGCTGCCAAGCTTGTTTTCCCGCAAATGCCGTGCAACAATCCTTGAAATAACTTTGGCCCATGCCTGCCATGCCAAGCAAGGTGCGGCCTGATTAATGAGTGAGTTCTGTGGCAGGCTCACACGGTGGTCGGCCTGGAGGGCGGCTGCGAGTACATCGCCGGGTATGCCAAAGATACTGGCTGTTGCTGCCATAGTGGCGTTGCCGCCGTCACAGTGCTGTCTGACCCAGCACCGGCTCTTCATGTGACTCTGTGTGGGAGTTCAGTGTCTGCCGGGTGCCCTGCTTGCAGGCATGGGAGGCAGTCACAGGTCCTCTGCATGCCTGGAGTAGCTAGGGAGGGATCCAGGTGTCTGATGGCAGCGGCGGGGGTGCGCAGGTACAATGCCGGAGACTTCCAGGAGGACGCCGACGCGTTCTCGCTGAGCAGCTGGCTGGCAACCGTGCCGCCCCGCATCACTGCCCAGGTGAAGCGTCCTGGTCCCAACCCTAAAACTGAATTCGGCACGCCATGTTGTGGGTAGCGCGTACGCGCACATCTGTCGCAGCGCCATGGTGGCGCATATGGCCACGCCTTGGCAACCGCCTTTTTCACCACTGCTGCTGGTAAGTATGTCTGCTGTGTGTCAGCAGGCGTGCAGGGTACCCGCCTCAAGCGTTGAGACCGTGCAGAGCAATCATGTGGAGGCGGTGCTGCATGCTTGCGGTGGCGCCAGCTGGACAGGCAGCGGCTGGAAGGCGAAGCAGGGAAACCTACCCTATACCCTATACCCTATATAAGAGCTGCCATGTCAGCGTGACAGACGCGTGCGGAGCCCACCGACACGCCCGGTCTGCACCTGTAACAAGCCCTGTCTGCACCCCTGACGCGCCCTGTCTGCACCTCTCCGTGCAGGCGCTGGGCGTGGACGCCGACGCGGTGGCCGAGACGGTGCAGAGCAACTACATGTCCTTCCTGCCGCTGCTGCCCGAGGTGCCCGGCGGCAGCCGGCATGCCTGGGAGGCGCAGGCGCCCCTACCTGTGCAGCAGGCGCGGCGCTGCCCTGCCCCATGGCAGCATGCACAGGGTGTCAGTGTTTGGTTTCATGGTGCCAGACCCTTGCTGCACGTGTAGCCAGACTGTCAGTAGCAGCTGATCTGGTGCCAGGTGATTGACATATGCACAGCCACATGTCATGGCATCCACTTGATTGTCTACATTCGTAACATTTGAGTTGTCAAAGGTTGTGGGCGGCTGGGTTGCGGCTCAGCAGACAGAGTTGGCTGCATGCCGTTACACGTGCAATCGCACATGCTGGTCTGCGTTTAGGTGTGCTTGGGTGCTGGTGTACACAACCGTGGTTGTAGCATGGTTTTGAGCACAGGCTAGTCCTGGTGGTGCACAGACTAGAAATTGGACAGAGACGCAGCGATGCCTGCTAACTGTGTGTTGCTTGTCGCAGTCCAAGTCCGTGCACCGCTTCCCGCTCGCGCACGGGTCGCTGCCAGAGGTGCGCCGCCTGACGCTCGGCAGCCCTTAAGAGAGGGTCGCCCCAAAACCCTCTCTCTAAGTCATAATTCTTCTGTGACATAGCTTTTAAGATCTTGGCGCACCACTGCTAACTGCCTCTGAAGCAGCTTCCGCGGCGCGACAGGTGGACACGGACGGCGGCTATATCAGGTGCGCCACCCCGGCTGCGCAGCCCCGATCAAACCCTGCAACTGCGCGCGGCAGCCGCCGCTTGCTCCATTCCACAAGAAGTGCCTACTCGCATGCTTGCTGCTGCGTTGCAGCAACACCTTCACCTTGGCGCAGCATGCACCGATGAGCTTGTGGCTCATGATGCTGATCCTGATCACCCACAATCCAGGTTATAGCAGGTAATAGAGCAGGCAAAAACAAACTCTATCATGGTTGCCGCCCAGGTTTGCGGACGTGGGCCTGTTCCCGGTGTCGGAGACGATGTCGGGCGCGCTCGTGCGCTTCGCGCCCAAGTCCATGCGGCAGATGCACTGGCATGTGCAGTTTGACGAGTGGTGACCCGGCCCCGCAGCCTCAAGCTTTCCTGCATTGCATGCATTCTGCAGCCAACCAGTGCGGCACACGCCGTGCCAGTTGACACCAGAGCTGACACCCCTGCGCGCGCCGGCCCAGGCAATATGTCATCAACGGCACGGTTGAGGTGAGGCGCTCTCTCTCGCTCGGTTGTAGATGCATGTGCACATGTCTCGCTGGTGTGCTCACAGGCTTTGCCACCAAACAGGTGCAAAGGCGGGAAAGGTCATTGGCACCATACTCTGTCTTGTTCCGCTTGATGTAGTATCCTGTGAGAACGGCAGTCGATGAACCAGCACGCTGCGCAGGCCGGAGTGTTCATGGCCCCGGGCCGGTCAGACACGGGCGTCATGCATGCCGGGGATGCCGGCTTTGCGCCGCGCGGCGCCGGCCACTACCTCAGGTGCTGCGCGGGCCCTGCGCTCACAATCTTACAACATCTTATCGGCGAATGAGTGAGCTGGACATGCGTTTGGTAGTAATGCACAAGATTGGCATGGACACGGAGCATGAGGTTCTCCCTGATGCTGGCTGCGTTCATAAAGTGCCTGGGAGGTCACAGCAAGGCCTGCAATGGTGCCTTAACCTGCCCTCGTCATGTGCAGGAACACCAAGGATGAGCCTGCATTCGTGCTGCTCTTCTTCAACGCTGGCAAGTTCACCAATGTCGACATCCAGTGGTTTGTGGGTGCGCTTGCCCGCACACTCGGGGTTGGTAGGTTGGTTGTCCTGTCATGCTGCGGCATGCTGTCTGCAGCGACGCGTAAGCGTGATCAGAGCACCGAGGAGTGCTCTACAGGCTGCCAAGGCAATGCATGCATGCGCAAGAGCATGTGCACTGTGTGCACTAGAACAACACACGCCATTTAATTGGCCTTCTCAAGTGTTATCCGTAGCGCACAAGTGGTACTAATTGCGCATATGAAAATTGCACATGTGTCCCGTTCTGCGCTGGAGGGGCGCCTGTCGCTTTGACCTCTGCATCCTCTGTTGCCCGCACAGGCACGCTGCCGCCGTCGGCGGTCGCGGCAAGCCTCAACGCGAGCATGGAGTTTGCTGAGAGCTTAGATGTTGCAAACGTGGCAACCATGCAGCCGCCTACGCAGCCGCCCTCGCAGCCGGATATTGAGCTTCGCGTTGCAGCTGACTCATGATGCTGTTGCACCTATGTGGCTGAGGCATGTGTGCACATTGCATGTGTGCACAGCGAATGCCCGAGCCTCAGCATGGCATTAGTTGAGTTGCTTTCCATGTTGCACAGACATTGGCCCTGCGGCCGGCTGTGCACCTGCCAGCGCAGCCAGAGGCTGAGGCACACACCTAGCATAATGTTGATGTGTAGATATTTCACTCGCAAGTCCTGCGTGTCTGGTCTCCCTCTTGTTGGTCTTCCCACCTTTGCGCATTGCAGAGCTGCCAGAGATGGAATGGTCGCTGTTACAAGCAATGCTGCTTCTCCACCAATGGAGGGTGCCCCACACCCCCCAAAGCGGCGTCCCCACCGGCTGTGCACCTGTCAGCTGGGGTGCAAGGCAGGCCTTCCACAGGCACACGCAGGTTCTGGCATGCGCCAAAATATGCGCCAAACCATGCGCCAAAGCAGCGCCAAAGCATGCGCCAAAGCATTCGCCAAAACTGGCATGCGCCAAAACAAACTGCGCTCTAAGCCTTATCAGGCTGCGCGTACGTCGTCCGCCAGCAGGCCGTCCAGGCGCGCGCGCCAGTCCGCGCCGGCGGCGTCCCACTCGCGCAGGATGCCGCGCACGTGCGCCGTGCCCACGACAGCCACCTGCAGCGCCAGCCGCGCGCGGCCTTCAGGTCCCCAACAGGGTATGCAGCACCACGGACAGCAACTCTGACATACGACCACCTCCTGTCATGAATTACAGCTGCTTCACAGCATATGCAACAACTTGATGAGCGCTCCCCACAGCTCCAGGCGAGGTAGCTGGATTTGCCCACAACAGCCAGCACTGTACAGGCCGTAGCTCGGCAGGAGGCCCGCACCATGGTGCAGGGCTGGCCCAGCGGCCGGCACTTGCCCTCGCCATAGGATACAAGGTAGGGTACATATCCTTTCCTTATCAATAGGGCCGCACCACAGTGCAGGGTTGGCCCAGCGGCTGAAACTCGCCCTCGCCAGTGCCGGACGGGCACGCTGCGGCCGGCCCGCCCGCCGGCATCAGCAGCCGCCACACGCGCCGCCCAGCCGCCGTGTCCGCCGCAAACGACGGCGCCGCGGCCGCGCCTGCGGAAGGCCGGAACGCACCACTGAAATTTTCCGACTGTGGCAAAACACACTCCGCCAGACGCATTTGCCAAGAGTGTGGGCAGACAGCCCTATGGAGCGTCGGGGACCTTGTGCACAAGACAGACGTGGTGCGTGACAGGCATCCGCCAGCGCAGCTGCCAACGAGCGGCCCAGTGCAGCAGCCGACAGGCTGCGGGAGGGGCAGGGCGCGCACCCTGCGCGGCCGCGCGGATGGTGCGCGCCATGTACGCGTCGCGCTCGTCGATGATGGACGTCTGCGCGCCTGGGAACGCTACAATGGCGTCCTCGCCCCAGATGCGCAGCGGCCCCTCGCCGCCCTGCGCGCGCATGTTAAGACACTGACGCCCGGGGTCCCCGCAACGGCGCGGCCGCCTGGCCGGCCTGCCCTCTGGCGCGCCGCTTATGCATACAGCCTCACCTCGACCACGGGCACAAAAGCTGTAACCGCAAGCTTCGGCTGCGCAACCAAGCCCAGCATGCCAGCGCAAGGCACCGCGCACCTGCCCCACCCTGTTTGGCAGGCTAAGGTTTGAGACGCCTGCCTCCGCAGCAGGGCCGGCTGTGCACAAAACGCAAGCTGCGCAGCGGCGCCCAGCCGCAGCGTGCCGAGCAGCGGCGCACCTGTATCGGCTCCTTCAGCTGGACGGTTGCCTCGATGTCGTCGCCGGACTTGGCCGCAAGCAGCGCCACCTCCGCCAGCGGCCACGCGATCGGCCAGGCCGCCGCCGCCGCGGCCGCAGCCACCGCGCCGCCCGCCAGCGGCCCGCTGCCCTCTGCGCACGCTTGCCCTCATGAATTCAAACTCTTAAGAAGGTCGCGGAAGGGGGGGATTGCAGTCATTTCTGGCATACAAGAGGCTGCAGGGCGGGCGCTGCACAGCACGGGCCGGGGCACAGGTGATTAAGGCGCTGCATCTGCCTGCTGAGGTACAACCAAAAGACACTCATGATTGCATGAATGATGTGGCAAGAACGGGCGGCCTGCGCGGTCCCGCAAAACACGCCGATGTGCCGAGCGGGGGGCCGCCGGCGCGCCTGGCAGCGCGTGCAGCAGCGCGGCGGCCGCCGCCGCCGCGCCCACGGCGCCGAGCGCCGCCAGGCGCGGCAGCGTGGCGGCCCAGACGCCCGCGGCCAGGCGGCGCGCGCTGCGGCTGGCCGGCAGGTCGCCCAGCTGCACCTGCCGGCCGCCCCCGCGCCTCACGCCTCGGTCCACGATCAACGGCGTCCACCACAGCTTCTTGCAACAGGCGACACCCATCACCCAGGGGTCCCCTGCACTTGTTAAAGCTTTGACAATACCTGCATCAAGCAGGCAGCCACTGTCGAGGACCTGCAAGCACCACACAGCGCGCAAAGTCTAGGCCCAGCTCGCTGCGGCCAGGCAGCCGGTGGCGCGAAGGACCCCGAGCGCGGCCAGCACCACGGCGGCGGCAGCACAGGCAGCACGCGTCCTGCCGCGCCGCGCCGCGAAAAGGCGCTGCGCGCGGGGCCGGCCGGGCCGCGCCTGCGCGGCGCCGCACGCGTCGGCCGCTGCAAGCGCGGCGCGCCAGGCCTCGCCCGGCGCCACGCCGCACTTGGCCGCAGCGGCGCTCTGGCGCGCCGCATATGTCGCCGTCAGCCACCCTCCGAAGCGCGCGGCAAAGCCGCCGCTGTCGTCCTCGGCTGCGCGCGTCGCGCCCACACGCGGGGGGTCAGGCCACGCAACCGGTGCACGGTCGCCGCATCGGCCCGCGGCGCCACCGGCCAGCAACCCAGCATGCGGCGCGACACATCAGTGCCCAGATGGCCACAGGACCCCAAGCATCACGTAGGGTCCAGCAGCGGGCCGCACGCTCGCCCGCATACTTCTCCTCGACTGTCCAGGGCCGCCAGCGCGTGCGCGCGGCGGCGCCAGAACCTAAAGACCTATGTAGGGTTCAGCAGCGGGCGCACATTCGCCCGCCTCCATCTCCTCGACGCTCCAGGGCCGCCAGGCCGTGCGGCCGGCGGCCGCGTCCGCCGCGTCGCCGGCGGCCGGCGCGCCGGCCAGCGCCTCCAGCGTCTGCGGTGGCAGGTCCAGCACGGTGGCCAGGTTCTCGACGACCATGTTCTTTGAGATCTCCAGCTTGCCCCGCCGCGGCACGAAGCGCTCGATGCCCGCGCCCGCGCCTACGGCAACGCCCCAAAAAACTTCAAGGACCCGTGACTGGCGCGGCATGTTGGCCTGCCGTCCCGCTGCGCTTGGGCACACAGGGGAGGAGGCGGCGTTCATCCTGGCAGCCGAGGGGGGAGCCAGTCGGGAGCGAGGCAAGGCGGATGCTTTGTCGGATGCAGCTGTAGAGCCCTTGCACCTTCCAAGTGCGGGACAGACAGCCATGCTCCTGACTCAGTCCTCAACGTTGCGTCAGGGAGTATGCCGGAGCGAGGGCTACCGGTAGCGCATGCAAAAGTGGAGCGTTCATGGCAACGTGCAGTGCACCCTGAACCTTGTGTGCGCTTTGGGACTCACCCCCGGGGGCGCTGGCCTCCAGGCCGCTGACGAACGCGCGCAGCGGCGCGGCATCCGGGGACGCCGCCTTGATGACCGCCTCCACCTGGCCGCTCTCCACGCCTCGATAGCCAATCTCCAGGCCATCCTGCGGGGCAAACGGCATAGGGTCAGAGTTAGGCAAAGTCACTTGGCATTACGCCGTCCACCCAGAGCTTGCATACAAACAGCGTTTGCGCGAGAGCGATGCGGCCTGCAGCAAGGATGTGCGTCGCCGTCGAGCGCTGGTGCCACCCACACCGCTGCATGCATCGTCAGCGGCGGCGGCACCCCAGCACGGCAGCAGCAGCGCGGCTGCGAGCATGCGCGGAGGTGACAGGCGGTGCTGTGCTCGCCGGGCGCACGCCCGGACACGCCGACACGGCGCGCGCGCCGGCACGGCAGGAGCGGGCGCGTGCGCTCAGGAGAGCCGTGCGGTCCCGGGACGCGCCGGCGCCTGGATGTGCGCCTCCGCGAGCGCGCGCAGCCGGGGCAGGAATTCCAGGTACACCGATGCGGCCGAGCGCGCGGGGCTGGCGGCGGCGGCGAGGAACTCGGCGGCCAGCTCGTCGGCCGCGGCCGGCGGCAGCGCGGCGCCGGGCAGGCTGGAGTCCAGGCGCGCGGCGAAGCCGCGGATGGCCGGCAGCTCGCGCTCGCGCACCCCAAACTCCACCTGCACGGTCGCAAAACTCGGATCAAGTCATACTTTCTTTTCAACACAACTCTCCATACGGATGGAGTGTGCAAGCAAGCCGACGGCGCGCCTGCGCACGAGCCCGGGCGGCGGCCACACAGAGCGCGCGCGCGCGCGCATGCGAGGCCGCGGGCTGCCTGCGCAGGCGGCGAGCGCTGGCCGCATGGCGCGCAGCGCCTTTCCTGGCGTACTGTGACCGGAAGTACAATGTGCGAGTGTCAAGTGCTGACTTGCATGGAGGGAATCTGCCGGGGTCGGTGTCCCCAGTCGGCACAGCATGCCACCCGGGGCGCGCACCTCGCCGAGCGGCGCGACCGGCGCGAGGCGGCCGTCCTCGCCGCGCAGGAAGAGCGGCGACTCGTTGTGGCGCGGCAGGCGCGTGGTCGGCGCCACCCGCCTGCGCACGGCGGCGTTGATTGTGACCCAAGCCCTGATGATCTTGTGCGATGCATCAACTTCCTACGTGGCGCCCGCCGCCCGCCTGCGCGCGGCGGCGCAGCGCCGGCAGAGGCTGGAATGTCACCACCGCCATCATCGAGAGCCTGGCAAACATTGGCGACAACAACCTTCTAGGGCACAGGCTGGAGCAGCATCGCCGTCGTCCCGGCCGCATGGCCTGCTTGCCGGGGGCGAGCACGGCAGCATGCTGCCTGCGAAGCGGCGTCTGCGCCCCCCGCGCGCGGCCAGCCCCGGCGGATGCCAGCGCCGTGGGCGGCAGCGCGGCCGGGCGCGCGCCTGAACAGGCCGGTCTCCAGCAGCGTGGCGCAGTCCGCCTCCACGTCCTGCATCGCGACCGGGCGCCCGGGCCGCGTGCGCAGCAGGGGCAGCAGCTCCGCGGGCGCCGGCCAGCCCGGCCCCGCCGGCAGGCCGGACAAGCTGACGCGCCGCGTGTGCCACAGCTGCCCGCCGCGCCGCTGCTGCGCCTGCCGGCGCGCGCGCGCGCGCGCTCGGCGCGGGGACTGCGTGTGCGTGCGGGCGCCTGGGCGCTGCGTGGCTGGCGCCGATCGCGCGCTCGAGGCTGCTGTGCCCGGCGACCCCTCACCGCGCAGTGGACTGCGCATGGTTACACCAGGAAGCGAGCAAATGTGCCTGAGCGGAGGGTCAGGGCGCGTGCTGATGACCAGCTGCTTGGCACGTAATCCTTAGGTTTGTTGCGGGAGCAGAGGACGGGTCGTGCTACCCCCTGGCACGCAGCGCAGCGCAGCTCACATGCTCGGCCGCACTGCGGCCCTGGAGTCACTTCAACCGCAAAGCAAAGGCGGTTGTTCGATGTGGCTTGCTCGCGCTTGCTCCGCTTGGCCCGCAAGGACCGCTGCGGGATGACAGGCCGCACCGGGTCGACCAGCAGCCCCAGGCGGTCCTTGCAGAGCTCCACCAGCACGACGTCCGGCCGCACGGCTTCAATGAGCTCGCGCACGCAGTCGCAGGAGGCGCGCGACACGTGCGACGCTCCCAGGATGTAGACCACGGCCTCCCGGCTCGATGCCTTGGGGCAGGGCACCTGCGAGCGGCGCGAGCTTGCACGTTGCTGCACAGCTCTTCAGGCAAGCGGCGTCTGTGCACTGTAGCGCCGTTAAGGAGCTCCTGCCGGCAGCACTGAAGGCCACACTGCGCAGAGACGCGTTGCTAAGCAAAATAAGCCAATTGAATAGCAAGCTTGCCTGCGCAGACCCGGCAACACCCCGTTCCCACCGTACAGAGTGCCACTGTGCTTGCTGCACAGCTGCAACCATCCTGCCACTATGACAGGCACTAGTCTGCTAGGCGTTGGTGCCAGACCCGCAAGATGGCCGTGTCGCGACGGACGTCGTCAGACAGCAGCGGCTGCTCAGTCGTGCGTGCAGGCGGTGTGTCCACCACGGCCGTCGCAGTCACCCTGGAGCGCGCCTGGCTGCTCCGCGGCAGTCTGCCCCGCACATGCGCAAGTGCATTGGCTCTGTTGTTTGTTTGCTGCACCCGACAGTGCGCGTGGGGCGCGTTGAGCAGTGCTCCTGCCATTGGCTTGCTGACTAGAGCTGCAGCGCAGGGCCGGCACACTGTTTTGTTCAAGCAAAATTTTGCTGCAGGCAACTTATCTTGGCATCAGGGATTAGGCACTCTGTATGACTCCAGCACACAGCATCCGACCTCGCAGAAACAGCACAGAATATACAAGCGCACACCTCTGAGGGACCATAGACAGAGGCAGGTGAGACATGCCGCTGACGATGCTCCAGGCGCACGCGCCAGTGGCGCGGTTGCCCGCAAGGAACAACAGCAAGCCCGCGTCGCTGCAGGGCCGGCGGACGGTGTTTGCACCCCTGCGCGCTAAGCGGTGGGTGGAGGGCCTCACGCGCTCGTGGCAGTCGTGATGACGCGTGCACGGGTCCTCAGCCGCTGAGTGGCTTGCTGTGTGGTGCAGGGTGGTGCTGCGCACGAAGACACGCGCAGAGGGCGGCATTGGCAACTACCTTGCGGAGGCCGCTGCGGCAATCTTCAAGCCCACGAAGAGCGACGTGCCGTGGCAGGGCACTGCGTCTCCGTTCTCTGGCCGCATCACGCACCACGACGAGGTCGCGCGGCTCAGGCGGGTGTATGAGCTGGTGCAGGAGGCAAAGCAGGCCGTCCAAGGTCCGCCTGCGCTCCGCCGCGCACATGCCCCTCTGTCCCTGCATACGCCCGGCAGCGTGGCGCTGCGGAGAGCGACCGCAGCGCCTAGAGCGAACCTAGAGCGAAGGTGCAGGCTGGCTGGCTGTTTCGCACCCAGTGGTCTTCACGCTTTCGATTGCACTTCTGGGAGAGCCATGCTTGCGCCCTGTTGAACACCCCTCAGCTGTTTGTCTCTTCCTGCAGCCCTCCGTGGTGTGCCAGCGCGGCGTCACTTCTAGCACCACGCACGCGAGTGCTGAGTGCTGCGTGGGCGGGTGACCCGCAGGCTGCACAGACCCGTCCGCGGCCAACTACGACCCCTCAGCGACCAGCGACGACGGCAGCTGCACGTTCGTGTTCAAGGAGGCCGGGAAGGAGGTGGAGGTTTCCGGCAACCTGCACGACTACGTCGTGACCGCGCTGCAGAGCCTGTGGGGTGCGGGCCGCGTCGCGGTCGCGCTGCAGCGCCGCACTCGAACAGCCGTATCTCAAACGTGCTTGCATTCCCGGCGCGTGTGACCGTGCGCATGCATTCCAAGGGGCCCACAGCCTGAAGGTGATTCGGCCCGTCCGGGTCAGAGGCGCAAAGGCACTCGCTCGGGTGCGCCGCAGGCAGCAACTTCAGCAGCGGCGAGGGCGACAAGAAGGCGGCCGACTTCAAGGGCACGAGCTTTGGGTACTCGGGCGACAAGGTGGTCTCGCAGCGCGACATCCAGCGCCTGGTGCGCAGCAGCGCACTCTCTGGAGAGGATCGCGGCATGCTGAGGTTATGGGCCACACCGGTGTGGACGATGCACGAGTGCCTGCAGATTAAGCGATACCGCGTCTTTGCGAGGTGCTGGTCTTCCGGCTGCGAAGTCGCTCGTTGGCTTGCCCGGCAGCTGCATGCTGAGGTGCATGCAAGGCATGCTGAGGAGGCGCGGCTGACCTGGCAGGGCGCGGGCGCGCGCAGCTGAGCTACGAGCGCGTGGTGAAGCAGGCGCTGGACAAGGCGGAGTCAGAGGCGAAGTAGTGCCCTGCCATACCCTAGCATCCCTACCCTAGCGGCAGGGCAGCAGGCGCGCGCGAGCGGCCGCGCCAGCCGCGCTCAGCGCCACGATTTTGCTCCAGACAATCACTGCCGGTGTGTTGCATGTTCAAGGGAAGGCCCCCGCTGTGACCAGAGGAGAGGCGGGGATAGTGGAGTGTGCAGGCAGAGTGTGGCCAAGCTGCCGTTCCAGGTTGTTGACTTGAAATAGAGCACTTGAAATAAGGCACTACTAATCACTACCTGAGTGTGGCCAAACTGCCGTTCCAGTTGGTGACTCGGAAATGGAGCGATGGAAACACGGCACAGTCATTCGCTACCCACATTTTGGGCTTACTATGCATGCCAACTGTTCACACTCCATGCAACAAGTCAGTGCGAGCAGGGCTGCAATCAAGCCACTGACTGAAATTCTGCATGCGGCGCGCGTTTTGCGGTGCAATGCAGCTCCGCGAGCAGCGTGCCGGTAGTACACATTTGGTGGCCCACACTTGCATTGGCGGCCAGTACAGAGCGGCCACATTGTCGTAACCCACTGCGCCTAAATTGTTCACGTCAAGGTTTCACCCATTGATCCTAAGCTGTTCACTACCCATTATGCCTTGGCAGGCCCATTCCCAGCATTCTGCAGAGGATGCCTTCTACAGAGGATTCCTTGTCAACGAGCCTGCCTCAGACCGTACCGCTAAGTGGGTCACATGTTGAAAGCTCTGTGCTTCACCACCGAAGGTGCTGTGCGGCATGCCAGCCTCGCTCGAGTGAGGCGTGGCCTCTCGAGCCTGTCTTGGAGACGAAGGCGTGTGTTGGGGGGGCGTCAATGGGCTGCAGCACTCCTCGCCCAGCATGCCGGGCTGCCCGTCACGCGCGCTCGAGCAGCGCCTGCAGCTCAGCCGCCGACATGTGCAGCAGCGCGGGCCGCGCCGGGCCGCCGCCCGCGGCCGCCGCCGCGCGCGCGCCGGCGGGCGAGGCCGCCGTAGGGTCAGGGTAGGGCTCCACGCCCGCCAGCCGCCGCAGGTCGGCGTCCTCCACGCGGTGCCGCGTGCGCGGCGGCGGCGCGCCGCGCCGCGGCGGCGCGCCGCCGGCGCCGGCGCCGTAGTAGGCTGCGCGCGCGGGGCGGCACACAGCTTGGATGACATCACCCGCTTCGCTAAGAAAGGCGGTGCTGGTCCTGTAAGGGTAGGACAAAACACGCCGCAATGAGTGCTGCCCTGCACATCTGACTGGAACCACATCCTGGGTGGCTATAGTGGCTATGGCTCAGCACCGCATCGTGAGCCCCAGGACGGCATGCTATAGTGGCCATGGCTCAGCACCGCATCGTGAGCCCCAGGACGGCATGCTATAGTGGCCATGGCTCATCGTGAGCCCCAGGACGGCATGCTATAGTGGCCGTGGCTCAGCACCGCATCGTGAGCCCCAGGACGGCATGCTATAGTGGCCGTGGCTCAGCACCGCATCGTGAGCCCCAGGACGGCATGCTATAGTGGCTATGGCTCAGCACCGCATCATGATGAGGCCAGGACGGCATGCTATAGTGGCTATGGCTCAGCACCGCATCATGATGAGGCCAGGACGGCATGCTATAGTGGCTATGGCTCAGCACCGCATCATGATGAGGCCAGGA
>JAABUV010003616.1_pt1 | contig 19472 bp, 23 predicted proteins | sample 5559971 | NCBI WGS metagenome assembly JAABUV01 (sample SAMN10711881, study PRJNA513362) | rock metagenome | isolation source: Antarctica rocks | place: Antarctica: Victoria Land, Knobhead nord | collected 2015-12-19
GTCCGGGGTCAGCACGGCCCGGTCGACGAGCACCCGGTCCGGGTGGTCGCCCAGCCGGACCAGCTCCGCTGGGACGCGGACCGCGACCGCGGCACCACCGGGCGACGCGACGCGCTGGACCGACAACTCGACCTCGGCGCTGCTGCCCGCCAGCTGTCCGGACCGGGTGATCCGGTAAGCGTCCTCCGGGGTCGCCGCGTGGAACAGCGACCGGTCAGCCACCGGCGGCCGGTCGCGGCCGCCCGTCAGCGGTCACGTCGCGGACGACCCGGTCCCGGAACTCTTCCAGGGACAGCTCCCCACGGACCCAGGCGTCCTGGACGGCCCGGGCCGCCGGCGTCGTCCGGCCACCCTCCATCTCGCTGCTGTGCCGGGCCGCCACGATCACCGCCCGCCGACCCTCCTCGGACAACACCCGCTCCGGACCACCGGGTCCGGACACCTGATCCACCACCCAACCCACCACCCCTACTGTCCGACGTTCCCTGTCCGCGCCGATCCGGACACCTGGGCACCGCGACCGTCGAGCCGTCCAGCGGTGAACCGGACCCACCGGATGTCGAAGCCCGTCACCGCCACCACCCGCTCGATCGAGTACCCCTGCACCAGCAGGTCCACGGCCTGCTGGGCGCTCCACTCCCCCGGCGGGTCCAGCACCGACCGCACCACCACCGGCCCGGACCGGTCACCCCGGTCACCCTGCCCGCTCACCGGGACGCCTCCCCGGTGACATCGTCCGGCGGGGTGTCGGCGCCGGGCAGGGTGGAGGTGTCCAGGGCGGCGGCGATCCGGTCCGCGGGGGGGAGCACCGCCCGGGTCTCCGCGGGCAGCGACGCCCAGTCCGCGACCGCGACCGGTGCGGCGCTGGTGGCCAGGGCGTACTGGGCGAGGGGGTCGCTGCGCCCGGCGACCAGCAGCAGCCCCACCGTCGGCGCATGGTGCATGTCAGGTCGGCGCAGCCTGTCGTCGACGACCCCGACGTACACCCCGAGCTGTCCGACATCTCCCGGCGCCAGGCGGCCGACCTTCAGTTCCACGACGACGTAGCGGAGCTGCTCGACGTTGAACAGCAGCAGGTCGACCACGACCTCGTAGCCGTCCCCGAGGTCCAACCGGACCTGCCGGCCCACGAACGCCATACCCCGACCGAACTCCAACAGGGTGGCCTGCAACCGGTCCATCAGGGCCTGCTCGAGGTCGCGTTCCGCTATCGGTGCGGCCAACCCGAGGGTGTCGAACACGTACGGATCCCGGACCAGCGCCTGCGCCAGATCGGAGTCCGCCGCCGGCAGCTGGGCGGTGAAGTTCGACGGCGCCGCACCCACCCGGGCGCGCAGACCGCTGCCGATCGAGAACTCCAGCACCGCCCGGGACCAGCCGTCCTCGACGGCCCGCGCGGCGTACCAGTCCCGCTCCGCCCGGACCTGCAGGCGGTCCAGCAGCGCACGGACGTGACCCCAGGGAAGTTGTGCCACAGCCTGTGGCACAACCCCGGCCAGGTCCGGCCAGGCCTCGGCGAAGGCCCGCATGTACAGCAAGTTGCGTCGTGACCAGCCCCGCTGGTCCGGGAACTCCCAACGCAAGTCAGCAGCAAGCCGGGCGACCACCCCGGTCCCCCACCCGGCCTGGTCCTGTCGGTCCAGGATGTCCCGGCCCACCGACCAGTACAACGCCAGCACCTCACTGTTCGCGGCCCGCGCCGCCCGCACCTGCGCCGACCGGACCCGGGCCTTCAGCTGCTCCAGCAGGTCCGCGTACCCCGCTGGGACCAGGTCGCCGTCGTCCGCCACCCAGCCGATCCTGCCGTGCCCTGGCCGGCGGACTGCGCCACCGCGAACAACCCGGAACCGCCAACGCCCGCCCTCGGGCCCACCAGGGACCGTGCACCCGGTGGCGCCGCTCACCCCGCGGGTGAGGTACTGACCACCAGTGACCCTTCACCTCGGGTCGACCACTGCGTAGGTCTAGCTCTTCCCGGCCGGATCACCCCTCCCCCCGCCGGCCCCGCAGGTACCGGTAGGCGCTCGACTTCTCCACACCAACCTCGGCGGCGGCCGCCGCGGCGGTCGCACCGCCCGCGACCCGCGCCCGGACCCGCTCAGCGCGGGCATCCCGCCGCACCAGCGCAGCCGGACGGGACTCGACCCGCTGCGCCGCCCACCACCCCGGCAGCGACGGGCCGTGCCACAGCCGGGTCCACCCCGCCATCGCCGCGACCCCGTCAGCCTCCGCCTCCGCCCGGACGGTGTGCTCGAGCAGCCGGGTCACCGAGACACCGAGCACCGCTCTCGCCGCGGTCGCGGTGTCCACCCACCCCGCCTTCCCGAGCGGGTTTCCCACCGTCGCCGGGTTCGGGCCGTGGTCCCGGCACACCACCCGCAACCGGCTCTCCCCAACCCCGACCACCACGCTCCGCTCGGCCACGGACACCCCCCACGCCCGCAACCGCACCAACCGGTCCGCCAACCGAGCCCAGTCATGCGACCGGCGCGCAGCGCGGCTAGCTCGGTCAGTTCGGCGCGGTCCGCGTCGGTGAGGCCCCCCGGCCGGGCCGGCCGTGGCGCACCGGTCATCGGCGGGCACGAGTCCGGTTGTGGAGAGCCACACCACCAGCGTCAAGCGCCGAGCTCGCCGTGATGAAGATGACGGCGTTGACCAACTTGGTCCAGAAACCGTATCTGTTCGTACCAATTACCAGAGCTATGACGACCACCCCGGCGACAGCGGTTCCAAACCATCGATCCCGCACCGACAGGCTACGTCCGCTGAACGACTTGATATGCAGTCCGCGATTTACCCAGGACACCCACGCGACATAGGCCGCCTCTGCGGCGAGGAGTACGAGGTCGAGGATGACGAGGCGGGTCACCAGGGCAGTGTCCGCGCTACCGGGCCGGGCCAGGCGCCGTCCACCGCGCGACTACCGGCGGGTGTGCTGGGGCTCGGTGAACACTTGCAGCGGCAGGCAGTCCACGCTCCGTCCGCGGTGCCCCGCACGGGCAGCATCGCGCTGCAGCACCTTGGCGTCCGCGCGTGCAGTGCTCTCCTCGGCGTACACCCCGACCAGGTCCTCGGCGTCCCACACCGCCCACACCGCCGCCGGCACCCGCGCCGTCACTGCCGGACCGCCGTCGGTGTGCCGGGTCGCCAGCAGCCGCGGCGCCGCACCCACTCCACCGGTGGCCTTTCCCGGCTGACCGGGTACGGGCGGACGCGCGCGTCGCGGGGAGGAGCGGGCAGCTGGGTCGGCAGGTGGAGCCCAGGAAGGTCCAGGGTCAGCTGACCGGCCACCGACGGGACCGCACGCCGCTGCCGTGTCTGCCCCATCGCCACCGTCGTCCTTCCCTCCGGGTGCGGCCGTTCGAGCCTTGCCTGATCGACGTCGAAAGTTGGCGACCCTCGACGGAGATCGCATCGGGATTCGAGGGACTGACCAATCTCGGGGGCTTGGCTAAGACTAATTAGTCGACGAGCGTGACCAGCGATTGACTCGCCGAGGATCGGCCCATCTGCAATCCGCCCATCTGCGCCCGGGTCGAGAGGAGGGTCCCGCGATGGTGCTGCCGCCGCGGCCCCGAGGGGTACCGGAGTCGATTGGCGGATCGTCGCCTACGGTGGTCAACGCTGATCAGAGCGACCAGTTATTACTGCCCTCCGCTCCTGCTCGCAGCGGGGGGCTGGGGTCGGGCTCGCGCATACTTCGACCGTGACTGACCTCCGCGGGACGCTCCGGCGCGTCCCGCGTGATCGGACCTTATTGTGGGTCGGCGGACTGTGTCTAGTGGCGTCAGTAACTCTCGGCGTGGCCCGCGCACTTACGTCCTCGCCCACAGGACGCTTCTCGGACACGCAGGTTTATCTGGTTGGAGCCGGAGCGGTCCTCAGGCGGTTTGTGAGACACCCCGCAGGCCCAGCTCCGCCGCGGACTCTACGGCCGCGGGCTCGCCCGCCGCCGCCCGAGCCACCCCGTCGGCGGTGGACGTGGCCGGAGGGCGGGCGGCACGGAGCATCCCGGCGAACCGCTCCAACCGCCGCTGCTCCACCGTCTCCGGGCCCAGGCTCGTCGCAGGAGGGCTAACCCTACGACTTCGCGGCGCCGCTGTCCGGTGCGACCTACCGAAGCCGGTGCCGTAAGAGCAACGCCCTTGACATCGACCGTCACTCGGGGTTACCTGACACTCGAGGCTCCACGGATTGCGACTCTCCGCTGGACGCCGTGCGGACTTGCACGACCGTTCCTCTCGCGTCTATCAATCATAGAGGGTGGGCAATGAGCTGTCCCAATACCGCAACGTCGTGGTCGATCCAGCCCATCCGTGCAGGAGACAGGTACGGCGGCGCGCTTACCGCCACGCCACACGATGGGCGCAGCGAAACTGAATCCTTCGGCGGCGCGTAGCATTGAGCGCGCCCGGCTCACAGATGAGCGTTGGAGGTAGCGACGCCATTACCACTCCAAACGTGGCCCATTTCGCGTACACGACCCCTTCAGACAGCAGCGACGGGTACGAATTCTCGCTCATTCACTACTGCGCCGTCGCTTCCGCTCTGGCATATGGCCAAGTCGACGAAGTACTTATCCACACAACAACCAACCCCCATGGCTATTGGTGGCGTCGAGCGACCGATTTGGCTACGACAGTCCACGCGGTCGTACCCCAAAAGCGGTTCAACTCAACTTTTCGACATCCAGCACATAAAGCCGACGCAATCCGCCTTAGTGTCCTCGAACAGCATGGCGGCGTCTTTATGGACCTCGACGTCCTAACTCTACGAGCGCTGACTCCTCTTCTTGATACAGGTCGCCCCGTCGTGGGCATGGAGGACGCAGTCGCCATCTGTCCAGCCGTCATCATCACGCCACCGAACGCGCCGTTCATCTCAAGATGGATCGATGGGTACAACCCTGCGACCTCCGAGTGGTCTGGCTTCCGGTCCGCGGGGCGGGACCAATATTGGGGTGAACTATCGACCCGCTATCCGATCCACCTCGCGACCGCTTACCCGACGGAAGTGATGGTGCTTCCCCCGTCCGCCTTCTACCCGGTTCACTGGCGGCGACGATCTTGCGCCCGGCTACACCGGGACCCGGCCGCTGGCGGGTTGACGCCAGCTGACCTTGCACAGAGCTACACACTTCACCTCTGGCAGACCGGACAGCGGATAGACGCCCTAAATCAGCTGACAGTCGAGCAGGCGCAGACGAAAGCGACCACTCTACTCGAACTCCTTGCACCACTACTAGAGATGCGGTGAGAGATTCCTGTAACCCGTTCACACAACGATCCCTGGGCGAACCAGCGAAGCATGCACGGATTCCCCTGCGACGAACTAATCTCAGCGCTGCAGAAGCACATACGGCTCGGTGACCTGGACGAGGCATCGTTGGCGGCCCGAGAAATGTTCGAGACCGACGAACAACTGTGCCTTCAGCTGTGGGACCGATTGACTACTATCGCCTGCTCAGACATCACCGATCGGAGCTTTCTTGCGCCGGTAATCGTTGAAACGCTCCGGACACAGAGCCTGCGACAGGACCGACGGTCCGGCGATGGATGGCTATACGTTGCCCACGCCGTCCGATACCTTTGCCAAGCACCAAAAGATCGGACTACCGACGAGCTATGCATGTAGCTGATGCATGCGGTGAATTACGAAGGCCGTCGTCCCTCGATACCAGACCGCGCTCTCGATAGCCATACAGGTCGCGGCCAAGATATGGGCCGCGGCGTTCGCCATTTCCTCTCAGAGGCTTGCGAGCTCAACAATACACGCGCCGATCGCGACGTGACATACCTACGGCGGGTCGAAGAGATCGTCGAACGGGGTGATTGGATTGAGTAACACCCGAGGTCGCTTGATCGTTACGGGCACCGGTGGTGCGTCCGGATACTCACTCGCTCTGGAAGCCGAGCAATGCGGATATCAAGTCCTTTGGGCTGATGCAGACCTGTTAAGTCCAGCACTCCTCCTACACCCCGAGCGTCGGGTGGTTCTCCCACTGGCCAATGACCCGATGGACTACAGCCCCGCGCTCACTAGGGCCGCTGAGGAGTTCGGCACTCAATACATCAGTCTAAATACTGACGCGGAGGTCCGCCTCGCTTCATTTTGCGCGACGGCCTTCGCCAATGCCGGTCTCCAGTGCTGGACGCCAGAGTGGGCTACGGTAAACGACTGTACCGATAAGTCACGGTTTGAGCTTCGCCTAGCATCGATAGATGGATTCCGTACGCCTCGCACCTATTCAGTCGACGAGGTCTCGAAGCGCCTCCCTGACGGTGGTGTATTCTTGAAGAGGAGAATTGGCAGCGGGGCGACCGATGCGCTGCCGTGTACTTCACAGTTGCAGCTCGACGCATGGCTCGCCCGGAATCCCGATGGTCTCATCCAACAACTCCTGACCGGCGAAGAGTTCTCAGCTGATTGCCTGTACACGGGCTTGGACTCCCCACTCGTCGTCCTTCGCCGGCGACTCCGAACGCGATCGGGGATGTCGACGGTGACGACGACGTACCACGACGACCGAGTCGAGACTGCCGTATCTGGCCTTGTTCGACAGCTGGGAGTCGTCGGACCCGCGTGCGTACAGGGCTTCGTGGAGTCCGACGGCATATATTTCACTGAGATTAACGTGCGATTTGGCGGGGGGTGCGCGGCCGCTATCTGGGGCGGCACCAGCCTCGTGGAAATCTACCTTGATTTACTGACCACTCAGAGTCGGCGACTCGGCACAACGATTCCCCCGGTCCGGGCTGAATCGGAGGTTTCGCTAATCCGCCCTCACTCCTACGTTGTGGTGAGCTCCTGACCGTGTGGTTCGCCAACTGACCTTGTCTGCGAATATTGAGGAGATCAATCATGGGACGAACCGTGGCGTTGGTAATTGCACCGCATCCAGATGATGAGACCTTCGGATGCGGCGGCACTCTCGCGGCGCTCGCCGCGTCAGACGTTGATGTCTTCGTGCAGGTGATTGCCCAGCACGGCATTAATACCGGCGGACCGGCTTTCGACTCGGCGCCGGTAGCACGAGGTCAGGAACTTGCGAAGGCTTGTGCCGAGCTCGGTGTCGCTGACCATAACGTGATGATCGAGGCGGGAAACTACTTGGACGGACTCCACACCGAGGTCGCCCGTTTGGTGGAATTCCTCGAAAAGAAGTCACCGATCGCCATCGACAAGATCCGCCCTCAGATTGTGTTGTTGCCAGCTCGGAGCGCCTTCCACCAGGACCACAAGGTCGTTCACCAAGCCGCTTTTGCTGCTTGTAGAAATCGAGGAGCTGGTCATCACTCACCGCCCGTCGTTTTGGGTTATCTATGTCCAGAGGACTCTTGGGCCACAGAGGTGGAACAAGCCACCTGCTCAATTGACGTGACTCCATTTTACCTTCAGAAGCAAGCCGCGCTTAGGTGTTATAGTCGCCAACTGAAGCCTGACCCTCATCCTCGGTCAATCACCTCGATCGAACATTTTGACTCGCTTCGGGGCGCTCACTTGGGCGTCGGTTACGCAGAGGCTTTCGTGACCTATCGAACCAGCCTTTCTTTCACGACCGAACCAGTGCAGTCCTGGAAGTTATGATGGATGCGCATCTTGAGGACTGGACGTGGGCGCAAACCGTCGTCCGCTTCACCGAAGAACTTCCGTGTGATGCGGTTGTGCAGAGTGTCCGTGCCATAGCGATCGTATCGAGTCGCGTCGTCGTGTGCAACCTCGTCGACGGCGTCCCGTTTTTGCCGGGGGGAACGCGTGAGCCGAGCGAGACCGTTGAGGACTGTTTCGAGCGCGAGTTGGCCGAGGAAGCGGGGTTTTGTGCGACCGGGCCGGTGACGTGGATCGGAGCCCATAGCGGGGTCTCCTACAGCGATGAGCGATACCGACCACACACCCCTTTCCCCTTGAAAGCTTGGCTGTGGGGCACTGTTAACGGCTACCTCGCGACAGCTCCGACCAATCCACCAGACGCTGAGCAAGTGACCAGCGTCAGGACAATCCCGCCGGATGACGCCATCAGGGCACTTGAACCAGCCGCCCGCGGCTACTCAACCGTCCTCCGCTACTGGCAGGAGATGGGCAAATACCATGTCAACTCGTGACCTGGTAGTGGACAGCGACATCACGACTCTAAACGACGACGCCTTCGCCCTCTACTACTTGGTCGCCCTCGGAAGAGTCCCAGCGGTCGTCACCACGGTGTTCGGCAACACATCGGCCCGATTGTCGGCGGAAGCCGCTCGCGCACTCTTCGTCGACACCAGTGTCACGGTAGAGGTGCACGCAGGGTCCGAGCATCCGCTGGAGTGGTCGAGTTCTACGCAGCAAAAACTGCGTCAGTTGCTCAAAGCACTGCCGGATGGAACGTATTTAGGAACAATGAGCGCAGACGACTCCGATTTTTGGCGCCCGGCGACTGGTGAGTCGACCGAGGCACTCGAGCTCGCGACCTTTTTAGACCAGTCCCCCGCTTGCGACATCCTAGCGCTTGGCCCAACGAGGAATATCGCCGGCGTCGTTCGGCAATTAAGGCCAGAGACGTTGCGGCGGCACCGCCTTTTCATCTCCGGTGGTGCTCTGCAGGAAGGAAATGTCACGCAGACCGCTGAGTTCAACGCTTTTGCCGACCCTGACAGTCTTCAAGTTTGTCTATCTGCCTCATGGGACCAGCTGACAATCGTCCCCCTTGAGGTCACCGGTCTTCCGCGCTTACGGGTCGCCGAAGCATCGCGAATCCGCGAGGCCCGAACACCGTTTGGACGGGCACTCGATGACCTCGAGCGGCGGAGCCCACGCGACAGCCTCACTCGCGAACCGGTATGGGACGTGATCGCCGCGATGATCTTAGCCAACGAGTTGCCGGTGCAAGCCCACCAGGCCACGGTGCGAGTGCGATCAGACGGGTGGTGGCGAGGGACCACGGAAATCTCGAGCGTTCCCGGTCCACACCGCGTCGTCACAGCGGTCGACCCAGTAATGGCCATCCAGCGCTTCGAGGCTACCGTCGGTGCACCGGCGCAACCGCTATGACCAAAGCAACCGACCGTTCGGTCACCATCATCATCCCAGTTTGCGACGACATGCTCTTATATCGATGTTTGGCGTCCATTGACGTTGACTGTCCAGTTATTGTCTCAGCCAACGGATCTCCCCCGAATTTCTTGCGGGCTATTAGGCGAAGCGTCGAGAAACAACCTAACATTGAGATCGTTTCGACGGAAACTCGCGGGATAGGTCGGGCATATAACTGCGCGATCGCTCGTGCGGAGACACAGTGGGTCGCGCTGATGGACTCCGATTGCACGTTTGAACCAGGTGCACTTGCCCTACTATTAGCGGCGCGTAATGGCGCTGACCTAATCAAAGGACGGGTGCGCTTCCAGACGAACGGGGCGTCGTCTCGCTTGGTCGCCGCCGCTCGGCAATTGACCGAAGATCCACTTTACACTGGTAAAACTTCGGCTTACAGTCCACCTTTATTGTACCGACTGGCAGTAGTGGAGCATATGGGTGGCTACCACTTCCATTCAGGAATGGCTTGGCGTGAGGACCGTGAATTCGAGCTGCGCCGTCGAGCGGCAGGGATACCGGTCCGTCTCGTACCCACATCAGTAATCTGGCACAAGCCATTGACGGTGTCTGGCGACCTACGAAGTGTGTGGTCTTACGGATCCGGTCAAGCGGTCGGGGAACATTTAGGAACGCTACCGAGACTATCGGTGTTTCGGGAGCTGGCTAAGATCAAAGCAGTGCTTATCCGTGGCCGTCAACGTGGTCTTAATCGCCCAGCAACATACTCGGCAGTTCGTATCGCCGTCTCATGGTTCGGGCGGGCCTCTGCTTTGAGACGGCTCTCGAGGCGACCTGTACCGGGTCACGGTCCAGAGCGTTCACGATGCTGCGAAGTCAGTGGTTGACCCAACTCTCGTCCGGCGGTGCAAATTAATTCCCTTGTGGTAGCCCAATCATCTACAGTACTTGCCTGCTAACAGTTAAGTAAACCATGGATACCACGTCGACAGAAGGGTATTAAATGGAGGCTACCTCGAAAGCCCGCCAGGTCTTGCAGGTAGATTCGCAACCGAGCGATCAGTCGCGTCTTCTCTTCCTCGTCACTCGATCATCGCAGGGTGACGTACCGAAAGCAGGTGCTGACCTCCGCGAGGATGCACTTATCGTTGGACTCCGCCGAATTCTCCCAACCGACGTCCTGGCGATTACTGACTTGCACGAGCGATCGGGGTGCATTGACGGTTGCAGTCAGCTCACTAACCAGTTTTGTCGAATCCCGGGATCCGACGAAACGCATCAATGGCCCTACTGCGCCAGTGCCGACATTGCGCTGGGTAAATTCCTAGAAGAGACCTCCTACGCCGCGGTTATCGTCAGCCACGTTCCAATGCACCATTTCATTCGAACGGTTAGACGGTACGTGTGCACACGTGTGATCGTCGATCTTCACAACGCAGAGGCGGACCTCGAAGAGGAGATGTTTAACCACCCGGATTATGTCGCGCTTCGGGCGCCAGATGCGGCGCAATGGAGCGGCATGGCGCGAGTCGAGCGGGTGCTGCAAGCCAACGCTGATCTGGTGACTATTCCCTCTGCCTCGGACCGAACGCGGTTGATCCGTCGGTACGGGAACACTTCGATCGCCGTCGTGCCTAATTGCGTCGACGTTTCAGGCGAGTTCCCAAACGTTGAGGAGTTGACGGTACGGTCATGTTTCTTCCTCGGGGCTCTCGAATACTTCCCAAACACTCAAGCAGGTGTCAACATCGCCGAGCGGATTGGACCCGCGATTTTGCACGCGATGCCGTGGCTTCAGGTGATAGTAGCCGGTCGCCGACCCCCTTCCGTGCTGACGGCGGCTTGTGGGGCTAGTCCAGTTACGTTGGTCCCCGACGTCGTGGACGTGTCGGCGCTCTTCCGCAACTCCATCCTGTTGGTCCCCCTTGAATGCGGTGGCGGAACCCGATTGAAGATTCTGCAAGCATTTGCCTCCGGATGTCCAGTGATTTCCACAAGCAAAGGGATGGAGGGTATCGATGCACAACCCGGTATTCATTACGTCCTAGCGGACGATTCCGACTCCTTCGTTGACGGGGTCAGGAAGATCGTTGACCAGCCAGCGGACGACCTAATCCGCCGAAAGAATGCGTGGGCTCTCGTGTGCGCTCGTTATTCGTGGGACAGCGTCGTGGAACCGCTCCGCGCGGCGTTGGTGACAGTTGGCGTCCCCGCAATCTAGTGACACCGGCAGCAGCGTAGAGCTTGGCCGCACGACTCGACTATCGGCCCGATTTCAAGAAAGGTTCTTCAATGTGGACACTCGGAATTAATTGGAGGTGGCACGACTCTGCCGCCGCCATTGTTGACGACGACGGGCGAGTGGTTGCATTCGCGGAGGAAGAGCGCTTCAGTCGCCTGAAGCACGCCTGGAACAGCTTCCCAGTTCAGTCGACTGCCTATTGCCTTACGGTCGCCGGCCTCCAATGGCGCGATATCACAACCGTTGCAGTCGGCTGGGCGACACAAGGACTCGACTCCGATGTAAACTCGCTTCTATCGCAGATTTTTGGTGACGACTACTCAGCGGACCATCGACCCGCAGTCGTCTTCGTCGAGCACCATCTCGCTCACGCTCTGTCGACATATCATGCATCAGGGTGTGCGCGCGCAGGTATCCTCGTCGTCGACGGAAGTGGGGAGGTTGATTCCGCGACGGTGTACAGCGCGGATCCCGCGGGCTCGCTAAAGAAGCTTCGGAGCTGGGATCGACGCTACTCCGTGGGTTCAGTCTACTCAGCGGCCTCACAAGAAATCGGCTTCGGTCCATTGGATGCTGGCAAAACGATGGGGCTCGCTCCGTTTGGCCGAGGCGATGAGACGCTCGTTCTTCCAGTCGGCGATCTCGTATCAGGCGAGGTTAACGCGGATTCCCCCGTCGCGAACTTCTCCTCAGGTCAACACTTCGATGAGTTCGTTCGTGCCTGGCGAAGGTATTTCCAGTCGCGCTGGGGGAAGATCGAGGTCAAAACTGGGCAGCTTCAATCGTGTCCGGCGGCGCGAGCGATAGCCATGAGCGCTCAACGGACGGTCGAGGAAACTCTCCGAGGATTGTATGCGGAAACCGTTTCGTTGACCGGAACGGACACCGTCTGCTTGGCGGGAGGGGTAGCTCTGAATTGTGTTGCCAATGGCCTCCTTCCAGCTGATGTGTATGTGCCGCCGTTCCCGCATGACGCTGGCGTGGCGTTAGGCGCAGCGTGGTTTGCTTGCCCGCCGAAGCGGCGCCTTGCAACGCCAATCACGCCCTACCTCGGTTTGGAGATCGACGCCAGCGACCAATTGGACCGAGTGCGCGCGCGCGGCCACAATCTCCGCGACTTTACTCCCGAGCACGTGACCGACTTACTGCTACAAGGCTTGATCGGCGCTGTCGCCGAGGGAAGGGCTGAGATTGGCCCCCGAGCACTCGGACACCGATCGATCATCGCGCTCCCAAAGCCGGCGAAGGTCCAAGCTCGTGTCAACGACCTTAAGCAGCGCGAGCACTGGCGGCCGTTCGCCCCGGTATCGCTCCGCAGTGCAGCGGCCAGCTACTGGCCTACACAGGGGGTGCGCGAGCTCTACATGAACGGAACAGCGGTTGTGTCAGCCACTGGTCGCCGCGATATGCCCGCCATCGCTCACATCGACGGTACAACTAGACCGCAAACTATCCCGGATGATTCTCCCGGGGTGGTAGCCGCTTTGCTTCACGAGCTTCGGAAACGGAGTTTGCCGCCCGCACTCATCAATACATCGTTCAACGGACCCGCCGAGCCGATCGTCAACTCCGCTCGGGATGCTGTTGATTGTTACACATCAATGGCTCTCGACTTCTTGGTTCTTGGTGACACGCTTATCACCCCCGCGTCACATTCTGTTGATTTGTAACTAGTGTACGGCATCAACTGCTGGCGCTGTCGTAGTGGCGCAACCCGCACCGCCAAATGGCTGCGGTGACGGCGCAAGACACGATCACAACCAAAGGGAGTAGAATGGCGGTTTTAGCGGGTTGAAGAAGCTGCTCTGCTGGGTATGAGCCGCTCAGCGCGGCCGGCGCGAGTGAGACCAGGAGCACCTGGAAAGTGCGGGGGAAGAACACTCGCGGGTACTGACCGGCCCCCCTCCACGCGAGAACCAGGTCGTTCACTGGCTCTATGGACTTGACCCAGAAAGCAAGAAGAGCGAGGTCAGCCCAGAACATACAATATGCCACCGTGCCGCCGAAGGCCCAGGCCATCATTACTAGAACCCCACCGAGATCGAAAGGAAGATGGAAGGTGGCATAGGCGATGCCGACGACAGCAGCTCCTGTAAGGCATTTCGCGAGTTCGGTGGGCTGAATCCAACGCATTATCGCGTAAAAGAAGGTTGGAACCGGTCGAACAAGAGCTAGGTCGAGTTCGCCCTGGCGAATCGCGGAATCGAACCGCCGCAAGCCGGGCGACATGAAACAGTCCATCAAACCACTGGTCATAGCGAATACGCCAACCGTCACAACGGAGATATGTGCGATTGCAGGGTTAAAGCCGATGTAATTCGTGAGAATGAGCACCGGTAAGACACCGACGCTTAGCTCACCGATGCTTGCAAGTAGATGAAGCCAGGCCTGCGCCCGAAATTGAAGGTCTCGCATCACCGCTTGGCGAAATAAGCCGCGCCAGACAGCGGTACTAACACGTAGTTCTCGGAATCTCATGCGCCTGCTCCGCTATAACGGCGTAAGCCTCTTCGCCAGACGACGCGAGCGGATACAAGAGCCAACACAACCCACCCTGCTTGAAAGATCAGCCCGTTCCTCACGTCGTCGGCGCTCGGGGTCAAAAGCGCAGTGATCGGAAAGGCGACGGCGTAGCCGAACGGCTGGACGGCGAGAAACGGTTGCCACGCCGCCGGCATTAACGAGAGAGGGATGAGCGCTCCCGACAAGAACAGGGTGACCAGCTGACGGAGGCGATCTACCGCGGAGACGTCAGCCCACCAGAAGGCTAATGAGCCGACGATGATGTCTAGGCTGAAGATTAAGATCGCCCCGAGTGTGGTCGTCCATAGGAACAGGAGCCATCGAAGGCTGACCGTCGGAAGCATCAAGTCGTGCCGAAATGGTAAAGACATAGCGGCTATCAAGGGCAGGATAGTCAGCATCTTAGCAACTTTTTCGGCGATGTTGCTCGCTGAGGCGGCAAGGTGGGTAGAGCAAGGTCGCACCAACCAGGAATTCAGGTGGCCCAATCGGATACTGTCGGCCAGAAACCTGGCCGTCCAACTCGAAGTCAACATTGTAACGAGGCCGACCAGCAATAGGTACGTGATGAGGTAGTCATGTGTAACCGGTGGATTGGCGCCGTTTCGGATAGCTCCGCGCCAGACCAGTAGTGACACCAGAGAAACGGTCAAAACGCTCGCCTGCATCGCCACCAGCCACCAACGATACTGAGCGATCATCTGGAGTTCTTGGCGTAGCAAGGCGAGGAACACAGCCATGGTGCGGCGTACTGGCCTCGGATTCACGACCGAACGCGCTTCTCACGGAAGATCTTCGACATGACCTCATCGAGTTTCGGCTCGACAATGCGGAAGTCGACGAGGTCACCCCACTCCGATGCGGCTTGTACCAACCTACCAAGGGGCTCACCGTCGAGGCGGAGCCGAACGCGATGCGGTTCGACAAGACTCGACGCAACGCTAACTTCGGGGGGGAGATGGAAGCCGTTCCGATAAGTCAAGATCACATCTTTCGGAAGTTTCGCGTGACTCCGTAGCTCGTTAAGGTCACCGTCGAAAGTCGCGCGTCCACCGTTGACGACGATAACGCGCTTGGTAAGCGCTTCAACGTCGTCCATGTCGTGGCTAGTAAGAACAATTGTGGTCCCCAAAGTTCTGTTGATCTCGAGGAACAGGCTCCGCACGATGAGTTTTGCCTCGACATCCAACCCAATTGTGGGTTCATCGGCGAAGAGGAGCGTCGGGCGATGCAAGAGTGCGAGAGCTAGTTCGCACCGCATCCTTTGGCCGAGCGAGAGATTTCGGACCGGAGTGTCCAATATTTCGGTAATTCCGAGGAGTTGTCCGAGCTCGACCACGCGAGCAGCGAAGTTTTTGGTCGTTATTTGGTACATGCTGCGATGAATTCTTAACGACTCGCGGGTGGAGACGTCCCACCAAAGCATCGCCTTCTGACCGAACATGACGGAGATTTGCGATAGCAACGCGTACGAACGAGTCGCTGGACGCTCGTTGCAAACGGTCAACTCACCGCTCGTGGGGAGAAGCAAACCGCACATCATCTTCACGATGGTTGTTTTGCCAGCGCCATTTGGTCCCAGTAGACCGACGATCTCACCGTGGTCGACAGTCAAGCTGACGTCATCTACCGCTTTAACTGTGGTCAACTGACGGTGGACCAAGCTTTTCAAAGCGCCCGCTAATCCGTGTGGCTGCTGATAAATCTCGTAGTCTTTCGTGAGACTTTGTGCCGAAATGACTGGCGACGATCCACTCCGGTTCATAAGCACGTCGACTCCTATCCGATCACGCAGGGCGGGGATCGGTAGAAAGTCGAAGTGGTGCTCCTGCCCTGAGGAGCAATTCAGGGTAGCACGCCCGGGGACGGTTCCGGTGTTCAACGGAATCACCGTGCCAGCGGTGATCAGCGTCGGCCCGATCGATTGTGCTTAGCACGTTCGCGACCGAGTGACAGAGGTCTTGAGGGTGGCGACTGGGATTTGAGCCTTTCATCGCGCGTTTCCTTCGTACGCTCGGACCGTGTCTGGTCTCGAGTTCATCGCCACCCTCGTCAAGGCCCTGGCCTGGCCGATCGTTGTCCTCGTCGTCGTTCTGCTGTTCCGTCGACAGCTCGCGAAGCTCCTCGGCCAGCCACTACGGAGCCTTCGAGCCGGGCCGCTCGAGGCCAACTTGGACCTTCAGGCCGCAGAGCTCCGAACCGAGCTGGCCGACTCAACTAGCCCCGGCCCGGACGGTTCATCTGGTGCGACGGCCGACCTCACGCCACTCGCCACAACAGCACCTGCTGCCGCGGTGCTCCAAGCGTTCAGCCGGATCGAGAACCGACTGCACGAGCTTCTCGCCGACGAACCGGGTCGCGGGTCCGCCTTGCAGCTAGCGCGCCGCGCCTCCGGTCTTCGTCTGATCAATCCAGAAGCGGTCAGGGCGGTCGAGGGTGCCGCCGTGCTCCGCAACCTGGTCGCCCACGGCGGACCAACCGATCTCGACGAGACCCGGGCCCGGGACTACCTTGTACTGGTTGACGCTGTGCTCTTCGCCCTCCAGAGTCCCCCCTAGCAGCACAGGGATAATCGCGTTTGTCCCACAGTTGGCGTACTCCGGTGAGATAGATGCGGGGGCGGGTCTGCCGGGACACCGCCACCAAGACCGAGGTCGCCTCCGGCCCCCGACCGCGGGTGTCCCAGCGCTGCCCACTGGGAGCGCTGGCCCGTTCCCCTTCTCTGGTATCGAGAAGCGGTGCTCAGTCGTCGGCGGAGACCGGTGAGCGCCGTGGGCTGTGGAAGGTGAAGGAGACACCCGCGATCACGGTCACGGCGGCGGTGGGTCAGCTCGCGGTGGCCTGGCGGTCGAGATCGGTGACCTCGTTCATCAACGCGATGGTCTCCGGGGACAGGTCCTGGTGCAGGACGAGTTGGGCGCGGTCGATGGCGCGGCGTAGGCCGGCGGGGTCGCGGGCGACGGCGCGGGCGCGGATGAGGTCCTGCCAGAGGATTTCGGCGGTGGGATCTGCGGCCATGCCCTGTTCCACGGCGTGAAGGGCGACGCCGGGGTTGCCGGCGGCGAGGCTGCGTTCGGCCAACGTGTGGGCGGTGTCGACGACTGCGGCGGTGACCTCGAGCTGGAGGTCGTCGACCCACAGGTGGTTGGTGTGGCTGATGTTGCCGAGCGGGCGGCCCCGGACGAGGGACAGGGCGCGGATGAGGGCGTCGTCGTCGTGGCCGCTGATGCCGCGGGCGCTGAGGGCCTGGAACTGGGCCCAGTCGGTGGTGACGCCGTCGGTGAACCTATAGCCGGCGGTAGCAGTGACCCGGGGCAGCCAGGGCTGGCCGTCGGGGGTGGTGCCGAACCAGCGGCGCAGTTTGGAAGTGGCGGTGTTGCGGGCGACGGTCTTGTCCACCGCGACCCGGGGCCAGAGCGCGTCGGTGACCTGGGCGGAGCTGGTTCCGGGGTGCAACGCGATCCAGGTGGCCAGCAGCAGCAGGAAGGTGCCGTCGCCCTGCTCAAGGGTGCCGGTGGCGCCGACGACGTCGAGGTCGCCGAGCAGGGTGACGTGGGGTGCGTCAGCGAGAGCGTCGAGGGTCGCGTCCAGAGAACGCCGGCGCGGCTGGCGGCGGGCCGTACCGGTGGGAGCCGCTGCGGCCGGGATCGGTGCCGCGGGCGCGGCCGTAGACGAGGACGGATCGCTGGCCGGCGCAGCGAGGTCGGGGTCGCGGGATGGGCGGGTCGGGCTGTCGGCCGCTGGGCGGGTGCGATACGCGTCGGGTGCAGCACCGAGCGGTGTCCCCGGTCCACTGGGCTCCTCGTGGGCGGCGGGACTGTCGACCGCGCCATGAGTCGGGGCGATGTCCGGGCCGCTGGAAGTCTGGATGTTGGCCAGCGCGGCCCGGTCAGCGGCGAAGTCGACGTCCGCCTCCTCGACCGGCCCGGCCGCGGTGCTGTCCGGAGTTCCGGTGACGTCGACGGTGTGGGCGGTGGCGGCGGCGACGCCGTCTGGGGCGTCGGTGCTCCCGGGGTGCAGGGCGAGTTCGGCGATCTGCACCAGCTGGGCGCGTTCGTGGGTTGAGAGGTGCTGCAGGCGCAGGTCGCAGCCCATCGCGGCCAGCCGGGTGATCCGGTCCTGGGTGACCGCGAGGGCCCAGTCGGGGTCGGTCCAGTCATCGTCTGGACCGGTGGTGGTGACAGCTGCGACGGCCACGCTGGGACGGCGGTTGAGGAGGTCGGCGAGCCGGTCCAGTTCTTCGGGGGTGGGCGGGGTCACGCAGAGCACGATCTGCGGGGCGAGCAGGTCGGTGGCACCGTGTCGGACCCGGGCGTCGGGCAGACCGTTGGTGTTGGCGTCGGCCAGGGCGGCGGTGTCCCCGTCGGCGGATGCCTCGAGCATCGGGAGCGCGTCCGCGAGCGACGCGTGGTGGTGAAACCGGTCCTGCAGGGTCAGGGGGGCCAGGTCCGAACCCCAGCCGACGGCGTGGACTACGAGGTGGTCCGCCAGCCGGCTGGTGCCGAACTCGACGGCCATCGCGGCGAGAACCCCTTCGGCGGTGGCGGCGGCCCGGTCATCGGCCGGGTCCACGATCAAGGTGAGCGCACGGGCGGCTTCCAGGTTGAGCAGCAGCAGCGATGCGCCGTCAGCTGTCGGCCCCAGGGTCAGCAGCGCGGGGTAGGGAGCAGCTCGGACGGGTTCGTCCGGACCGGACGGGGCGACGGGGTCCGCGGGGTCCGCGCCGTCGGGGCTGGCCACCTCGAGGTCCGCGGCGTCAGGGGCAGGGTCCGGCGGAGCCCCGGAGCGGTCCACGCGCCAGTTGCCGACTGCGTCCACGGTGACCCAGTCGGGGCGGAAGGTCTGCGGCTCGGAGAGCACCAAGGTCGCACCCGCGGTGTCCAGACGGACCCCCAGCAGAGCGGGGACTGGGCGGCGGCGGGCGGCAGCGTACGCGGCGATACCCCGCAGGACGGTGTCGAGGAACGCGACGGTCGTCGGCTGCTCCACGGCGAGCGCCTCGAGTTCAGCGTCCCGGTCCTCCGGGTTGGGCAACGGGATGCGCTGGCCGGGGCGGCGACGGCGCATCTGGCGTCGGCGGCGGACACCGAGCAACGCGAGGACCCCAGCCGCGGCGAAGCACCCCAGTCCACCGAGGGTCAACGCGCCGAGCCCCCGCGGACCCGACCCGTCGACAGCCCCTACGGCGTCCGTTGCCGGGGTCGCCGCGGCCGGGAGGGTCGGCGCCGGCTGGGACGCCTGCGCGGTGGCGGTGGGACCGGGGACGACCGGCGCGGACGCGGTCGCAGCGGTGTCGGGCGCCTGAGCGGTGGGCAAGGTCGCGGAAGCGGGAACGGGCGTGGGCTGTGTGGGGGCAGCGGTCTGAGGCGGGGTTGCCAGTGGCCTGCCGCGCTGCTCGGCTGGCGCGGGCGGCAGCGCCACTACCGGCGGGGCTACCGGCGAAGCGGTGACGTGCGGGCCGGTGGCCTGCGGAAGCCGGAGCTGCCAGCCGGGTCGGAGCAGATCAGGGTCCGCGATCCGGTGGCTGTTCAGGTGGTAGATCTCCGGCCACCGGCTCTCATCGCCGAGCTCCCGGTGCGCAAGCTCGCGGAGCGTCTCGCCGGACTGCACGATCGTCCACCCCACTGGGGCCCGGAACGCGGTGCGGGCGGGCGGGATGGTCAGGGTCGCGCCGACC
>JAABUV010003620.1_pt1 | contig 19456 bp, 32 predicted proteins | sample 5559971 | NCBI WGS metagenome assembly JAABUV01 (sample SAMN10711881, study PRJNA513362) | rock metagenome | isolation source: Antarctica rocks | place: Antarctica: Victoria Land, Knobhead nord | collected 2015-12-19
GCGCACTCCGCCGCTGCGCAGGAGTACGCGGACGTGCTGGTGGTGCCGGACGGCCTGCTGGGCGCGCGGCTGGAGCGGCTGCTGGGCTGCCGCGCGCGCCACCAGGGCCGCCACGGGCTGCTCCCGCTCTTGTTCATGCAGCAGCGCAGCGAGCTGCGGCGCTTTGGGCTGCTGCGCATCCTGCTGCAGCTCGACGCGCGGTTCCCCACTGAGGCGCGCGCGCGCCACGCCGCTCGGCCCACACTGCTCGGAAGCGCTTTTGCTGTCTATTCGGTGCCCTCTGGTGGCGGCGGCTGTGCAGTGTGCAGGGTGTGTGTGCCTGTCTCTCTTGGATGCTTTTACGGTCGTTGAAGGGTTGCGCTGCACTCCTAAGGACCACTGCGGGCACTGCCGGCTGGCGCCCCTGCGCGCCGCGCGGCGCACCTGCGCACCCTGACCGAGCCTGCCGGGGATGCTGCGCGGCAGTGCCACCTGGCGCGGCGCGAGTGGTGCGATTGGTCGCAGCTGCGCACCTGGCTGCATGCGCAGGTCGTCGTGCAGCCGCAACACGCGCCCATCTACATCGGCCGCACGGGCCCGCCGGTGCCGTGGGCCGAGGTGCTGCCCGGCCGCCTGCATCGCATGGATGCTTGCCTTCAACATCGCAACCGTCATGTCTCGAGACGCGTCCGCCCCAGCCTGCCGGCCAGGGCGCAGCGCCCGCATGAGCCGGCGCCGCGTCCGAGCAAGCGCCCCCTTGCACAGGCTTCCCTCACAGCGGCTGGCCTGGCCGCGCCGGCCTGAGCCCACCAGGAAGCTGCTCTGCATCGCGGACCTGAGCGCGGGCGGCCTGATCTGCCGCTGCCCCCGGCCCGCTGCGCCGACCCGTGCGGCTGACCGCGGCGCGCGCGCGCCCAGGTCGATGAGGTGTACCAGCGACTGCGCGAGGTGACGCAGCAGCAGGAGGCTGAGCTGGAGGGGGCCGCCGCGCCCCTGGCGTGAGCCGGCACCCCAACAAGGGCTGGCTTAGTGTGCCGGCTCCTCGTAAGGGTGCGGGCGGCCACGCCGCTGCGCGGCGGCGGCGGCGCCACGCGCGGCCGCCTGTCGCGGGGCGCTGGGCGGGACGCCTGCTTGGGCGCGCCCCTGACCGCGCCGCTGGCGGCGCGCCGGGCGCCCTCACCCTAACGTGTGCGGGCGCCCTCACCGATGCGAGTCCGCGCCAAGAGAATGGGGCACGGACGGTGAGAGGATACCATCAGCTCTGCCTCAGGGGCGTCGCTTGCTGGTGACGAGAGCCTGAGCTCTGCTGCGGAGCGGCGCGGCTGCGCGGGTTTTGTTCCGCGCGGTACGTTTTCAGTGTGCAGGCAGGATATTCCAGTAGAGGTGCTGTGCGAGGCGCGGATGTTGCTCTGGCAAAATAGGTCCTTCTTGCATCGTCCAATGTGCTTGAGCTCGGGCAGCGCAGCTTCTGCGGCGTGCACACGTGGCGTGTGCATGCGTCTTGCTCAGACAAAGGCCGGGGCGTGGCAAGGCGGTGGATGTGTTTTGGATGTTCGAGCGCCCTGTGTAAATTGGGAGGTGGTAGTAGTCATGGTGAGTTGGCCCGCCAAGGCCCCTCAGCATCAGCTCCATTTTTGGTCGGGGCGTCTGGGGATGTTCTGTTGTTAGGGCTGTAGCTAGGCTGGTGCTGTACACTACCCGCAGATAGCAGCCAAGATCGCTCAGCTGGTCCGTGCCCTTTGCCTGGCTGTGATGCTAGCTCGCGGCTAGCCCCTGTTCTGCCGCTGCATGTCTGGGCCCTAGGCGCTTAAGTGCATTGCGCACGCACACGCGTGTGCAACACCTTTCACAACCTTGCACGCTGTTACGCGCTTCCTCTCTCGCCCTACACATGCGTCTCTATTTGCAACGTCAATAGTGTCAAACGGCACTGCAGCCCCGCAGCCTGACTTCTGCATAGCCTGTCACAGTGCCCCCCACTCGTCCCAGAACATCACACATGAAGGCTGGAGACATGCGCATGCACTTCTCTCCATGCACTCCAAATTTTGCAGACCACAGCCACAACCACCAAACGCCTAACCTAGGTGATACCCTCACACCCACTCAAGCTCGCGCAGCCGGCCTGCCTGGCCGCCGCCGCTGCACGAGCTCAAAGCCGTCTTCATCCACGATCGGGCCCTTGGGCGGCAGCGGCGGCCCCGAGTCCGTCTCCATGTGCGCGTCGCCGCCGCTGCCCTCGCCGCCGTCGTCGCTGCTGCTGGAGCCGCTGGCCGCCGGCAGCACCGTGCCGTCCAGGTCCACCTGTGCGGGCATCTCAAAGGGTTAGCTCGCATGATTGTCCAATGATATGAGAGTGCCCGCCGGCAGCACCGCATGCAGACTTCCAACATACACAAAGTAAAGGACAGGCCAGGCGGGTTATCTCTGAAACTAGCCATGACTCAGCATATAGCAGCCCAAAGCCCATTGCTGTGCGCGCGGCACTGCCGCTGCAGTCGCCGCCGACGCGGCTGCCACCGCTTGCACCACCGCAAGCGCGCGGCTCGTGACACACCCAGCCGCTTGCACGGCTCCCCACAACAGCCTGGCTCTGCACACCCACCCCTGAAACTTCGCGACGCCAGCTGCATGCGCGTCACGTGATGAGCAGAGCACGCCGCCTGCTCCCCACCCGCGTTCCGGGGCACCACGCGCGCCCGCCTCTCTGCGCCCACCCGCCGGGCGCGCAGGCATGCGCACACAACCAGACGCTGCTAACCAGACGCTGCTTGCGCACACAACCAGACGCTGCTTGCCAGACGCTGCTTGCCGCTCGTCACAGCAGGCTTAGCTTGCGGCCTGAGAGGGGGTACAGCAGGGCAGGGTAAGGGTAGCAATCTAAGGGGGCGCCGTGCGCCCGCCGGGCCAGGCGATCGGCCCCACCTGCTCGCGCCGGCTGGCGGAGGGCGCGGCGGGGGCGGTGCGGCGCAGCCGCTCCAGGCGGCCGGTGTCGCCGCGCAGCAGCTCGTTATGCAGGGCTACCAGCTCCTTTGCCACCTGCGCGCCGCCCGGCCGCACGCCCCTCGCGCTCCTCCGCTCGCTCTCCACACAGCGCGCATGGCCGCCCTCGCGGCGCACGCCCACCTACCAACTTGCCCGCGCGCGCAGAGCCAGCCCGGCGGCTCAGTGCCTAATTTGAAGATTCTGACCTGGCAACCATGCAGGCCCGCTGACTTCTAGCACAGCCCCGGCCTCGCCCGGTCCCAGCGCAAGGCAGAGCTCCGTCTCTGCCGCAGCAGCGGCTTGCAGCTGTCCCTGTCCTGACCCTACCATACCCTACCCTAGCATACCCTACCAATGCGCCCTGCATGGGGCGCGCGCCTCCCGCGCGCTGTCGTCCTCCAGCTCCACGTTGAACGCCTCGCTCATGTCCGCCTCGAGCGACACCTCCAAGTCGTCCGCAAAGTGCTCTGCGCGCGAGCCCCGCGTCTGCCGTGTGCGGTGAGTTCCCAAGACGGGCTGGCGCGCTTTGCCTTCTGAGCAGTGCGCGGCGCGCACCATATGGCGCACCAGGCTGCCGCAGCACACAGCAGGTGGCCAGGCGGCATGGCCAAGCTACAGCATACATCAGGCGGCTCAAACTCGGGCAACACGACGCTAAAGGAATGCAGCGCAGGAAGCCGGAGCACGTTCTTACATAGTCGCCGCCGATTTGCAGGGGCAGCCCAATGTTGTGAGGAGTGCGGGCCCACTTTACGCTGCACCCAGGCCAGTGAGCGAGGCGCAGGAGGGCTTGAGGAGTGTGTGCCAATTGCGGCCCCTTTGGCCCTGGCATAGTGCAGCAGCACGCTGGGGAGCGGCGTGCAGGACAGGGGCGGCGGCAGGCGGACGGGGCGTGCGCCTCGGCGAGTAAGGCCAGGCCAGCCCCCTTGTATTGGTCAGCAACCTCGTTCCTTTGGTGCAGCAGGCACGAAGCTGTACATGCTACAGAGGAGCAAAGGCGGCTGCAGCAGGCCGGGCGGCGCGCCTTTGCAGGTGTAGAAGCAGGCACGAAGCTGTACATACTGTAAAAGAGCAGAGGCGGGTGCGGCAGGCTGTGCGGCGCGCCTTTGCAGGTGTAGAACCACTCCAGCAGGTTGGCGTACAGCTCCTCGGCTTTGGCGGCCGAGGAGGTCCCCCCCCAGCCGTGCTCTATGGCCAGGTTCAGCGCGGTCCAGCGGTGCATCACGAGCGCCAGGCCCTCCTCAAACGATGGCCGCGCAGCCGCGGGCAAAGTGCCTGCCACGTGACGCAGTGACTTGAAGTGTACTTTTATATCTAGTTCTCAGCAGCTGCTGCAGGGCAACACCACGCTAGAGGCCCTCCACACACATGTGGCACAGATATGCGAGCACAGCACGGTGCTTGCACGTCATGGCAGGCAAACTGCAGCAGAAACTACGCAGCTGAGAGTCAAAACTGGTGCCCACGCAATAGCAGGGAAGGACATATATGAGGAGCACACCGGGCGAGCCGCCGACCAGTGCGCCGTTGCGGAGTTCCATCAGTGCGTCCGCAGGTCCAGCCCGCAGTGCGCCTCAGCCACGCGTGCTGTTCACAAAGTTGGGCAAGACTGGCAAGGGCACAAGGTGCAGATCTCGAGAGAGGCCGAACCAGCAACACTCCCCCAAAGTACACACCACACCCTAGCTTTGGCGCCTACCGGGGGGCTCCTCCTTTTCTTCAGCAGCCAACGGTCTGCTTTCGCTCCGGGAGGCGGGGAGCGCACTGCGGTTGCTTGTGTCCTCTATTCCACCCGCGTGCCTGCCGCCGTACTGCGCCGATAGCACTTTCTGGCTGCGCTGTGAGGGGAGCGGCGCGGGTGCGGGCGCGGGCCGCCGTTCCGATCGGGTTGCCCGCGCGCGCGGCACAGCGCGCCGCAGCATGGAGCAGTACGGCAGCACCGCCACATACAACGTGGAGTCGGTGCTGCGCAAGAACATCATGGACTCGGAGTACTTCCGCGACACGTGCCTCAAGCTCAACTCATGGAGCGAGGTGGTGGACGAGATCTTCTACACTGTCAAGGACGTGGAGCCTTGGATGAGCGGCAACGCGCGCGGCGCGTCGTCCGCGTTCTGCCTGCTCTACAGGTCGGTACGCTGGCCGCGCGTGCTCGTTCCTGCGCCACCCCGACCCGCGTGCCGCTCTTTGCCCACCCACCGTGTGTTCGTGGCGCAGCCTGCTGACGCCCGGGGCCGCTCTGCGCAGGCTGTTCACGCTGGTGCCGACCAAGCAGGAGGTCAAGGCGCTGCTGGACCACGTGGACTCACCGTATATACGTGCGGTGCGCGCCAGGCACCTGTTGCACACCAGTAATCCCTATCACACTGCACTGAGCGCTGCCGGCTGATGCGCTTGCAATGTTTCGGATCAAAGCTTTGGTGCCAGCGTCTGAGCTGCCCCGTTGCAGATCGGCTTCCTGTACCTGCGCTATGTGGGCAGTCCGCGCACGCTCTGGGACTGGGTGCAGCCGTACGTGCGCGACTCTGAGGTGAGCCGCGGGAAGCCTGTCCGGTGTGTAAAATTTTAGGTTCCTCCAGAAACGCATTTGGAGCACACGTCACGAACCTTAACTCCCCTGATCGCGAACTAATCACCGGTGGGAGCTTGCTATTTTAGCAAAGGTTAGTGTGTGGCAAGCACCCTTACCACCTCTGTTTAAGCCCTGGCGCTGTGCACCAGGACCTCGCGCCCAGCCCGGAGGGCAAGAACGTGAGCATGGGCGCGTTTGTGCGCGACGTCTTCCTCGAGCAGGTAGTGCCCTGCTGGCAGGCCTGCATCTGGCCCTGCCGTCCTGCTCTCTGCAGATTGTGCCCTGAGCACGCAATGACACGCCTGGACTGCTTTCCTGCGGCCACGAACTCTCTCATGTCCGCGCAGCCGGCTGCACCTCACTTGTTGCCTTTGCTGAATGTAAAAGGGGTTCTGGACACCCTGGGTGTGCAACACCGCTTGCGCCGGCAGCGCAGTAGGCCCCGGTGTCTGAGCCGCGCTGACGTCGCGCTGCCGGCGGCGTGCGGGCGGCTGCGCTAGCTCAGGTCGCGCAGGCCCCCCGCTCACCCCGTTGTACCATTACCACCCCCGCCGCCATGCTGGCTAGCTGCTTGTTGGCGGGCGCGTGAGTACAGGCTGTGTCCGGCCTGTCGCCAACAGCAGTGTGTTTGAACGAGGTGCTCTTGTGATCTGAGAAAGAGTGGCGGTCAGGGAGCGGAGGCTGATGCCGGGGCGCGGTGCGCGGCGCGCAGTACTACTTTGAGACGATCTTCCCGCGCATCCCAAAGCCGGTGCAGGACGACTTTGTGTCCAAGCTGACGGCGATGGGGCTGCCGTCGCGCGCGGTCGGCAACGCCGGCCAGGGCGGCCCCGACCGGCGCGGCATCGAGGAGGCCAACCGTCGCCCGGCGTCCGTGAAGGCCTCGCTGTGCGCGCCTGCGCTGCGCCTCCTTGGCGCATGCATGTTACAGTTGCTCTTCAATACTACTGCTGCCGTCATGTGCAGGAGTGGCCGCGCTGGCTACTTTGGCTAACCATTTGCTCAGAGAGCTTTCTGCGCAAGTTCGTCAGCTGCACTCTCTGAGCAGTGCACATGTATTCCTTGCACTGATAGACAGACGATCGTCGTGCTTGGATATGCCATCCATAGCGGCACTCGGCCGATGCGGGCTCTGCTGTTGTAGCTGCCAACACAGGCAGTGTTAGCGTTCCCCTGCGGCCTGAGCGCGGCCCCTTGCTAGCGATTGGGATGACTCGGGACGTGCTTGAGACGCACGAGCTCGTGGCGACGCAGATCGGTAGCGCTGGGCCAGCGCGCGCCGAATCGCGCGACCGCGCGCGAGGACGGCCGCGGCATGGGCGCCGGCATGAAGGGCGGCACTGGCGCGGCGCTCGCCGCGCGCGCGTCGCCCCCGCACGCCAAGTGCGGCCGCCTGCTCATTGCCTTGCATTGCACAGAGTGCTTGGAAACACCAGCGTGCTTCATTTGTGGTGCCCGCCTCTGCCTGCATGTCACCTGTGCATGTTGGGACTATGTTTGACACGGTTTGCAAAAAGGATGCTTTGGGTGTAGTGAGTAGCAGTGAGGTAAAGGAGACGAAATCGAAAAGGTTGGGCGCAGGGCGCGCGAGGACAGCAAGGACCACGGCAGCAAGGACCGCGAGAGGACAGACCGGGACCGCCAGCGCCCCCGCGAGGGCGGGGAGCGCAGCCGGGCGGACCGCGACCGGGGAGACCGCGGAGCGGGGGACCGCGACAGGGACCGCGGGCGGAGAGACGACGACCGCGACCGGAAGGACCGCAAGCGGAGCCGCAGCCGGGAAGGCCGGCGCGAGTACGACCGCGACCGGCGGCCGCCGCGGTGCGCCCGAACCCTGCCCGCTAGGGTCTGGGCCGGCGAGCGCTGGCTGCTTGCCGTCCTGCGCTCTGCTGCGCGGCTCAAGAGGTCTCCATGGCTGGGGTGCTTCCTGGGGGTGGGACAACCGTAGGACGGAGGATTCGGTAAACTCTTGACGCAAGCATGTGCGCGTTGGCTGCTATCACAGGCCTCTCCTGTGCCCGCTTGGGGCTCTGTCCCCTTGCATTGGCTGTTCGCCAAGTAAGAGCAGCCTCGTGGCCTTTGTGGCTTACACGCTGGGCTGTTGCAGATGCGCATTGAGCAGCAGCACGCGAGGCATGTCGACGGCGCGAGCAGGTTGCGTTGTTGAGCTGTACGGATATGGTTACAATCAGTTTTAAACACTGTTCCGCTCGCAGAGACACTGGACGCGGAGGGGACCGGCGGGACGACAGGCATGCTGCGCGGCAGTGAGACTGCCGCAGCCGCTGCGGTGTCGGGGCTGGCATAATGCAGTCACAGCTGTCTCCCTTTTGCACTTTGCTTCGCCGTGCTGGCCTACAACATGCGTGAGTTGAGCACTGGTGTGCTCCCTGTAACGTATGACGGACGTTCACAGAGGTCCTGGTGCCCAGAGCACTGTCCCCACGCAGACTTGTCCGGATGCAGCGAGATGGAAAGTTTGTTGCAGCCTCTATTGCCATGCAGTGACATGGACCGCCTGACCAGAATGCAACGGTCCCATGCAACGGGCCTTTCACAGCAATCAAACCCTAGGAACTGCATAGAAGTAGGGCCTTGTGGCTACACGGCGCACAAGTTCGCTTGCAGTCGTCCCCTGATAGCCATATAGGAACATACGCAGAGCAAAAGTGTGCATAAGTGTGCTGGCTGCAACTTGCGCAGTGAGGAGCAGTGCGGGAGCCAGGTTTTCTGGACCTGCGCGGCGCGCTGGAGGCGGTCCAGGGCTAGCCGCTGCGCCTGGCGGACACAGCGGCGCTCTGGTCAGGTGGGGCAGCCTGAGCTTGCGGATGCAACTGGGAAACTGGAGAGAAGCATGCCAGTTATGCAGCTAGGCCTTTCATAGGGAGCCGTCTGGCGGCTGCTGCGGTGTGCGGCCGTTTCGACGGGCGCGAGCAGCTGGTTGCGGAACGCTCGGGCTGCCGGCGATTACTGGCAAGATGCTCAGTTGTCGAGAGTCGGTTGTCTGCACGTTGGTCGCCGGGCTCTGCTTTGTCTGCGTTGTTGTTCAGGCGTGGGTTTGCTGCCCGCGTGCCAAACATCTACTTCGGAAGTCAGCACTGTACAATTTAATGCTCGGAAAGAATCGGAGCTGCAGGCAACATGTCTCTGCCTGGAGCTGTTGAGACGTCTTGGATCACCTGGTGTAGATATTTGGCCGCTGTAGTGGTGCTGGGCTTGTACTTGTCAGAGGCCGTGCGCATGACGCGCGCCGCACCGTCTGACGGCTGGTGGTGTGGTGTGAGCTTGTAGAGGGGCTTGTTTGCGCAGTTCCCGAGGCTCTAGGCCAGTAGGTATGTGGCCACGCGTGGCGTGACCGTGTGTGAGTAAGGCGCCGTGTGGCCGTTGGCAGTGACACCGGTGACGCACGTGGACAACCAGCGGGACTTTTCTTGCAAACGCCTTGCTGAAGTGATGTGTGGCGCAGGTTACGCTTGCGGGCGAGCCTGGTAGCGGTGCGGCGTGATGGGGCGGGCACGCGCGGTGGCGCTGGCGCTCGTCGCGCTGGCGGTGGCCGCCGTGCCGGCGGCAGCGCAAAACAGCACGTTCGGCGAAACGCAGCTTAATGGCACTGGGCCTGTGTATAAGAAGCAAGACAGCCTTGACCCGGTGCGCACCTTCCCTGCAGCCGCACGCGAGTTTGCGTGTGTAGATGTCTAGAAGTGGCGGGATCGCGTGCCTCCATCTTAAGCTCTTCGGGTCTGTAGGAAAAGTAGCATGGCCGCCACGTGGCTGGGCTGCATGTATGTCACCGACTTTGCGCTGCTGCACCGTATCGCGTAGACTGAGCTACAGCAGGCCTGGCGCTGACACGGCCGCGCGCACGACGCGCTGACACAGCCGCGCGCGCGACGAGCTGACAAAGCCGCGCGCGCGGCGCGCTGACACGGCTGCGCGCCCGGCATGCTGACGCGGCCGCGCGCGTCGCGCAGTTCTATGCGAACCTGTACGGGATTCCCGTGCCCAAGGGCCAGCCGGACCCCGACATCTTTATCACGCTGGAGGCGCTGGGCGGCGGCGCGGGCAAGGTCGGCCTGTACTGCAACCCGAGCTGGGGCGCGTACGCGGACGTGAACGCCAACTACCCGCAGCCGGGCTACGCGGTGTGGCAGTCGGGTGCGCGCGCGCGGCTGGGCCGGCTTGGTCTGTTGCGCGCATCTGTTGAAGTAGCTAAGTAACTGGGGCATGTATACGGACGTGAGTGCTAACTACCCGCAGCCGGGCTACGCCGTGTCGCAGTCGGGTGCGCGCGGCCGGCCGGGCCGGCTGGGCCGGTCGCCGCGTGTCTGCCAAAGTAGCTAGGTAGCTGGGGCGCGTATGCGGACGCCAAGCCAACCCCGCAGCCGGGCTATGCCATGTGGCAGTCGTGTGCGGGCGCGGGGGCGGCCGCGGTCGGGTCCGCTTGGTCGGCTGCGCATGTCGTGCGACGGAGCTTGTTGAGATGTGAAGGAGGCCGCGTGAAGGAGCACAGGCTCCTGTGACGACAAGGTGGGCAGATCAAGGGCTCGGCCCACTGCAGCGCCGCAGCATGTGTGCGCCGCGGTCTGACGAGGTTTGTGGCAAGCAAAGCCCATACAGCGGACATTTCTGCTGCCCGAGCGGCTCTCAAGCGGCGCGGGCTGGCGCCCACAGCGTTGTGAAATGGTGTGCATGCGCTGCTGCGCAGACGTGGCGAACGGCGTGGACACGGTGTTCATCAGCCGCAATGACCGGCTGTACCGGCCGCCGTCCGCGCGCAACGTCAACTCCTCGCTGTACGCTGCGTACCAGCCCTACTTCGTCTGCTCGGTGCGGCGCTCCCGGATGTCTATGATGGTGTCTGCTGCAAGCTGCGCTGAACTCGCAGCGCCTGTGCCCATGGAGCTGCAGGCTCGATGCGCTCGCATTCAGGCAGGGACGGTCCGGACGGCGCGCACGCGGTCGGGCGTAACTGGCGCGGGCGGCGCGCAGGTGATCAACCTGGACAGCCAGGCGCGGGTGTCGTACCGGCTGGAGGCTGACCTGATCAACAACCAGGTCGCGCTGGTATCGGACGAGCAGCAGGCGCTGGCCAACATCTTTGCGCAGTGCGCGCCCGCTCCTTAAATCATATGGGTCATCAGCAGTGAGCCGGCTTTCATAGGCCGCCCTGCGGCGCCGGTGCATACACGCCAGAGACGTGGCGGGCCGCGCGTCGCTAACACTGTGCTCTGTCGCGAAAGCAGCTGTGGGGTCCTCTTCGCTCTGGGTGTAGCTGCTGTAGCTGTGATGAAGGTTGAGGGCGACGTCCTGCCACCGCGGGTGTGGACCATACATGGCTCATGAGCCAACTATGCAGCTGGCTCTGCAGCATGTGCGTCGAGCGAAAGCACCGCCGTCGCGGGTGGCGCAGTGCGGCTGCTTGTGAAGAGAAGCCATGCGAAGCCTGGCGGGTCGCGCAGGTGCTGCCCCGACCAGCCGGGCGTGTGCGTGGAGTGGCGCGCCCAGAACGCCTACCTGGCGGCCGCACCGGCCGCCGCGCCGGCCGCCGCGCTCGCCGCGGGCGCGGCCGCCGCCGCGCCCGCGCCTGGCGCGCCGGCTGCGGCGCCGGGCGGTGCGCGCGCTCTCGCGCCCGCGGTCGCGCCCGGCGTCGTCACCGACTTCTGCAGCTTCCCGGGGCAGATTTGCACCACCAACGGCACGCTGCTGCGGCTGGACATGCGCGGCTTCAACCTGCAGTGCCCCTTCCCGGTGCCCGAGATGAGCACGTTCACCGCGCTGACGACCGTCAACCTGGGGCGCAACCCCAACATGACGGCGCGGCCCCCCTCGCTCGCAGGCAGGCCAGGCCGCTGGGTGCTGTCAACGCTCTGCGTGCGTCTGGCAGATGCAGAGATGTATATGACTCTGTCAGCAAGTGCTGCACATATGCAAGTGATCATTAGGGAGACATCCGCAGCATCCACAGATGGCTGGCGAGCCTCGGCAGGAATGGGCTGGGTGCGTGTTTCGCGCGGACCGAGTGACCATGAGGGCTACATCCGCACCATGCACTGCTGGCCGGCGAGTCTCGGCGGGATCTTTGGCAGGAAAGGGCAGTTTGCGTGTGTTGCGGTAAGTATGCTTATGTGCTGAGTCAGGCTGTGGCGCAGGCGGCGCTGTCGGACGTGTTTGCGGCGCTGTCCGGCGCGACGGGCCTGAAGCACCTGAACCTGTACGGCGACCAGGGCGTGTCGGGGCCCATGCAGTCGGCGATGGCGGCCACGTTTGGCAGCGGCGTGTGCTCGCTCGCGCGCGGCTCGCTGCGCACGCTGCAGCTCATGGGCGTCAACGGCAGCGGCTCGCTGCCGCCCTGCCTGCTGGGCACCGGCAGCCGCCTGGTGGAGCTCAACCTGGGTGCGCCTGACATTTGAGGGGACGCGCAGGTGCTAGCAGCAGCATGCTATCCGTGAGCCTGCAGTGTATGCAAACTCTGACGTGCAGCTTATGAGCGTTGTCAGCGGGTTTTTGCCGCCCGGCCTGCTGGGCACATGGAGCCGCCTGGCAGATTTGACGTCTGACCCAGTGCGCATGCATCTGTTGTGTCCGAGTTCAGTCTGCATGGTCTGATGAGCAAACATGTCAGGCTGTTGGACCTTGCATTTGCGTCTGTGGCGATAGTGCACGGTCATCCTGGCTGCGGGGCAGAGGCAGCGGCTTGCTGCTTGTCCCCTTCAGTCTCCATGTGCCGCTTGCGTGTGACCCTCCGGCTGTGCTTTAGTGCGCCCGAAACGAGTGAGGCCGCGCTGCTTGCAGGGCCGTGCCCAGCGCTCTGACGGGCGCGCCCTGCTGCGCGGCAGGCAACATGAACCTGAGCGGCTCGCTGCCGGACGTGGCGGCGTCCGGCTCGGCGCTGCAGGTGCTGACGCTGTACAACAACCAGCTCACCGGCGCGCTGCCGGCCTCGTTCGGCAGTGCGGGCCACCTCGAGAACCTGGACGTCTCCGGCAACCAGCTCACAGGCGCGCGGCGCGCGGCGCGCCTGTGAGCTGCTGACACAAGCAGTGCTTCTGCACGGCGTGCGCACACAGTGCTGTGAGCGGCGGGCAGGGGCGCGCGTGCGCTGGCCGCCGGCGGCCGGCGTTGCTGCGGCGTGGCTGTGCGGGTGCGGGGGGTGCGCAGGGGCCCTGAGTGGGTGTGCTGCGGGCGCAGGCACCATCCCGGCGTCGCTCGGCAACCTGACGAGCCTGAAGTACGCGGTGCTAAAGTTCAACAACTTCACAGGCGCGCCCAGATGCGGTTACCTGCCGGGCAGAGGTTCCGCGACACTGCCGTATGGCTGGCGTATTTATATGGCTGACGCAGCAGACACCAGCATGTCTGTGGTAGCAAGCACGGTCCCTGTCAGTGTTTTGCATGCTGACAGCTTTGTGTCCTGGCATCTCAGGCCTACGCACGCGCGTGAAAGGGTGCAGCGCACCTATGGTTTTGCTTTGATCTGCGGAGGCGAGCGCGTGGCGAGCGCGTGGTGAACGCGGCCGCGCTAACGCCGCGCAGGCGCCATCCCGTCCGCGCTGGCGACGGCTGGCACGCTGGAGACGCTGGACGTGAAGGGCAACAGGCTGAGCAGCCTGCCGCCGGAGTGGGTGAGCGGCTGGCCCGGCGCGGCCAACAGCAGCCTGGTCAACGTGCGGCTTTCGTTCAACAACTTCAGCGGCCCGTTCCCGGCCGGCCTGGGCGCCGCGCCCAGCCTGACATTCCTGGTCATCAACAACAACACGCTGAGGCGCGCCCGCGCGCTGCCGCGCCTTGGGTCAGGGTTGGATAGGGTCGGGGTGTGACATGCCCTTGACAAGGTATGTTCGGTCGTGTTTGCGAGCTGCACAGTGCTGACTGCATCCCCTGGTCCAGTCAAGTTTGCGTATTGGGACCTGCCAGACTCGCCCTCGTCGCGCCACAGCGCGTGACGGTCTTCCCAGCCAGCGCGTCGCGTCGCCCGAGCCGCGCGACTGACAGCGCACCCCGCGCGCGCGCAGCGGCGCGCTGCCCAACACCACGGGCATGTTCCCGCAGCTGCGCGCGCTGAACGGCAGCCACAACGCGTTCAGCGGGCCGCTGCCGGCGGGGCTCGGCCAGACGGGCGTCTTCCGGCTCAGCCCGCTGCAGTTTGTGAACGGCGAGATCCTGATGCACGTGCTCGACCTGAGCTACAACCAGCTCAACGGCAGCCTGCCCTCCTTCCTGGACGCGTCGTCGGTGCCCGCGCAGTACGTGCAGAAGGGCGTGTTCCTGCAGGCGCGCTGCTGGCCCCTTGTGCGGCGCTGGGCAAGGCCGTCGCTGGTCATGCGCTGCCGCCAGAGCAGGAAAGTGGACAGGTCTGTGTGCAAGCAGGTCAGCGCAGTGCTCGGCGATGTGCAGATTTGTGTGCGGCGCCGCCGGCCTGCTATTCCTGTGCGTGTGAGCGCTGGCTGCAGACCAGCTGCTGAGCGTGATCAGAGCAGGCGCTGCAAGTGTGTGCGCGGCGTCGCGTGTGCACTGGCCTGAAGCGTGCGCACTGAACCATAACGGGTCACCACAACTGGGGTTCCATGACTGCGGGTGACCACGACCGAATACCCCCATGTCCGCGGGGCTGACTGCGCGGCGGCGCGCGCGTCGCAGGGCAACAACTTCACCTTCACCTGCAATGCGCAGAATAGCTATATCCAGGACCTGTGCCCGGCGGGCGGGGCGGCCGCGGGGCCGTCGGGCAGCCCCACCGCGCCGCTGCTGCCCATCGGCACCGGCAGCGCGAGCGCGAACGGGAGCGCGCCTGGCGGCCAGCCCATGCCGTTCTACCCTGGTGCGCCTGGGGCAGCGCCAGCAAACTGATACTGGGCGCAATGTCAATCTGCCTAGCCACTCTGTGTGCTTGCCTAGCCACCCTGTCTGCTTTCCCTTGGTCGTCGCACAAATCCCATCAATTTCCCTTGTCTTAATCATTACAGCCCGTCGTCTGGGACCGAAGCCAGGGCGGAAGGGAGGGGTGGTCAGGCAGCAAGCCGAACCGGAGCGCGAGCAGGCCCCGCGCGCGCAGGCACCAACTACCCGGTCGGCGGGCAGAGCAACAACGTGCCGGTGCCGCCCGACTCTAGCGCGAGCGCCTCCGGCACGACCGCCAGCAACTCGGTCAACAGCGCGCCGGCGCCGCCGGGCCGCGGCGGCCTGCCCACGGCGGCGATTGTCGGCATCGCGGTCGGCGCGGTGCTGGCGGTGGTGCTGGCGGGCGCTGCGCTGGCGGCCGCGCTGCTGCGGCGGCCGCGGCATGCCGGGCCCGCGCCGTCGCCCGGGCCGGAGCTGCAGCCGACCAGCCTGCAGTCGCAGTGCGCCCCGCACCCGGCCGCGCGCGCTGCGGCGTGCTGTGGGGCGCCTTTGGAGCTCCCTGCAGCCGCCGCGCTTGCCTGTGTGCACGGCGTGCCCAGTGTTCAATAAGGCTGCTCAGAGAGCACATGGCTTTAAAAGATTCAGGTGTCGCTGAGTGAAGCAGTGTGCGGGTGCGAGGCACATCATGCTACTTAAAGCAAGGACTCATTGACTGATGACAGTTGGGCAGAAGTTGGTGCCAGTGGCGCACGCGCTGCCTGTTGAGCGAGTGGTACTGTGCGCGCGCAGCAAGTCCAGCGGCGGCGGCGGCGGCATCGTCGGCAAGATCAGCAACAAGCTGGGCGCCAAGAACAACTCGGGCTTCCAGCGCTTTGACGATGGCGTGGAGATGCAGAACGGCAAGGGCGGCCTGGGCGGCCACATGTGAGAGGCGGCGGCAAGGCAAGTCGATCCGGGCGCGTTCGAGCTCGGGGCGCTTGCATGCGCCGACCCTGGGCTTTGGAGCGCGCCTCCTAGGCGGGAAGCGCAAAATCCTGGGACGCTTGCATGCGCCGACCCTGTGGCTTTGCGGCGCGCCGCTTCAGCGGGAGGCATCGAGGCGGGGCGGGCGAGGGCGTCTCTGCGACGCCGCTGGTACGAGCTGACCGACTGCTATGTGGTTACCGAGGCCAGTTCTGTGCCTGAGCCACCATGCGGACGGAGCAGCCGGCCGTTAAGCGCGCGGAATGCAGCGTCATGCACAGGCCCGTGCTGAGGTGTCTTGGTGGGTATCGGGTATCTGCTATATTCCTATGACCACCCTACCCCTATGTCTTGGTGGGCGTGCGTGCGCGCAAGGCGCGCTCGCGGCGCCTTTCCTGCGCGCAGGCAAGCTGGGTTAGGTGCAGGCGGTGTTTGTCACAGACCAGTGCAGGGACAGGCTCTGCATTTCTCGGCGGCCCCGTGAGGCTGGCGCATTGAGCGTGCGTTTAACCGCCGGCCTGGGCCGCACTCGCTCGCTAAGGCGGGCCGGTGCAGTCTTGCGACCGTTCCTCATCTATGGGGTACAGCACTCTGTTCCGGCTGGGCCGCGGGATGTACCTGGGGCCGTATGACTATAGGTTATCCCTGGGGTCAGAGTGGGGGTTGAAGCGCTTGTGTGGACGCAGAGAGGGTCAGCCAGGCGCGCACCCGCGCTGATCGCGTGCTGCTGCTTGGTGGCGCGGCTGCTTGGTGTGTGGCTAGTGTCTGGTAACGGGGGGGTGGCGGCGCATGCTGGGTTGGGCTTCGTGAGGCCGCTGCGTTAGTGCTGGGGGCGCTGCAAAGGCTGAGCGTGCAGTGCCCGCTGGGTGGGGGGGGTGCGCACCTCAGTATATGCCTCGGCTGAGCTGGGGTAGCCAGGAGACGCTGCGGGGCTTGCACCGTATTTCGGGAGCTGTGTGGGGCTTGCACCGTATTTCGCATGAGGGGGTTGCCCTGAAGTGCCTGCTTGTCTGTGTCGCGCGCCCATCAGGCGTGTAGGATGTGAGTGTATCAGTCTGTCGTGTCCAAGCATCGCCTGTTGCTGTGTGCCTTTTTGATTTGGTCCTCGTGTAATAAAGCTCAATTCATTGATCCCAACTTGCTTATGTTGACCCCTTTCCACAGGATCAGTGCCACACAGAAAATTGTGATCATCTCGAATTTCTGTATTTGTCTGCCAGTGGGTCCTCCTGCAGCAGCAGCGTTATAAACAGCCTCGCGGTTGACAGAAGTGCGTGCACCACCATGCCTCAGGCCATAGACATATGCACGTGCAGCGGACCTGCGCTCGCCATGCTGCTGCAAGCGACCGTCACAACAGACGCTGACTTTGACGGCCTAATCCTAGGTACCACATCTGCACATTTTCCGCCAGGTGCATCTTTTTTAAGGTGTTACTTGGAAGCGTCGAAGGGGGATGCTGCGTTTATGCTGTGCAGGCACGCTGCACACGCGCACATCGGTCACTATGCACGATGACCGGGAGGAGGAGGCCGCGGAGCACTTGGAAGCGAACATCTCTGCGTTTGCGTGCAACGCAAAGCAGTGCTCCTTCTACACTGCTGCCGGCCAGGTGTCTGGTGAGCAGCACATCTTTCAGCTCAGGCGTTGCCTGTGCCTGTGCGTGTGCGCGTTAGCTTGGCAACGGGAGCATGCTTGGACCGATGTTGGCCTTGCAAGTTTCTGCTACACCGGATCTGCAGCGCCTGCGCTTGCCACGCACGCGGCAGTGCCCCAGCTGACGGACCTGGCGCGAGCTCTGGCGCCGGAGGATGGCAGCACGCGGGCGCTCGGCTGGTTTGTGCAGCGCCGGGGCACGTGGCTGGTCCCCTCAATCCGCGATCGCGCGGTCTGCGCCGCGCTCCCCAGCCTGCTGGCGCTGCTGCCGGGCGCCCAGGCGCGCTCTGTGCGACCCTGCACGCATTCGTTCCCAATGCCCAAGGGCAGTGCCTGCCCCGGCCTGCCCTGTTGCCTGCCCTGTGGCCTGCCCTGTGGCCGCCTCCCCCAGGTTATAGCAGGTACGCGTGAGCAAAAAGGCTGCAATGAGTTGGTCATTTCATCACTGCCTGGCAGCCCCAGGGGCGCTGCGTGCGTGCGTGAGAGAAAGAATGCTTTGCCATAGGGCAGAGCGGCTGGGCTGCACGCGTGGACGCGTGGCAAGCAAGGCGTGTGTGCAGGCGCTGCGCGGCGCGCCGCTGCTGTTTGCCGTCCTGGGCGACGGCGTGGAGCACGGCGGCGCCACGCTCAGCTTTCAGCAGCGGGTGTACCAGCAGCGGGCGAGCGCCCCCGGCCCGCTCAGGCCCTGTCCGCCTCTGGACATGCCCAGTCGTGCATGGACGAACGCCCGCCGCATGGCGGCCTGTCTGTCCTGATGCCGGTGAGCTGGTTAGGCGTCAGAGAAGAGGACATTGTTGGCTGGCACCAAACAGGCATGGATGCAAGCAACGGCTCCGTGTCTCTCGGAGACGAGCGGCCAAGCCTGAAGCAGCTCGGAGTGACCGTCGTGATTGTGGCCGCACGGCGCGTAACTCCTCCGGTCCAGGTGGGCGGGCCGGCCCCACTGCTCAGCTCAGCGACCCTTGTGACAGTGACGGTTAAGAGCATGGAGTGGTGTCAAGGGAGCGCGCTCCGCAACGACGGCGGTGCCTGCAGGCCGTGCACGGCAGCGAGCCGCCGCAGCTGGAGCAGCTCAGCCTGGCCGTCGCAAACCTGGGCGCGCCGGCGGGGGGCCTGGAAACCCTGGCCGCGACGCGCGCATACCCGCCGCTCGCGCGCGTGCCAGGCCTGGCGCCCGTGGCGCTGCCGGCGGAGCACGCCGCGAGCGCCGCTGATCCAGCCACCGATCCAGCCTGCGGGTGCGCGCGCTGATCCTGGCGGGGTGGCCGTCTGCGCTGCACACTGTGGCCTGCAAGTGTCTTTGATAGCTGCTTGTTGCTCCTGTATCCGCATGCAAGGGTGCCTGCCAGCATGCATGCGGGGGCTTAACAAGCCATGCTCTAATGCTCTCCTGCCTGTTGGGTGGGACACTTTTCAAGGACTGTCCCTCACCCACCTTGGACTCCATGACAGACCGGCCCACCCCCTGTGGTCAGGCGGGGCGGCGAGCGGGGCGGCGGCGCCGCCAGCGGCTCCCAGGAGCGGGCGGCGCCTGGGCCGGAGGACGGCTGGCAGCGGCGCCTGGCGCGGCTGGCAAGCGGCCCGGCGGGCGCCATGGTCGAGGAGCTGGAGCGCGCCTACTCTGGCATGGTCCTCGAGCTGGCCGCGGAGGAGCGGCGCGCGCAGGGCGGGCAGCCCGCGCTGGCGGCGCTGCGCGCCGAGATGGCTGCCCTGGCAGCTGGCTGCTAGGAGGAGGAGGCTAGGAAGCGCAACTCCATGTGTAAACTGTAAAAAATTGTGCGCTTCTGCTCTCCTCGGGACAATCTGGCTACCGCTTCCTCACACCAGCCTCTTTGCACCAGCGTGTGCGCGCTTTTGCAGCACTGTCGCCACAAGCAGTGGCAGTGGTGGCAAGCCGGGACGTCGGCCAAGGTGCCGTACACGCTCAAGCACAGCGGCCACCCGCACACGGCCGAGGCAGTGGGACGATGCCACGGACGGACCGCAGGCGGTGCGCGCGGTGGAGCGCGCGCGGGGCCCGCGCGCCACTCCATGGTGTTGTCCCACTGCATCGGCCGTGCGAGGCTGGCCGGCCGCGCCTGAGACCGGTCTGTGCCTCGGCCGGCGCCTCAGCTCATGGCTCTGGGTACGACGGCCCCCGCACCGAGGCCAGAAGCGCGCACAGGCAGGACGGCTATGACAGCAGCAGGTTCTGCGCGTCCCGCGCGCCCCGGCCGGCAATGCGCACGGACGTCGGCGCCTGCGGGGTCGTCGGGCTGCCGCCTGGGTTCCTGGAATCCTGCCCGGGCGGCTGCACCTATAGCACTCCCGCCGGCGCCTGGAGCAAGCCGGCGCGCTGGTTCTTAGCACATTGCCGCTCGCATTGGTATGCTAAACAGTGCTGCTTCAGCGGCAAGCCAGGCAGGAAGGACCCACAACTGGACAGCAGGGACAACGCGCACGGCCTGCAGCCACACAGAAGCA
>JAABUV010003622.1_pt1 | contig 19453 bp, 26 predicted proteins | sample 5559971 | NCBI WGS metagenome assembly JAABUV01 (sample SAMN10711881, study PRJNA513362) | rock metagenome | isolation source: Antarctica rocks | place: Antarctica: Victoria Land, Knobhead nord | collected 2015-12-19
GCCGCGCCGCGCGCGCCGCTGCCGCCGCCGCCGCCGCCGCCTGCAATGCTCGAGAGCGTGGCGCCGCTCGCGGCGCCCGCGCCGCTCGCCAAACGCCCGCCCGCTGCGGGAGGCGCGGGCAGGTGGCGCGCGCCGGCGTACCAGCAGACGCCGGCGGCAGCCGAGTGCACCCGCGTCAAGCAGCAAATCTACCTGGTGCCGCCGCCCGTCCAACCCCCGCCTAGCCGGGGCGTGCACCCGGGGCCCTTCGGCCAGGCCGCTCGCGCTCCTGCGTGCGCCTGCTGCAGGCTCGCCGGCCGCTGGGCGTTTGCATGCCGGCAGGGGCGGCCCGGTCGGCCGCTCGGACAGTGGCAGACGCATCGGCGGCCCGCGTCTCTGGGACGGGCGCGCGCGGCTGATGGGGGGTTTGGCGGCCGGCGGCGCGCAGGAGGAGATGGCGGCGTCAGGCGCGGATGCTGCCGGCGCGGCGTACCGCGAGCGCGTGGCGCAAGCATCCGAGGCGTTTACCGCGCGCGACTTCGCCACGGCGTCGGCGCTCAAGGCTGAGGCGCGCGCCGGCCGTGCTTGGGCCGGCCGTTTTGGTTTGAATATGCGTGGCCATGCCGAGGTCGGCCTCCTTGGTTTTGTAGGCGCATGCGGCGCGCGCGGGAGCCCGCGGCGGCGAGGGCGGTTTCCGCGCAGCCGGGCGCCGCGCCGGGCGCTGCGCAGGCCTGCCGCGCTCGCACTGATGTCTTGGCGCGCGCGCCACGCAGGCGCACGACTACCGCGACCAGGCGTGGCTGCTGGCCAAGGAGGCGCGGCACCGAATCAAGCAGCGCACGTGCGGCGCCCGCCCGCCTGTGCTCCCCGCCGCGCCGCTGGCCGCTGCACCCGCGTGTGCTCCGTCTGCCTGGCGCGCCTGTGCACCGGGAGTCACCACCACCAAAAGGCCATGCGCCGGCGGCGGCGCCTGATGCAGCGCAGGTTTGTCTGTGGCGCTGCCGCGTAAGCTCGAGCATGTGGCACCCGCCGGCACCCGCCGGCACCGCCCGGCGCCGCGCATGCCTACCCTACCCTATCCTGCATGCGCAGGAACGAGCTGCTGGAGAACGAGTACAAGGTGGATCTGCACGGCCTGGACGCCGCGCAGGCGGTCAACGCGCTGCACGACACGCTGGCCAAGTTCTCCGGCGAGCACAGTGCGGGCCCGGCCCCGCTGGCTATGGTTGGGGCAGGGTATGGTGTGCAACCACGTGCACAACAACACGCTAGCCAAGTCCTCCGGCGGGCACAGCGCGGCCCCGTCCCTGCGGGCTGCCCTGCATGGCCCGGCTGTCTTGCATGGTCCAGCTGTTGTGCAGCCCTCCGCGCGTCACCGCGTGCGCGCCGGCGCGGCGGGCCACCGCACTCGGCCGGGCCGGGCGCCGCGAGCTCTGGCGTGCAGTGGTGCGTCGACGCGCGTGCGCGCGGCGGGGCGCGCAGGCACAATGCGGCTCGTGTTCATCACGGGGCAGGGCCTGCACAGCGCGAGCGGCCGCGCGGTGGTGCGCCCGGCGCTGCTGGCGGCCGTGGCGCGGCTGGGCCTCGAGTGCGAGGCCAGCGCGGGCGCCGTGACGGTCCTGCTGCGGCCTGAGGCCGGCCGCTGAGGGCGGACGCCTGTGCCGGCCCGGCGCAGCGCCTCGTCGGCTGCGCCGCGGCGACGCGCGCCGCGAGGCGCCCGCGCGCGCGCGGCGGCGCACGCGCGGCCGCCAGCAGCCGGGGTTGTAGCTGCGGCCGATGCGCTGCAGCGTCCTGGACCCGCCGACAGGCGTGCGCCTGCACGCCCTGCTGGGCGAGGCTGGCGCGCGCCGCAGTGCGCGCAAGCACGGCTGCACACATGCTCCGGGCGCAGCCAAGCGCACCACGCGGGCGGACCGACCTCACGTATAATGCTGAGCAGGGTGTGGCGCCGCCTGGAGCTGGCGCGGTGGCGCCATTGCAGGGCGCTGACAGAGGACTCAACAACGTGTGCAGTAGTGGACATGTCTGGCAATGTACATGCTGCTTTGCGTGTCGAGTATTGGTCTATTTTTAGCTATTTGGCGTGGCCCTGAGCGACTGTGTGTCGAAGGGTGCACCCAGTGCTGTGCACCTCTGTGATGAGTCTGTGTGACTTGTCCTGCATCATATCATGCTGGTGTGCATGTGCCCGCAACCGCCCTCGCAGCTGAGTTGCACCTGGCACAGTGTGGTCAAGCAGTACGCCAGTGAAGTCCGGCTCGACTGTGCAGCGGAGGGGTACAACTGCTGGTGCATGATCCTGCCACCACCAAAACATTGCAAACACTGATTTGCAGCACGGATCACAGACTGCAAGACTGCTGTGCAAGAGGTAGCTCTGTGGTGGCTGTGCCTGGGACCAAGACACAAGCTTCACTCCTCGGCGTCGTAGTCGTCCTCCTCAACATGCGCCGTGAGCGCGGCCGCCAGGGCCGGAACCGCAGCCCCGCCCTGACCCAGTGCCGAGTCAGGCCCCGCGGACCCGCCGCCTGGGTCCCCCGGCACACTTGCCGCTGATGGTGGAGGCGCTGCCGCGGTGACCGCCGCGGCCGCATGCTGCTGGCCCGCTGGTGCGCCCGACGTGCGCGAGGCCTCGGCAGGCGCGTGCGCGCCACCCGTCGGCTCCGGCGGCGCGGCAGCCGCGAGCGGCTCGGCGGCGCCGTGCGCGTCGGGCTCCGCAGGTTCGGGCGCGTCGGGGTCCGGTTTGGGCTCCGCAGCGGCATCCTGCGCGCCGCGCCCGCGCCCGCGCCCGCGGCCTCGCCCCCGGCCCCGCTCGCCGGGCGACGCAGCCTCGCCGGACTTCCTGCGCCCGCCCGCGCTAACGCCGTCAGGGGCGGCTGAGCGCGGTGACAGGCAAGCGTGTGGCCCATCTGTCGCCACAGGAGTCTGGCTGCAGGGCGGCGGAGGGGTCACCCGCCCTCCGTCAGCGCAGTCGGCATGCCCCGGGAGTCGGACCGCCGCGGCTCACCGAGGCTGCGGTCCGGGGCGCGCCTGGCGCGCTTGGGCTTGGGCGCGGCCTCGCCGTCGGCGCCGCCGGGCGCCAGGTCGGGCGCGCGCGCCACGGCATCGCGCAGGAAGTCCATGTTGGCGTCCGAGCCCACGTACGCCTTGCTGCGGGGCGGGGCAGCGGCGGCGTCTGTGCGCTGCCAGGTGCCCAGCCAAGGGCTGCACGGTCAAGGCGAGCAGCGGCCGGCCTGCGGTGCAGGCAGCGGGTCGCGCGCGGGGGCGCACAGGTGCGCGGCCGTGAGCGTCCGGGCCTCCTTGGCGGTGGCCACGGCGGCCGCCCCGCCGCACAGCTTCTGCACGAAGAGCTCCACGGCGCGGCCTGCTCGGCCGGCGCTCCGGCCTCACAACAGCAGGCCTCTCGTGCCGGGTGGCCAGGATGGGGCAGCAAGCCCCAACAACAGGCGACGCACCTATGAGCACGGGCGTCGGCTGCGCAATCTTGCCGACATCCTCGTCGGTCTGCATCATGCGCTTGATGCGAGGCGCCAGCGGGTGCGTCACCTTCTTGCCTGCCGGCATCCTGGCCAGAGCCGGCGCGCGGCGCCTGCCGAGCTTGTGCCCCGCCCTTGCAGAGCCGCACGTGGAGGCGCTGGAGGGCGCTTACGCTCACTGCCGCGCGGTGCCCCGTTTTTCCCTGGGGTGGCTTGCGTGATGAACAGTGGGAAACTCCCCAGTCTGGGAGTCTCACAGAGCGTGCATACACATTGCAGGTCCAGGAAGCCTGCATACACATGGAGCGTGCATACACATTGCAGGTCCAGGAAGCCTGCAAATAGAAGCCTGCAAACCTTCCATTGCAACTTTTTTGATAGCCTGGGCCAGGCTGCCTGGCCCAACAACTGGGTCCTACAGTGGCCCGGTGGCGCAGCGGTGGTCATGGGCAAAGGCAAGAAGCACAAGCACGCAGCACAGGGGCAGGCGCAGGGGAGTGCAGGGACGGCGCAGGCCCCGCACAATGCTGCCGCGGCCGGCAAGCCCCCGGCTGTACACGTTGTGTCTGCCCCGGACCCCAGCCGGGCGGTGCTGGCGCTGCATCCGCTCGGGCACGCTGTGGCGGTTGCGCTCGGCGGCCGCCTCCGCGTCTACGACATACGGTGCTGGATGCCCGCTGCGTGGCGCGGTCATTGCTTGAGGTCCCATGCGGCGTCTGCTTCCCTGCGCTGTAGCAGGGAGTTTGTATGAAGTTACCAAAACTGTGCTTAGTGTGTGGCGTGGTGCGGCGTGCTTGCCCTGCAAGCTCACAGCCGCGCGTGCTGCATGCGCAGCACACACGCTGTGGTGCATGCGGCCGCGACGGACCAGGCGGCGGCGGTGCGGGACGTGGCGTTTGACGCCGCCGGCCGCCTGCTGCTGGCGGGCGGCGACGACAAGTGCGCGCGCGTGTGGGATGCGGCAATATGGCGCCTGCTCCATACCTGGTGCGCCCAGCGCCTCAGATGGAGCATGTCCGGCCGGGAGCTGCCGACCGCCCGTCATGGCGGTCGCCGGCTCGCGGCGCCGGGCAGACGTGCGCCGCCGGCCGCGGCAGGGAGGCGCCTAAGAAGGTGAGCGCAGTCGCGTTCTCGGGCGACGGCCGCGCAGCGCTGTTCGCCGACAAGTTCGGCGACGTGCTGGTGGCCGCCGCGCCGGAGCCGGACGCAGCGGCCGCCCCCGCCGCGCCCGCCGCCGCAGGCGCCGGGCCGGCCGGCGCGCCTGCTGCCGAGGACGGCGCGGGCGCGGGCGGCGCCGCCGCCGAGGCGCAGGGTGCGCCAGCGGCGGCGTGCTCTGCCGCGGGCGAGCGGAACGGCGGCGGCGGCGCGGCGGCGGGGCCGCGCGTGAAGCCGGCGCTGCTGCTGGGCCACTTCTGCAGCACGGTGACGGCGCTGGCTGTGGCGCCGGGCGGGCGCCTGCTGGCCAGCGCCGACCGCGATGCCAAGGTCCGCGTGAGCGTGCTGCCGCGCCGGCCACTGCTGGTGCGCGCGCGCTGGCGTGCGCCCACAGGCGCCGGGGGCTGCCGCACTTGCCACCAGATGGGAAAACTGAAGAAACCGTTCAGGACGGCGCAAACGGGCAGCGGGCCGTGCTGACGTGTGGGGAGCACAGGCGAGCCGCTGCTGAGCAGCCATGCACCTCGATGCAGCTCGTGCTCCCAGCGAGCGAGCATGCCGATGTGTCTTTATATAGTATTTGCCATGCAGCAATCACCTGCGCGCCTGCCCGCCGGGCCTGCCCCCTCACCGGCCCCCGCCTGTCGCGCGGCCTGCAGGGCGCGCCGGAGATCCAGTCGCTGTGCCTGGGCCACGCCGCGTTTGCCAGCTGCACCGCCTTCATCGGCGGCCCGGATGCGCCCCGCCTGCTCTCTGGCGCAGGCGATGGCACGGTCAGGCAGGCCCCGCGCGCGGCGCGCTCCGCCCCTAGACCTCTGCTGTGGCACACCTGCCTGCCTGCGGCGCGCGGGCGCCCCGGCAGCGCCGCCCCTGCTGCCTGTCCTGTGCCATCAGGGCGGCTCTCCGTCTGCATCGGCGCTGGTCGGCCGGTGCCAGCGGCGGCGCGCGCGCCCTGACCGCCGCATGCGCCCGCCAGGCTGTGGGACCCGGAGTCCGGGCGCCTGCTGGCCACGCTGGTCGCGTCCACGATCCCCGCGCCCGCCGCGCCCATGGCGGGCCAGGCCGGCGGCCCGGGCGCGCGCTCAGCCGAGCCCGGCGACGGCGCTGCCCGGACAGGCGGCGCTGCCGGCGGGTGCGGTGCGGCGGGCGGCGCTGCCGCAGGGGATGCCGCGGCGGCCGGCGCGGGCGAGCCTGGCGCGGCGGGGGCGGAAGCGGCGGGCGCGCCTGGCCGGGCGGGTGCGGGCGGCGGCGCTGCCGCCGCCGGCGCCGCCGGCGCGGAGGCCGCGCTTGATCGCGGCGGCGCGCATGCGGGCGGGAGCGCTGCACCAGCCGACGGCGAGGCTCCCGGCGGTCTGCACGAGGCAGGCGCGACGGGGTGCGCGCCTGGCGGAGGCGGCCGCGGCGGCGCGGCGGAGCCCGCGGAAGGCGAGCCTGATGAGGCGGCGTACGGCGAGGTGCAGTTGGAGGAGCTGCCGCCGGCCGTGCTGTGCATCGCGGCGGCGCGCGACGGGTGCGGCGCGCCCGCCTCCTGTCCGCTCCACGCCCAAGCCCCCTCACGAGCAACCGGCCTCCAGTGTCGAAGCGCCGCAGCAGCGCCTGTCGCGTCCCGCCTCTGCGCCGGCGAGCCGCCGGGCAGGGCGCCAGCCCTCCGCTCCTAAGCAGCGCTCCATGCCGCGGCGCACGCAACGGGCCAAGCCGCGCGGCGCGCTCTTCCGGGTGCAGAGTAAGCCGGCACCGCAGAGCACGCCGTTTCTCACATGGGAGCCGGGACGCGGATGCGTAGGCGCTGCGCGGCGGCGGCCGTGGAGGGCCGGGCGGAGCTGCTGCTGCTGGCGGTGGACACGGACGCTGGCACGCTGGAGCTGGCTCAGGAGCTGGCGCTGCCGGGCCTGGCTGCGCCCACGGCCGCCGCCTTTGACGGCGGCGGCCGGCTCTGGGTGGCTGGCGGCGTGGCGGCGGAGGGCGCGGCCGCCGGCGCGCTGACAGTGCGCGTCGCCGTGCGCGGCGGCGACGGGGTGCGCGCCCGGCCAGGGCCTTCCGGGTGTGCAGCGGCAGGGGCGGCACGAATGAGCAGGGCGGCTTTATAATGGGAGGGCGCCGGAGCTCTGGGCGCTGCGCGTCGGGTGCTGTGGATCCATGCGGGTGCTGTCAGCGTACGTACAGATTGGTGCTTGCATGCTGCGGCTCACACGAGGACACACCTCCATGCCGCTGTGTGCTCGGCTGGCACATGCGACCATGCCGTGCGTAGCCCCGCTAGCGTGTCTCTTGCAGGCTCTCTGGTTGCAGGCCCCGGTGCAGTCAGTGCAAGGCGATGCGGTGCATGCGCGGCCGCAGAGGTATGTGGCGGACGCGGCGGACAGCCCCGCTGCCGCCGCGGCGGCGGCGCTGGAGGCGCACTTTGACGGCGGCGGCGCGGGCGCCGCACCCAGCCTGGCCACGCTCAAGCTCAACTCGCAGCTCAAGAAGCGCGTGTTCCTGGGGCCAGGTGAGGCCGCCGCGCGCAAGCGCGCGCGGCCTGAGCAGTGAGCGGCCTGCTGCGTATGCAACAAGACTGGCTTGGCAGGCTCGCTGTTGGTGATCTCGCGCCTGCTCTGATGTCATTGCAGGCGCACAGGGAGGCTGTCGGCCGAGGAGCCCTGGACTGCATGCACTGCAAACTGTGCCTGCCTGGTTGGTGCGCTTACACATGAACTCACTCTCTGCTGCACCCCAGGCAGTCACCTCACCAGAGTCATTTATCTGCCGTTGTCTGGAACGTGCCCAGCGCATTGCATGCAGATCTTCTACTCTGTCATCGTATGAGAAGGGGCTGCTGCATGCCAGGTTTGCTACATGCTCGTTGCTGAGGGTGGGAGGCCGCCCGAGCGCCTGCCGGAGCAGCGCCTGCCACACACTTCCAGGCAGAGCGGCGGGCGCCAGCAGGCAGGCCAGCATCAAATGGTGTCCACAAAGCAAGCATGAAGGAAAAGTGCATGCCAGGGGAAAACAGGGCCGCGCAAAGCATGGCAGGCACTGAACAGGGCACAGCGGACATGGAACACCCAGTCTCTTTGTCTACCACCCGCACTATGGCCTGCGCCTCATCCCCTCCACCCGCACGCCTGCCCCCTTGCCCTTGCAGCCCCCAACCGCCCGCATCCTGCAGGACGCGCCGGCGTCTGTGCGACGCGCGCTCGAGCGAGGCCACAGCGGCTGTGGCACAGCCTGCTCCGCCCGAGCGGCCTGGCCCTGCGGGCGGGCCTGGGCAGCCCCGCAAGCCCAGGATGCCTCGCCCTATGTTGCCTGGCCCTGTGTTGCCTGGCCCTATGTTGTGACCCTCACCGCAAAGCAATGCCCCGGCTGCCTCTTGCGGCCGCTGGATCCGCCGCCAGCCTGTCCGCCCGCGCCCCAGAGCGGCCGCGCGGCAGCTCACTTGGCGGCGGCCTCCGCATACTTCTTGTGCAGCTGGCGCCTGTACTCGTCCGCGTTGGCCCACAGCTTGGCCGCGTGCACGTTGAGCGGCGAGTCGTTGTTGGGCTCGCCCAGCAGTGACTGCGCGCATCACGACCGCGCCGCCTCAGGCGCGCGCCCCGTGCACAGAACCAACCAAACGTGGGCTCTGACAGGCGGCGCGCCCTAGCTTCCAGCCGGCCACGGGCTTGGAGCTCGGCGCAGGACAGCGCACGCCGCAGCGCCCCTCGACAGCACGCTTGCACGCCCGGACACAGGCTCGAGCCTGTGGCGGCGCGCCGCGCGCGCCTGCAGCGACAGCAGCACGGTGCGCACGGAGTACGCCGCGCTCCACTTCTCCTTCAGGATGTCCAGGCAGATGTTGCCGTGGTGGTCCACGTTGGGGTGGAAGCAGGGCGTCTCAAAGCGCACCAGCGGCGCCTTGAACGGGTACTCTGCCGCGCGCCAGAACCAGGTCAGGACGCCTATGCAAGTGCAACCGCACCTTGCTTGCGGGTATAATTTGCATCTGGTGCCATGTGTTAAACCGCTGTGCCTCACTCCAGAACTGGTGACACCTGTGCTGCCTCTGGGGGCGCAACACATGGTGCCATCAGGCTGATACTGAAAGACCCACTGCAGGACAGCCTGCATGACATGCAAGCCCGCAGCTGGTGTGCTCATCTGCGCAGCTCCCTGGCTCAGCTTGCGCATCGGCGTGCCGTAGCTCGCACGCGCTGCTGTGCAAGGCCTGAGCGCACGGCGGCAATCCAACGCCTCACGCGAGCCGGCCCGCGCCTGTGGGGAAGCGTAGGCTGAGCTTGTAGCTGAGGCCCTCGTAGACGGTGCCGGCCGCGCCGTGGATGGTGCCCATCCACGCGAACAGCGAGTCGCCGCTGGGGAACGCGGACACGCCGGGGTCCGCGCCCGCCATGAGCGCCATCAGCTCGCTCTGCAGCCGCTTCGTCACCGCGTGGCTGTCCACCGGCGGGCCGGCGGCGGCCTGCGGCGGCTTGGCCGCGCCGCGGCCCGGCAGGCCGGGGCTGCTGGTGATCTGCGCGCTCATCTCGGCCCGCGCCCGCTCCCGCCGCGTGCCTCGCAGCCGCTACCTCCCTCGCCCTGCCCGCACCTACGCCGCAGCGAGCCGCTCTTGACACCCAGCCAGGTGGCCCCGCGTGTGTTGCTGCGCGCAGCTTCCGCCGCGTGTGCGCCGCACGTCCTGCCTGCGCGCCCAAAGCAACCGCGGCTGCAACCAAGCACAGGCGGCCGGCGTAGCTTCCAACGCTACACGCAGGCGCCGGCTAGGCCTTTCGGAGCCTGGCACGGCTCTGTGTGGGTGCTGCCAACGCGCGCTCTGCAGCGACAGCGGGCAGGCACGCAAGCAAGGCGGCTGCACTCTCCCGCAGCACAGGAGCTGTGGCGCCACGCGTGCTCAGATGCATCCCTCGACTGCCTCAACTCAGCGCCACACTGTGCCCGTCAGTACGTCCAACACAGGCACAGCTGAGCCTCCTGCCAAACGGGGCCCAGCATCTGCGAGATAGCTGGCGTGGCCCAGATTGCGCCGCACGGCTGCTACGCTGAACAGGCCTGTGAGAGCATGTCAGGCGCTGCCAACCACCAAGCTGCTCTATCACTGATCAGGTGGCAGGCCAGCCTCTCACCCAGGGCCCAGTGGCAAGGGCACTCGCTGTATGGGTCAAACGGAGGTCCCGACCGTTGGGCATGGGGCTGCTCCTTGACACGCGCAATCAAGACGGGGCGTGTCTGCAAGCAATGGGTCCGTTGACGGCCGTGGGGCCGTCCGTGCCGGGCCCCTCTGGGCGAGCAGGGCGGCCAGTGTGTGCAGACCACTTGCTGCACTAGCCCTCGGGGCCGCTGCTGGAACTCTGCCCACACTAATCACACCGCAGGCCTAGCCGCGCAACTCAGCCAAGTGCCATCTGAGCCCCAGATTCCGCCCCGAAAGTGCGCTAGCGCACCTTGAGACTCCTCGCTAGCGCCACCTCCGCTTGTCCGCGCCCCGTGCCGCACCACGCTGTGAAGCACCGGCGTGAACCAGTCCCTAAGTCAGCTCGCCAGGCTGCCAAAGTGGCCCAGTCTGCTTTCCGCGCCGCCCCTAATCTGACCCGGCGCGCGTGCCACAAGCGCAGCTAACGCAGCTGGGCCCTAAAGAGAGGCAGACGCCAGCTCGAGCCTGCGCACAGGGTAAGTTTGTCGCGTGGGCTGTTCTCTGGGCATTTGCAAGGTGCAGGGCTCGACTGGGGTTTCAGCCTGTTTAGGTGACATGCATGTGCTCACTCTACTTTCGAGGTGTATTCGGTCCTACCTAAAAGCTGAGCAAGGCGAGCACCTGCATGCATGCACGTGCGAGGTGCTTTCCCTCCCATGCAGCAGCGGCTCACAGCTTGCTCGAGTGCTCGAGCAATATATGCGGTTCGTGCAGCTGCAGCTCCTCGTCCGGCGGCAGCGGCTTGAAGAACTCCGCCACGCGCTCCGGGTCCACCTGCGCAGGCGGGCGGCGCTGCGTAACGGGGAGTGACGCAGAGTGCATGCGACCAGGCGGCCCGCCCCGCTCAGCGACGCGGGCCAGAACGCAGAGCTCGAGCACAGTCCGGGAGGGGATGAAGCGCTCGCAGACAGGTTCCCCTTGCGCACAACTATCCAGTAGGTAATGCAAGCACCACAGGCATCCAAATAGAGTATGACACTGAGGCTAGGAGCGCAGGCTGCCTGTCCCCACCGGGAGTGCACCACTGCCGGGGCGGGCCGCGGCGCGCGCCTGGTCGATGGACGGCGGGTCCCAGCGCGGCTGGCCGCACTTGTTGATGAGCAGCGCACGCACGCCCTCCACAAAGTCGGACGGCCCGCGGCAGAAGCGCGTCACCAGGCGGAAGTCCACGCGCAGCACCTCGCCCAGCGTCGCGTCGCGGCCCTCGCGCAGGTGCCGCAGCGTGACCGCCTGCGACAGCGGCGAGCCCCTGCGCCGGCCGCGGCGCGCGCGGCTCAGCCGCGCCTGCCACCCCTGACCTCACCCTGATCCTGGGAGCGGCCGCAGAGGCTTTCATTTGGTACAGGCTCCAATCAAGCGACGCTCGCCACGCATGCATCCAGACGCAGCGTGCGCCTCTGCCGACACCGTTGCAGTCATGCATTGCGAGCAGCAACGGCACGCTGCGCGGCCCTGGCTGCCCACACAGAGCGCTGCTCTTACATGCGAGCGGCGGCCTGGGTGCATGCAGGGCAGGCCTGTGACGCAGGACCAGGCCCTGCCCGGCGCGCCCAGGCAGCCCCGGCAGGCCGCATGCGGCGCATGCGCATGACCGGCCACGCGGCTACCAGCCCCAACAGGGGGGCAACCGTAACCCTATACGGAACAGGCCGCGGGGGGCGCGCGCTTCTCCAGCGCGCGCGCGGCCTCGTCCGCCCAGGGCTCGCCGGCGTGCGCGCGCAGCGCGGCGGCCACGTCCTGCACGCTCTCGTGCGCGAAGCACGCGGCCATCGCAGGCATGCGGTCCAGCAGCGCGCCCGCGTCCGGCGGCGGCTCCTCCGCCTGCCGGCCGCGGCGCGGGCTCGGGCCGGCGCGTGCGGGGCGAAAGTGCTGAACATATCGTGCATGAGTGATGGCGGCTGGTGCCACTGACGGCAGAGACCGTGGCGGGCGCGCTGAGCAGCGCTCCTTCGCTTGCCACAGGCTCGGGTCTACAGGGTCACGAACGAGGCGCCCAGCTTACGTTCGTCGCTCGCCCGATAGCAGGCCCTCCGGTGCGAGCGCTTGCGCGGGCCGCACAAACTCATGCCGACATACGCTCGGCGGGCTTTCCGCAGCGGCGCGCGCGACGCCCGCGCCGGCGCTGCTACCCCAACCCTGTACCGGCGCAGCTACCCTGACCCGGCCGGGCGCCCACCTGGAAGGCGTCCAGCGCGTCCTTGACCGCCGACGCGTCGCGCGCCGCCGGGCCCAGGCGCTGCAGCATGGCCTCCAGGTCGCCCAGGCGCGCGCTGCGCACGTAGTGCGTCGCGACCTCCGCCTCCAGCACCTCCGCGCCTGCGCGCGGGGGGTAGGGTGTCCCTAACCCGACCCTATCCCGGGTGGGCGCAGCGGCGCGCACGCGCGCGCCGCTCGGCAGACGGAGAGCCCATCCGTGTACCGGCTCGCCTGCCCTCCGCACGCCTGCTCTGCAACACGGCATGGCCGCATCGCTCGAGCGCTGCGATGGTCCGGCGCGCATGCTTGGCCCACCGTCGACCCGGACGCCGGACGGCCCGAGGCGGTGGCGGCGCCGAAGGCCGTGCCTATCGCCTGTGGCTGTGCAAGGGGCGGCAAATTTGCCGCCGTGGGGCCCGCACCCTTCAGGCGCGCGCCGGTGAGGCCCAGGTAGGTGCCCAGCGCGCCGGGCAGGCGCGGCAGGAAGTGCGCCGCGCCCACGTCCGGGAACAGCCCGATGCCGCACTCGGGAAAGGCGAACACCGTCCTGCGGCCCCGACAGCGGCCCCAGGCAATGAGGCAAGCAGGCGCCGGGATCGTCACAGTCATGCCTACTCGAACAGCAGCGTGGCGCTTGTGTACATGGTGTGCTTGTGCTTGTGCTCTGCGAGAACACTGTAGTCATGTTGGCTCAGGGCGTGCTATGCTCCACCCTCTCCTCACCCTCTGCACCCCTCCTGCCTACTGGATCCAAGAAAATAGTCCGAATCAAGGGCCGGCGCGCCGCTCGGTGGCGACGCGGAAGCGGCCATGCACGGACACGCCCGCGCCGCCGCCCATGCAGATGCCGTCCAGCAGCGCGATGTGCGGCTTCTTCAGCTGGCCCAGGCAGTGGTTCAGCTCGTACTCCTGCCGGAAAAACCTGCAGGCGCACGCCCGGGGCTCGGCGGCCGACGGTGTGCCGGCAAGCGCGCGGCAGCTGCGCAGACGTCCAGGAGGGCTCCGGAACCGCGGCCGGCCAGCAGAAGGGCGCTGAGCGGGGCGGAGCACACACACATGGTGTGCAGAATAAGTGCTGTAGCGGTTGCGGCGAGGGTGCACCGCAGAGGCTCGGCGCGCTCCCTGGCGGGTCGCGCGGGCACAGGAGGGGGACCGCAGGCGCTGGGGGCCGCTTGCCTGGCCGCCGCGTCCTGCTCGCCGCGCATGATGTGCTGCACCATGCCCTTCACATCGCCGCCCGCGCAGAACGCCTTCTCGCCCGCGCCCTTGAGGATGATGCAGTGCACGTTTGCGTTGGCCTCCCAGTCCTGCACAGTTCGAGCCGGCTTCACCACGCAGTGCAGCGCCAGGGGCAGCGCGTGTCAGGCGCTGCCGGTCGGGGGGGCACTCGCCTTGTACAGCTTGTGCAGCGTCTCTGACATTGTGAAGTTCAGGGCGTTCAGCGCCTTGGGCCTGCCGCACGCAGCGCCGCTCAGCTCCATACCGCACACGGTGCAGCTTCTGAATAGGAAAGCAGGCGCCGCATTACCAACCGTGGCAACACCCCGCGCCTCCCGGGCGCCTTGCCTGTTCAGCGTCGCGACCGCAGCGGCGGGCCCTACTTCGTACAGCACCTGTGGGCAGCACGCTCTGTCAGCACAGCGGAGTTGCAAGCAACAGCGGGCTATGACTCGCAGGCGTGTGCACGAGGGACCACCTCCTGCTCTTGCATGGTCATTGCGTTCACGTGGTACCAGCTCCTGTTCAGGTTGCGGTCAGCAAAGCGCTCCGCGCACAGGCGGCAGCAAGCCCGCCGGTACAGCAGGTGGTTGCCGCAGAGCCCTGCGCAGGGGCTGGTGAGCAGGCAGCGCAGAGAGGTCGGGCGCGCGCGGATGTGTCGAGCGCAGCCGCAGTGGACAGCTAGCACAATGCACAGCAGCTGCACTGCAGCACATCACACTCGTGTGCCTGGGCAGTATAGCTGAATGTTGAGGTACCACCCCTGTGGCTCGTCTCGCCAGGCGCAGCAGGCGCGCGGCTGATACTCTGCGCGGGCCCCGCACCGCAGCTCGCCAAGGCCGTACACGGGCTCGTGCGGGAACTCGCGCGTGACCACGCGGATGCCGCTCGGGTTGAGGCGCGGCTCGCGCCAGTGCCGCGCGCAGAGCGAGCCCAGGCTCAGCAGCGGCACCGTGCCGTCGCCGTCCGACGCGCGCACGCCTGCCGCCGCACGCGCCTGACGCTTTCGCTGGCAGCTAATCTGGAGGGTGGGGCAAGCTCCAACGCTGCTCCGGCAGGCCTCTGTGCATGCACACGACCATGAAAGCTCCGTGGCCATGACGGCATGCCGACTGCGCCTGGAGCTCAACAACCGGGCAAACACATGAGGGCTGACGAATGGCAGGCAGCGCAACCGCTGCCAGGCTTGCATTGAGAGCAGGCAGGCAGGCGGGCTGCCGGGTGCACCAAGGCACGGCGGCTGGGGCGCGCACCGCGGTCGAGCGGGGCGCCGTCCACCGCCTTGTCGGTCGCGCCGACGTCGATCTTCCAGAAGACCTCGTTCTGGCGCTGCTCATGGTCCTCGTCCTCCGATTTTTGCAGCAGCTGCGCGCCGCGCACCCGCGCGTGAGGCAGCTCGCAGGTCATGGCATTCGGTGCGCGCAATGCAGGCACACGCCGCTCTGCCTCCGTCGGCAGCGGACGAGTCGAAGAGGTGCCTCAGCAAGCTCAACATGGCCGCCGCGCGGCTTGCCGGCACGCGCCCAGCAAGCGGCGAGACCGGCGACAGGCGCCAAGGCGCCATGAAGCCCTGGCCGCTGCGGCAGAGTCTGGGCCGCGGCACCTCGGGCGTCTGCAGGTTCAGGTACTGGTACGCGCGCTCGGTGGGCTTGCCCACGCCGTACATGCAGAACATCTGCAGCGAGGGCGCGCTCGGCAGCGGGCAGCGCAGCGGGTCGACGTGCCAGGTGGCCGCGTCGCCCGGGTCGACGTCGCACCTGCGCGCGCGCGCGCGCCGCCGACGCCCGCTCAGCGCGCGCCCGGCCGCAGCCCGCTCGCGCGCGGGGACGTGCCAGCAGCGCTGCCTCAGTCCACAGGAAAGCGGCACTGTGTCGCAGCGGCGGCGCAGGCGGCTGCCGCGGCCGGCTGACTTGCGCAACGCGCGGGCTCGGCGGCGGCGCGGCCCGTGCGCCAGCCCGCGGTCTCGCACAGGCTGCGGCGCAGGGCGTGCTGCTAGGCGTGCTGCGGGTAGGGTAGGGCCGGCGCCGGGCGCACGCGGGGGCGGCCGCGGGCGGGGCGCACTGCGACTTCTTGAACGTGGCGCCCCAGCTGTGCACCTGTTCCCGGAAGCGCGGCCCGCCGCTGCCCACCAGGATGTCCACCGCCGCGCGCACGTCGTGGCGCTTCATGACCTGCCGGGCCCTCAGGCCCCGTCAGGCTCGCGCGCGCGGCCCCGCCCCCGCAATGTACGCGTCAATGCATGGAGCAGGCTCCAGCGGCAGCGCCGGGCAGGCAGGCTTCCCCGCACAGGGACGGCGCCCCTGCGGCGCCGGCGCGACAGGGCCCCGCCGCCAGGGCCGCGCCGGCCGGCGGCGCGGGTCGGCAGGCGCGCGCCCACGCTCGCGCCGCCTCGCGCGAGGACCACGGGCGGCGGGCGCCTGAGGGACCCAGCGCAGACCGCGGGGGCGGCCGGGCACGGCGGCGCACCAGCTCGACGTCGGTGTCGTTGTGGTCCAGCAGGTGCTGCACCCAGTCGCGCACGGACTCGGCCAGGCCCGCATGGCGCGCGCCCTTCTCCGCGGCCTTCTGCTGGCTGCGCCGCTGCACGCCCTCGTCCACGCGCACCTCCGTCAGCATCGTCCTGCGCGCGGCATGCGCCCGTCGGGCGGCCCGCCGCGGTCTGCGTTCCAAGGGCCAGCTCGGCCCTGAGCTAGGGATGGGTTGGAACGGTGCATCGCAGCGGCGCACTTGGCCTGGTGTGCGCCCGCCCACACACAAGTGAAATGCCGTACGAGTGCCCGCTGAAGCCCTCGTCAAGAGGCCCGACTGCGGCGTGGCAGCAAGGACCCAACAACTGGCTACAGCGACAGCCACTCAAGACCTCACGTGATGACAGCAGCACGGCAGCAGCACGCCCTGCGACCTCATGTAACAGCGCACGGCAGGCGGGACGCCGCGCAGCGGCCGGGCGAGCGCGCGCGGCGCGCCCCGCGGCGCGCACCCATACGTGAGGCTGTGCTCCGCCATCTGCGGCGTGTCGTCCGGCGCCCAAGACGCGTTGCCCCAGGCGGCGGTGCCGCCGGCGGGCAGCATGCCGATGCCGGAGCCCCAGGTGCGGAATAGGCGGACGCGCTGGTTGCGCGGCACAAAGTTGTCCGACAGGTACGCGCCGATAAGGCCGAGCTCCGCCGTGTCGCGCGTCTCGCCTGCGCGCCGCGCCGCATTGGCGTGCTGGCTCTGTACCTGCTGCCATCGCTCGGCGCGCAGCCGCAGACCTGCCGTGGGTGAGCGCGCGATCGCCCGCCGGACTGAGAGCACGGCCATTCGGTGAAATGGTTTCTGTTGACAAATACGTTGTAGTCCTGAAAACAGTCAGAACCGGCTCCCCGTGCGGCCGACTGGAGCACGGCTCGGCGCCCGCGCGGCGCCCTGCGTCGGACAGGCCAGCGCCGGCGCACCCGACAGCAGCGCCGTGATGGCCTTGGGCACGCCCAGCGTCGGCCCGGCGATGTTGACATACGAGGCGATGTGCCGCTCCACCCAGGCCGGGTCGTCCGCCGCGGCCCAGCGCAGGAAGCTGCGGAAGACGTTGTCGCCCCAGCTGTGGCTGACCACCAGCGCCTGCCGCGCGGCCCTAACCCTTCAAGACCCTAGCGGAATACGTTGTCGCCCCAGCTGTGGTCGAACACCAGCGCCCGCCGCGCGGCCCAAACCCTCACACACCCCAAAACTGCGGAACACGTCGGCCGCCCAGCTGTGGCTGACCACCAGCGATGCCGCGTGGCCCTAACCTCACATACCCTAACACTCACCAGCAAGCCCGGCCCGCCCGGCGCCGGCCCTGCCAAGCGCCTGTAGGCACCCGGAGCCCTGCTGAAACCCGCGGGCGAGGCACACGGGCCGCGGCCCGCTGCAGGCAAGGCCCCGCCCGCGGCGCCGGTCAGCCCGCACCTTCTCCCCGGCGACCTGGTGCGCAATCTCGATGCGGACCTTCAGCCGCGTGAAGTACGCGTCGCGGCGCTCCATGTTCGGGATGGCCAGCCGCCAGTCGTACGTCTCGCCGATCTGCGCGCGAAGCAGCGGCGGGGCTCAGCAGGCGCGCACGCGTCTCAACCCCGCAGAAATGCGCGGATTGGCTCTTGTTGCTGCATCACATGGGGCGTGCTGGGGCGCAGGAGTCTGTGCGGTCCTGCCGAGCTGGGCGCCGCTGGCTTGCAGCAGCGCACCCACGGCGCGGCGCCGCGAGGCAGCACAGGCAGCAGGGGCCGGGCGTCGGGCAGGGCGGGGGGCGGACGAGGTTGTTGGCGTCGTAGCCCAGGTCCGCCAGCGCCTCGATCAGCTTCGCCCACACGAAGTAGCCCTGCGCGGGCCGCGCCGCCCCCCTCAGAGGCGCGGCAGCCCGGCCCAGCGCGTGGTGTGCCGCAGACGCCTGGGAGGCGGCGGCAGCAGCATGGGTCAGGCCGCAGCGTGCATGCATGTGACCGCAGGCGCACCGGGAAGAAGTAATCGACGCCCAACAGGCCTTCGCTTGCGCGCAGCTTGACCTCGGGGCTCTCGGGGTCCAGGCCAGTGTCGGGGTTCAGCGCCATGTGCTGCGCGGGGCGCGGCGCGACGCGTCGGGCCCGGCACACCCAGCACTGCTCAACCGCGACGGTCAGTCGGGTGCACGCCCGGCGTGCCGAGGTTACATTGGCGTCCGCAAGCAATACACCGCCACACACGGTGTGAGCACACGCAGCGAGCACGCGCCGCCTCCAGAGCTGAAGCTGGCTGGCGAACGCGGGAGGGGCCCCGCCGGGCGGGCGCCGCGCCTGGAGCCAGCAGTCCTTGTCGCCCAGGAGCGACTGCGTCATCCCCATGCTGCCCCAGATGCGCTGCCTGCGCGCGGGGAGAGCGGGGGCGTCGGTCCAGCCGCAAGCGCCCACCGCCCTGCGCCCGCATGTCAACCTGCAAGCCATGCCCGGGGAAGCAGGGCCCCTTGCACGCTGGCGTGCCGCGTCCGCGCGCGCCCGCCGCGCCAGGCGCCGCGGCGCGCCGCCCTGCCCCCCGCCCGCCGCGCCGGCCGCGCGGCGCGCCTGAAGTACTTGACGGCGCACTCGGCGCCGCGCCACAGCTCCAGCCCGCTCGTCACAAAGCCCGGCACGATGATGACCGGGTGCTTGGGCCGCAGGCCGCGCGCGCGCAGCGCCAGGCCCGGCCGCGGCGGGTTCTCCTGGCGGAAGACGGCCGGCAGGCGCACGCCGTGCGGCAGCTCGATCTGCGTGATGTTGCCCAGGCCCTGGGCCATCGGCTGCATCAGCGGCCGCAGCTGCTCGCGCAGCACCTTGCCCTGCGCGCGCCGGCGCGCGCCTCAGCGCGGCGCGGCGCGCGGGGCCGGCCGCCTGGCCGCGCCGGAACGAACCGGACTGCTGCGCGGGGCTTCCGAACAACCGGGCCTGACTCGACCTGCGCAGCGGGTGCGGGGCGCCCGGTGCAGCGAGGCAGCTCAAGTGTCCCAGCCGCAGGCGGCCGCAGCGCAATAGCTGCCTGGCCAGACAGACAGGCTGCACGGTCAGGCTTCGCGTCTGACAAAGTACCCCGCGTTTGCGCACCTGCGGCGTGGTGCCGCCCCACCATATGGACAGCGCCAGCACGGCCAGCGCCCACCACGCCGTCGCGTGCCTCTTGGGCTTTTGCGCGGCCGGCCTCTGCTCGTGCTCCCCGCGGGCCGCGGGCGCCGGCGGCTCCGTCTGCACTGCCACGGTGGCCTGCGGAGCAGTCGGCGGGAAGTTCCTTAGGTGGGCGCTCTGCACACCTCACAGTCCCGCCCTCCATGCACAGGCGGATTCGGCACGCAGGGCAGAACCGAGGTATGCAAGACATGCGCCAGTTGCGCATCTTTGCGCAATCTGCCGCTCACCTTTGGAACGGAGCCCGGAGATCCGTCCTCCATTGCGCTGCTGACAGGTCAGAAGGTCGACTTGACCACTCTGTAATGCCCAATGGGCGTAGTGGACAGTCACGGTGGAAGCTCTGCAACAGAGCCGCTGTGGAGCTGCAGCAAGTGGTTCCCACGTTGTCTGTGCGTGCTCTCACCCGGAACACGCTGTGCTTTTGGCAAAAAGGTGCCGGTGTGAGGAGGTGCCTGGCCGGGGCATCGCACGTGCAAGGTCAAACCAGGGTTTCTGGACCTCTGCGACTCACTGTCTGCCAGCTCCCCGCTTGCTGCACTGCCCTGCTCTGGCCTGCCTGGCTTGCCATAATTGGCACATCGCTGCGTGGAGCACCCGCAACAGCCATCACGCGT
>JAABUV010003625.1_pt1 | contig 19432 bp, 23 predicted proteins | sample 5559971 | NCBI WGS metagenome assembly JAABUV01 (sample SAMN10711881, study PRJNA513362) | rock metagenome | isolation source: Antarctica rocks | place: Antarctica: Victoria Land, Knobhead nord | collected 2015-12-19
TGCCGACGTGCCACGTCTGGCCGGGGAGATCCTCAAGGGGCAGGTACGCGGCCGCGTGGTGATCGACGTGCGGGCATAGGGACGCGCATGCGGCACGCTTCCTGCACCCATCATAGTACTACAACGACGGATTCTTCCAATAGCTATGAAGAGGCGCTTTTGTGCTAGATGCTGACACCCTAATGGCAGCAATAATGGGTGCCGAAGGCCAGCATAGCCGCCCCATCGGTCGAGATTTGCCGCTGAAAACGGCGGTTTTACACAAGCGTCGTTGTAGTACTAGCGAGGCTCCGCCTCAGACCGACGAGACATGACGCGAAAACTTGACTCAATCGCACCATGTGTGCCTGTAGTAGGAGTCTAGCACCATGGGTGGTCCCGTGGAAACGGCTTGGGTGGTCCCACAGCATCGGCCTCGTGGTCCCACAGCATCGGCCCTATGGGGCCACGCCGGCGCGCCCTGTCGCCCCATAATGAGGGTCGCCCTATCGCTCCCCCAACGGGCTAGCGGTGGCCGTCCAGACGGGGCCGCACGACGCGTAGCACGGCGACGATGAGCAGGACGGCGAGGGCCACAGACGCGCCGACGAGGGCGGCGGCGAGGATCGCGGCCACGACATGGAGGGCGGGCGCGGAGGCATGGGCCAGCGGGGTGAGGAGGCCGGCGACGGGACCGGTGAGAGCCGCGAGCACGAGGGCGTAGAAGCAGAGCGTCCAGACGCGGGCGCGGGCCTGAGCGTCGGTCATGTGTCACCTCCTGCGGTCTGCCTTCTATACATGCGATGTCGCAAGTACCACTCTTCGCCCATCTCAATCCTGAGCTTGTCCCATTCCAAACTGACGCATAGATCGCACCGAAGCTTACCGGACGGGGCTGCCCGCGTGCACGACGCGCACGTTTCCGCCCGATGGTCAGTTGCTGGTGCTGCCCGTGTCAGCGGGGCATCGTAGGGTGGCACGTCGTTGTCCCACATGGTCACGCACCCCCGCCGTCGTCGTCGCGGTCGGCGCGCTCTACCCAGGCGAGGTCGGCGCGCAGGAGGCGGAGCACCGTGGCCTTATCGGCGGTGTCGAGCGGGCGGGGCGCGCTGTCGCGGCCAGTGTGGAGTTGGATGATGCGCAGGTCTCGCAAGCCGACCCGCCCCGGATCGACGGGTGCGGGCGCCGCCGGGGGCGTGGGGGCGAGTGGCGGGCCGCCAGGGAGGTCGCCCAGGGCGGCGCGGAGGAGGTCGCCGACGTAGTGGCCGGCCTGGCACGCCGCGCGGCCGCCTCGGCGCGCCGCGCGGCGTGCCAGGCCCAGCAGGAGGCGGATGTTGATGCTGCGCACGGCGTCCTCGGCCTGTCGCCGGTACCACGCGGCCAGTTGTGCATCATCGTCGGGACGCGGCGTGGTGTAGACCATCGCGCTAACCCTCCCCTTCTCTGTCCGTTTCGCCGTCTCTCCCCTCAGTGTCGCGTACCATGCCCGTGGTCGCCGTGGGTGCGCCGGTGCGGAGAGCGCCACGCGCGATAGTGGATATGGTGGGACACCTCCCTTATATTATGTCGCGTTCCCATGCCGTGCCGGCCCGCCTAGTGTGAGACCCGCCCCGGAGGATGACGATGGGAGAAAACCATAAACCAAACAGAAGCTGTCATAGGCTGCAATCTATCGTCTCGTCACCCCGGCAATCTATCAGCGCAGCGAATACGGAACGATCGTCCTATCAGTTGTACAAAGCCTGCGGCGTAACAGGGGAAACGTTGAGAGACGGGCCACAGATGGGCCACCGCTCCGCCCATCCACCGCTGGGCTGGGGAGAGGAGGTGCCAGGGGGAATCAGTAGCACATAGCGCGACACGACACAGTGGCTCCCCACGGGAGGGTTGTCACCCCATTCGAGCGAGAAGAAGGCCGCGCCATCACGGTTAAGCCGCACAATGCGTACCGGGGTAAGAGGCGTGAGATATCCGGCACCATGGAGGACGACGGTTGGCAGCGCGCGGTGGTGCGCATCGAGTAGTTGGACCCGTGGGTATCCCTGGAGCACACAGGCCGCTGTGGAGCGATTGCGCCAGCGGAATACTTCTCGCACGCTGCCCCCTGCGGCTCCCTCCGAGACAGAGGAGAGGGTCAACTGAGCAGGCCGACAGGTTGGAATGGGTTGGGAGAATACACTCGATCCACTCTGGCGCATGGAGCCGAAGGCGGCAAACAGCAGGCCCGCTATAAGAAATATCCGCGACAGCATGGTAAAGCCCTCCCGAACTCACAGTAGATACTACTCTCTCTGTATAACGTCCGGGTGTTAACAACGATCACAATGTAATCCTCGCGCCCGTGGCTCTCATGGTGTCGCGCCGTGGCGGCGCGCTTGGCACCCTGTAAGCGCTTGCTGGTCGGCCCATCGGATGGGCGCATGTCCCTGCATCCCTCCTGCGGCATGCGTCCCCTCACGGCTCATGGCGTGCGCCCGATGCCCGCGCGGACGGGCTGGTCCGCGAGCGGGTCGTGCACGGCGTCGGGATAGTTGTCGAGGACGTGCGCGGCAGCGGCGCGATCGGCCGTGTGATGTGGTATCGTGGGGCTGATGACGGCAGTGGTAGGCATACGCTGGGCATCTACGCACCTAACGGCGTTGGTAAGCAGATTTACTTGAACGTATGCAACAGCAACGCGATCAACAATATCGAGTCATTGATCGACAAGGGCTACTACTATCTGCGCAACGGCGCCTGCTATTGAAGACGCTGACGCCTCACTCATCGCGGTTCGGCGGTCGCGCATCGTTGGTTGTCTGACGATAGCAGCACAGGAGGGGCGAGTATGTCTGGATGTGATGGGCACGGGGCTGCCAACCGCATCGCGGCGTTGGTGGTGGGCATACTCGCGCCTCTGTGCTTGTGGCCGAGTCACGTCGCGAGGCAAGCGGCTGACACTCACAGTGGACGTGCACCCCTAAGCGGTGCGGCCAGCGCACTCGTGCGCATCGTTCACGTCGGGCAGCATCCGGTGCTGGTGGCCGTCGATGCACGCGACCGACACGTCTTCGTCGCGAACGCCGGTCCGCTCGCGGGCGACCACGTCCTCCCTAGCCGGCCCGGCAGCGTCAGCATGGTCGACGAGCGGACCGGGGCGGTCCTCAGGACGGTCACGGTGGGCCAGAGCCCCGTCGCCATCGCCGTCGATGCGCCGGCGCGGCGCGTGTTTGTGTTGAGCGCCGGGACGATCAGTACCGCGGCCGGCCCGGCGAGTAGCGGCAGCACTGTCACCGTGCTCGACGCGGCGACGGGTGCGCTACGACGAACGGTCGCGGTCGCCCCGGTCCCGGTGACGCTGTCCGGCGCAGGCGCGGTTCCTGGCGCGCGGCAGGCGCTTGTCGTGGACGCGGCGCGTGGGCGGGTGTATGTGGTCGTCGCGACTGGTGTGCTCGCCCTCGATGGCTCGACGGGCCTCGTCCGGCGGCGGATCGCGCTCGGTGGTCAGCCATCGATCGCCGCCCTGGACGCGGCGGCTGGACGCCTCTATGTCGGGGACGCCTACGACCCAACGATCCCGACCGACCCCAGACCCACGGGTGGGACATCGCGTGGGTTCCTTGCCGTGGTCGATCTGGCAACCAGTACAGTTCGCGCGAACGTTGTCCTGTGGCAGCAGGGGGTCGGGGCCATCGCGGTTGACGGACGGGGCGGCCGTGTTCTCGTGATCGAACCGCGTGGCGCCAGCGAGCGCGTGATCGTCGATGTGCTCACGGCGCGCACGGGGGCGCGTCTACGCACGACGACACTACCGGGTGCGATCGGTGGAGGGGACGGTGCCGTCGCGCTCGATCAGGCGACGGGCCATGCCTTCGTGGTGTACACGCCCGGTGGCTATGAGGCGGAAAACGGCACCGGGGCGATGCTGTACGTCCTTGATACGGCGAGCGGCCGCGTTCTCCAGACGGCCCAGCTAGCAGGCCTTACCGGGGGGTATTTCCTGAGCCAGGTGGTGGCCATTGTCGGGCACCCCGCGCGCGTGCTCGTCGCCACCGCGCGCGGGGCGCTGAGTGAGCCGCCAGGGTCCGTGGCCGTGTCCAGCAGCGACATCAGCGTGTTCGATGCTTCTGATGGACGATTTCTGTCCACACTGCCAGTGGGCAGGGGGCCGCACGACGTGGCAATAGACGAGAACACGCATCACATCTTCATCACGAACGAGCATGACAACACGCTCGGCGTGTTCGACGCCCTAGGCTTATGACGCGGATAGCCGGATGTCCGTGCATCCATTGATAGTCGGACCCCTGACAGACCGCTGTGGCCGACGCGACGTGCGGCCGCGTGTCGAGGTTGGCGATCTGTACGAACCATCCGCTCGCCAGGGCGCGGCTCGACCCAGACGCCAGCGGCTCGCTCAACACGACGCGCAGGAGCGGCGACGACGTGACGACGAAGCCGCCCGCGATCGCGCGCTTCCCGCGCGGGCACGCCGCCAGGATGCCGTGCCCGCCGCGGCCCGTGCTTGCACCCCTCTCAGAGCACGGCTGCGTGCTTGGCCGCTTGCGTGCGTTTCGTTGTCGCCCCAGTGGCGTAGACGGCGATGCCCTCCACACGCGGGTCGAGGGCGGCGTAGCCCTCGATGATGGCCGTATCCTCCGCGTCGGCGGCGAGCGCCTCGGCCACTTTCGCCCACGGCTTGCGGGCGACGAAGACGGTGTAGCGCGTGCCGGCGACCGGCTCCGGCATCCCCTTGGGCAGGTCCGGCGCCTTCTCGCTCATGAGGGCGACGGCGACGGCCTGGCCCTGCGCGACAGCGGCACCGGGCCGGCCAATGACGGTGATCTTCACGGTGGTTGCCCTCCCTGGCTCCTGCTGTAACTGCTGCGTGAGCGCATGATAGGTGTCGTCGATCCAGGCGACGGACGCTGGCGCGGCTGCGGCGTTGTCTCCCGTCGCGGCCCGTGGCTTCTTTTGCTGGAAGAGCTGGGGGAAGATGTAGACTTTATCGCGCCGGCTCACGTCCGCGCTCTGGCGCAGCAGGAGGAAGAACAGGCCACCGGGCGTGCGGCGTCAGCTGCCGTCGGGCAGCATGCGGCCACCCCCCGTCTCGATGTCCTGTACCTGGGTGAGGAACGCGCGTGCCCGCTCGACACCGAGCCGGTCCACGGCACGGGCGATCTGCCCCATGGGGTCGGGCTCCGTCTCGCCGAGTGCGGCGGCGGTCTCCGCAGCCAGGGCGTGCGCCGCCGCGCTCATCGCCCGTGCCCCGTGCCGCTCAGACGTTGTCTCCGCTGGGGCCGGTGCCGGTGGGGCTGCCGTCTCGCCCGGCCCTCCCTCAATTGTTATGTCATGTTCCATTCTGTGTCCTCTCGTTAAGGGTCGATGCGCCAGGCACCCTCGGCGTACACCAGTCGGCGTTCCTCCCGGCGCGTATCTAGGCGCGCAAGTTGGGCCGGGAGCGCGCCGATCGCCTGCGTTATGTCGCGTAGGTCGCGGCCCCTGATGGAGACAAACACGCCGTCGGTCTTGAGCTGGAACGTGGCCGGGGCCGGGCGCTCCCGGCCGGCGACGCCACCATCCGCGCGACGACGAGCCTGGGCGTCGCGTTGCTCCCCCGGCACGCGCGCACGCGCGACACGCTGATCGCCGCCACCGATCAGGCCTGTGCCGGCTAGTTCACTCATCCACCCTCGATCTCCCGCATGGGTGAGCGAGCTAGCCGGCACACGGTCCCGCTCCCGCTGTCCCACGCGGGGAGCGATACTGTGAGGGTGGCTGTGGCCACCGTACCGGCGCCGCGATGAGCACGCGAGACGGGAGGATGATGACACGCTTGGCCCACCTCTGGACCGCCCACGCCGTGGAGCCGTCCCACTTCATGCGCCACGCGCTCATGCAGCTGCGCTGGGCCGTCCTGGCTGGCCTGCTCCTGGTCGCGTTGCTCGTCCCGCCCCGCATGGGGCGCATCCACGTCCCAACCTGGGTCTTGCTCGCGCTCTTTGCCGGGTATGCGCTGCTCTACGATGTGCTCGGGCGCCGCCTCCCGCGCCGCCGCTTCTTCCGGGGGCTGGTGGCGCTCGACCTGCCGCTGGCCGGGCTCGTCTACGCCCTGGGCACGGTCCCCGGCAGCCTCCCCTTCATCCTGCTCCTCCTGGCGGTTGTCTGCGCCGCCGTCATCCTCAGCCCGCGTGGCGCCCTACTCTACACGGGCGTGGCCGCGGCCCTCGTCGCGGTGGTCAACCCCACCCTGCATTATTGGTCCCCGCGGACGGGATATCTCCAGGAGATGGGCTCCGAGTTGCTCGTGCTCGGCCTGGTGGCGGGCGGCGTCGCCGTGCTGGCCCGTCGCCTGGCGCTCGAACACCAGGCGGCAGAGGCGCGCCACGCTGAGGCCACCCGGCTGACGGAGCTGGATCGTCGCCGCGCCTCCGCCATCGCGATGGTCGCGCACGATGTGCGACAGCCGCTCACGGCCATTGGCGCCGGGCTTGGCCTGCTGGAGGTCGGCGCCCACGATCGGCTCAGGCCCGACGAGCGCGCGCTCCTAGCCGGCGCGCGCCAGAACGGTCTGCGCCTGCGTGGGCAGATCGACGACCTCCTGGCCGCCAGCCAGATCGAAGCCGGCACGCTACGCCTGGACCCGGCACCGATTGACCTGCGCGAGGTCGTGAGCCGGGCGCTCGCCGTGGTCCAGCCCCAGCTGCGCGCGACGAGGCAAGCGCTGCACCTTGATCTGCCCGATGCCCTGCCCCTGGTGGGCGACGCACGGCTCTTGGAGCAGGTGGTAGTCAATCTGCTGGACAATGCACACACACACACGCCGCCCGGGACGCGCATCACGGTGTCGGGGCGGCGCACGGCACGAGATGTGCATCTGATCGTGCGGGACACAGGCCCCGGCATTCCCCCCGACGCCGTGGAGGCCATCTTCACGCGCTTCCACCGCCTCGACCAGGCCGTGGCGGGGACGGGCCTCGGTCTATCCATCGTCCAGGCCATCGTGGCCTTGCACGGGGGGCGCGTCTGGGCCGAGAGCCAGGGGGGGCCGGGTGCGACCTTTCACGTCACCTTGCCCCACGACCTGAGGGAGGCGCGCGATGACGCTGACGTTGCTCGTGGCGGAGGATGACGCGACCATCGCGCAGGCGGTTGCCTATGGCGCGCGGCTGACGTGGCCGGGCGGCCGGGTCGAGATCGCGCCGGATGGCGCACACGCCCTGCGGCTCTTCGCGGCGTGTCAGCCCGACCTGGTGGTGCTCGACGTGGCGATGCCGCCGCCCGACGGCTTCGAGGTCTGCCGGCGCATCCGCGCGGTCTCCACCGTCCCCATCCTGATGCTGACGGCGCGCGACGGCACGCTCGATAAAGTACGCGCGCTTGATCTCGGCGCCGACGACTACCTGACCAAGCCCTTCGACGAGATCGAACTCCTGGCGCGCCTGCGCGCGCTGGCCCGGCGGGCGCGCCTCGCGGGGGGCGCCGCGCCCCCGCTCCCTGGCGCGGCGCGCCCCTCCCTCGTCGTGGGCGACGTCGCCATCGACGAGGCCATCCGGGAGGTGCGGGTGCGCGGGGAGGTGGTGCGCCTGACCTCCACCGAGTATCGCCTGCTGGAGGAGTTGGTGCGTCACGCAGGCCACACCCTCCCCCAGCGCTACTTGCTCGAACAGGTATGGGGACCCGCGTACGGACACGAGGCCCACTACCTGCGCGTGTTCGTGCGCCGGCTGCGCCGCAAGCTCGGCGACGACCCGCAGCAGCCGCGCTATATCCAGACCGAGTGGAACACGGGCTATCGTTTCGTCCCGTCCCCCTGAGCGCGGCGACGGCGTGTTCACACTTTTTATGTTTTGCTACGGCGTTGTTTATGCGCCCCCACCCCCTGGCGCGCTACAGTGAGGGTGGGCATGGGGGGGTGTCCCGCGACGTGGAAGCGGTCGTACCGGGGCAAGGGGCATCCTGCGTACATCGAAGTGGAAACGCCGGGCACCCGCCATCCGTCCTCCACCCCATCGATCACCCGTTACGGTAAGAGGGACATGTACCCACCAATGACCTCTTTCGCGGCGCCCAGACGGGCAGCGGCATCCCGACCGGCGTCACAAGGCGGCAGGAGGGCGTCGCGCGCGCTCCTGCTTATCGAGCCGGACGCGGCCATCGCGCACCTGTGCGCGCTTGTCCTGGGCGAGGGGGGCTAGGCCATCGCGTGCGCCGCCTCCCCCGACGAGGCGCTGGCCCTGCGCGCGCCGCGCGGCCGCGCCGCTTTCTGGGCGGTCCTGAGCGACGATTTCGCGCGCTCGCAGGCCGTGCCTTATGCCTGGCTCGACTACCTCCGGACCCGGACGGACGCGCCCATCATGATCTATACGCGGTACCCCGCCGCGACCTACGCTGACCATCGGGCGCGTGGGTATGACGCCGTGATCGAGGAGCCCTGCGATCTGGATGCTCTCCTCGCCGTCGTAACCGCCCTGTGTCCGCGCGATGGCGACAGGGGTGAGTCGCACCTTGAATATCTTTATATGATATAATCGTTATATGATGTATATACATGCCTTTTGGGGATGATCGTGGCAGTGGACGGTTTACTGACCATCGCATGTACGAGTTATGGGGTAGGACGATGAGGGACAGATCGACGCCCGATCTGCGTCAGGCACACACGGTGTCATGCGTGACCTAAGGGCTGTTCTCGTCAGCAGTTATCCACCGAGACATTGTGGCGTCGCCGCCACGTCGGGCGCGTTGAGCCATGTCCTGGTGCGCCAGGCGGGCTTTCAGGTCCGTGTCATAGCCATCGAGCCGAAAGATGAGTCGTTTGACTACGGGCCGATCGTTGTGGGTCGCATCCAACAGGGCGGAGACGACGCGTACCTCCGGGCAATCGACCATATCGATCGCATCAACCCCGACGTGATATGCCTGCAGCACGAATACGGTCTGTGGGGCCAGTGGGACGAGGAGCTTATTAGCGATCACGCGGTTCGCTTCCTCGAAACGGTGAGAAAGAACTGGCCGGGGACGGGCGTCGTGTCCACGCTCCATACGGTGCGACCATCCCCCTCGCCTCTCGAATACGACGTGATTCGTGGCATCGTCGGTTTGTCGTCTGTGAGTACCGTTATGGCTGATACTGGCGTCAAGATCCTGCGCGATAGTTACGGCATCACATCCGATACTATCGTGCATCTTCCGCTCGGCGTATCGGCGGGAGATGACCATTCCCGTGCGTCGTGCAAGCGGCAATTGGACCTGCAAGGCCGTATGGTGATCAGCACACTCGGCCTGTTAGACCCACGCAAAGGGGTCGAATATGCGATCCGCGCTATGCGGACGGTGGTCGCTCGCTATCCCGATGCGCTGTATATCGTCGCCGGAGAAACGCACCCCGAGCATCGAAAGTATTTGGGCGAGCAGTACCGCGCTAGCCTCTACGCGCTCGTACGCGACTTGCGCCTGCGCGACCATGTCCGCTTCATCGATCGGTATCTCTCGGATCGCGAGATTATCGCGTATGTGCAGGCCTCGGACATCTACGTAACGCCCTATCTGGCGCACAACCAGATTACCAGCGGCATGCTCGCCATGGCGGTCGCCAACGGGAAAGCTATCATATCGACGCCCTACGAGCATGCGGTTGAAGCACTGGGCGATGGCTGCGGTCTGCTCGTCGCATTCCGCGACGCCGACGCCCTAGCCCAGGGTCTCATACGCATGCTCGACGATCCATCCTACCGCACCCGCTGCGAGAGGCATGCCGCAGCGCGTGGCGCGGGTACCGCATGGCCACAGATCGGCGCGCGCTACGCCGCGATACTATGCCAGGTCGCGTCCGGCGAACCGTTTGCCACGGCAACGAGTAGGACAGAGATGGTGCTGTAACGGAACAGGAGGAACCAAATGATCGATCTCGTCAATCATCGCATCCTTGTGACTGGTGGAGCCGGCTTCGTCGGCAGCGCAGTCGTGCATTCGCTGCATGCACGCGGCTGCCAGCAGGTGTTCGTCCCGCGTCGGCGCGATTATGATCTGGTGTGTCGCAGTGATGTAGAACGGTTGCTTCGGGATACGCACCCCAGCATCGTGATCCACCTTGCCGCCCGCTCTGGGGGTATAGGCGCCAATCGTCTCCATCCCGGTCAATTCTTCTACGACAATATCATGATGGGTGTCCAACTCATCGAAGGAGCGCGCCTCCATCGGGTCGAGAAGGTCGTCGTCGTGGGAAGTGTCTGTGCCTACCCGAAGTTTGCCCCCATCCCTTTCCGCGAGGATGATTTATGGAATGGCTACCCGGAGGAAACCAATGCTCCATTCGGTGTGGCAAAAAGGGTGCTCCTCGTGCAGACGCAAGCCTACCGACAAGAGTATGGGCTCAATGCGATCTACCTCCTGCCCGTCAATATCTATAGGCCTCGCGATTCGTTCGACCCCGCTAGGTCGCATGTGATCCCAGCACTGATTGAGCGCTTTATCGCCGCGACAGAAGCCGGTGAGCAACGGGTTGTGGTTTGGGGTGATGGGGAGGCAACGCGCGAGTTCCTGTATGTGGACGATGCCGCCGAGGGCATCGTGCGCGCGGCCGAGGAGTATGACGATGCCAGACCTATCAATATTGGGGTCGGCTTCGAGGTCTCAATCAGGGAGTTGGCCGGTACGATCGCGCACATCGTCGGGTACACGGGCACTATCGTGTGGGACACAAGCAAGCCGAACGGCCAGCCGCGACGGATGCTCGAAACAAGCCGCGCGCGCGTGTATCTCGGGTTCGAGGCGCGCACACGTCTTGTTGTCGGCTTGCAAACGACCGTGGACTGGTATGCCGCCCAGCGCCGGCGCGGCGTGGAGGCCTACGCCTCGGCTATATAGCCATATCCATCGGTGGGAGGAGCATTCGGCTCAGCCCTGGCCCACACGGAGTGGGTCCCTCGCGACGCGACCAGGCGCTGTATGACGCGTCCCCTACTGTCACATAAAAAGAGGCAACGGGCCATGGACAAGATCCGTCTCGGCATCGTCGGTGCGGGGACCATCGTGCGGAAAGCTCATTTGCCCGCCCTAGCTGCGCTGCGCGATTTTTTCGAGGTTGTTGCCGTGTGTAGTCGTGGGCGAACAAGCGCTGAACAAGTTGCGGTCACCATAGGAGGCGATGTCACGGTCTGCGGCGATGCCGAAGAACTGGTAAGCCGGACGGATGTCGACGCTGTCGACATCGCTACACCGATCGCGATGAACGCGCCCCTGGCGATCCTGGCGGCGCAGGCCGGGAAACATATATTCCTGGAAAAGCCGATCGCCGCGACCGTTGAACAGGGCGCGGTGGTTGCCGCCCTCCCCGATTGCCATCGTATAGTCCTGCTCGTGGCCGAGACACGCCGATACCAACCCGTCGATGGCATCGCCCGGCGGCTCCTCACTGAGGGGGCCGTGGGGGAGCCCACCTTGCTCCATTGGGAGCGGCTCACGCGGATGCGGCCGGATAACCCCTACGTTCGCACACCCTGGCGTCGGCATCCCGCTCATATTGGCGGATATCTCAGCGACAGCGGTGTGCATGTGGTCGCCTCTTTGCACGCATTGGGAGGGCCGATCAGTCAGATCCACGCCCTGACCACCAGCTTTTGTCCGGACGAGCTCGGACCTATCGATACGCTCCTGCTAAATCTTGCCTTCGCGTCTGGTCTCATCGGCCATGTGGCCTTCTCGGTCGGTGCTCCCGAGCAGGAGTCACGGGCATTGCTCCTCTACGGGACGGAGGGGCGTTTGGCCCTCACTCCGTCGTTGATCACGGTGACATCATCGCGCGGAGAACGCAGCATCCCTGTCCCGCCCGTCGACCCTTTCCAGGCAGCGTTCAAGGACTTTCATCGGGCCATTGTCACCGGAGATTCTCCACTTGGGACGGCCGTCGCCGCTCTCGCCGACCTCCAGGTCATCGGGGCGGCCTTACGATCGGCCGCGTCGGCCAGTGTCGTTGCCGTCTCAAACGGTGTCGGGCCAGGATATACTTAGAGTACGCATACCACGCACTGAAGGAGCGCTATGTCGTCGGACGCGCGTACAAGGCATGGGTAGTGGCGGCGCGCGCGAAGCGTCTCGCCGCATGGCCTCGCTCTGGCGCAACCGCGATTTCATGCTGCTGTGGGCGGGGCAGACCGTTTCGATCCTGGGTGGCAATGTCTCCGGGTTCGCGCTGACGCTGCTCATCCTAGAGCTGACCGGCTCGCCGGCGCGGGCCGGTTTCATCACCACCCTCGGCGCCGTGCCGTACCTCCTCTTCAGCCTGCCCGCAGGCGCCCTGGTTGATCGCTGGGACCGCAAGCGCCTCATGATCCTCTGTGACGCGGGGCGGGCGCTGGCGTTGGGCAGCATCCCCGTGGCGCTGTGGGCGGGACGCTTGTCGCCGCTCCAGCTCTATGGCGTCGTGATGGTCGAGCGGACGCTGTTCGTCTTCTTCAACGCGGCGCAAGCCTCCGCCCTGACCCGTGTCGTCACCCCCGCGCAATTGCCCGCGGCCCGCGCGCGGAATGAGGCCACCCACTACGGCGTGGGCTCGCTCCTGGGGCCGGCCCTCGGCGGCGCCCTCTATCAAGGGCTGGGCCGCGCCGTCCCCTTCCTGGCCGACGCCCTGTCCTACGGGGTATCGGTCGTTTCCCTCCTGTTCATCAAGACCGCATTTCAGGACGTGCGGCCGGCCGCATCGCGCCGCCTGCGGGCCGAGATCGCAGAGGGGTTGGTCTGGCTCTGGACCCACCCGCTCATGCGCGCGATGGCGTTCGTCGCGGCGGGCTACGTCTTCGTCGGCGCCGCGACCGGCCTGACGTTGATCGTGGCCGCGCGGCAGATGCATGCCCCGCCCACGTTCATCGGCGTCGCCTTCTCAATCGGGGCAATCGGGGGGATCGTCGGCGCGCTGGCCGGGGGTGCGATCCAGCGACGGTTCAGCTTCGGGCGGGTCATCGTCGGGGTGACCTGGATCGCGACCCTGTTGTGGCCGCTCTATGCCCTGGCTCCCAATGTCGTCATCCTGGGGGCCATCACCGCAGGCCTCTACGCCATGGAGCCGATCTACAACGTGGTCCAGTTCGGCTACCTCCTCCCGCTCATCCCCGACGAATTGCAAGGCCGCGTGAACAGCGTCTTCTACCTCATCATCTTCGCCGGCGCTCCGCTGGGAGCGGCGCTCGCCGGCCTGCTGCTCCAGGCGTTCGGGGTCGTCCCGACGGTCCTGGCGTTCGGCGCCTGCCGCGTCGTCTTGGCGGTATTTGTCACCGTCAACAGGCACATACAGCGGGCGCGTCCATTGCCCGAAACCTACGCTCCGCCGCTGACGACATGATCCAGAACACGCGCGACCAGGGGACGCTTGTGGCGGTGTCAATGGCGCTGTTCGGGGGTGCATCAAGGCACTCCGCAGGCTGGGCCACAGCCTGGGTCTGCGGTTCGTAGCCAAAGGAGTGTGTATACGGCAATATTAAACAGGCTTGCCAAATACAGATGCTGTCATGGCTTATCGCCAGCACCTCCTTGCTCGTCGCCTTGACGCTCGTTGCGTTGTTGGCGAGGGTGCCAACATGGGGCTGGCACATCCTCTGCGGCGAGGCCGGGCACCCTCTATGGACGCCACATCGGGTACCCCCTATGAACGCCATATAATGTGGCACCGACCCCGCGCTCACAAGCGGTCATGGAAGCTGACGAGGATGAGGCCAGGAGTTGTCGAACTCCCGGTCACGCTATTCTGGTAAGGGACGCTTGTCGCGAAGGCGATGCTAACGGCATTGCCTGCCTGATCGACGATGAGATTCGAGGCATCCGACGCGGAGAAGTTCCCGTCGCTTGATCCTTTGAGGGTCGCGTTAGGGGCAACCGGCGCGCACGCGCCCGGTCGGCGGGTCGCGGAGCACCAGGTCGTTCTGATCGTCGAGTGTCAAGAGCCACCCCGTCGCGGCCAGCACCGCGGCGATCACCCCGCCCGTCGTCGTCACCGTGGCGGGCCGTCCCGTCGCCGGGTCGATACAGTCAATCCAGTCGGTCTACACCATTAGTCCAGTCCCACTCTATCTGTGCTCGGGCTCATAGCATCATTGTCGAAGTCGAGACACCCTACTCGACGACATCACGCCCGTTACCGTCCGTTACGTCGTGACAGCGCAGACCGACTCGGCCGCCGCGACGTGCGGCCGCGTATCGAGATTGGCGATCTGCACGAACCACCCACTTGCGAAGGCACGGCCTGCCCCCGACGCCAGCGGTGCGCTCACCACGAGGCGCAAGAGCGGCGACGACGCGATGATGAAGCCGCCGTCGATGGCGCGCTTCCCGTGCAAACACGCCGCCAGGATGCCGTGCCCACCGCAGTTGCGTGGCCGCACCATCCATATACCCCTATCTTGAGCGGAGGTATGTCGCTCAGACCACAACGATTATCGTGTAGCCGGCACCTCCCCCACGAGGTGCGCATAGTAGCACTGCGATACGGAGCAGGTGTCCGTCACAGACGGTGGCTCCGTTGTGAAGCGCACGCGATAGAGGGAGGGGGCCGCGAACAGCGGCTGCGGCGGGATGACTGTGCGCACCAAGGGATAGTGGCGCAACCAGGCGACGATGCTATTGGCGCGCCCCTGTCCAGGCTGGTAGATAACGAAAAGCTGCGGCCCATTGGGATCGCCCCCCGACAGCGGGAGGAGCGCGAACGTGTGGGGCAACGCCGGGCGGGCGTGGGGGTACAGCGTCGCCAGGTCGACCGTCTCGGCATCGCCGCGGACGTGGACGGTCTGCCCAAGCAGACGCTGCGGTTGACGCGCGAGTTGGGTCTCAAGGCGTGCGACGGTGTAGAGTTGATTTGGCGCTGGGCGCGCGGCGATCCACCAGGCAATCGCGGCGATCACAACGAGGCCAAGGCTTGTCGCATACGTCACTCGTGGCCGTTTCATGCGCAGAGTGTATCCTTGCGTCCACCGGACTGGATGTCTACGCCTGATGCCCTCTGTGCGCCCGTGCGCTCTCAAGGTGTCGTCGCTGGCGTGGCGGCGCGCTTGGCGGCCTGGAGGCGCTTGGTGGTGGCGCTGGTGGCGTAGACGGCGATGCCGTCCACGCGGGGGTCGAGGGCGGCGTAGCCCGCGATGATGGCCGCGTCCGCGGGATCGGCGGCGAGGGCCTCGGCCACTTTCGTCCACGGCTTGCGAGCGACGAAGACGGTGTAGCGCGTGCCGGCGGGCGGCTCCGGCAGGCCCTTGGGCAAGTCCGGTACTTTCTCGCTCACGAGGGCGAGGGCAACGGCCTGGCCCTGTTCGACGGCGGTGCCGGGCCGGCCGATGACGGTAATCTTCACGGTGGTTGCCCTTTGCCCTCCCTGAGTTGTCCTGCTGGAGCTGCCGCGCGAGCGCGTGAAAGGTTTCGTCCGTCCAGGTCGCTGGCGCGAGGGCCGTCGGCGTGGGCGTGGTTGGCGTGGCGTCCCCCACCGCCCTCTGCGGGCGCCCACCTTGGCGGGGGAAGATGTCGTCTTTGTCCTCCCGACTGATCGCGTCGCTGGCGCGCACCAGTTGGAAGAAGACGCCGCCGGGGGTACGGCGGCGGCCGTCGGGGAGCGTGAGCCCGCCCTGAGCCTCGACGGTGAGGGCCTGGCCGAGCACGGCACGCGCCCGCGCGGGGCCGAGGCGGTCCACCGCGCGGGTGATGAGGCGGATGGGCGGGGGCATTGTCTCGCCGAGCACGACGGCGAAGGCGCGGGCCAGCGCCCACACGTCGGGGGGCACGACAGCGTACGACAGGGGCCGCTGCGCCTCTTCCGCTGCCTCTCCCCGTGGGGCCTCCGCCGCTGCCTCTGTCGGTGGCACGGCGACGAGTGGCGCCGCACTCGCCTCCTCCACCTCTCTTATCGCCGCGTTCGTTATGTCGCGGTCCTCGGGCGTTGTCACTGTCGTTATGTCGCGTTCCATAGCATGTCCTCGTCACGGGTCGACACGCCAGACACCCTCACTATAGACGAGCCGGCGTTCCTCCCGGCGCGTGTCCAGGCGCGTGAGCTGGACGGGGAGCGCGTCGAGCGCCGTTATTATGTCGATTAGATCCCGGCTCCTAACGGAAACAAACACACCGTCGGCCTTGAGCTGGAGCGTGGCCGGCGCCGGGCGCTCCCCGATCCCAAGCGCGGCGGCGAGGGCTGGGGCGACGCCTGCCGGGGCCGTCGCGGGGACGACGAGCCGGGCCAGGGACAGCGGCGGGCCGGACGCGGCCAGCAGGAGCACGCCCCAGGGGTGTTGCTCCTCGCCGCGCACAGGGAGGAACGTGTGCTGCTCGACCGCGATGCCAGCGGCGTGCAGCGCAGCGGCGAGCAGGCCAGCGGCGGCAGCCGTGACGTGATCCGTGGTCAGGGTGACATGTACCGCTAGGGCGTCGTCTGTCGCGTTGTTCGCGTGCAGGTGGGCCATGTCCCTATCTACCCATCCAGGGCTTCCAGGTCGGCCCACAGTGCGGCTCGTACCTTGTCGCGCGGAGCCTGCCCCTCGGTCGATTCGAGCAACACCACTGTCCGAAGGTCCGCGCCAGCGATCCACCCATCGCGGATATGTCGTGGTCGTCGAGGCGCAGGGGGCGCCGGAGTAGCGTCATCCATCGGCACAGCTACAGTCGTCACAATTGTGACAGGCTTCTCCGTGTCATTGGATGCCTGAGGAGGCGTCGGTGCCGCGTCAGTAAGGGAGGGCGCTGCTGTCACAATTGTGACAGGCTTCGCACGGTCCCGGTGGTCCTCTGGCGGTGGCGTAGGGGATGTGTTCGCGCCCGTGACTTCTGTCACAATTGTGACGGCGGTGGGCGGGGCGACGTCCTTCATGGTTAAGCGATCGCCAGCCTCGGCCCGCCTCAGCAGGTCACGCCGGCGCGCGGGGTCCTCGATGCGCGCTAGCTCGGCCGCAGCGCTTGGGCCAATAGTTCCCGCGCGCACGGCCTGCTCCACCGCAGGGTCGGCGATCAGACGGAGGCGCCGAGCGACGTGCTCGTGGCTCTTGGCGACGCGGCCGGCCACCTCGCGCAGGGAGAGCCCGAAGCGGTCCATGAGCTTACGATAGGCGTGCGCCTCGTCCAGGGGGTCGAGGTCGGCGCGCTGCACGTTCTCGACCAGGGCGAACACCTCCATCTCCTCGTCGGAGAGGGGACGCGCCACGCAGGGGACATCGGGCAGGCCAGCGATCTGGGCGGCCCGCCACCGCCGCTCGCCGGCCCCAATTTGGTAGCGGTCGCCGGCCTGACGCACGGTGAGCGGCTGCAGGACCCCGCGCGCGCGGATCGACGCGGCCAGTTCCTCAAGCGCCACCTGGTCAAAGGTGGTGCGCGGTTGGTAGGGATTGGGGTCGAGCAAGCCAACGGCGATCAGCTTGGCGCCGGGCAGGTCCTCGACGCCGACAGTTTGCGGGCGGCGGAAGAGGTTGGCCAGGGGGTCGCGCGTCAGAGGGAGGTCACCTTTGGGCATGGGTTGCCTCCGTGGGCTGTATGGGCGCTGCGATGGGCGTGGGTAGGCTCCATCGTGTAGCGAGCGCTGTGGCGATCTCGCCATAAGCCAGTGCCAGGTCGCTCTGGGCGGCGTAGTGCATCAGAGAGACACCGCGAGCCGACGCCTCGGACGCCTTGACGCTGCGTTTGACACGGCCGAGGAATGGGACTTGACCGTCGAGGCGGGCCTGCACGGCGGTAGCCATCTCGCGGCCATGGGTGGTGCGGTCGTCGACCATAGTGAGGACATAGCCAGCAAGGCCAAGCGTCGGGTTGAGTTCGCTCTTGCGCACGCGGGCGACGGTGGTGAGCAGATAGCCCATGCCGCGCACCGCCAGGAATTCGGGGACCACAGGGATGAGCACCTCGTCTGCAGCTGTGAGCGCGTTCAGGGTGAGCAGGCTGAGCGAGGGGGGGCAGTCGATCAGCACGACATCGTAGGCGTCGCGGGCGGCCTTGAGCAGGCCGCGTAGGGCGTACTCACGGCGGACAGCGTTGAGCAGTTCAATCTCGGCTGCGGCCAAGTCGATGCTGGTGGGCAGCAGGTCCAATGTCGGGCCGAGGGCGTGGGTGAGGTCATTGACCGGGTAGGGCTCGCTCTCCTTGAGGTAGTAGGTGAACGCGTCGTACAGCGTCGTCGGTAGTTCATCGGGGTCGAGACCTCCGGCGATGGTGAGGCTCGCCTGAGGATCAAGGTCCACCAGCAGGACGCGGTGGCCACGGTCGGCGAGCGCCGTGCCGAGAGCCAGCGTGGATGTAGTCTTCCCTTGCCCGCCCTTCTGATTGGCGATGGCAATGGTCTTATTCATGGGTGTTACCTCACTCATAGGTTGTTCATAATGGTCACCGTATGCGCCCATGGTTGGCTCATCGAGGTATCCTCTCGAACACGCCATGCCACGCGACCATCTGGCCGGTTCGATCGTATAGTTCGGCTTGGAGAGGTAGCTCAACGTGTTGATCTGTGACAAACAGGACTACCCCGGCGTCGACCGTGTCTTCCATGATGGTCCCGTTGGCGGCGATCAGGCGCATGCGCGCCACGTCCAGGCCGTTGTCTACAACGGCTCCCCCGGCGTAAAAGTTAGCGGGCCAGCCGCCTCCCCCCACATTCGCCCAAGGGGTGGCGCGGATAGGATCGCCATCCGCGCTTCCACCAGCGGCTCCATCGACGCGCCAGTTATCGGCGCCGTCCTGCGCGAGGTAGTAGGTGAAGCGCATCCGATGCGCATCGGCGTCCGTGAAGGTGACGGCATGGACCTGACGGCGGGATATACGTCGTTCCTTGAGAAATTGGATTGTCGCCACGTCCGCGCCCATACCGCGCGTCTGTCGGCTGCGCCAGCCGTGAGTGCCGGGGACGGGGGTCTCGGAGATGACAACACGCGGGACACTTAAATGTTCCCTGATCACTTGCCTCGGGTCTGGGCTAGACATGATGGTTCCCCCTTTCCACAGTTTTCACGGCTACGTTATAGTTCCAACCCCGCCTCCGTGCATACTAAGATTTGCACTATAAGGCGGTCAATCTATGCTTAGTACAACTCCACGTTAAACAGGTAAGGAAATCAGGCGGCGAGGGCACCGTCGTAGGGCATGTCCTCACAGGCCGCCATGACCTTGGCGACGGACTTGCTTGACCAGTTGAAAGGATGCGCATGCTCATTCCACTCGACCACTTGACCGCGCGCAGGCGCGCGGTCAAGTGGTCGAGGTCGGCGAAGTCGGCGATGCGCAGGCGCTTGCGCTGCAAGATACTGAACCACTGCTCCACCTGATTCATCCACGAGCAGTGGACGGGTGGGAAATGGAATCGGAAGCGGGGATGCGCGGCCAGCCAGGCCTGGACCTGGCGGCCATTGTGCATGGGCAGATTGTCCATGACGAGATGGATTGTGGTCACGGTCGCGGGCACTTCCCGGTCGAGTTGCTCCAGGAAAGCGATGAACTCGACCTGGCGCTTGCGCCGCGCGGTGCGGGC
>JAABUV010003627.1_pt1 | contig 19426 bp, 16 predicted proteins | sample 5559971 | NCBI WGS metagenome assembly JAABUV01 (sample SAMN10711881, study PRJNA513362) | rock metagenome | isolation source: Antarctica rocks | place: Antarctica: Victoria Land, Knobhead nord | collected 2015-12-19
CCCCACGAAATGACGGTGGAATCAAATCTGACGAAACGAACCTCATACTACTGGCTAGTGAAGCTGCGACTCTTAAGTATATCAAGGCCAACAGTACAATTCCTGTTCCCGAGATCTTTGCATATAGGCAAGCCATTCCATCGATTCTCGTTGTGGAGAAGCTAACGATCACATAGCTGTTCTAGGGACAACGATGTCGGTATCCCCTATATTCTCATGAGTAGAGCTCATGGCTCGCCTCTACAGCATACATGGAAGACCTTGAAGACGCATGAACCCAACATATCCCAAGAACAAAAGGCAAAGATTGTTTTTCAGCTTGAAATTATTACGTGGCAACTATCTAGGCTTCGTTTCAATCAAGCTGAATCACTCTTTGAGGAAATGAAGAAATTTCATATCAAGACATGTCTATCCCGTGATCTGCTACTGAATCAACGATACACTCTCGAAGATATACCTCGTGAATCTTTCAAGTTCGAAAAAGATTATTATGAGACACAGATTTCGACATTTCTTGAACACGTCAAATATCTTGCTTTAGATCATCACTGCTTCTTTGCGCCTATCCCCGCACGAAGCGAGTACGACGATGACGCTGAATTTCGAGCGACGTCAGATTGATGAAATGACTTCGTCACTGTAGAATCGAAAATCGATAGCTTACACAATAGAATCGATTTTGTCATTGCTGACGAGACTCTTTCCGTAATGATTACGAAGTGAACTCATGATCTATCAGACAGTCTTTTGAGAAATGATCAACGTCGCTTTGTGATTCATCATTCAGACCTCAGCGTCAACAACATCTTCGTTGACGAAGAGTTCAATATCATGTGCATAATTAATTGAGCATTTTGTTCTACTGTGCCTTTGTTCATTCTTCTTACAGCGCCTGATCTATCACAGTCACGACATGAACTTGATGAATCGCTTTTATCAATGTTCGAAAAAAAGTTTCGACACGCACTGAAAGAGAATGTACAGCGCGAAGACATCAGTGCTGAGGGTAGACTTTGTTGAATGTTGAGTCGTAGCCGTCCGATGTGATTATTCTCTCGTATTTTAACTTTTGATTCAACTACAGACTATTATCTTTTCAAAGCTCTCTGAGAATCAATTGAAAATTATGATCAAGAAATGACAGAATTCTTTCGTTCAATGCAGTCGTCGAAAAAGTATTCATCGTTACATATCGAGCTGAAGAAAGACGATCAAACAATGCTGCAAGTGACTGAGTTGAAGGGGAAATATTTTGGCAAAGATGTATGAAGACTGACGATTTCGAGAAAATTGACGTTGGTTTTCGAGTGATCTTCGCGATACCATGAATTATGCACTTATGAAATCAGAAGCAATGACAATGTCTTCGTTGCAAACAAGAAATTGTGAGCATGAATTGATAAATGTTTAGAATTCAAACCACACTCACTCTGTGTCTGTTGAGACAATTAAATTCTGAGTATTTCGTACGAGGTTGAGCTCTCAGTATGTGTAGTGACAGTATGTCAGAAACTGAGCTAGACTAGAGATACTATCAATATAGAAGACTGGTATTATTATTATTACTTTGATAGAATCTAGATACAAGACAATACATCAGATAATGTATAAGACGAAAGACAAAGAGCGAAAGAAAAGAACGAAAGCTCGACTTTTATATACATGAATCGAACAGAATCAAGGCTAGACAGTAGTTCTATTGACTTAAGATTGCAAAAGTTCACGCACACGACTGAGATGATCAAAACAGAATTGCTGAAACTAGATTAAGATGATGATGATTAGATTGATGACTTGATTCATTGAACTGCAAAACAAATTCAATGAATCGAGATTATTTAAAACATTAACAATTTATATTTTAAATTAAGTTGATGATCTGACATCATGACAGTAACTTCTCTCTTCAAGATTGAGCTTCTGCAAGACAATAAGAAGAAACAAGATGAAATGAGAAAGAATCAAAGATGAAGATTAAAATGAGATGAGAATTGATGTGAATGCATTTTAATGTGATGAAGCACAGATGAAACTAAAATAGATCTGAGTCACATCTGAGTCAGATCTGAGTAAAATATCTGAAAAGTAAGACGAGATGAAATGCATTTTAATGTGATAATGCACAGAAATTGAAACACATCTGAGTCACATTTAAGTCAAATTTAAATAAGATGTTTAAGTCAGATTTAAACAAGATCTGAATCAGATTTGAATAAAAGAAAGATGAAATGTAGTTTAATATGATGATGCACAGTGAAACTAAAATACATTTAAACAAGATTTAAGTCAAATCTGAGCTGAGTCAAAATGATGAAGATTGAACTTAAAGTTCTTGATATTAACATTGAAACATCACACATAACAGTACATGTGATTCTTCAACAACAAATTTGATGAGATAATATTCATTGAGTGTTTACTCATAATTATTCAGAAGATGAAAAGACTTTCAAGTAGAAAAAAGATTTTTTCAATCAATGTGTCAGAAACTGAGTTAGATCAAAGATATTATCAATATAAAAGACTGATATTATTATTATTACTTTGATAGAATTTAAATACAAGATAATACATCAAATAATGTATAAAATAAAAGACAAAGAGCAAAAGAAAAGAATGAAAACTCAACTTTTATATACATGAATTGAGCAGAATTAAAACTAAACAATAGTTTTATTGATTTAAAATTGCATGAGTTCATGCATACAACTGAAATGATTGAAACAGAATTGCTGAAACTAGATTAAAATAATGATGACTAAATTAATGACTTGATTCATTGAACTGCAAAATAGATTCAATGAATCAAAATTATTTAATATATTGATGATTTATGTTTTAAATTGAATTGATGATTTGACATCATGATACAATGTAATACTTGAGCAAAGATGAGTTATAACATTTATCACGTTTGAAGTTTAGTATGCTGTTTACATATCAGAATCTTTTATCATTCTTAATGATAATGAGTTCTTGAGATTTTTGATGTTGACTTGAAAGAAAGTCACTTGTAATATAACTCAGAAGAATGACATGAAAGATTGAATGAATCTTCATGAATGTTGAAAGATTTAACTTAATGATCAGAAAATTATTCTTAAAGACATGTTTGATCTTGAAGAAATCAACGTTATAATCATCTAACTTGACAGCAAAATGAGCGATGCTGAGATTGCAAGCATTCAATCTGTCATGATGTCAGATCATTATCTCAATTTAGAACATAAATCATTGATATTTTAAATAATCTTGATTCATTGAATCTGTTTTGCAGTTCAATGAATCAAGTCATCAATCTAGTCATCATCATCTTAATTTAGTCTCAGCAATTTTGTTTCAATCATCTCAGCTGTGTATGCAAACTTCTGCAATCTTAAGTTAATAAAACTACTGTCTAGTCTTGATTCTGCTTAATTCATGTATATAAAAGTTGAACTTTTGTTCTTTTCTTTCATTCTTTGTCTTTCATTTTATATATTATCTAATGTATTGTCTTGTATTTAGATTCTATCAAAGTAATAATAATAATATCAGTCTTTTATATTGATAGTATTTCTAGTCTAGTTTCATCTTTAACATTACAAAAGATTCACACTTTCTGCAACATTTTCATACATTGAAATCTCATTTAATTACTCTTTCGCTCAAATGAAGTTGTCTCACAATTTCTTGATCAATGATGAGCATGCTGTTGAACAGTTCACTCAAAGTGTGATCAAAAATTCAGTTGAGATTTTTCGCATAATGCGAGAGCTTCAAAATCAAGTTCGACAACATGATGTTATCATTTCATTCTCGTTCATTGTTCTCAGTTCTTCAATCTATATAAAGTTGAATTCTCAGTTTCTCATGATGATAGTTCAGATCATTGCACAAATCTTGAATAATCAATCTTTCTTTGTCGTTCATCTCTTTGCAAATTCTGTCGCTGTCTTCATTGCTTCTAGATTCAAGAAGCTTCTTGACATATCTGAGTATGAGAAAGACAAAGATTGATTAAATGCATGAGAGCAGAGTTTGATACAGCATATGAATGTGAATGATGATTATTACTTCTTTCATCAAGTCAAGATCATCTATGTTGAGTCATGACTCATCATAGATAAGAAGACTCACAATTTAATGAATCAATATCAAGTCAATGATCTTTGTATCATTTTCATCTTTGCAGATTGATGATACAAATTGCATCATTGCTGTGACAACTCTTTTGAAGCAGAAGATGCTCATTTATATTTTCATGAAACTCTGAAGCAAGACATAAATAACTTTGTTAACTACTACAATCTCTTCTATCAAAAGAAAGAATATTCTTTGATGAAAGATTTCTTGTTGATTGACTGTTTAAAGCGTAATGTCAATTATTTTACTTAAGTCATCATCTTCTTCTGACAAAATCTTAATGAAACTTGATTATTCATTTTTCATCAATAAATTTAAGCATTCTTTGACATTGATGAAGAGTTTCAGCAGTTTATGCATCATCAATCTCATTTCATCTTCATCATTGTTTCATTTATCAAAGTCAAGAACATATTTGCATTGATTAGTAACTTTTTGAATTCAAAGATCATTATCTTTGTGACTGTTGCTTTGACAATATCTTTGTCTCTTTCTCTCTTGTTTCTTGATGAGTCAATGAATTTAAACTTCGTCATTATCATCATTCAAAATAAGACTCTGATCATTTCTGAGATCAAGAAAATCTGCAACAAGTGAAAGCTGTGCTACTACTGCAAATTGCAACATTCGAGCAAAATCATTAAAGAATGCTCAAATAAGAAGCTTTTTACTCTGCATATCATGAACATCTACGACAATGACATCATCAGTATAAATGAAGAAGTCTCGCTGTCTGCAAGAAAAGTTTAGTTTCTGAGCTAAGTTACGCTCAGAAATCTGTATACATATCATCTTATTTACTAGTCTCAATCTTTTCACTTTCACTTCAATCATATAGAAAGTTTTCTGCTAAATCTGTCTTGAAACTCTTTGAATTCAATTCAACATTCAAAGATAGTCACATGATAGTATTTTATATTCTACATCAAGCTCAATTTAGAGTTCTCATTCTCGTTCTGATTGATAGTGAAGTCTCAACTTATGTCTTTATGAATAAATTTTTCATGCAATAACATCATCTTCTCTTGCATCAATTAACTCATTCTCGCAGACTTTAAGAATTTGATGATCAAGTCGCTTTAATCGATGACATTATTCATGTCATCGAAATCACAATGATTCTCAATAAACACATCAAAAGACTATTCTTCTATGTCATTGAATTAAGTCAATATCTCATCATCATGAGTCTGTTATGACTTCATCATCACATCATTAATGTCAATTTTGAACACAATATTCTCATCTTGTTCTTCTTCTTCTGTCTTAATCATTGTTGTCAATCTTTCGTCAAAATCTATGATTTTAATCAATAAGAAGAAAATTTCTCGCTTGAAGTTAACAAAGTAACTTTCTTTCAGTCTTGCTCTCAATTCACTCACAAGAAGCAATTCAGTTCACGAATCATTCACAAGAAGTAATTCAGTCTACAGATCATTCACAAGAAGCAATTCAGCACTCAATTCACTTGCAAGAAGTAATTTAGTTTCTCATTCACTTGAAAGAAGTAACTCAGTTTTCAGTTCGCTCGCAAGAAGCAATCTAGTTTCTCATTTACTTAAAAGAAGCAATTCAGTTTTCAGTTCGCTCACAAGAAGCAATTCAGTTTTCAATTCACTTGCAAGAAGTAACTCAGTTTCTCATTTGCTCATGAGAAGCAATATAACTTTTCGTTTGCTCACAAAAAGTCAACTAATACTCAGCTCGTTTACAAGAAACAAATCTCATTCAGTCTTGTCTCTTGTCTGAAACAAGAAGCTTTTAATTGTATTTTCAAGTCATTCAACAAGAATACTCATCAAAAATCAAGTGTTGAAATTTTTTCTTCTTTAAAACTTCTGTTGTCTTTCAAGCAGATCAATTCAATCAATCTTTTATACAACTTGACATAGTTGAGTTGAAAGCTTGAAGCTTTGATCATGCTGCTCATGTCAAAGACATTGAAGTGTTTAGCGTCACTTTAAAGAAAATCGACATCTTCTTGAATCTTGAATCAATCTCGTCTTCTAGTCTAGATTCTGACAAATTAAAATTGCGTAATGCGACTTTGACTATCTGTTCAAAGAACAGTTCAACTCTTGCTCAGTTCTCATCTCATTCTCAAGACAGTACATATGATAAGAATCATCGTCTGAATCTTCATCAAATGAAAAAGAAATTTCATTTGACTGCATTCACGACACAAGAAGATCTTGAAGTCTATCAACAAAGTAAGAATGTTGATTCAGTCACAATTCTATCATTCAGATATTTCAAGTTTCTAGATATCTTTTTCAAGAAGAACGTTGATATCTTGTCTTTGCATCAAGCTCATGATCATGTCATACATCTTAAAGAAGATGCTCAATTCTCAGTCTTCGCTTTGTATGACATGAGTCGTGACAAAATTCTAGAACTTCATCGTTATCTGAATGAGAATCTGAGCAAAGATTTCATTCAAGTCAGTCACTTTCAGACAATCATCTCTGTTCTTTTCATCAAAAAACTCAAAGAAGAACTTTGCTTCTGCATAAACTATCAAGATCTGAATGTTATCACAGTCAAGAATTAATATTCACTGTCTCTGATTTCAGAAACGCTGAATCATCTAAATTGAGTTAAAATCTTTATCAAGCTGAATATCATTTCTGCGTTCAATCGACTTTAAATCAAAGAAGAAGATGAAGCTCTCATCATTTTTTGCACTCAATTTAAATTATTCAAGTATTTAGTCATGCTTTTCAATCTATGTAATGAATTTGTCTTGTTTCAAAAGTACATCAACAATACTCTTTGCAAACATTTAAATAAGTTTTATACAGCTTATTTGAATAACATCTTGATCTATTTTGACAATAAACTTGAGCATGAAATTCATGTCAAGCTCATTCTGCGAAAGCTGCAAGAAGCAGATCTTCAGATGAATATAATCAAATGTGAGTTTTACATCACTCAAGTCTCATATTTAGAATTGATAATCATCATTGAAGAAGTTAAGATAAACTCTTTTAAAATAAACATTATTATTAACTGACTCATCTTGATCAATGTTAAAGACATTCAAAGTTTTCTAAATTTCATGAACTTCTATAAAAGATTTATTTATGACTATAATAGAATAACTATCTCGCTCACTCGTCTCATCAGAAAAGATGTACTCTTTGTCTGATCTCAGAAATGTCAAATTGCATTCAACATTCTTAAGAAAGTCTTCATTTTCAAGATTATTCTTTGTCACTATAATTCAGATCACAAGATTATGATAGAAATCAATGTTTTAAACTATGTGTTTGAAAACATTCTTTTTCAGTATGATGAGAACAAAATTCTTCATTCAGATCGTTTACTTTTTGAAGAAGCATAACTCAATTGAGTGTAACTACGAGATTTACAATAAAGAATTCATGATCATTGTTTGCACTTTCAAGAAATGATGATCAGAGCTCAAAGACTTTATTTATTCTGTCAAGATGATCACGAATCATAAAAATTCTAAGTATTTCATGTCAATTAAGCAGTTAAATCATCATCAAGCTCATTGAAGTGAGTTTCTGTCTAGATTCAACTATTGCATCACTTATCATTTCAGCAAGATTGATGATAAGTTGAATGCTTTGACACATCACTCAGAAAATCTTTTTAAAGAGAAAGATACATTCAATTCTCAATATTAATATCAACATCAAACAATTTTAAAAACTCATATTTTAAATCTTGATATTGTTGAGAATCTTGCTCTTGACATCTTCAACATTAAAGTCATGAAACTTCAATCACAAATCATCACTTTAAATTCAGTTCAGTTACATCTGTTTTTAATTATTTCAGCATTTTTGCAAATTTTAACTTTCATGAATTTAGAAATTGAAGAATTCAACATTGAAGATGTTGAATCTCAGTTAGATTAAAACATTTTGAATCTTGATGAAGATTTTGCTGATACTTTCACTCAGACATTGTGAAAGCAAGTCAAAATCAATGACAAATTTGCAACTCAGATAATTGAAGCACTTTGCAATAAAGCACGACATCACAACAAGATCTCTCTAGTTAAGTATGAAAAACACGAGAATCATCTGTACTTTCAAGAAAGAAAGTATGTGCTTAACTCAAATAAACTACGTCTTCATATCATTCAGCTCACTTATGATAATGTTGTTAATGATTGTTATGATCTTGAGTCTATTCTCGATCTATTCTCGAGTCTATTCTCGACTTTATTCTCAATCTATTCTTGATTCTATTCTCAATCTATTCTCGATCTCGATTATCTCTAATTGAGTCTAGTGAGCATTTGAGCTAGAGATGATGTCATTGAGTCTCTGCATCATCTGTGTAAGACGTCAACTCTTTCGAGTCTAGCGCAAAGATCAGAAACACACATATAAGCTGCGAGTTCTATTCTGTAAATACTTTTCTTTCTTAACATTTATCTATTAGTTAAATGACATTCATATGACTCGCTCTATGCTGATCTCTAACAGTAGATAAATGCTAATTAACTATTTTGCTATCAACGTGTAGATGATACAAAATAATCTACTTCTATTCAGAAAATTCGCAAGAGATTCTTTGAATTACTTTTATCAAAACACACATTCAAATTTATTAAATCAATCACTCAATCTTATCACAATCAAATCTATCTATTTGTCTTTATCTTTCTTACAATGACACGCGACTCTGAATCAATTGAGTCACAAACAGCTCGTCTGCTTAGAAGCATTGCTAGTAGATGAGTTTTTCTTATTTCTTTCGATGCTTCAGCGAAATCTCAGAATGCTGCTATCTTATAAAACATTAACACAAGTCAACAACTTCGTCAATGAGTTATCAATCAATCAGATGAGATCATCAAGATGCTGATTGAGCTAAAAGATCAACAAGACATGATTTTGAAACTCAATAAGCAATGAATTGATTTACAAGTTGATCACATCAAGAGACTTGATGAGCTAGAGATCAATTAAACGACAATAGATACTCAAGAAAAGACTATCATCAAACTATGAAAGAAAGTATTGAATCTCAAAAAGAGACAGCGTTCAGCGAATCAATCTCGATCTCGACAGTCTATGAAGTCTCAAGCTTCTATCAAGAATCGTACTTGACAAAAGTCATTCACTTTATTCAACAATGATCATCACAAGTTCTTTAAGTTTTTGAACTCATTTATATTCACTGATGAAAATGAATCAATATGAAACAACTGAAGAATCAAGATAAACGACAAGCTTCAGACAAATGTTGATCACTTCGATAATGAGAATATCTGTATTGTTTATGTGATATCTAGACTAGAAGATGATGCTGCTGAGCACATCTTCGCTCAACATCGACATGATGCTTTGCATTCATACATCTCGATCGATAAACTATTTAAGCATCTGAAAGAAATATATGATGAACTGAATAAAAATCAAAAGTGTCGTCGTGAGTACAATGCTCTGAGACAAGCAGACAAGTCTTTCAATGTCTTCTACTTCGACTTTATGAAGCTATTCAACTATCTTGAATACGATTATCACATTCTGATGAATGATCTTCAGAATAAAATCAATAATCGCTTGCAGAACACTCTATCAGTCTGTTCAGAGAACTTTACTTCGCTCACTCGCTTAAGAATCTTTCTTCAAGATGTGAATAGTAAACAACGAGTCAATTATCAGCTTCGCAGCGAACGTCGCACTGTCATCATCAAAGTCACTGTCGTATCTAATAAACACGCTACTTTTCTGTCAGTAACAACTTTGATAATCGATTATGTTAAGTCAACTATCTCTTCTATCTTTAAATCAGCGAGATCATCAATTATCTGCTACATTTGCAAAATCTTCAATCATTTGTTCAAGAATTGTTCTCAGCTGAACAAGATTGACACTTTTGCATCTCATGCATTCACTCTTTAGTTACATGAGATCATCATTTCAAAGAATAAAGAGAATAAGAAAATGTCTTTCGAGAATAGCGAGACAAAAAACTAGAGACTTTCATCAAAGACGCGATGAAAGATGTGTTAATTTCTTCAACGATGAGCATGTCAAATGATTCTTTTGCTTCTAAATCTTTGACTATTGAATGTGTACTTTCTAGCAATGAAATTAGTTACTCATTGAAGTCATTGATTGACATCAAAGCTGCTGACTATTCGTTCATTGATGAAGTGATCGCGCAAATTGTTTGTGATCAGTTGCAAATCAAGCTTCTGACTTTGATCAAAGCAAAGTCAATATGAGAATTCGATGATCATTATGCAAAAAAACTCATTACTCATGTCATCTATTTGAATCTAACGATTCAAGATCATACAGTAGATATCACTTTTATGTTGATCACTCAATTAAAACTGTTAGAGATTAGCATAGAGCGAGTCATATGAATGTCATTTAACTAATAAATAAATGCTAAGAAAGAAAAGTATCTACAGAAAAGAACTCGATTCTTTATATGTATGTTTCTCAGCTTTGTGCTAGACTCGAAAGAACTGACATCTTACACATATGATGCAGAGTTTTAATGACATCACTACTAGCTCAAATGCTCACTAGACTCAATTAAAATGAAACTCAGGTCAGAGCTAGAAAGAATAGACGAAGACTAGAATCATAACATTACTTTTTCTTCTTGAATATTCATGTTCGCATGAATGTTGTTTCTTAGTGCGCTTTTCTTGAATATTTAATATAAAAGTCATCAATCATCTCTTGAGCGTTCATAAATTCGTTGTTGTCAGCGTTATATCAGTTGAGATCATTGTCATAACTCTTTTATTTGACTCGATATTGAAGTTGTCTTCAATATCGTCGAGAGTTTAATATATCGTTGATTTTTCATTCATCTTCATCGTTTATCACTATTGATTTCAAAAATTCATTCTTCTGATTAAACAGAGAGTTATTAACGACAAGACGAAGAAGCTCTGAATAAAATACATCATGTATACGCATAGTCTTAAGTAGTTTCAATTTATAGAATGAGTCAACAAGATCGATGATCTGAAAAGAATTAAGCATCTTGTCATTCAATTTTTTGAAAAGTTTCACTGTAATGATGTTTCGTTCATTCAGAAACATTCTTGATTCAATCTTGTAATTGATTTTCTTTCTATGCTTGTTAGCTTGATTCATCATTTGTTTTCATGTTTTGATCAGAACTTCACGAGCGAAGATTAATGTCTTGTTCATTTGTTCAGATATATTCTTGGTTCAATCAATCTGCAAGCGTTCGCGAATGCTTTCATACTCGATGATGTCAGAGTTGAAGCTCATATGAGAATGAAAGTTCTTGTTCATGAAGAAGAAGATCAAGAAGATGACTGAGAACAAGATGTTATTGTCAACAAACTTAATCATGAGTAGTCACTTAGATCAGTCGTTCTGCATATATGAACAGAAGAATTGAAGATATTGCTTGATGTTCTGATTGACTCGTTCGCTTTGATCATTGATCTGAGAATGATAGATGATAAACAATCAAAGAAAAATGTTCAGTCATTTGCAAAGAAACTTTCATAGTATAGAGATGAATTGTGAATCTTGATCAGATACTATGAAGCTTGATAAATCATGAGTTCAATATACTCATTGAATCAGCATTTCAGCTGTCTTTTCGACAGTGATATTTTCATCATCAATAATGCAAGAAATATAATGTTTTTCTTTTGACAATCTGCAGATGATTGTCAGAATAACGTTGTACTCGCTTGAATCAAATAGATTGATAATGAAGTTCATTGCTATGTTTTGTTATCGCTGTTCAGATATCAATAAAGATTGAAGCAAGTCATTTGATTTATTTCTAGATGTCTTTGAACGTTGACAGATATAGCAGTTTCGAATATATCGATTTATCGTTTTTTGCATGAATGATCAATAGTAGTTTCGCTTTATGACTTTCACAGTTCTAAGAATATCAGAATGATCAACTGATGATTGATCGTGCATCTCATGAATTAGATTCATTTGTAGAAGCTCGTTGAATGAAACTCATAGCTGACTATCATGATACAAGATTTCATTCTGAGTTCGACAATTCTTCAATTTGATATCTTCATATTGTGTCTCATCTCTTACTATTGCTTCGCGAAGTAGCGTACAATTCTCGTCGATCTCATTAGTTTCAAGAATCTGTTTATAGATTGATTCACTGATGTTCTTCTCTAGATCAGCAATTTTCATTCAATTCAAAGTCAGAATAATGATTCATTGATAGCGAATGCGCTCATCTTCTGAATCTCTGAGCACGACGTCAGCTTGACGAGTTAATGCATTGATCTTGATGTTCTGTTTGTCAGATTAATACATTATTCTGAAGTTGAAATCAGCAAGCTTCTGAACTCAGCGCATCTGATGTCTGCTTAGCTTTTTATCTTTCATCAATGAGATGAGCGCTTGATGATCGATGAACATCTTGATAGAAATGTCAGTTAGCTTCAGTTCAAGTCGTCAGTGTTCAAATGCTCAAATGATGATCAAAAGTTCTTTATCATATATTTCGTAATTGCATTCAGCAGAAGACATGTTCTTGTTATAGAAGACAATTGAATGTAGTACTTTTTCGTCATCATATTGAGAGAGAACTTCATCATTGACGTAGTTGAATGAGTTAATTTCAAGAATAGTCTCACGAGTTTGATCAAAGTGACGTAGTATAAAAGTCTCGATCATACGTCTCTTCATATGATCGAAGACGATCTGACAGACTTTATTTCATTCAAATATGATCTTCTTTTGAGTGAGTTAAATCATTGAATGAACAATCTTCGAAAAGTTCTTGATGAAGCATCGATAGAAATTGCAGAAGTTAATGAAGAACTGCATCTGAGTGAGATTATTGAGTGTAAATCATTCAACGACTGCTTGTATCTTTCGAGAATTCATCTTCAATTCTTCAATTGATATCAAGAGTTCTAAAAAGATAGTTTTCTGAACATGAAACTCGCACTTGTTGATGTTTATCTGTAGATCAGCTTCTCGTAGTTTATTCAAGATCAATCATACAGATTGTTTGTGTTTCTTCAAGATCTTGCTGTAGATGATAATGTCATCTAGATAGATCTGACAAAACTGATGTAAATACTTGAACAACATGTCGTTCATATAGTGTTGATAGAACGCAGATTCGTTAATTAATTCAAAGAGCATTACATGATATTTGTATGAATTGAAGAAGATAATAAAGATAGTCAAATCTTCGCTATCTGAGTGCATGCGTAGTTTGTTGAACGCGACAATGATGTTCAATCCAGTCAGATACTTGCTTTCTTGTATACGAGCGAAAGTCTCGTCTATCAATGACAAAGAGTAGCGATTTCATTTGATCAAAGCATTGAGCTTTCTGTAATCGACACAGAAACGCAAACTATCATCTTTCTTTTTGATGAACAAGATGAGCGAGATGTATGATGCAAAGCTGAAGAAAATGAATTCTTTGTTTAAATAATTAATCAGATACTTCTTTATCTTCTGAAGCTTGTGATTAAACATCTGATATAGTCTGCTTCGAGAAGACATTTCTTCATCGATCAACTCAATTTTGTGATCATAGAAACGATGCAATGATAGTTGATCGATCATTGCTCGATCGAAGATGTCTAGATAGTCATGATATTCAGAGAGAAGCTTGATCTTAACTTGCTTGAGAACTTCAAATTAAGAAAGCTCATGCAGATTCACTTCTTCAGACTTGTTTTCAACTGTAGTTATGAGTCAATCGATTTTCAAGATGATAACAGCAAAGATCTTGATGTCTGATCGTTTGATCAATATTTTATATGTTGCTGTTTCTATCATTGCTATGTTCATTGAACTGAAAGAGAATGATTTCAAACTGAAATAGACTGATTTCAGACTAAACATCGACTTAGAATTAACGTTAGTCAAAGCTGCGTCACGCTGTTTTAACTGTTCAATGAACTTCTTGTTTTGACTGAATTGATATGTAACGAAAGTGAAAAATCTCTTCAGTATATGAGTAGAAGTCAAGCTCTTTCGTTTCATGATTGATTTATTGCTTGAGAGTAGAGCAATCGATTTCTGACTAGTAGAGTTGAAATTCGAAAATAGAAGAAAATCGATTCACATATCAATTACTAGATCGATTTTATTCATTCATGTTTTTTCAAGAATTATTTGATGTTGATTTAATCGAGTGATTAACATAGAAGCTGTGTCAATTGTATGATCTTGAACAGTCAGATTTGAATAAATGACATGAGTAATGAGTTTCTTAGCATAATGATCGTCGAATTCTCGAATTGACTTTGCTTTGATCAAAGTCAGAGACTCAATTTGCAACTGATTACAAACAATCTGCGCGATTACTTCATCAATAAATGAATAGTCAACAGCTTCGATGTCAATCAATGACTTCAATGAGTAACTAATTTCATTGCTAGAAAGTACACATTCAATAGTCAAAGATTTAGAAACAAAAGAATCATTTGACATGCTCATCGTTGAAGAAATTAACACATCTTTCATCGCGTCTTTGATGAAAGTCACTAGTTTTTTGCCTCGCTATTCTCGAAAGAAGACATTTTCTCATTCTTTTTATCTTTCGAAATGATAATTTCATGTAGACGAAGAGTGAATGCATGAAATGCAGAAGTATCAATCTTGTTCTGAGAGCAATTCTTGAACAAGTGACTTGAAATCTTGCAGATGTAGCAAATGATAGAGAATCTCACTGACTCAAAGATAGAAAAAATGATTGACTTAACATAATTGATTATTGAAGTCGTTTCTGCTGACAACAGAGTAGTAGCGCGTTTGTCAGATATGACAGTGACTTTGATGATGACAGTGCAACGTTCGCTGCGAAGCTGATAATTGACTCGTTGTTTACTATTCACATCTTGAAGAAAGATCTTTAGTCAATGAAGCGAAGTGAAATCTTCAAGACAGACTGATAAAGCGTTCTGCAAGCGATTATTGATTTTATTCTGAAGATTGTTCATCAGAGTGCAATCATCATATTTGAGATAGCTGAATAACTTTATAAAGTTGAAGTAGAAAACATTGAAGAACTTGTCTGCTTGTCTCAGAGCATTGTATTCATGATGACACTTTCAACTCTTATCTACTTCATTGTATATTTCTTTCAGATGTTCGAATAGCTCATAGATCAAGTAGTATGAACGAGAAGAGTCATGACGACGTCGAGCGTAGATGTGCTCAGCAGCATCATATTCTAACCTAGACAACATAAAAACAATGCAAATAGTCTCATTATCGAACTGATTGACATTGACAATCAGCTTGTTGTTCATCTTGTTTCTTCAATCTTCTCAAGTTGATTCATCTTCATCAGTGAATACAGATGAGTTCGAAAATTTGTAGAATTGATGATGTTCATTTTCGAATGAGATGAACTTAGTAGATGTCTCTCGTCAAGTATGATTCTCAATAGAAGCATGTGACTTGATATCTTGTTGAGATAGATGATTTGTAGTAGATCGAGACTCAGTAGACTGTCAAGATCAAAGCTGATCAGCTGAACATTGTTTCTCTTTGAGTTTCAACATTGTCTTTCGTAGTTGAATGTTAGTCTCTTCTAAAGTGTTCATGATCGTGTGATTAATCTTTAGCTGTTTCAATCTTTGAGTATGTTCAACTTGTAAAATGATTCAGTGCTCATTGCATTTCAGAGTCATGTTTTGTTGATCTCTTAGCTCATTTAACATCTTGATGATCTCATTCAACTGATCAAGAGCTCACTGACGTAGTTGTTCTTTGATCTTAATGTTTCATGAGATTTTGATGTTCTTAGCTTCAGTTGAAACATTGAAAGATAGTAAAGAAACTCGTCTATTTGCAATGCTTTTAAGCAAGTTAGCTGTTCGTGATTCGACTGACTCGTTGTCGCGTATCATGATGAGAAGATAAAGATAAATAGATTGTGAATTAATGATTTTGATAAATTTGAGTAAATTTGATGAAAGTAATTCAAAGAATTTCTTGCGAATTTTCTAAATAAACGAAGTAAGTTATTTCATATCATCTACACGTTGATAGCAGAGTAGTTGATTAGCATTTTGTTGCGAGCATGCATCTTTGTTATCTCTGATTAGTCTGATTAGTCTAACATAGACTAGTATAAAGCTGTGAGTAGAGCTGTTGTTGACACGCTAGCAATCTAGCGTGTCTTCGTGAGTAAAACTTACGTCGTGTTGCATTTTCTTTCTACTTCAGCTTTGAACTTCTAGTTAGAATACACTTATATGATTCGCTCTATGCAGACTCATAACATTAGTTCAAAACTCATCAATCTTGCTATTGACGTGTAGATGATATAAAAACAAGCTACATCACTCAAACTCAAATCAGAATCAAAATTCAAAAATCGAGTTCAGAAGACTCATTAGAAATCAAGAAATTTCTAGAACAGAACAGAAGAACATGAACGTGTTGTTCTAGATTAAATCTTTACTGAGCTCGTCGTCAAAACAGAAGAACAGAAGAACATGAACGCGTTGTTCTAGAACTGAAATCAGAAATTTCAGTTGAATCTCGATCAGCAATTTTCTATTCACAAAATGACTAGAAGCACAGAATTAGAATCAGAATCAGTGAGCATTGCTCGCTATGAACTTTAAAATGCTAGAAGAGAATCACTTCTATCACAGAATTGAACAGCATCAGAAGAAGAAGACATGAATGTGTCGTTGAATACAGAAGAAGAGAACACGAATGCGTTGCTTTTCAATCATGAAATGATCAAGATCAGCATCAGTACTGAATTGAATGCTTGAATAAACACTCATGAAGCAGATAATCTCATTATCTTTATCAAGTACATATGTTAACAGCATGACATCGAAATCAAGATTCATAATGACATGATTCAAATGTTGAATGATGTCAACAAGATCAACATTGAATTGAAAGCTATCAACATTAAGTTGAAAGCTACGCAGATAACGTTGAATGTTGTTTGAACATGTTTACAGAAAGAAATGAAGAAAAAGAACGTGATTATGCATTATTTAGAAGCGACATCAAGTCGATTAAGCACTTCAATTTCAAAAGATCGATTCTTGAGATTGATCAAGCTATCTGACTCGTCTTTGTTTGAAGATTCAAGACAGAATGTGAATAATTGATTATCTTGAATGCAAAACAAGCTGAAGATGAACAAGAATCATTTTTCTATTGAAGAAATGAAGATTGCATATGTGAAAAGTCGAGTCAGTGAAACGATGATCAAACACATAGCACTCAAAATGAAAGACATGATCACGAACTCATTTCTTGAAGCAGAAGAGATACTGTTGATCATAAATAAGATGTACGATGATTTCAATTAATATCACATGACTCAACGACAGTTCTTGAAGCTGTATCAAAACAAGATCTTCTTTCATGAATTTTGAATGAAATTTCAGAGACTTAATGTGAAACTAGAGTACAATAATGAAACTCTACTAGATGATCTTCAGCATAAGATTAACTCAGATCTTCAGCAAGTCATAATTAATGAATAAACTATGAATTTGAATGAATTCGTCAACATCTGCATGCAAGTCGACGTTCGATTGATGAAATTGAATGCTCAATCAGTTTTCAAGACATCAACGACTCAAGTCGCTTGCTTTAAACTGATCATTGAGTCAAGTTTTGAGTTGACATTTTGAACTTGAATCGAGATTGAGTCAAGTTACTCACATTTTCAATTTAACTTGAGTCAAGTTGCTCATATTTTCAACTTAACGCGACTCGACTCGACTGAGAATTGAATCAATTCAACTCGACTCGTCAAGAATTCAAGCTTGACATCAAGAAAGCTAAATAAAGAAAATTTTTCGGTTTTTGACTTTTGCATTATCTTTTTGCATTATCTTTTAATAGAGACTCATAAAGAGAAACATGAAGATCATTTGATAGAGAGTCATAAAGAGAAACATGAAGATCATTTGATAAAGAGTCATAAAGAGAAACATGAAGATCATTTGATAGAGAGTCATGATAAAGAACATGAAGAGAAACATGAAGAGAAACATGAAGAAAGTCATGACGAGAAAACATGGTAGAAAGTCATGAAGAGAAAAATGAAGAGAAACATAGAGAGAAACATGAAGAAAGTCATGACGAGAAAACATGATAGAAAGTCATGAAGAAAATCATGAAGACTGTTCGATCAAGCTATTTACATTTATCTAATATCTTGTTGAGTCGAGTTGAGTTTTCGAATCGAATTATCGAATCAAGCTTCTCAACTCAACTTGAGTGCTTGAGTTCAACTTCTCAATTCAACTCAACACTTTTTCAAAAATATTTCAACTCGACTCAATACTTTTCAAGTCAAGTACTCAACTTGACGCGATCAGTTTAGCTCACTTTATCGCTGACATCTTGACGATGATCACTACTGCGATCTCAGCTTTAATCTTTGCATGAAAGAAACTCAGAATATTGAATGTCGACTCTGTTAGAAAGAAGTTGTTTAAAAAAGAACTTTGCTTCAAATGCAAGAAGTCAGAACATAGAGCACATGACTGTCTTAAATCAGCTCAGATGCATGAAATTGCAGCGAATTTGAAAAACAATCTGTCTTCATCAAAGTGATGATTGAGAATGACATGCTCATATCTTGCTTCATCAGTATGCTCAATGACTCATTTGATTTTAAATCATTTATTGTGAACATCATCTTGAGTAGTCTAGAAAAGATATTTCGATCTTTCGCTTTGATAAACATCAAAGTCACTGACATGATGTTCATAAATAATTCATTGATTTCAGAGCTATGTGAACGCTTTGATATTCAGTCAATTTCACTGTTTAAATCGAAGTCAATTCATTCATATGACAAAATTCTCGATCGAAGATCTATTACACATGCTTTGTATATCTCAATTACTATACAAGAACATAAGAATGAAATGATGTTTTTATTAATAACTCATCTAAATCAGCACAAGATAATCATTGACAATCTTTGATTGAAAAGAAATCAAATTTTAATAGATTTTGCAAATGATCGATTAATATTTTCATCAAATATTCAAATCTTGAAACTTATCATTTCAAAAACAAGCAGTCAATCAGCATTTCATCGACTTGAATCAAGTAAGATCTGCGAAATGAAATGAAAAAACTTGAAGTCTATGTCAATGATCATCTTAAAGCAAACTACAAATTCGAAATCAGTGAATTAATTCATTGAATCAGCTCTCATATGAAAGCAAAGCAGTCAAGTTGATCTCAATCAACATGAACTCATTCAGTCATTGAAGAAAAAAGAACTCATCAATATTATCATGATCAAAGTCGTTGCTTATCGAACTTTAGTCAAGAAGAAGAATGTCAAGATCTTTACA
>JAABUV010003628.1_pt1 | contig 19424 bp, 14 predicted proteins | sample 5559971 | NCBI WGS metagenome assembly JAABUV01 (sample SAMN10711881, study PRJNA513362) | rock metagenome | isolation source: Antarctica rocks | place: Antarctica: Victoria Land, Knobhead nord | collected 2015-12-19
CAAGATGACGTCTCCCACCCCCTAGAGGGGGTAAGGCCCCCGGCAGACCACCGGGTACATGGGCCGCGCGTGGACACCCGGCAACGGGCGCAGCGGAGCGGTCCCAATCGGCCGAGGACGTGAGCTTGATTAGCCTCTCGCCCACGCCCGTGTCCGGCAGCAGCGAGCGCGCATGATGGCGCCGCTGGCGGCGCGACGCCAGATTATAGATCAGATCCTATTTTCACCCAGACGCGCACGCTATGTGCCCTGGCGCTTCCATAGTGCCAGGGCTCTTTTCTTTGTTTAGTGGTTTGTGGGCTATACTTCCAAGGTGCGTCAACACTCTACAACCTATTCGTCCGACGAGCCAATCGGCCCAACTGTACCTATGACCGACAGCGCGTCCCCTCCGGCGTCTCCACGGCCCTTAAAGGGTCTGGACGTGCGCACGATCACTGAGTCGGCGCTGCTGATGGATGTGACGGTCTTGTTGATCATCATCAGAACGCTTGTGCCGATCCCAGGTCTCCAGGGTGTGATCCGCCTGGCCTGCCCGATACCGTTCGTCCTGTTGGCCCTGCGACGCGGACCGCGCGCCGGCCTTGTCGCTACCCTGGCTTCATTTGTCTTACTCTCTTGCTTCATTGGTCCCCTATTGGCCGCGCAGCAGATCTTTGTCTTCGGCGGTCTCGGGACGCTCTTCGCATGGGCGTCGCGGCATCGCTGGCACGCGGTCGTGACAGTCGTGGTGGGTGCGACGCTCTATGGTGTGGGCTACCTGTTGCCGCCTTTCCTCTTTGGCCTCTACGTTCTGCGTATCAACCTCGGCCACGTCTTGAACGACGTGCACAAACAGGCCAACTCCTTCCTGACGAATCTCGGGCACTTCCATGTACTGCCGCCGCCTCTGATCGTCGGCGCGGTGCTGGTCTGCGGACTCGTGTTCGCGCTGTCGCTGGGTAGCCGTGCGCTCGTCGTGGTCGTCGCGGTTCTCGGCGCGATCTACTACGTGCTGCTGTCGACGACGCCGCACGGCGCGACGCTCCTCTCCGCTCTGAGTAGTAGCGCGCCCGGACGCGCCTTGCTGGGTGTGCTCTACCCTATCGCGCTGGCCGCGTTGACACATCCGCTCGTCACCCTTATCATATTCTTCGCCGCGTACAGCCTGATCAACGTTTGGGCCTATCTGATCGTCGGTATCGAGCTATTTCGCCGCCTACCCGAAGAGACGCGGCGTGATCCGCAAGGTCGTCACATTGATTTCTTTCCAGTCGGTTAGTTTCACATACCCACGGGCCGGCGCCCCGGCGCTGCGCGACCTGACCCTGGACGTGCGCGATGGCGAGACGTTGGCGGTAGTCGGAGCCAATGGCTCCGGCAAAAGCACCATGGGCCGCCTCACCAATGGATTGCTCGTCCCAGGGCAGGGCACGGTGTTGGTCGACGGCGTGGCGACATCCGTCGCAGGCGGCCAGCGCGAGGCGCGCCAACGCGTGGGCATGGTCTTCCAGAATCCCGACTCGGGCATCGTCAGTTCCTCGGTCGAAGAAGACGTCGCGTTTGCTTTGGAGAACAGGGCCCTGCCACGCCAGGTTATCGTGGAGAAAGTCGCGCGTACGCTCGATTTGCTGGGGTTGCGCGCGCTCCACGACGCCCATCCGTTGAGCCTCACCACCAGTGACCGCGCCCGCCTGGGTCTGGCCTCGGCCGTGGTCGGCGACCCGCGCTACCTCATCATGGATGAGGCCACGGCCTACCTCGACGCGACCGACCGCGCCCTGCTGATGCAGGCTGTACAAACGGTGCGCGCGGCGACCGGCATGGCGGTCGTGATCATCACGCACTTGATGGATGAAGCGCTGGCGGCCGACCGCGTTGCCGTGCTGGCCGATGGAGAGTTGGTCTACCTGGGAGCGCCGCGTGAGCTATTCGCCGACCCAGGGCGCGCGCGCGCGTGGCGGCTGGAGTTGCCGCCGCTATTGGCCTTGCGCGATGATTTGCGGGGCCTGGGCGTCGACGTCGGGCCGGTGGCCACGTCGATTGACGCGCTTGTGGAGCAATTATGTCACTTGTAGCGCGCGATCTCGTCTACCACTACCCTGAGGCAGGTAGTGGCGCGGGGACGGATGTTCTCAACGGTCTATCGTTGAGCGTGCCGTCCGGCCGTGTGGTCGCTTTATGCGGCGCGGCGCGCACGGGCCGCAGCACGGCGCTGGCGCTGATGGCCGGTCTCGCGGCGCCGCAAGGCGGCGAGGCCATGGTCGATGACGCGTCGGCCGCGAGTCTGGAGGCGCGTGGGCGCGTGGGCCTGCTGCTACAGAACGCCGACGAAGCCCTCTTTGGGCTGACGGTGCGCGAGGACGTGATGTTCGCGCCGCTGCAGCTAGGACTTTCCCCGGAGGACGCGACAGTGCGCGCCGAGCGCGCGTTACGTACGGTCGGCCTGGAGCCGCATCGCTTCGCGTTGCGCTCGCCTTTCTCGTTAAGCGGAGGCCAACGCCGCCGCGCGGCGGTCGCGGGCCTGCTAGCGATGGAGCCGTCGTACGTTTTGCTCGACGAGCCATTTGTCGGTCTGGACCCCCAGGGCCGCGACGAGATCAGCGCCGTCGTGCGCTCCATCGCCACGGGCGGCTTTACGAAGCGGACGGGCGTATTGGTCGCGTTGAGCACGTTGGAGGGGGCCTTAGCATTGGCCGACGATCTCGTGATCCTGCACGAGGGCCGCGCCGCGTGGACGGGTACGGCGGCGGAGTACGCGGCGTCGCCGCCTGAGGTCGAGCCCTGGGGCCTGCGACAACCGCCGTTGGTGCAACTAGCGCGCCGCCTCGAGCAGCAGGGCTGGAGTATGCCAGCCACGGGCGCCGACACGAGGGCCATGGCCGCCGCGATCGCGACGCATCTGAAGGGGACACGACGATGAGCATGACCGCGCGGGGGACGGGCCGCTTCGAGGCGCTGCAGTACGTACCGGGACAGTCGCCGCTGCATCGGCTCGACGCGCGAAGCAAGCTCTTGGCCATGGCGATCATCATCGCGGGGGTGCTCATCGCGGGGCATCCGCAAGGCTACGCCGTATTGCTGCTCTTGCTGGCGGGCGCCACGGTCGCGGGGCGCATCGACTTGGCGCGGGTACGGCGCGCCTTCGGGCTGTTGCTCGTGTTCATCGTGATCGGCGGGGTCGTCGTCGCCATTCTAACGCCGGGGAAGGTTGTGGCGACGCTCGGGCCGTTCCATGTCACGGACACCGGGCGTGACCTGGCGATCCGCGGGACCGCGCAGACGCTCGTCATCATCTACACAGGGACGCTGATGGTTATGACGACCGCGCCATCGGTGCTGGGCAATGGGCTCGTATGGTATATGAACCCGTTGCGGCGGCTGCGCGTGCCGGTCGACGAGATCGCCGTGATGGTTAGCCTGGGCCTGGCCTTCCTGCCCCTGCTGCAGCAGGAGTTGCAGCGCATCCTGCTGGCGCAGCGAGCGCGTGGGGCCGACTTCCGGCGCGGCACGCTGGAATCGCGCCTGATCAGCGCGCTGAACATCCTGCCGCCGCTGCTGGCGAGCAATCTGCGGCGGGCCGAAGAGCTCGCCGTGGCGATGGAGGCGCGTGGGTACGTGCCCGGCGCGCCGCGCACGCTGCTCAACGCGGGGCGCTTCGGCCGCGCCGACGCCGTAGCTATCGTGCTGGCCCTCGTGTTCGCCATCGTCGCGGTCCGGCTCTAACCCAATCCGCTTTTGTCATTTCTCTCTATCCTGAGCGCCCACAGTGTTGGTCTTGCTGGCGCGCGGCCATGACAATCCGCGGATCGCGGGCGCGTTATACGTCTCCGAGGGGACCGTCAAGAACCACATCACGAACATCTACGACAAACTGGACGTCCATTCACGCACCGAGGCCGGCGCGTGGGCGTGGCGGCACGGACTCGTGGACAACGTAGGCGGCGGCAAGACATAGAGCGCCCTAACCCTGTCAGCGACGGATCGACGCGCTGAGCTGAGCATATGTCGAGAGTCAGTGGGAGACGAGCAACACGACGGGCGTGTGCTCTTGCGTGAGGACCTCCTGGGTCGTCGCTCCCAGCGCCAAATGGGCGGTGGCGCCGCGCGTTGTCGCGCCGAGGACGATCAACTGATAGTCGTCGCGCCGCGCTTCGCGTAGGATCTCGGCGCCGGGATCGTCGCTCGTCCGCACACGGTGGGTCACGCGCACGCCCTGGCCGCCGATCTGTTTCGCCAGGCCACGCATCACGCCGGTGATGGCGGTGAGGGCCTGATCATCCTTCCCATCGTGCGTGGAATCCGCCCAGGTGGCGACGAGGGGCCGCGCCACATGGAACAAGACCACTTCGGCCTCGTTATGGCGGGCCAGGCACGCGGCTACGTCGATCGCGGCCATGGAATGCTCCAGACCATTGATGGGCACGAGGATGCGGTTCGCGTCGCCGCAAGAGACGGCCTCGCCCACACTGACGACGACGAGGACATCGGTCTGACCGTCGTTGATGATGCGATCGTTCAGGCGCCCAAGCGAAAGCAGCGACGCCGGCTGTGGCGGCCGGGCGCCGATCGCGACCAGATCGTAGCCCTTGGCGGCGGCGAGAGCGTCGCGCGGCTGTTGCTGTGCGCCCGCGCGACGCTGGGCCGGCGGCGGCGCCGCGTCGTTCGCGCGCGAGGCGCCGGGCGTTCGCCCATTGCTTGAGGGCGGTTCGCGTTCGGGGCGATGGTCCACGTCAAGCCGCGTCACATCGAAGACCTGGTTGTGCGCCTGTTTGGTCGTGGCGATGCACGCCACGACGTCGGCGACGAGCGCGGGGAACAGCGGCGGCGCGACCGGCGTCAGCACGCGTTCGACCCGTTGCAGATAGGCGCGCTCCGCCATCTCTTCCCGCGCCAGGCGTTCCGCCTCGGCCGTCGACGGGGGCGCCTTCTTGCTCAGGAACGTGAGGAGCGGCGGAGAGATGAGCACGCTGAGCATGGCCACCACGGCGTAGGTGGTGTATAGGCTGCCGGAGAGAAAGCCCAGTTCGGAGCCGACAACCGCGACGATCACGTCCGTGCCGCCCTTCAAGTTCAATCCGACGCCTACCGACGCGGCTTCCCACCAACTCAGTCCGCCCAGGCGCGCGCCCAGGCCGCCGAACCCAATCTTGACCAGCGAGGCGACGACGAGCAGCAGGATGATCGTGATGATCGCCGAGGGCCCGCCGAGTTGAGTAAGATCGACGCGCATGCCGGCCAGCACGAAGAAGACGGGACCAAACAGACCGAGCGTCATCGTTTGCACGCTCTGGGCCAGGGGCGGGCTGACGCGCGGCGCCCCGCGCAGGAGCACGCCGACGATGAACGCGCCGAGCAGCGGGTGCAGGTGCATCGCGTGCGTGAGCGCGCCGGCTAGGAACGTGAGCACGAGCACGAACGAGATCGGCCCCCGCGTGATATGTGTGGCGTCGGTGACGCGGCGCATGGCCCAGAATGTGAAGCGCCGCCCGAAGGTCAGCATAAACAGGAAGACGCCGAGCGCCGAGACCACGCTTTCGGCCGCCGCGAGCAAGGGGGACGAGCCCTGCGCCGAGGAGATGACGGACACGAAGACCCACACCAGCACCTCGCTGCTGACCCCGGCGACCAGCATCACCTGGGCGTAACTCCGCCGCATGACGCCGCGCTCCAGTAGGATCGTGGACGTGACGGTGACCGCCGTGACGGACAGCACGATGCCCAGGAAGATGCCCGACTGCGGCGGTTGGCCCAACACCAGCCATGCGAAGAGTGTCCCCGCCACGAGGGACGCTCCGATGGAGCCCAGGGCCGTCAGCGCCCCCGTCTTGAGTTGAATGCGCAAAATGGCGGGGTCGACCTCCATGCCGGCGAGCAGCAGCAGCAGGATGGCGCCGGTCCAGGAAAACAGCGAGAGCCCGTTGCCAACGGGGGGCTCACTGAAGATCGTGCGATAGATGACGGGCGCCAGCGCGCCGAGGACCGAGGGACCGAGCACGAACCCCGCCACGAGTTGGCCGAGCACTTCAGGCTGATGGACCCGGCGCGCCAACTCACCGGCGGCGCGCCCGCACAGCAGGATCACACCCAGCGCGACCAGTACGAGCAACAATTGGTTTTCCGACAGGGCGTGCATGTCACCTCACCGTTTTCTTGTAGTTGTCATGGTTGATATTGTCGTCATGGGCCTGATCCGCATGGCTACTATCACTCCGCTCCCGACTCCCGACTCCCGACTATCGACCATCGACCATCGACTATCGACTATCGACTATTTGCAGCGCCGTCATGGTCAGCTGGGTGTAGGAGTAGCCGCGCCGGACGTAGCCGTAGAGGTTGCCGCGCTGGACGTAGCCGTAGGAATGGCCGTGGCGGCGTGCGGGGGGCGAACGGGTTGATAGATTTTGAGCTTGTAGTGCAAGGAGGGGCCATTGCTTCTTTGCGTCACCACCTCGTACGAGCCGGCCTGTATCTTCTCCCCCCACAGGGTGGCTAGTTCGACGACGTAATGATGCCCGTTCGACACATCGGTCGACCAGGTGGCGATGTCCGCGGTTGTCCCATTTGAGTTATCCTGCACGACCATGTAGTCGCTCACGCCGTTGGCGGGCCCGGATGCGTTCGTCACGACGTAGGCCTGGCCCGCCTGAGGCATCGACATCGTGTGGTCGGCTTGCGCACAGCCCTGGCTGATATTGTAGTGGTCCGCTATGCAAACGCGCGTGACGATGGCGGACCCCGACTGGATGTCCTGCCACACCGTATTCCCCACGTTGCCCACGATGATCACGAGCCCAACGATCCCCAGGACGGTTCCCCACCGCATCGTGTCTATCCCTCCATACCCCTCGATTCCTCGACGGGATCCGTAAACCTCATCATTTTACCCGATCGTGGCTACCCCGATGTTCGAAGGCGTGTCTCGGGTGTCCTCCATGATGGCGCCACGCAGCCTGACCTCATAAGGTCAGGCCGGCAGGCTCTCATGTCACCCCTACGCCCTCAGTATGGGGCGTGCGCGGGCCAAAAAAGCTGAGAAAGCGCTGAGAGACAGGCCGAATCGCGCGCCTGCCCCGCCGTTCCCTGCCTGAATGGCTCACGCCATGAGCGATCCGGGCTATAATGATGGCGCTGGCAGGAGGATAGTGAGGGTGGACGTTCTTGGCGTCAAGCTCGTCGGTATCGGCCCGGACACAGGCAAGAAGGCGCTCTTCACGCTCGTCTTCCTGCTCGTGTTGTGGCTGGTGCGCGAGGCACTGCACCGGCTTATCCGCGCGCTCATGCGCGGGCGTGTCAACGCGCGGGCGCGCTTCTGGGCGCATCAGTCGCTCAACCTCGCCGCCGCCTTCTTGCTGCTGCTCGGCGTGCTCTCGCTCTGGTTCAACCAACCGCGCCAACTGTCCACCGTCGTCGGCCTGATGGCCGCGGGCCTGGCCTTCGCGCTGCAGCGCGTCGTCACCGCCCTCGCCGGCTACGTGGTGCTCCTGCGCGGCAAGACCTTCAATATGGGCGACCGCATCAGCATGGGCGGGGTGCGCGGCGACGTCATCGCGCTGGACTTCATCCAGACGACCATCCTGGAGATGGGGCAGCCGCCCGAGATGCAGAGCGCGTTGCCGCCGAGTTGGGTGACGATCCGCCAGTATACCGGGCGGATCGTCACCATCACCAACGACAAGATCTTCGACAAACCCGTCTACAACTATACGCGCGAGTTCCCCTACGTCTGGGAAGAGATGGACATCCCCATCCCATACGCGGCCGACCGCGCGTGCGCCGAGCGCATCCTGCTGGAATGCGCCGAGCGCCACACCATGCATATCAACGACATGAGCCAGCACGCCCTGGCGGCGATGCAGCGGCGCTACAATGTGCGGCACGCCGACCTGGCGCCGAAGGTGTACTACCGCATCACCGACAACTGGCTCGAACTCACCGTCCGTTTCGTGGTCGACGTCCACGGCATCCGTGACCTCAAAGACGCCATGAGCCGCGACATCCTCACGGGGTTCGACGCGGCCGGTATCGGCATCGCCTCGGCGACCTACGCCATCGTGGGCGTTCCCCCGCTGCGCGTCGAGGACGGCGCGCCTCGCGCACACGGCGACTGGCCCTGACGTCATGCGTGCGGAGCGCGGATGACGTAGCCGGCTCTTGAGACGTTCGTGGTCACGCGCGAACCTGTTTGAGTTCAATGGCGCGGAAGCCATTGCTCTCGATGGGAACGGCGAGCGAGGTGAGCGTCCGGCCCGTCTCGCGCGTGCCGAGTTGCCACTCCTCGTGTTCGCTGCTGTAGATGCGCAGGTCGTACGAGGCGTTCGCGTCCAACACCTCTTGTAGGTTGAGCGGGACGACGTTCGTTTGCTCCCCGACGTTCCCGACGAACGCCATGATCTCGCCGGGGCGGCGCAGCGCCACCACCTCGGCTGAGGCGGAGAACGCGTGGACCCGCGTCGAAACGTCCTCGTCGTAGATCTCTTTGTGGTGCGTCGTTTCTATGTCGGCGTTCGCGTAGAGGTGGAAGCGTTCGCCCTGGCGCGCGGCAAAGTACGTGATCTCGCGGCCGTGGTACGGTAGGCGCCGCAGGGCGACCCATTTCCAGTCGGGGGGTATCAACGGGTTGACCCGCGCCGTCGAGGGCGTGAGCGTCAGGCCACAGACCCCCTCGACAGCGGCCCATAGGAAGCGCGGCGGCTCCCACGGCGAGAGGCGCATGCCGCGGTTGACCAGGCTCTCGCCGTCGAACCACTCGCTGAACTGCCCCGGCACGGTGTTGTTGGCCTTGGGGTCAGCGGCGTAGTGTTCGAACGAGGAGCGCAGCGCCGCGACCATGAACTCAGGATGGTAGCGCGCGGCGGCGAAGGCGTACCACCACGTCAGCCCCGGCCACACCCCGCCGATTAGCCCGACGTAGCTGTTGGGGTCATAGAGCGGGTCGTTCCGCGAGGCCGTACGCAGGCCGGCGGGGGTCCAGAAGTCGGGCGAGTTGAGGCGGCTGATGATGCGGAAGCCGGTGTCCTCGTCGCAGACGCGGAACATCACGGGAAAGATCTCGTCGGCGGTCACGTCGGTGCGCGTGTTGCCGTCGGCGTCGATGTTGAGGTAGTAGAGCCCGTTCTCGGGGTTGAGTAAGTGCGCGTTCATGGCGTCTTGTAACGCTTGCGCGGCGTCAAAGAACTCCCGCGCCTCTTCTTGGGGGCGCCCGATGTTCTCCGCCAGATGCCCTGCCGCGCGCAGCGCCGCGGCGCATTCGGCGTTGATCTCGGTCACGGCGCCGTTGAGGCTATATTGTGGGATGACATTGCGCCAGCCGGCGATGGCCCACACGTTGCCGCGCGGGTCCTTGGCCGCGCAGAACACCAGGCCGCGCTCGTCCTCCTGCGTGACGATGTAGTGCGCCGCTTTGACCACAGCGGGGTAGATCGCGCGCAGCCACTCCGCGTCTCCAGTGGCGCGATAGTGGTGGTTGACGGCCAGAATAAAGAGCGGCGTGTCGTCGTTGATGGTGAGGCCGTAGTCTTCGACGCGGCCGTCGAATGCGCTGTAGTACTCGGGGATCTTGCCACTCTCGTACTGCTTGGCGGCGAACGTGTCGAGCAGGGCGCGCGAGAAGGAGGGCCGGAAGTGATCGTTGCCGTAGACGAACCAGGCGACGTCGCGCCCGACCACGTTGGAGGAGACGCCGGGCTCGTTGGTGAAGGCGGGACCCTGGGGGTAGCGCGCCATCACGCGTAGCATGTTGACCTTGCTCCACAGCGCGCCCTGGTTGATCAGGGGGTCGGGGGTCAGCACATGCGCCCGCCGCAGCGCTTCGTCGAGGTAGGCCAGCGTCCGGTCCAGCGCGGCGTCATAGTCGAGCGCGTCCCGATAGACGGTCATGGCCGCGTCCTCGCCGCGATTGGAGACGGCGGTGACGAAGGCGAAGCGGCGGGTCTCGTCGGGCGCGAGATGCGCGTCGAGTTGTAGGCAGCCCAGGATGTCGCCGCTGGCATCGGTCCGATTATCCAACGTGTGGATGTGCATAGGGGTGTAGACACGCCCGTAGTCGAAGCTGGCGGCAAAGCCGCTGGGCTCCTCCGTCAGGCCGAAGACGCGTACCGCCTGAGGCTGGCTCTTGTTGTGTGCGACGAGGGCGTGGAGGGCCGCGTCGTAGCGCGCCGCCACATCATCGGCGAGGGTCCCGCGTAATCGCGCGAACCCAAAAACGCGCACGTCGTGCGGGAAGGGGCTGTGGTTGTGCATCTCGACGGTTTGATAGACGACGGGGGGATCGTCCGCGCCCGTGAGTGGGAGGAAGATCGTTTCCACGACGTTGAGGCAGCCGCCGATGGCGAAGCGCCGCCGCTGGTAGGCTGGGTGAAGCTCGACCGTGCCGGGTTCGTCGGGGCGCAGGCCCACGTAGACAGGGACCGCGGGGTCGCGGTCGTCCATCGCGCCCGCGAGTGGCCGCCGGCCAGGCCCAGCGTAACGGATTGAGATCGCGTTCGTGAGGCTCTGGCCGCTGTCGACGCTGAAGACCCCGTCGATCGCGCCCGTGCCCTTGGTCGTGACCCACAGGGCGCTGTTGCCCAAGCTAGCGCCAAACTCCAACCTGTCGCCCGGCATGATGTAGGATGGCAACGCGTGCGGGCGCGGCCGATGCGTCATAACACTCCTACTAGTGGCGCGCGTCGAAGAACTCTCCTCCATAGCTGTTCCCTCCTCCGCGTCATGCATCGTCCCCTGACGTGGACAGCGCCGCGTCACGTCCCATCCAGAGACTGGAGCAGGCGGCGCTGCGCACACTGTGGCAACGCCCGATAAGTGGGCCAGCATCCAGGCTTCGTCCCACGCCACGACCTCCACCGCCGAGGCCAGCGCTGTCATCGCGCCCCCTCCGACGGGATCCTTCCGACGACGTGTCGATAGAGGCGGTGGGCCGGGTGTGGAGCGCACAGCAGCGGCGCCCCATCAGCCTCAAAGGTTGCCGCGCCGGCCCGTCCCCGCGCCTGCCGCCGCCTCTACTCTTCACTCTACTCCTAGTATGGGACATGCGTGAGCCAAAAAACTGAGAAAGCGCTGAGAGACTGCTGTACGCTACCCTCCAATGGCTGCGGCCATGACTTTGTAGAGGACGAAGCAGAGGGCGAACCCGGTGACGGGGCTGATGGCCCAACCCTTGAGGATGCCCAGCAGGGCCGCTCGCTGCACGGTCTGTCGCCCGCGCGCCAAGCCTGTCCCCGCCATCGCTCCGACAAGCGCCTGGTTCATCGAGGTGAACAGTCCCTGCGTCACTGCCGCGAACACCACCAGCGCCTGCACTCCCTGCGTCGCGCTGGCCATAGCCCGGTCCATTGTCACGATGTCGAAGGCCACCCTGTTGAGGATGCGTTGTCCCCACGTCAGCGCCCCGATGCCCATGGCCACGCCACCGACCAAGCCGGCCACCACTACGTCGCCGACGTGGACCGCCCTCCAGATACCGACCGCGTTGGACACGTCGTTGGCGCCCAGGACGAACGAGGCGGCCAAGCCCACCAGCACCAACAGCCGGGACAGGAAGGCGAACTCGTTGGAGTGATTGTTGGGAATCTTGGCCGCGCCGGCAGGCAGCACGGCGTCGAGCAGGCGCGTGAAGAGAAAGCCCAGCAGGCAGGCCACGGGCGGGGCCAACACCCAGGTCACGGCTAGCCGCGCGATGGTGGCCCAGTGAATCGGCGCGCCGGCGGCCACGCCAACGCCCACGACGCAGAAGATCATGATCTGGATCGTGGAAGTCGGTACCTTGTAGTAGGTGTATATGGTGGTTAGCGCGAAGGCGCCCAGCACAACGATCGTGGCCATGCGCGCGTCCATGCGCGACGCGTCGACGATGCGCAGGCCCACCGTCTGCTGCACGCCACGGCTGGCGAGGGTCGCCCCGACGACGGTGAGTAGCGCCATGCTGACCCGGGCCGGCCACAGGCGAATGGCGCGGGCGGCGTAAGGCATGCCCATCACGGCGCCGGTGTAGTGCGCCCCCATACTTCACGCGAAGGCCAGGCTTACCACCACGAGCGCGATCACTGCTCCGCTCACCCCATCTTCCTCCCTTGGCAAAGTACCCCTATAGCACGGCGGCGCAGATGGCGCCCAGGACCGCGACGCCGAGCGTGAGCCAGGCGATATAGTCCCGGAGTAAGCTGAGAAAACGATGAGAAAGGGCCGCTGGCGTTGGTCTCGCGGCGTGTCCGCGACCGTGCCTTTCCGACATACGTTATAATGGTGGCGCTTGCATTGCTTGCATTAAAAATATACAGGGACAGGGGAGTTGCGCGGCGGCTTTCGCCGTACTATAGCGGACAATGGGGTGACGCGAGGGCACGATGCATGGTACATTTTCCGTGCGCTGGCACGAACTCAACGAGAGGGTCTGGTTCCTGCCTGGATTGATCGCCGTCCTGGGGCCGATCCTCGCCTTCATCATGTTGGCGATCGATCGGACGCCACTTCATTCCGCCCTCATACTCTCCTACGGCGGCGGCCCCTCGTCCGCGATCAGCATCCTGTCCACCATCGCCAGTTCACTCGCCACCGTCGTCGGCCTCATCTTTTCCATCGCGATCATCACTCTCCAGCTCGTCTCCAGCCAATACACGCCGCGCGCCATGCACGGCTTCATGCAAGACCGCATCACGCAGGTTATCGCCGGGGCGTTCGTAGGCATCTTCGCCTACTGTATCGTTGTCCTCACCGCCGTCCGCGAGTCGGCTGGGCCGCGGCAACCGCAAACAGTCTTCGTCCCCGCGGTCGGCGTGGCGTTCGCGATTGCCCTGGCCTTCCTGGCGCTCGCTCTCCTGCTCGTCTTCATCTACCACATCGGCCAATCGATCCAGGTTTCGACCATGGCCCATAGCATCGCGGGAAAAACGCTGCGCGCTGTCGATCATCTCTATCCCACGCCGGTCGGTCGCCTGGTCGAGGAGGATGGCGTGGATCTTGTGCGCGCCTGGCATGCCGCCGCGCGGCCGGCCCTCATATACATACCGCATCCCGGCTACGTGCGCACGATCGCGCTCGTTTCGCTCACGCGTGAGCTACAACGGTCCGGCATCCGCCTCCATCTCACGGTCTGCCCCGGCGACTTCGTCACGCCCAAGACCGTCGTCGCCGAAGTGTGGCCGGCTGTGGCGGCCGACGACATATGCGCGGCAGCCATCCGGCGCTACGTCAGCGTCGTCAGCGAGCGGACGATCGAGCAGGATGCCGCTTTCGGCGTCCGGCAACTAGCCGATATCGCCCTTCGCGCGATCTCTCCGGCCGTCAACGACCCTACCACCGCTGTGACGTGCATCGGTTACCTTCAATCCGTCATCGAGCGCCTCGCGGAGCGAGCGATACCTGACGCTGTCCGTGGCTTCACGGATGAACGTGTTACCGTGGTGATGCGCTACCATACCTTTAAAGAGTACGTCGAACTCCTTGTAGAGATCGGCCGTTATGCCACCGGCGACGTGCGTGTCTCCGACGCCGTCCTCAAGGCGCTCGACGGTATCGCGCAATGCGCCCGCGCGGCCGGCGCGCACTGGCGCCTATCTCTGCTAGAGGAAGCGGTCTCCGCGGTCGCTCAACCGGCCCGGGAAGACGCGCGCACCGATCACGACCGCGCCTTGTTGCGCGTACGGCGCGCGCGCGTCGAGCGCACGCTGCACGCGGGGCAGGACCAGTGATAATCGCAGGCCGCGTTTCGCACTTATGAGGGACACACACGATCGCGGCGCCACTCTGGGAACGCAAGCTCCCGAGAGTGTCGCCGCGATCGTGGTATAGCCTGTCGGAAGACTACGATCGGCTTGACGACTGGATGTAGATCTGGGACGCCGTGATAGCGCTGCCGCTTGTCGCGGCGCCGGGCGCGCCGCGCATGCTGATCGTTTCGCCGGCCTTCAGGTCGCTGGTACTCCCGGACACCATCTTGGTGACCTGGGTCCCGCTGCCGACGAGTACCTGCTCCGTCGAGCCGTCGCTCTCCCGCACGGTGACGCGGTCGCCGCTGACGCCCGTGATCGTGCCGGTGGCGCCGCCGGGGCCACCCGGCCCACCGCCGGGTCCGCCACGTCCATGCTTACCGCCGGGTCCGCCGGGTCCGCCGCAGGGGCCGGCCGGGCGGGTTGAGGCCGTGCCGCTTGACGAGCGAGAGGCGCTTGGGGTGGGCGTGGCGCTTGGCGTCGTGGATGTACCCGTCGTGGTAGCGGCGCAGGGACCATGACCACGGCCGCCGGGGCCGCCAGGACCGCCCTTACCGCCGGGGCCGCCACCGCTCGCGGTCCCGAGCAAGCCCTTTTCGGTGTATACGCCGAGGGAGTTGTTGAGGGGGCCGAAGGACCGGCTCGCCAGCGTTGTGCTCCCGGATTGGTTCACGAGCACGTTGATGGTGTCCTGCGATGTATTGCCGCCCGCGCCGCCCACGTTGACTGTGATGGTGTGCGTCCCGCTGCTCAACTTCGTCGAGTTGAACGTGGCGTTCCACATCTGCGTGGAGCCGATGCGTGTGAGCGCGTACGACTGCCCGTTATCGACGTGGTAGGTCGCCGAGGCCACGCCCTTGTCGTCCCAGATTTTGGCGCGCACGGTTTCGACGCCATGGACCACCTGCGAGCCGTTGATCATGAGCCCCTTGTCGGCGGGCGAGGTGATCATCACGAACGGCCAACTGCCCAGCGGCTTGAACTTCCAGCTGATCACGCCGTTGTCGATGTTGGTGATGGAGAAGCCGGCCGGCCCCTCCGAAATCTGGCCTGTCGAGCGCGTCGCCGCGTAGATGGTGTGCCCGTCGTTGGCCATCTGGTTGGTGTGCGTGTGCCCGGTGTCGAGCATGATAACGTTATACTTCTGGATCAGGTTCTGCAGCTGGTAGGCGTAGCCGTACGAATGCATGAAGAGCACGCTTTTGCGCCCCTCGGCCGACGCGGCGGCCAGGTCGCTCTGCAGCCAACTCTGCTCGTCCGAGCTGATACCAGCCATCACATCAAGGAAGACGAAGTGGTAGCCGCCCGCGTTGAAGCTTTGGTAGAGCTTGGGCTCCATGTACTTCTGATAGAGGCCGATATCGACCTTGTGGTCGTGGTCGCCCGGCACAGCGTAGAGCGGTACCTGCAGGTTGTCGGTGGCGGCTTTGATGAGCTGGTACTCGCTCTCGGCGTCGTCGTTGGCGTTGTCGCCGGGCAGCACGGCGAAGTTGACGCCGTTCTTGAGGTACAGGTTGGTGTTGGCGATGATGCTCTTGAAGTCGGCGTAGTTCTGCTGGTCGCCCGTGGTGATGTGCAGGTCGCCGAAGTGGACCCAGCTAACCACGCCGGGGTTCTGGATCGTGGTGGTCTGGCCCACGTCGGAGCGTGGGTTGACGGGGACGGCGCCCGATGTGTCGGCGGTCGCCGCGCCGCTCCGCGCGGCTTGGGTCGTGCTGGCCGAGGCGGCGTGTGCGGCGAGGCCGAGCGCGCTCAGGGTGAGCGCGCCGGCGGCGAGGCCGGTCGCGAGGTATCGAGATCGAACCATGATGATGACTCCTTCTAGTTGGGTGTAGGCTACGTCGCGTGAATCAGTTGTGCGTTCCGTCGTGTCGTCTATCCATCGTTGTCTTCGTGTTCCGTCGAGTCAGTCGGGGCTAGTCAGGCTCTATAGCCGGGTGAGCGTCTCCCCCCTCACGTCCTCCTTGTGGTTCTACTATGACGGACGTAGCTGAGAGGTTGGTGAAAGGACGCTGAGAGTATGATGAGGAACATAACGGGCGGCTATCGGCGCCGGATCGCGTCGCCTGCTCCAGCGTCGTCACGGATGTGGACGGGACGGGTTTCCCATGTCCCAAAATGCGCTGGCTGAGAAACGCCTGAGAGTTTGCCCGGCGCCCTTCCATTCCTCGTCTCTATCTCCCACAATGGACAATGAGGCGGCGCCATAATTGCGTCACACGTCGCCGGGCCTCGCTGCCACATCGCGGCGCGCGGCATCAGGCGCTACGACCGCGTGACAGCGGGCGCGGGGGAGAAAGCTATATCATGAGCCAGGATACGGAGAAATCTGCGTCCCCGCATCCGCTCCGCGGCGAGGAATCGTTTGCTCTATCGCGCGGCGAACCGCCCGCCGTCCCTCTTGGATTCTCTATGCGCGGGGCGTACCTGCTGATCGTGGCGCTCTCCCTCGCCATTGGAATCACGTCGATCGTGCGTGGGACGAGCGGCTTGACCTCCAACGCTGCGAGCGACCTCACAAACTTCTTCCTGAAATCGGCGGCCTATATCGCGCGCGGCGATCCCTGGCGCCTGTACGCGATCCGCGCCGACCCGCCGTTCCAGAGCTATCCCAACGATGGGACGCCGCTCAACCTCTTCCTGATGGCGCTGCCGCTGCGCCTGGCCTATGCGCTCGGCGGCGCGAGGAACGCGGGGCTACAGGTCACGGTCGTCGCGCTGCCTTTCACCCTGCTCGCCCCTCTCCTTGGCTACGTTGTCGTGGAGGCGCTCAGGCTGCTACGCCCGGCTATCCCGCCGGCGCAGCGTCTCCTGGCGTTCGGGCTGGTGACTCTCTCGCCCCTGCTGTGGCTGTGCTATACCCCCTGGGGTCATCTCGAGCAGCCGCTGCAACTCTATCTCCTGGCCGCGGCCGTCATCGCGTTACAGCGGCGATACGAGGCGTTGGCCGGCGTGTTGGCGGGTCTGGCCGTGCTCACGGGCGTCACTACGTTGCTGCCGCTAGCGGCGCTTTGCACGCTGCTGGTGGTCGACAAAGAGTGGCGCGCGTTGCTTGTGGCCGGCGGTCTGGCTGCGGGCGTCACGCTCCTGGGTTTGGCCCCCTTCGTGCTGGGCGACCGCCCCAACACGGTGTACTCGTTGATAACCTGGCGGGGCAAGGTGGGAATAGGGAGTAACTCGATGTGGAGCGTCTTCACGGTCGTCGCCCTGCCGCATGCTCTCGGCGCCCTCGTGCGCCGCCTCGATACCCCCTTGATGCTCGTGCTGGCCATCGGCGTCGCGGTTCTGGCGGCGCGGCGCCGGCGTGTCTCCGCGTATAGCCCCGACGCCTGGGCGGTTCTCGCCATCGCGGCCCTGGGCCTGCCCCTGTTGAGCAAGTTCAACTGGCCCTACTACTACCTGCAACCCTTCGTCTTGCTGCTCATATGGGAGTTTGGGACCGTGCGTGACGATCGCTCGGGCCTCTGGCGCCGGCCGCTGCTGACGTTAGGTTATCTGGTCATCGCGTCCTCGCTCGCCACATATATCGGACTGAAGAGCGTGGGCGCGCTGGACCGGGTCGGCGTGGGCCTATTGGAGTTCGGTGTAATGCTGCTCTTCACCGTCGCCGTCTGGCGACGGCTGTGCCTCTAAGCTGAAAGGAGCCTGAGAAAATCGTCCACCCCATTGACAGCGCACGGCGCCCCTTGCTACTATTGCCACAGCTTTGGCCCGCGACGTCCCCGTGCGGCGCGCCACTCTTTGGCTGGATACGCGCGCGTAGTCATGGAAGGAGTAGACATTGAGGAAAGCCACCCTCGCTACAGCGCTCACGCTTCTCCTCATTCTCAACCTCGCCCCCTTTATCCCCGGAGCCCACGCGTTATCCGACAACAACCCCGCCATCGCCGCCTTCGAGTATCCTGTCGGCGATCCACAGGCCGCCCCTACTTTTAGCCAGGGCAACGCCAACGGCTACCAGATCACGCAGATGTTCAACAACTCGTGCGATCCTTCCGTGGGCCAGGGCTACTACTACGCGGGTCAGTACTTTTGCGGGCACACCGGCGTCGACCTCTCCGACAGCGCGACCGGCGGTACGGTGCGCGCCGCCGCCAACGGCATCGTCGTCGTCGCGGAGGATAACTCCTCGTACGGCGAGATGGTGCGCATTCGGCATCAGCTCCCCGACGGCGGCATCGTCTACTCGCAGTACGAGCACATGCTCCCCGACAGCTTGACGGTGACGCCGGGGCAGGCCGTTACGATCGGACAGCCGATCGGCCAGGTGGGAGCTACCGGCTTCGTGCTGGGGCCGCACCTGCACTTTGAGATCAAGACTGTCGACGAGAATGGACCTGGCTATACCTTTGGCAACACGGCTCTCATCATCGGCTACGAAGAGCCCATCACCTTCATCGCCGCGCATCTGACGGCGCAAGGGACGGCGTCGACAGCGACGACAGGCGCACCGGTCACAGCTATGGCCACGCCGATGGAGACGCCGCTGCCCGTGACGACGACCGTGCCCGATTCCGCGGCCACGGAGGCGCCGACGGATACGTCCACGCCGCCGACACAGGGCGCCGCGCCCGTCCCGCCGCCACCCGGACCGTTTGGACTGTCTAAGCCGCTCGCCCCTTCGGGACCGCCGTCCCCACGGCGCATAGAGGCGGCGCGCGCCGGTGGCGAGCAGCGCGGCGTGCTCGATAGATTCTACCGGCGCTATCACGATTATGTGATAGTGGCGACGGCGGCAGGAGCAACGCTCAATGTGCGCGCCGACTCGGGCTTTGAATACCCGCCGCTCAACTCCGTGCAGAGCGGCGCGCGCCTGGGCTACCTGGGTATGACCGGGAACGGGTGGGTCCATGTCGCGCTGCCCGGTGATGTGACCGGCTACGTGGCGCGCCAGTGGGTAGACGGCGCGATGCTGCCCCAATTGCCGCCTGTGATCACGGAGGCCAGCTTCAAGCCGCCCTTCGTGACGGTTCTCGACACGCGCTACCCGGTCCGTGTCGGCCCGGCGATGCGTGAGGCCGCGCTCGAACCCCTCAAGCAGGGTGAAAAGCTGACGTACCTGGGGACGGGCGCCGCCTCGCCCAGCTGGGATGAGGTGGTGTTGCCGTCTGGACACATGGGTTGGGTGCTCAATTGGTATCTCAGCAAGCCGGCCGCCGCGCGCCTCGTCACCTCCGGTCCCGTCACGGCACAAGCGGCGCCGTCAACCGGCGCCAACACGAGCGTGGCCGTGACGAGCACGGCTCCTGTGGGGATGTACGTCGTGACAACGGTTGACGGCGTGCATCTGCGCCAGGGTCCCCGGCTGGCCGCCCCGGTCATCGAGAGCCTGGCGCTGGGCGCTAAACTCCTTTTACGCGGCTACCACGTTAATTGGGCCGCCGTGACGACGGACGATGGACTGGAAGGCTACGTATCGCGCGGCTTGATCAGCAGTCAAAGCGATCAGCCTGCTAGCGCGGCCGCGACGGCGAGCGCGACGCCACCGCCGAACGTTCCAGGCGATATAGCGCCGCAGCGTCCCCGCCGGCCACATCCTCATGGCGTATCAACTCTAATTCTAATACGCTAGCGCTGCGGGCGCGGCGCTTATCAAGCGTGCATTGGACTCACTCCTAAATAAGATATCCATTTAAAGAAACGTATGCTATGCTCATGTGATGGAGAAGTATGAGGCAGCAGCAGCCTTTGATGTGATGCGCGCCGCTCTGAATGAGCGGCAGTGGCGGATGTATCTTG
>JAABUV010003563.1_pt1 | contig 19413 bp, 16 predicted proteins | sample 5559971 | NCBI WGS metagenome assembly JAABUV01 (sample SAMN10711881, study PRJNA513362) | rock metagenome | isolation source: Antarctica rocks | place: Antarctica: Victoria Land, Knobhead nord | collected 2015-12-19
GGCGCCGCCCGCTTCCTCGGGACCGTTACTCCCCGATCCGACCGGCGTGCCATGGGCGGTCGCGGCACACGTGGCCGCGCAGCACGACCTCACCGGGTGGTTGCCGGGCCCGCGCCCGGCTGGCTCATCGCCCGCTCCGACCGCAAACAGCACGCCACTATGCCCAACTAGCGTCCGCGCGTGTCCCAGCGCCGACGGCTGACGATCGTGCTCAGCCTGAACCTGGCGATGATCGTCGGGCTGGTCCTCGTCGGCATCAGCGCCCACTCGCTCGGCGTACTCGCAGCCGGGGGCGACTACGTGGCGGACAGCACCGCCATCGGACTCGGGATCCTCGCCGTCACGATCAGGGACCGCGTCGGGGAGCACTCCAAGGCCCCGACCGTCGTCGCCGGGGTCAATGCCACCGCCCTGCTGGCCGTCTCGATTCAGGTGCTCACGGCAGGCATCCGGCGACTCGTCCACGGCACGCCGCACGTCCACGGCCTACCCGTGCTCGTGGTCAGCGCCCTCGCCACCGCCGTCATGGTTGGGGATGTCTTCGTGCTCGGGACCGGCGCGGGCCGGGAGGACCTGCACATGCGCTCGGTCCTGCTCGACACGATCTCCGACGCTGTCGCGTCCGCCGCCGTTGCCGCCAGCGGCCTGGTCATCTACCTCACCGACCGGTTCTTCTGGCTCGACTCCGCGCTGTCCGTCGCCATCTCAGTGATCATCGGCGCGGGAGCGGCGCGGCTCCTGCGCGATGTCGTCCGTTCCCTTTCCACGGGCGCACCACTGGACCTCGACGACAACAGGGGCAGGCACCGCCCGCCAGCGGGCAAGACGGACATCGCTGCCCGCGCCGCCGACGGGAACGGCGCCATGACGTCACCGCTGACACAGGCAACGCCTGGAGCGGTGGTGCGTGTGGCTCACCTGAGCGACCGGACCATAAGCCGGCCGGGCTCGCTCTGCTGATCGACCAGCGTGCTGACCGCATCGGGTGCTGGGCGACCGAACGCGATACTGGGCCGGTGACCGATCACCTAACCGCCGCCGGGGCCCTGCCCCCGGCAACCTCGGCGGCCGTCGCTCATCGGGACCCGGCGTGGCGGCGCCCGACCCGCGGTGAGCATCGGGCGCCTACCGTCGTGGCCGTTGTCGCCGCGGTCGCGCTGCAGGTGGCGTTGCCCGACCGGCTGACCCTGCATCCGCGCTGGCTGCTGCCCGGCCTGGAACTGGCCCTGCTCGTTGTGCTGATCGGCGCCAACCCGGTCCGGCTGGTCCGTACGCATTCCGCGCTGCGGCTGGCCGGTCTTGCGCTGGTCGCGGCCATGACGGTCGCGAACGTCGGCAGCGCCGGACTGCTGATCGATCGGCTGCTCACCGGTCGGGCCGGGGAGTCCGCCGGCTCGCTGATCGGTAGCGGTGCCGAGATTTACGGAACCAACATCATCGCCTTCGGTCTGTGGTATTGGGAGTTCGACCGCGGCGGCCCATTCGCCCGGGCCCAGGGGGCCCGCCAGCACACCGACTTCCTGTTCCCCCAGATGGCCCAGCCCGACGTCGCTCACCCTGAATGGGAGCCAGCGTTCCTGGACTACCTCTACGTGTCGTACACCAACGCCACCGCGTTCAGCCCGACCGACACGATGCCTCTGTCCCGCTGGGCGAAGACACCCATGCTCGTGCAGTCAGCGGTGGCCCTGAGCACCGTCAGCCTGGTCATCGCCCGCGCGGTCAACATCCTGCACTGAAAGCACCATGCCCGGCACGATGCCGGGCACGACTGCAGGGATGGGCAGGGTGAGGCCTACCCGTAGCCCACCGGCGGGGACGCTCAACCGGTGCCAGCACGACAGCAGGCGCGGCCGGCGATTGGGAGATCAACCTACGCCGCGACGGTGACTCGATGCCCGAGGAGTGGGTGCGGTGGCCAGCCACAGGAGCAGCGGCACCACTGGGGCTGCGCCGGTGGCGACGACGGTGATGCCGGAGTCAGCCTCCTGCAGCTACGACGGCCTGCTCCCTCGGCCGCCTTGCCATCTGGCCGAGGGACTATGCCTCAGCTCTAGATTAGGATCCGATCATAGATAGGATCCCATCCGCGATGACGGTTGGGTCGGTCTCGCTTCCGAATGTCACGACTCGCACATGGTCGTTTCCGGCGGCGACCTGCTGATAGGTGGCTAGAGCCGCGTCGTGCTCGCTACCAAAGCCCAGGATGGCAATGCAGACGTAGGTGCCAGCCTTGGTCTGTTCCAGGGACTTAACGAACTGCGCCGTGTCGCTAGCTTCACCGTCCGTGATGATCAGCGCTAGAAGGTGCGGCCGGTCCAGCTTCGGCACGTTGCCGAACTCAGTCATGTAGGTGTCGACGAGGGTCTCCCAACCAGGCACGATCTGGGTACCACCGCCCCAGCGGATGGCGCTCCATTTCTGCCGCCAATTAGTTGGGCTTAGGTCGTCGATGCACTCGGAAGTTCCACCAGCGAAAGTCACGGTCATCAGGCCACCCGCTTCTTCGCCCGCGGCCTGTTCCTTCGCTGCCTGCGAGTCCTTCGCACCCATCACGTCCACGATGCGTCCGATAGCCTCACCAACCACTTGGCGCCGCTCGATCTTGCTTCCCTCAGCGATGGGGTAGCTCATGCTGCCGGTGGTGTCAAGCAAAAGCATCGGCTCGTTCTCCACGCCGGGCGCGAGGATGGGGCTGAGGTCGTTCACGGACGGTTCGCTCATGCTGTGAGTCCCTGTCTGAGTCAAGTAGGTCTGGGCTTTGCTGCTGGCCTGCGCCAGGCGTTCGCGGTACTGACCGTCGGTCTTCTGGTCGACGACGTGCTCTGCCTTCTGAAGACCGGCGTTGATCTGGTCCTGATGCTCCGCACGGTACTGTCGGGCCTTATCGGTCAACTCAGCGGCCTTGTCGCGAAGCGACATAAGCAAACCCTTCCGTTGCCCAATGAATCGACTGCCGACGTCTCGTTCCCACCGGCTGTGCTTGGTGAGCCGAACCGGGACATGAAGCGCAATCCGGAGCGGTTAACGACTGGCGGGGGCAGTTCGTTCCAGTCCCGCGCTGGGGGCGCGGAACTGGAACGATCGTCCACGCAGGTGGAGGCTGTTGATCGGTGAGGAGTCCGGCGACCCCACCACCGAGTGATCCGAGCGCTCTCGTCGAGCCGCCGAGGAGTGACAGACCGTGAGCGTGACCAGGTCGGCCCGGATCGCCGGAGGCGGTGACCGACGGGCCCTGGCTCCGACGCATCGAGCTGTCGAAGGCGCTGCTCGGCGACGACCCGAGCATTCGGCAGTCCCGGGGGCACGGCGGCCCGAAAGGGGAGCTCGAACGCCAGCTGCTCCCCCGCGACCCTCGCGGTGGCGCTCATCGGGTGGCCGTTCCGCCGGTACACCGTCGCCCGAGACACCCCCGAACCCCGCCACCAGCTCAGCGATCGACCCCCCATCAGCCCGCAGCGACCGGACCTGCGCGGCCGTGAGCTTCGGCGGCTGGCCCGTGTTCGGGCCCGGCCGCCGCCCGGGCCGACCTCCGTACCCCGGTTCGCCGACGAAGACAGCAACCGCTTGCCAAGGTTAGCAGGCCAACGCCTCAGGGTTTATGTCGCCGCGAGCGATCGCCAGCGCTAACAGCTCCCCTACCTGTGGGATCAGCTCTGGCGAGAGCTTGCCTTCAGCGATGGCGAGGACGCTGCCGCGGTTGTCCCCGACCACGGGGCCCCACACTCGGGTCGGCCCGCTCGGGCCGTCCCGGGTGGGTCGTCAGGCGCGGTGCAGGACGAGGCGGCCGTTGACGGTGCCGCAGATGTACCCGTACTGCGGGTACTGGGTGGTCGCCTTGGCGGAGCATTCCTGCCCGGGAGCGAGGCACTTGACGGCGCCGTTGATCGTGGCCCGGGTGTGCCCGGCCGAGCAGGTTTTCCCGGCTCCGGCTCCGGCTTCGGCTCTAGCGCTGGTGCCTGCGGCCGCCGGGCCGGTGGTGACAGCCGTGGGCGCGGCAGCGGTCGCCGAGGCGGCAGGAGTCGCCGGGGTGTGGGCCTTCGCACCGCAGCCGGTAAGGGTCACCGCCGCGGCCAGGGTCAGGGTCAGGGTTGACGTGCCTCGGTTCAAGCGCTGGAGATGGAGCCGGAGATGGAGCGGACGTCAGCATGGCAGCCGGTTGCTCGCGGGCGCCCCCCGGGGCCACTTCTCGATCCCCGGCATCGGACACCGCGGCGTGGTCGCCCGGGCGGTGGATCCGGCGCCTACCGACCGGGGCCTCCGCGGACGGCCTGTTCGCGGTCGGTCAGGTTGCACATCCGCAACGAGCTGTCCCGCTTACCAACAGCTGTCCGGCAGGGGCCGTAGCGGCGTTCCCAGCCAGGCCAGTCAGTCGACGCTTAGGCGCCGCTACACCGCGGTGCCGGCGGGAACCCGGCGGCGGGGTCCAGCGAACTCGAAGCCAGCAGCACACCGGCCGCTCGCCCGACCCGACCAGACGGGCCGTGACCAGTCCTCATCCCCCTCCCGCAGGCCCTTCGGGTTGTCCACCCCCCCCAGGTTGCGCAGGGTCAGGTTCACCACCGGCTGCTGCTGCCGCCCTTCAGGTACCGGTACGCGACCGACGGGCTGATCCCGACCTCGTCGGCCGCGCCGGGCACGGTCGTGCCGGCCGCGACCAGTGCCCGGACCCGGGCGCGCCGGCGCGCGGCCAGGACCTGCTGGGGGGTGCGCAGCTCCATCCGGCGCTGGGCCCGCCACTCGGACAGGGACGGGCCGTGCCACAGCCGGCCATCTCCGCGACCCCGTCCCGTTCCCCATCGCTCCGGTGGGCCAGCAACCGCCCTACGGGCGCCCCGAGCCCCGCGGCCGCAGCAGGGGTGTTCACCCAACCCGCCTCCGCGAGCGCATCGGCGACGGCCGCCGGGTCCGAGCCGCGGTCGCGGCAGATCGCCCGGACCCGCTCCGCGTTCACGCCCAGCACCCTGGACAGAACGGCTACCCGGACACCCCGGCTCCGGGCCCGCACCAGCGAGCCGGCCAGCTGCGTCCAGTCCCGGACCCGCCGGGCCTCGGGCAGCTGCGCGACCAGCTCGACCCGGTCCTGCGCGGTCAGCTCCCCCGGCCTCGATCCGCTCGGCTCAGCCGGCTCGCTCATCGACGGTCGAAGCCTTCGGCGCCCCGACCCGGCCACCCGGGCGCGGGCCGGGGCCGGTTGCCGTGCTGGGACTCGGTGAACACCTGCAGCGGGAGGCAGTCGATGATCCCTGCCCGCCGCTCGGACCGGACCGCGTCCCGCTGTAGTACCGCAGCGTCCGCGCGTGCGGTGTTCTCCTGCGCGTACACCCCGACCAGGTCCTCCTCGTCCCACACCGCCACCCGAGCCACCTGCGCCGGCACAGCCGGCCGGGAACCGTTGACCTCGGGTCGGCACCAACCGCCGCGGTCGCACCACCTCCCCCACACCCCCGCCCGGCGCTCGGCTCCGCCGGGTGGTGCGGGCAGCGGTCAGCTCGGCCACCTGCTCAGCGGTGGGAGTCCCCGGCAGGTCCGGGCTCAGCTGCCCCGGCAACGCCGGCACCACCCGCAACCGACGCCCCGCATCGGCGGTCAACGGTCACCTGCCTCGGCGGCGGCGCGCAGGTTGCGGGCGACGGTGGACTTCATCAGTCCCAGCTCGGTGACGATCGCACCCATGCTCATCGGCGGGGTCTGCGTGCGCATCGCCCGCATGAGGCGCAGCTTGGGCTCCGTCATCGTCCGCGGCCGCCCACCGACCCGCCCCGGGCCCGGACCGCCGCCAGGCCGAAAGCCCGGCCGGGATCGCGGGGCTGGTCCGATGCCCCCGGACAGCTCGGGTACCACCCCCAGCCAACTACGAGAAGCTGAACCCGGCCGCGCTCGACCAGGCGGCTTGACCATCCACCCGAGCCGTCCGAGGAAACCGGGTCAAGCTCCCGCCAGTCCCGTGATGGTCGGGTGTCTGTGCGGGTCGGCGGCTTTGATCAGGACGCTATCCGCCGCTGGACTGCCTGCGGCCGATGCTCATTGCGATCAGTGACACCGCTTGTGCTGGGTGGGTTCGCGACGTGCAACGCGACGACAAACCTAAGGAACGGCCAAGACCCGAGTCAGCGCCATCGCCCCCGGTCACCAGCTGCGCAGGACGCCCCGGTCCACGCGGGCACCAGCACCGAGTGCCCGAGACTGGACACCGGGAACAGCTCGGTGACGCCTGCATCACACCGATGACGAAAGCGCGTAGATGGGTCAACGCTGGCACGATCGGGAGCGCCTTTTACGATGTTCTCTGGCCGAGACTGAGGCCGCTGGACAGGCAGCCACTGCCCGGGCGGCGCCACCCGCTAGGACGGCCGCGCCAGACAGACGCCCCACGCTACTATTGCAAAGATAGTAGACGGCTCGGCGGCGACTGGGGGGAGCGAGCAGACGGTGGGCAGACGAGCCCGGGGAACCCTCGAACGGAGCGTGGCCGACGTCGCGTGCGCCATCCCGGCGGCTCCGCGGACGTCAGGCGCGGTGGGCACTGCGCGGCGCATGCGCCGGCTGCTCGACGCTGCCGGTGACCGGGCCAACGTCCTCGTCAGCTTCGTCGTCGATCTCGACCCGGACGGTGGGGCGCTGCTGTATCGGCTGCTCACCGACGGCCACCTCCCCCCGGACACCGTCCGACCCCCCACCGGTTCCCCGTGACGGTCCCGGGCCGCCAGACAGGTGGCGGCACGCGCGCGGGCCGCCCGTTCGTGTCCGATACGGGTTCCGAGGTGCCCGTGCGGGCCCCGGGAAACCGGGTCCGCGCCGGCGTCCCGGACGGCGACCCCGGCGCGACGAGTGGGGGGCGCCGACCGCGGTCGGCGCAAGCCTCCCCAGTGCGGGAGGGCAGCCACCGATCCGGTTCTGGCGAGGGGAAGCCGAGAACTGGCCGTGAGCGGTTCGCCGTCCTGGCGATCCGCACGACTCGGCTGGCCGCGGTCTGGTCGATGCTGGCCCTGCTGCTGCACCGCCTGGACTGGGTCCACTGGGTCAGTGACGTGTTCGGTGTCCTCAACCTTCCGGTCGCTCCGAGTGTGTTCGCGGTCGTGCTCCTGCTGGTCCTCGGCGGCGCGCTGCGCCGGCGACTGCGGGCCGCGCTGCTCGTCCTGCTGGGGTTTCAGCTCCTGGGGGTCATCGATGCCCTGGTCACGCTCCTGCTCTCCCCGAAGTCGGATCCCGCCGACCGGGCGGTGGGGCCCGGGGAGCTGTCAGCTGTGCTGGTCATCGCCGGCCTGGTCAGCGCCGTGGTGCTCAGCGTGTTGCTGTGGTGGGCCCGCCCGGCCTTCCCCGCGCGCGTAGCTCCGGCGTCGCGGCTTCGCGCGGGAGCTACTCTCGCCGTCGGCCTGGCTCTGTCCTCGATCCTGTCGGTCGGTCTCACGGAGACCTTCCCGGGCACCCTGTCCGAGGGCCGGCAGCGGTTGGCGTGGGCAATCCGCGCGGCCGTCGGCCTGCCACCTGACAACGCCGACCCCGAGTACGCCGGCCACCACGGGAACCACTGGATCGTCCAGACCGTCGGGCTGTTCTCCGCCGGAGTCCTGGTCGCGGCGCTCCTGGCGTTCCTCCGCGCCGGACGTCGCCAACGACTGCTCACCGCAGACGAAGAACTGATAATTCGTCGACTGCTGCTGGCGCATGGGGACAGGGATTCTCTGGGGTATTTCGCGACCCGGCGCGACAAGGCTGTGGTGTTCAGCGCACGCGCGGACGCAGCGGTCACCTACCGGGTCATCGGGTCCGTCGGGCTGGCCAGCGGGGATCCCCTGGGATCTGCTGATGCGTGGGACGAGGCCGTCGCGGGCTGGATCAGCCGGATGCGGGTCCATGGCTGGTCCCCGGCCGCGGTGTCGGCGAGCGAGGACGGCGCCCGGGCCTATGTCCGTGCAGGACTGAAAGCTCTCCCGATGGGGGATGAAGCGGTCGTCGACGTGAAGTCCTTCACCCTGACCGGGACGACGATGCAACCGGTCCGCCGGGCCGTTGCCCGGGTGGTCCGCGCGGGCTACACCGTCCGCGTCGCCCGGCACGGGAGCCTGTCCGCGGCCGAGTTCGCCGAGATTGCCGATCTCGCCGAGCGGGGCCGTGGGGACGAGGATGAGCGGGGGTTCTCGATGGCCCTCGGGCGCCTCGGTGACCCTGCGGACGGCCGGTGCGTCGCGGTCCTGGCCTACGACGCTGCCGGCGTCCTGCGGGCACTGCTGTCCCTTGTCCCCTGGGGGGCCCATGGTTTATCGCTGGATCTCATGCGGCGAGACCCGGAGGCGGAGAACGGGATCACGGAGTATCTCGTCGCGGGGCTGATGGCCGCCGGCTCCGACCTGGGCGTGGATCGGGTCTCGCTGAACTTCGCCGTCCTCCGAGCGGTGTTCAGCGCCGCCGAACGGGTCGGCGCCGGTCCGATCGTCCGGCTCGGCAACGCCGCCCTCACGATTGCGTCGCGCTTCTGGCAACTGAAAGGCTTGTACCGGTCGAACGAGCGTTACCTGCCCCGGTGGGTACCGCGCTACCTGTGCTTTGACGACTCACTCGCAATCACCTCGGTCGCTGCCGCAGCCGGGGTCGCCGAGGGCTTCGTCCCCTGGTCGGGCGGGCGCCTCGGTCGGGCCTTGCAGTCGGCCACCCTTCCCGGTCGCGGCGACCCGCAGGCATTCGCCGCGCAGGTCGCTGCGCAGGAGACGGAGCTGCGGCTGCGCGCGCGCCCGGCGGCCGCCGTCGGCGAGCAACAGCGGGTCCGCCGCGACAAGCTCGCGGTGCTGCGAGCGGCCGGAATGGATCCCTACCCCGTCACGGTGCCCCGCTCGCGGGACCTCGGGCAGCTGCGAACCCGGTACGCGAGTCTGGGACCTAACGCGCACACCGGCGATCAGGTCGCCGTATGTGGGCGGGTTCGCGCGTTGCGCGATTTCGGCGGTCTCGTGATCGCGGTCCTGCAGGACGGTGAGGACCGGATCCAGATTCTTGCCGGCATCGCCGAGCTAGCGGCCGCGCAGCACCGGCTGTGGCGGCGAGCGGTCGACCTCGGTGACCATCTCAGCGTCACCGGGGAGATCGTCACCTCCCAGACCGGTGAACTGTCCGTTCAGGCCACCAGCTGGACGATGGCCGCCAAGTGCCTACGGCCGCTACCGGATCCCAGGCGGACACTGACCGACCCCCACGCCCGCGCGCGGCACCGCTACGTCGAGTTGATCGTCGACCACGACAGCCGCCGTCTTCTCGCCCAGCGCAGCACCGCAACCCGGGCCCTGCGGGAGGGTTTCACGCGCCGCGGCTACACCGAGGTCGAGACCCCCGTCCTGCAGACCGTCCACGGCGGCGCCAACGCCCGTCCCTTCACCACCCACATCAACGCCTACAACCTGGACCTCTACCTGCGGATCGCTCCCGAGCTGCACCTCAAACGGCTCTGCGTGAGCGGGATGGGCAAAGTGTTCGAGCTCAATCGGAACTTCCGCAACGAAGGCGCCGACGCCACCCACAACCCGGAGTTCACCTCCGTCGAGGCCTACCAGGCCTACGCCGACTACATGGTGATGCGCGACCTCACTCGCGAGTTGGTCCTCGAGGTCGCGACCGCCGTACACGGCACCCCGACCGCCCGCCGCCGCACCGCCCGCGGCGACCTCGTGAACATCGACCTGACCGAACCCTGGCCCACCATGACCGTCCACGACGCGGTTACGCAGGCCGCCGGCACCCCGGTCACCGTGGACACCCCGGCCGACAGCGTCCGTGCCATCTGTCGAGACCACGGCCTGCGCTCCGCCACCGACGCGACCGCCGGCGAGCTGGTGGTCCTCCTCTACGAGCAGCTCGTTGAAAGACACACCCAGTACCCGACCTTCTACACCGACTTCCCGATCGAGACCTCCCCCCTCACCCGCACGCACCGCACCACCCCGGCCCTCGCCGAACGGTGGGACCTTGTCGCGTTCGGCACGGAACTTGGCACCGCGTACTCCGAACTTGTCGATCCCATCGACCAGCGGCGACGACTCACGGCGCAGTCCCTCAAGGCCGCCGCCGGCGACCCCGAGGCCATGGACCTCGACGAGGACTTCCTCACCGCGCTGGAGTACGCCATGCCGCCCACGGGGGGCCTCGGCCTCGGCGTCGACCGGCTCGTCATGATGCTCACCGGAGCCAGCATCCGGGCGACCCTCGCCTTCCCCATGACCCGCCCAGGACAGCGGTAAACCCAGCCCACCCAGCAGCGCGGGTCACGCCAACATGGGGAAACGACACCCAGATCAGCAGCGACCGACCCTGCCCTGCCCAGCCGCCTAAGCGGCCTGCCCCCCAGATGGCTTCCCGAACATCGGACGACCACAAGCGTGGCCGCCCGCCCGGAGCGCCCCCGGACGTCGCCGGGTGCAGCAGGTAAGCCGCCAAGTCCCCGAGGAAACCCCGGAATCCCGGGCCCTCGGCGGATTCTCCTGCATAACTGTCATCAGCCACCACAGGCACGTCCCTCCCCTGAGGTGGTGGGCGTAGCCACCGGGCTTGACGTGCTCCGGGCATCCTTGACCGTGTCGTCGCCCAGCTGAGGAGAACCCCCAGACCATGTCGCTCAACGTCGGGGAACAGCATCGGACCAGCGACGAGCTGCACGCCAACCACCGCGCGTTCGGGCTCAGCCTCGACGACGTGCAGGCCGACCTCGGCTTCACCGCGCACCAGCTCGCGCGACCCTGAACGTCACCCCCGGGTGCGAGCCGGCCGACGTGTGGCCGCTTCGGGACTACCTCAAGCGGGAGATCACCGCCCGGGGCCGAACACCGGCGCCTCATCGAACAGGCCCGTCGAGCAGCAACCGGGTGGCTCGCCCTGCGACCCTCACCGATCCCAGCACCGGCCGTGAGCCCCCGCAGTGTGCCGGTGCGGCGTTGCTCACCGGTCGTCACCGCGTCTCGGGATGTTCACGTGTCGGCCACCTGCCCGAAGGGGCCGAGCCACCTGCTGGTCACGATCGACCGGCACGTTGACCCGGTGTGCTCATCTAGGAGCACCTTTCGGGTCGGGGGACATTGTGCGTAACAACAGTGCGTTCGTGCGGTTGGGTGCGGTGGCCGGGTTGAGCCTGGCCGGTGGGGTGCTGTCCGTCGCCGGCGGGACGACGGCCTGGGCGGCCGGCCCCGTTGTGCCGGCCGGGTTCAGTATCAGCACCGTCGCTACCGGCGGCGCCCTCTCCAAGCCGGACGACATCGCCCAGCTCGGCAATCACCTGTTCGTCAGCTTCCAGAATGGCGTCGGCGCCAAGGGCGAAGCGGCTAAAGGCGGCGGGACGACCAGCACGGTCCAGGAGTACACCCTCGGCGGAGTCCCGGTTGCCAGATGGACCCTGACCGGTAAGTGTGACGGCCTGACCGCCGACCCAGGCAACCATCGGCTGATCGCGACGGTCAACGAGGATGCCTCCTCGAGCCTGTACACGATCAGCCCGTCCATGTCGGCGCCGACCCATTACACCTACCGCCCTGGTTCCTTGCCGCACGGTGGGGGCACCGACTCGATTTCGGTCGTGCACGGTCAGATCCTGATCGCGGCCTCGGCCCCGAACATCGCAGCCGGCCCGGCGGTCTACCGGGCGCGGCTGGCCGGCCATACCGCCACCCTGACTTCGGTGTTCACCGACACCAGCAGCGCGACCACCGCCAACCTCGGCGCCAGCCGCGGGAAGAAGGAGAAACTGGCACTGACCGACCCGGACTCGACCCAGGTCGTGCCGTCGGTCAGCCCGCGCTTCGCTGGGAACTTCATGCTCGACGCCCAGGGCGACAAGCAACTGATCTTCACCGGTACCGCGGCCACCTCCCATCCCGCGCTGTCGGTGCTGCACACCACCACCGAGGTGAACGACACCGCGTTCGCGACCACACGCCAGGGCACGCTGTACGTCACCGACAATGCAAACAATTCCCTGATCGCGATCCGCGGCAGCTTCCCGGTTGGCACCGCCTACTCAGCGGTTCCGAAGGACAGCAGCGTGCATCCGGGCACAGTCGGCACGCTGAACCTGTCCACCGGCACCGTGTCCCCGTTCGCCACCGGCCTGGGGAGCCCCGCCGGGATGGTGTTCGTACCCAGCAGCGGCAGCGTCCCGGGCGCCGGCGGCACCAGTGGCCGCCCGTCCGGCAGGGCTCAGGTCGGTGTGGTGCCCGCCGGCGGGGTAGCGACCGGCGTTGGCTCGACCAGCCGGACGCCCATTGGTCTGCTTGCCGCCGGTAGCGCCCTGCTGCTGGCTGCCGGCGCGCTGGCCGGTCGTAAGCGGCTGCGGCGCCGGTGAACGCACCTCTCCGTTGGGTGGCCAGGGCGACAACCGCCGCGCTGCCCACCACCGGAGTGGCTTCGCCGGCACCGGGAGCGCTGGGACCGGCGGTCGTGGTCGGTCATGTGGACTCCGCCGTGAACGGGCCGGCCGTCCTCTGCCGACTGACGGCTCTCCTGCCCGGGGACCTGATCACCACCGCGCGCAGCGACGGGCGCACCGCGGTGTGCACCGTGACCGGAGTCCGGGAACACGCCGTAGACCAGTTCCCCACCCAACTGGTCTACGCGGACAGCGCGTATGCCGCCCCACGGCTGATCACCTGCGGTGGAAGCGTCGACGGCGTTCGACCACCAACCGGGACATCCGGCCGATGAATTCACGTTCGGGTCGGGCGTCGGAGATCGGCGGTGGTGGGTCGGCCGCTGGGACGGTCCTGGCACCGGAGGGGGCGTTCAACTTCCGGGACATCGGTGGGGACCGGACCGGGGACGGCCGGCAGGTGCGTCGGGGGCTGATCTTCCGCTCGGGTGCCCTTGATGGCCTGACGGGTGCGGGGTGGGCGCGGTTGGCGGCGTTGCGGGTTCACACGGTCGTGGATCTGCGCGCTGATGACGAGGCCCGCGGGGGCCGCGCCGCCGTCGACGGGGTCACGGTGGTGGGGGTCCCGATGTGGGAGGAGGGTGCGGCGGGGACCACGTTGCTGGACCGGGTGCTCCTCCCGGTCGGGGCGCGCCCGGTACAGGTGGTGGCCGCCTACACCGAAGCGAAGGTGCGGTCCTACGTGGGGATGGTCACCGCGCACGCCGGCGGCTTCGGTGCGGTGGTGCGGGTCCTCGCCGCCGTGGGAACGCTGCCGGCCGTGGTGCACTGCGCAGCGGGCAAGGACCGCACCGGGCTCGCCATGGCGCTGGTCCTGCGGGCCGTCGGGGTGCCGGAGGAAGCGGTGATCGCCGACTACGCCCGGTCCCGGGACGGTGTGTCCCCGACGCGGCTGGACCGTTACCAGGCCCGGCTGGCGGCCCTCGGGGTGGCGGTCGCGGACTTCGCTCCGGTATACGCCGCGCACCCGCCGGCGCTGCGGGCGGCGCTGGCCGCCGTGGACGCCGGGTGGGGATCGGTGGCGGGGTATCTGACCGGCCCGGGTGGGGTGCCTCCCGAGGCAGTGGCCGCGCTGCGGGACCGTCTGCTCACCCCCTGAGCACGGTCCGCCGGACCGGGTGACCAGAGAGCGGTTCGACTACCCGGGACGCCGCCGTTGGGTGACCCGGGTTCAGCCGTAACGGCCGCGGGCACCGATCCCGTTGGCCACCAGGATGACGGCGGCGAGCACGACCGCGGTGAGGAAGGCGGCGGCGACGACGTCGGCGCGGCGGGTGCGGTGCACCTTCAGGGTGGTGGGGGTCGCGACCACCCCGAACGCGCGGGCGTCGGCAACGAGGGCCATCGTCCCGGTCGAGCGGAGCGCCCCGACGAGCAGCGGAACAGTCACCGCGGGGACGCAGGTCAGCAGCCGGCCGAGGTAGCCCGGCCACTGCCAGGGCCGGGCCCAGTGGGGGCGGCTGAGGTCCAGCCCGCGGACCTCGACCGCGCGCAGCAGTGTGGTGAGCCGGGTGAACAGGTCGGGGAGGAAGCGCAATGCCACCCCGAGGGCGAACCCGGCCTTGGCGGGGAGCCGGAACTTCCGGAACGCCCAGACCATGTCCGACGGGCTCGTCGTCAGCACCAGTAGCAGGGACGCGGACACCGACACCAGCAGCCGACCGGACTGTTCCGCGCCGTAGGTGAGGCCGCTGATCGAGATCCCGGGGGTGCCGAGCCAGCTGATCGTGGGCGGGAAGCGGAAGTCGACGAGTGGGAGTCCGGCCGGGGACACCGCCGGGTGGAACAACGCCTGGGACCAGATGATCGACACCGCGGGCACCAGGGCCATCGTGAGCAGCGCCCGGACCCGGGACGGCGCCGGGCGCAGGATCAGCCAGGGCACTCCGGTCAGGGCGACCAGGCCGAGGACCGCTCGCCAACTCAGGGCGACGCTGGTGGTGGACACCATGAACGGGTACAGCAGCTTGATCCGCGGGTCCAGCCGGTGGATCGGGCCGTCGCGGACCTCGTAGGAGAAGATGCTGCGCAGTCCGCCGAGCCCGACGAGTTTCACGAACACCGCAGGCAGCGCGACCGGCGCGATGAACACGGCCAGGTAGGCAAGGGCGCTCCGCCCGGCCAGGGTGTGCAGCAGCAGGTGCGTCATGCCGACGTCAGGGCCGGAGCTGCCCGCGTATGCGGTCTCGGATCCAGTGCGCGCACGAGCTCCTCGACGGTGAGGCTCACCCGGGCGACTCCCTCGGGGACGAGCCGGGCGTGCAGGTCCGCGGCGGGTGGAGCCACCAGCTGCGCCGCGGCGAGCCGGTCGGGGTGGGCGAACACCTCGGCGGGTGGACCGTCGGCGACGATCCGACCGCCGGCGAGGACGGCGAGGCGGGTGGCATAGCGGGCCACGACCCGCATGTCGTGGGTGACCATCACGTAGGTCAGGCGGGTCGCGCGGCGCAGACCGTCGAGGAAGGTGAGGATCGCCCGTGCGTGGGCCTCGTCCTGCCCGGTGGTGGGTTCGTCGAGGATCAGCGCCTGCGGGAGATCGACGAGCAGAGCCGCGATCGCGAGCCGTTCGCGCTGACCGGCGCTGAGGGCGAACGGGTCGGCGTCGGCGCGGTCGGTGAGACCGGTCAGGCCGAGCAGCTCCCCGATCCGCCCCTCGGGGATCGGCGACCGGCGACCGCCGCCGCGTCGGCGTCGGCGCAACCCGAACTGCAGTTCCTTCAACACCGACGCGGTGAACAGCATGGTGTCCGCCGATTGGAACAGGTATCCCACCTGCCGTGCCTGGCGGGACACGTCGGCGGGGTCGACCCCGTCCCCGTTCAGGGTCACCGTCCCGGCGGACGGGCCCCGGAAGCCCATCGCCAGTTCCATCAGGGACGTCTTGCCTGAGCCGTTGGGGCCGGCGACGGCGAGCCACTCCCCGCGGTGGGCGGCAAGGTCCACCTCGGTGAGCACCGACCGGTCGTCGTAGCGGACCGACACCTTCGCCCAGGACAGGATCGGCGGCCCCGTGTCGACGGCTGTGCCAGCGACGCGGGAGCGCTGCGCGGCGGCGGTCAGCGCCGCAGCCGCGGCTGTACCGGCCAGGCCCTGGTAGGCGTCCTCCACCGACAGCGGGACGGCGCCCGGGAAGTACCTCGGTAGGGCTTGGCTGAGGCGGACCATCTCCGGGACGGCGACCCCGAGGTCGTCCCAGCGACGGGGATCGGTGAACGCCGCGCGGGTCGGGCGGTCCAGGACGACCCGGCCGCGGTCGAGGAGCACGACCCGGTCCACCCACGGGACGACCTCGTCGATGCGGTGCTCGACGAGGACCACGGTCATCTGCTGCTTCCGGTTCAGGGCACGCAGCACCCGCAGCACGTCCTGGGCGCCGCGGGGGTCCAGATCGGAGCACGGCTCGTCCAGGATGAGCACGCCGGGGCGCATCGCCAGGGTCGCAGCGATCGCCACCCGCTGCTTCTCCCCCCCGGACAGCGACGCGGTCGTCGCTGAGCGCAGATGCGCGGTGCCGGTCGCGGTGAGGGCGTCCTCGACCCGCCGGCTGATCTGCTCCCGGGGCAGTGCCAGGTTCTCCGGTCCGAAGGCGACCTCGGCCTCCACGGTGGGGGTGACCAACTGGCTGGAGGGGTCCTGGAACACGATGCCGACCTGCTGGGCCACCCGTTGCGGCTCCCACGATGCGAGCGCGGCCCCTCCGAGGTGGACGGCGCCGGACAGGTGGCCACGGACCCGGCCGGGGACCAACCCGGCCAGCGCGAGCGCCAGCGTCGACTTCCCACAGCCCGACGGTCCCGCGACGAGCAGGAACTCCCCCGGGGCGATCGTCAAGGAAACCCCCGTCAGGGCCGGCCCCGGAGCGCCGGGGTAGCGGAACGTGAGATCCGCGACGACCAGGTCTGGCACTAGGACCTGCCGGACGCGGCCCGCCGCCGCAGCCCGACCAGCGCGAGGGTGACCACCGCCAGCAGGGCGGCCGCAACGGACATCTCGCCTGCGTCGGACAACCCGAAGCGGTGACGGTCGTCGGGCTGGTAGCCGACGACGTGCATGTAGAGCGCGTCGGCGGCGACCAGCACGGTGAGCACCGCACCGAACATCGCCAACCGGCCGAGGTTCACCCGGCGTCGGCGAGCCGACTCGCCGTCCGCGGCGTCAACGGCCCCACTGCCCGGCTCCTGGCCGGGAGTCGCACGCACCTGCGCGCTCATCGGAGCCCGCCCGCCGCAGCAGCCGGCCCCGCCGGCCGCGGATCGGCAGCCGGTTCCCCGGATGCGCCGTCGACGTCGCTGAAGCCCACACTGGGATCGACGGTGCGGGCCACTCGCAGAGCCAGTGGTGCGCTGATCCCCGCTCCGAGGCTGTTCCCGACGATGTTGAACGCCGAGTACAGCAGGATCTCCCGGCCGGTCTGGGTCGCGCCGGTCAGCAGCGGCGAGATGATCGCCGCCTGGGCGGCGGTCGCCGGGAACGCCCGCAGTGCACCCATCACGAGTCCGTCGACCACGGCCGGGGCCCCGGCCCGCCCGAACACCCGGCCCCGGCGGCCGAGCAGGTAGAGGTCGATGAACACGCCCTGCAGCAGCCCGTAAGGCCAGAACAGCGGGCTGGACTCCGACCCGCCGTACAGCAACTGCATGAGCAGGAAGTTCAGGAACACCATTGCGGTCGCCGCTCCGGGCTTGCGGATGATCGCAATACCGGTCATCAGCAGGAACATGTAGGGCACGTCGTTGACCGCGAACGCGTGCGCCAACGGAACACCCTGGATGAGCGGGGTGATGAACTGGTCCCCGATCAGGTTGTCGTACACCTCCAGCAGCACCCCGAGGATCGCGACGACCAGGATGTCCTGGGTGGTCCAGCGGGAGCTGCTCCGCCCGCGTGCGGCCGCCCGCCGGTTGCTGCGGAACACCAACGCCAGCACCGTGACGCACACCGCGACAATGACCAGGTACACCCCCACCTCCACAGGCAGCGGCAGATGGAACGGCGTACTGCCGGTCCACGAGTGCGGGAACAGACCAGCGAACATCAGCGACCACCCAGAGACTCGAGCTGCGATCAGGTCGAGCCGATCGTGCCCACCCCCGGTGAACTCCAGCCGTCGGAGACCCCGCCAGCACGTGTCCACGTCATGAACGACCACCGTTGTCTCGGTCCCCGCCGAACACAGCGCGGACAGGTTGTCCGGGCCGTCCTGCACGCCGGTGAGGGCGTGGACGGCGTCGCGGGCAGCGCAGACCCCGTCATGTGAGCTGCACCGCGAGGGCGGCCACGGGGGAGGCGGGGGGAGGAAGCGACCCGCTCCCCCCACCCACCGCTGGCACGCTCGACCCGGCACTGCGCACCCGCGTGACCGGCCGGACCGGCCGACACGCGACGTTGAGGCGGCCAGGCGCCGATACGCTGACCGGCGATGAGCGGGACGAACGGGGCGCGCACCGCGATCGGGGCCGTCCTCCGGTCGCTGCCGACCGCCGTCAGCAGGCCCGCCCGGTCCCTGATCCGCCGTGCCCGCAGCGCCGATGCCCGCCGCCTCGCCGCCAGCGTCGTCCGCCGGGTCGGGCGGGTCGGGCGCGCCGTCCCCGGCGGCGCGCGCCTGCTCGCCGCGCGCTGGTCGGTGATCGCGACCTCCTGGTCGACCCTGGCGGTCACCGGGCCGGACGGCAACGCGGTGCGCCGGACCGTCCTGCCCGACGACACCGGGCCGGCGACCCAGGTCGGCGGCCTGCTGTCGGTCCGCGTCCCCGACCCGGCCGTGCTGCTCCGGCTGGCCGCCTCGGGGCTGCTCGCCGGGTCGGTCCGCGCGCTTCAGGTTCAGGTCGACCACGCACCCCGCTGGCTGTGGGAGGGCGCGCACGGTTCGGTCCCGGACCCCGGCGACACGGGTCCGACGGCGCTCGCGTGGCGCGCCGCCGGCTCGGGGATCGACGTCACCGCGTCCTGGGACCGGCCGGCGGGGGTCGCGTCCGCACTCGACACCGCTCTGCGAGCAGTGCTCCGGGTCCGCCCCTGGCCACAGGCCGGCGGCCCGCTGCCGGTCACCGACCGCGTCGGCTGGCTCGCCGGCGCTGCGACCCCCGTACAGGGCGTGCTGCTGGACAGGCGTCCGGTCGCCCGGTCCGACGGCCCCGGACCGCTGCGCCCGTTCAGCGACCCGCAGCCGTGGCCCGGGCCCCATCCGGTCTGGTCGCCGCTCGGGGCGCTCGCCTTCCCCCACCGACGGCGACTGCTCGGCGAGCCCGCCCGGTACCGGCTCGCCCGGGCGGCCGCGTCGACCGTGCAGATCACGGCCGTGTTGACGGTCCAGGACACGGACGGGCGCCCGGTTGCGGTGTTCGACGGCTCGGTGTCGCCGGAGTCGGTGTTGACGGCGTCCGGCCTGACCCGGTACGCGACCCTGCAGCTCGGCGACGACGTCGTCGGTGTGGACTCGGACGCGTGGCTCGGGCTGGTGATCACCGCTCTCGCTACAGGTGGACTCGTGCCGATCCCGACCGGGTCCCGCGGCGCGCGACTGCTGTCCGGCTTGGGCATTCCCTTCCCCGAGACGGTCGGGCAGGTGACCGGGCCGGACGGCTACGCCTGGAGCGCGACGGTGTCCCGCGCGGCCGGCGTCCTCGGGGACGCGACGCTGCGGCGGACCGGACTGGCCGTCGCCGTCGGCGGCACCGCGTCCCACGGAGCACTGCTCCCGCTGCCACAGCTGAGCGTCCTGGTGGCCAGCATGCGACCGGACACGATCGGCGCGCTGCTCGCCGATCTCGCGACGCAGACCTACCCCTCGTTCGAGGTGGTGCTCGGTACCCACGGCTGGACCGCCACTGCCGAGCAACTCGACCGCTGGTCGGCGCTGCTGGGCCGCCCGCTGCGCGCGGTGGCGCGGGACGCCGACGTGCCGTTCGGCGAGGTGCTCGGCGGGCTGACCCGGTTCGCGGACGGCGACGTGCTCACCAAGGCCGACGACGACGACGTCTACGGCCCGGACCACCTGACCGACCTGGTGC
>JAABUV010003631.1_pt1 | contig 19405 bp, 21 predicted proteins | sample 5559971 | NCBI WGS metagenome assembly JAABUV01 (sample SAMN10711881, study PRJNA513362) | rock metagenome | isolation source: Antarctica rocks | place: Antarctica: Victoria Land, Knobhead nord | collected 2015-12-19
GGGCGCTGGCGGGCACGGCGGCAGGCTGCCAGGCCCTGGCGCGCGGCGCGGCCGGCGCAGTGGCCGGCGCAGCGGCAGGGCTTAGGGTTAGTGTCAGGGTCAGGCCCACGGGCGAGCCCGCGGGCGTTGGCGAGCGCGAGATGAACTCCTGGACGTGGCGCAGCCACGGCGAGGCGGCCACCTGCGGCGCCCGCGGCCCCGGGCATCGGCCGAGGCGCGCCAGAGGGACCGGGGCCGCCGCTCGGCGCGCCGCTGCGACACCAAGGCGCGCGCTGCCAGGTGCCCACCATGTGTGTTACTATGTGTGTCAAGCACAGTCATGGGAGACGCGCTCCCGTCCGGCGACTTTGCTCGGAAGCTGCGGAGCGCAGCGCACACGGCGCACAGCGCTGGCGCTCGGCTCCAGCGCCCGCCCGCGAGGCGGGGTCGGGCCAAGCCCCGGCGTCGGGCGCCCGGAGCCGGGCGTCCGCACCTGCTGCTTGACGGCGCTGCGCGGCGACAGGACGGGCGGCGCAAAGCGCTCCAGGGCAGGCATAGGGCCTGGATCCTCGCCGTCGCTGTCCGAGCAGCGCGCATCGGCGCGGCGCGGCGACGCCGCGCCCTCGGCAGCGGCGTGTGCGGCAGACCCGGGCTCACGCGCCCCCGCCCAACGAATCTCAATGTCTGCTGCCAGGCCCCCAAGTGCGTCCCGCCAGGCAAAGCCCTGCTCGGACCCTTGCGCAAGGTGCGCAGCCAGGCGTCCGGCATCCGCTGCGTGCCTGCGCGCCGTGCGCGGCGTTGGTGCCATGTTACAGGGGACTGCTTGCATGAGCACTCCCTGCTGCCTTGAAGCGCATATGCCCTGGCAGTACACACAGCTTGCTCCGTTCCTTTTGAGACCAAGGCTGCGTATTCAGAGTCCGCCAGCCGCACGTGCACCACTCGTGGTCAGCACCACGCCGCTTTGGCGCCACGCTCAATGCTCGCTCACTTGACTTAAAAAGCACCATGTGCACTCCAGCATATCTGCGCAGAGCTCTGAGTGATTGACTATTGTTGCTGCCTAAGGCAGAGCCGGCTGGGGGTCTGAGGCGGGATGCGCGCCCGCCCGCGCTGCCGGGCACCCAGCCAGCGGGCGCCCGCAGCGCCGACAGCGGCTGCGCCGGCGGATACGCGACGCTGGAGGGCGTGCGCCCAGGGCCCGGCGGGGTCCCCTCGGGCGAAGAGCCCGCGGGCGTGCCGGCCGTCGAGCGCGGCGCGGGCGCGCGCAGCGGGCTCTCCCAGGCGTCCGGCGGGCGCTGCTGGGCGCCGGGCAGGGTCCTGGCCGGGACCATGGTTGGGCCGCGGTCGGCCTGCAGGGTGGCGGCCGCGTGGGCGCCCGGCGGGGCTGGCGGCGCGTGCGCGGCCGCGCGCGGTAGACCGCCGCTCGGCGGCGGCGTGCGCGCGCGCCGCTCCGTTGCCGCAAACTGCCCGAGCGCCGCGCGCTCTTCAGCACAACAATGTGCAGGGGAAGCTGGCACAGCATGCGCTGTGACACATCAGCCGGCAGGTCCCGCTTCGCGACGCAACTAGCACAGCCTGACCCGCAATGGACTGCGACATACAGGCACGTGCGCTGGGGCAGCCCGGGCGGCCTGCAGCGCACCTGCCCGTCCAGCTGCGCCACGGGGCTGCCGCTGGCGTACCGCCCCGGCGCACACTCCGACCGCGGCGCACCGCCCTGCTGCGACCGGGGCAGCGCTGACCCGGGCTCCTGGCCCTGGCCGCAGCACACACCGGGACTTTGCTTTTTTCACAACCAGGCCTTGGCCGGCAGCGCACGCTCAGGCCAAGAAGCATTCCAGCCTGAGATTACAGTCAAGCTATGCGCATGCTGTAAAAGCAGAGGGTGCGTGGGGGGTTGGGAAGCACCATGCCGGAAGGGCACTGCAGCTGCGCGCGCCGTGATGACATGCCGTTGGACGACGCTGCGGCACGCACGCGCGCGCCGTCAGCATCCACTGGCGTCACGAGGCCGCGACAGGCCTCTCTATGGGGAACATGATCTGAACACGACAGAGGCGCACCTTGCTTCAGCCGGCAGATGGAGTGCACGAGGCCCTCGTCAGAGATGCTGGACGCGGCGGACTCGCTGCCCGGCGAGCAGCGCAGCGCCTCTGCCAGGCCAGCCCTACCAGGCGAGGCCCATGCTCCCATGCCCCGCGCGCGGGCACGGCGCACGGCCAGCTGCGCGCGCCGTTGCGGGCCACCTAGGCCGGCCCAGCTTTGCGAGCTGGCACGATGGTCAGCGCGCCAATCTGCAGCTGCACCTTGCTGCCCGCCTCAAGCCTGCTACGCGGTGCGAACTGAAATGCGCGCACGCTCGGCGCATGTCATCATTCAGCCAGTGCTGCGCGCCTGTCCCCTGCCCAATGCGTAGTGTGGCAGTACCTAGATCCTTGACAGCTATGTTTGACTGACGGATGGATGCTTTGCTGTGCACAGGTGCTCATCTGTCACCAGCCTGTAATTACAAAAGCCTTGAACTCCCAGACACCCTGCGGGTTTTGAGCCGCCTTAAGCAGTTTACATCTTACCGTGTAAAATCACTGGTGCGTTTGGCAATATGGCGGAGCAACTGACGATCCGCGGCACTCTGGTGGGCCATGCCGGCTGGGTGACCAGCATTGCCACGCCGTTGGACCCCAACTCGGACACAGTGCTCACGTCCTCGCGGTGCGAAGTTTTAATTGCCTCACGGCCTTTGCAGCTGTTGCCTGCTGCGGACACAGTGCTCAATTCCTCGCGGTGTGGACTTGTTGATTGCCTCACAGCCTTTGCAGCTGTTGCCTGCTGCGGACACAGTGCTCACGTCGCGGTGCGAAGATGGCGATTGCCCTCACGGCCTTTGCAATTGTTGCCTGCTGCGTCTTGGCCAGCTCACTCATCACTGGAGCGCGTCTGCGGCGCTGGCGTAGTGCCTGTGTTGAGCGCCGGTGCGCGTGCTCGGCGCTCAGGGACAAGACCGTGATCGTGTGGAGCCTCTCGCGGGACTCTGAGGGCCAGGCCGGCTTCCCGCGGCGCGCGCTGCGCGGCCACTCGCACTTTGTGCAGGTGGGGCCAGCGCCCACCCCAAGTGGGCGCAGCACAAGCACTCCAAGTGCTTGTGGACGCTGACCAAAGGCCAGTGCCCTTGGACTGTGACGTGACAGCTGCACCAGTGCTCAACGTCCGGCCGCCGGTCATTGAATATGCCTGTGCCCACTCTGCCTCACTTGGGGGCCGCCTGCCTACTTGTGGTGGCTGTATTGGTCCTATATGCAGTGCCAAACGAGTGATCCTGCCTCTTGTGCGCCCCTGACGCGCGCAGCGGCGCGCAGGATGTGGTGATCTCCTCGGACGGCCAGTTTGCGCTGTCGGGCAGCTGGGACGGCACGCTGCGCCTGTGGGACCTGTCCACCGGCGCGACCACGCGCCGCTTCCTCGGCCACACCAAGGACGTGCTCTCCGTCGCCTTCTCGGTCGACAACCGGCAGGCGCGCGCGCGGCGTCTGAACACCGCACTCGTCTGGCTCTACCCGTAGGACGCCCGCGCTGCGCAGCGGCAGCTGCGCGGCTCATTGAGTACCTGCATCCTCGCACTTCGTCCTTTGCCTGCCAGAAAACAGGCTGCCTGCGCGCACCGTCTTAAGAGTCGTACAGAACTGTACTACATGGGTCACGGGGGCCCCAAGCACCCCGGGAGTGATGCAGCCGCCGCCGCCGACGGCCCACAGTTGGTGTCCTCCACCAGGGTCACTCGTAGAGGCGCAAGCATTGTGGGGTAGGGTTAATTCCAATCTACCTTATATCAACCCTATTGTCGCCGCCGCGCGCGCAGATCGTGTCGGGCGCGCGCGACAAGACGATCAAGCTGTGGAACACGCTGGGCGAGTGCAAGTACACGATCGGCGAGCCCGACGGGCACACCGAGTGGGTCTCCTGCGTGCGCTTCTCGCCCGTCGTCAACAACCCGCTCATCGTCTCCGCCGGCTGGGACCGCCAGGTCAAGGCGCGCGCCCGCGCCGGCCGCGCTCGCCATGTCAGGGCGCACCTGGGCCCTCCGTTTCAGGGCGCCCGCATGTGGCCAGGTCTGCCCGTGTGCGCTGTGCGGCCGTCCCGCGCGCGCGCTCTGGGCGCGGGCAGCACCCCGGGGCGGACTGGGGCTGCCACGCCGAGCCACTGTCTGCCCCCATGCGCATCTGCGCAAGTATTAAGTGTCAACATTTTATGACAAGGCGCTTGCTCATGGCTTGGGCGGGTTTTGGCCCGAATGCGGAGTGGCATCCGGTCTGCATGTCAGAGGGCGTCTGTATGGCTGCTGCAGTGCAGCACGCTACCAGCGAGATGCCGACCGCTGGCTGTGGAGACAGGCTGCGCATTTACGCGGCCGTGCCGCCCGGCCACCGCGCGCCCCAATGCCTGACGACCATCGCGCTGTTCCATTTCCGCGCTTCCCTTCCACTTCCACACGCCAACCGTTGCGCCCGCGCGCGCGGCGCAGGTCTGGAACCTCACCAACTGTAAGCTGCGCGCCAGCCTCGTCGGCCACACCGGCTACATCAACACCGTGACCGTGTCGCCCGACGGCTCGCTCTGCGCGTCCGGCGGCAAGGCGCGCCGCCCGCGCCCGCCCGTCCCTGCGCGCGTGAAGTGCGTCGTAGGCGCGCTGGTTGCGCCCTCCTGTCCCTGTGCGCGTGAAGGGCATCGTGCGCGCAAACAAGACAGTATGGTGGCGGAGGTGTGTTGCACAGGAGCATGGCTGCGAATTGAGCTTGCGGCAGCAGGGCGCAGTTGGGTAGACGCATTTTCTATGACGAGTTGGAGCCTGCACATTAGGCCTGGTATAGCCATATGATTGCGTGCGAACACGTGCGCCGCCGCCGCACACGTCGGCAGCTGGGCAGGGCCGCGGCAAAGGCCCGGCACGGACAACTTTGCTGGTCAGGCTCAGTTTAGCGCGCCTGATCAGGCTCAGTGCGCGGGCGCGCAGGACTCGGTGGCCATGCTGTGGGACCTGGCGGAGGGCAAGCGCCTGTACTCGCTGGACGCGGGCGAGATCATCAACGCGCTCTGCTTCTCGCCCAACCGCTACTGGCTCTGCGCGGCCACGAGCCAGTGCATCAAGGCGCGCGCCCACGCAGCCCTTGTTTTTACCCATCATTTTTATTACGTGTTACCATGCGCTCTGTGTCGCGAACAAGTTTGACCCGGGGTGGGTTTTTACGCGCACGAGGTCAAAAAGTCGCCGCTGACAAGCCGCGACCGCCATGGCGTCGCACAGCCAGACGCTGAAGCAAGTGAAGCAGCTAGTCACTGATGCAGGGCTGTGGCCGCGGCCGTGCTGACGCGGCGGAGCCGCGCAGATCTGGGACCTGGAGAGCAAGAGCATCGTGGACGAGCTTAAGCCCACCTTCGACAAGGAGTTTGGCAAGAAGGCCCAGGCGCGTGCTCGACCATACCTTACACCCCCGACCCTGACCCTATGTCTTCTGCGCCGCATGCAGCTCGCCCTGCATCGATGCAAATCTGTTGATGCCGCGCAGAGGCGTGGACGAGGGGCCGCCGGCCCCGCAACACGTCGCTGCAGAGGAGGAGGAGGCGTACCAGCAGAGCATGCTGAGCGCATCGCTCACCGCGCCGTGGGCGGGCGCTGACACGGGTGCGGCCATCGTGCGCAGGTTCCGTACTGCGTGTCGCTGGCCTGGTCCGCGGACGGCGCGACGCTGTACTCTGGCTACACCGATGGCATCGTGCGCGTCTGGGGCGTCGGCGGCCGCGTCTGAGCGGGGCTGGAGCGGCCCCGCCAGGCGCCATGGTAGCTCTAAGCGCGCTCCGCAGCCAATGCAAGTGGGAGTGCCTGGCCTGCCAACAATGCCATGCTCTGCACCAGCTGCAGTGGTCGCAACTGCTGCGGCGTGCGGTCATGAGTACGGCTTTACAAACAGCCTTCTCAGCGCGCCCAGGATGGGTGGCAATACGGATGTGGAGCTGGATTGAGGAGCGGCTGTTCTCTTCTCTTGCAAGGCTTGGTCATGCCGGGATGCAGCTGCGGGGAGGTCTGGGCACCAGTGCGAGGGGGTGGCAGCAAGCACTAGGGTAGGGCACCGCTGGCGGCCGCGGGGCGCGGGCCCCTGGTTTCTGGGGCCGGCGGGATGGACCCCGCGGGGGCGCCACGCCCGCATGCGGCAGGCTTTTGCGCATTGTGGCTTGCCAGCCGCCATACGCTTGTGCCTGTGCGCGCGGGCTGGCTCCCGCTATCTGGAGCTTTTGCGGATGCTACTGCCCTGGGCCAAGCCCTGAACATTGGTAGTCAGGGGCGTCCTTGGGGCAGGTGAGCCGACACAACTGCGCGTCCTGTGTGCAGAGCGGGGTCCTTGCCACAGTAACGGGCCAGGTGTGGTGGCGGCCATCTTTGGTGGTGTGTTGCAGAGCCTGCGCCTGCAAGCACTGTGTCTGTCTCTTTGGCTCACAGCCGTGTCTGTAACACGTCCTTATCTCCACTTGCCCCTTCCACTAAAGCTGGGCGTACACACAGTGACGCAAAAGCAAAGGCTCGCCCACTCTGGGCAACAGTATGTAAGCGCGTCTCAGCACCCCACGGCAAAACAAGCATATGACCTGCCAACGGCAAAATGCATGCAGGCATCAGCCTGCTGAGCGGCCGCTGATATGATGCGCGACTCGCGTCCGCTGCCCGCTTGCTTGCAGCGCCCCGCGTCGCATCACATTTAGGGCCTCTCCCATCGGCCGCGCTGCTTGACCGGGATGTGCATCCGAAGTAATCACAAAGCGAGCGCTGCAAAGAATGAGTCCTTCCGCAAAAACGCGCGCGCCCCTTCCCCGCCATGCGCTGCAGCACGACGGCGAGCCGCTGAGCAGCGCGCCCACACAGACAGACCAACCTGCACGACACCCACCCACCAGCGCTCTGGCAAACGCAGCACTTCCGATCACTGTCGGCTGTCTGGCCGGCCGTGCTGCGCCCCGGGCTCCGCCCTGCCCTCGGACCGGCCTTCCCACAGCCACACCCGTCATGCACACTCAACCGCAGCATCGCCGCTGCAGGCCGCCTCAGACGCTCCTCAACCCCCGACCTAGCCCTTGTCGTGCATGCCCGCGGCCGCGCCCCTCACGCAGACGACCGTGCCACCCCCGCGGCAGGCCGCCCCGGGCGCAATGCACCCCTCCCCCGCACTACCCCATGTTCTGCATGCCTGCAGCCGCGCCCCTCACGCATGTGACCATATAACCCCCGCGTCCGGCCGCACCAGGCGCTCTCCATCCCCGAGCTACCCCACTTTCTGCATGCCCGCGGCCACGCCCTTCATGCAAACACCCACGATACCCCCGCAGCAGGCCGCCTCGGGCGCGCCGCACCCGACCTACCCTCTGCGCCCTACCCCGTGTTCTGCATGCCCGCGGCCACGCCCTTCATGCAGATGATGAGGCAGTCCTCCACGGCGGCCTTGTAGGGCTCCTTGTCGGTGGTCACGTCGCGCGTGAGCATCGCGATCACCTCACGGTCGCGCGGCTGGTACGTATTGTAGCGCGGGTCAATGCCCTCGCCGCTCTCGATCGCGCGCAGCGCCTTCAGGCAGTATACCTGCGCGCCGGGGCGGGTTGGGTTAGGCCCACCACGCAGCGTCTTTGGGCAGGACATCTGTGCGCCGGGGCAGTTTAGGTTGGGCCCACTTTGCTGCGCCTTCAGGCAGAACATCTGCGCGCCGAACCCGTTTGGAGACTGTTGGTTAGGCCCACCGCACAGCGCCTTCAGGCCGTACACCTGCGCGCCCGGGTGGTTGGATTACACCCGGGCCTGCGACATTCCGACAGTACTACTGATGTAGATGCAGCTTGTACCATTGGCAGCGCGTGCTCCAGCGCCCACCACTCTCATGCGCCTGTGACCCTACGCGGCACCTAGGTTTCTATAGATACAGGTAGCATGGGCGTCTGGCTCATGCGTCACAGAGCGCCAGTCACGAATGCAGCCGCATGCATGCAGGAGCGCCGTAGCCAGGCTCTGTGCCAGGCTCCGCGCACACGGCCGGCTGCAGCCCGCCCCGGCCGCCGGGCCCGCGCGCCTGCAGCACGTTGAGCGGCGTGACGTAGGGCGCGCGCAGGTTGATCTTCTGCTGCAGGATGATGTCGGCGTTGGTCTCCAGCAGCCGCTTGTGGCCCATGACCTGCGCGCGCGGCGCACCACTCGGTCCCGTCTGAGCGTGAGCGCGGCTCGCGGCGCTCTGGCGCCCGCCCGTCGCAGGCATGCAAACCCACGCAGCTACGTGTGGCTGATGAAGTTGACACTTGGTTGCAAAGGCGCCGCGGAGCGACAGTGCCTGGGCATGACGCGCAAGAAACCTTGCGCACAAGACCCTGGTGCGCAAATCTGGCGCGCCGCGCCTTGAGCAGCACGGTCTTAGTGGCCTGGAACTTCTTGCGCAGCTCGCCGCCAAAGCCCCACAGCGCCTTGGGCACGAGGCCCGTCTCGTAGAACTGCGCCACGCGCGGGTCCGCCTTGGCGAACACCTGCGCGCCGCCGGCGCCCCGCGCTGGGCGCGCCCTGCGCCCCGCGTTGCACAGGGCGCGGGGTGGGCATGCGCGACCCTGACAGGGGTGTGTAGGGTTGCGCGCATGGCGCCCTGGTCTCCCCGCGTCTTGCACGTGGCGTGTGCAGCAGACGTTCCCGCGGCCGCGCGCGTGGGGCGCGGCACGCAGATGAGCACCACGCGCCGTTGGGAGATGTCCACCAGCGCACCCAGTCGCAGTGCGAGGTGTGCTACGAGTGGGCGGGCAGGCATGGGCGGGCCGGCGTGGGCTGGCCGGCGTGGGCGGGCCGGCGTGCTGCGCAGCGGCCGCCAGGCAGGCGGGGCAAGGGGGGGGGTTTTATTAGGCTAGGGTTAGGGTCAAGGACAGTTTAGGGACCCACCATCTCCACCATGTCGAGGGTCACGGAGAAGAACGGCCACGTGTGGTACATCTCCTGCAGCAGGTCCAGCTTGCCATCGTCGATCATGGCCTGCGCGCGGCAATGTAGGGTTAGGGTACACCCCATGCCCCACGCGCGCCTCGCGCCGCCTCGGCGCTCGGCTGGACGCCCAGGCATGCAGAGCGCTGCCTCCCGGCGGAAGCTGCGCTGGTGCGGGCACCACACATGGGCTCTGCCTCGCGGCACGCCGGGCATGCCGGTGCCCACTGGGCGATGCATTTCGAGCCGATCCCTTGCCCTACTCCTGTGCCGCATCTCTCCCAGGCCGCGCGGAGCTACAGGGAGAGGCCGAGCGCGCGTCCGCGGACACGCGAGCAGCCCCGGTGCAGGCCATGCAGCGCGCGCACCCGACCGGGCCGCGGCGCCAGACCGGCCAGCGCCGCGCGGCGCCCCAACCCGCGGCTGGGCGCGCGCCGGCGCGCCACCCTAAACTTAATCCTCACTTTACCCACACTGCGCGCGGCCGCGCGCCTGGAATGCGGCGCCGATGCCGAGCCAGACGGGCAGGTGGAAGCGCGTCTGCGTCCAGGCGAAGATCCAGGGGATCGCGCGCAGCGTGTCGATGCTGCCGGCCGCCTTGCGCTTGGCCGGGCGGCTGCCGATGTTCATGCGCGCCAGCTCGCTCACCGGCGTGGCCGCCTGGAAGTAGTCGATGAAGCGCTCGTCGCCGCGCACGACCGCGCGGTACGCGTCGCACGACACCTGCGCCGCGCCGGCGCGCGCAGGGTGTGGCCGCGGGCGCCCAGGGCCCGACGCTGCGTCCGGCTCGCCGCGCATGCCACACCGTTGCAAAGTGGGCCGGACCTCGCAAACACCCCAGCGCCTGTGGTAACTTAGCAAGCCAGTGAGGCTGCTATGCTGAGGCGCAAGCGCATGTAGCAGTGCCTGAAGGTTGGTTTTCGAGCTGCCTGGAAATAGAAACGGCATACAATGGTTGGGAGCGCTGCTGTGCGGCGCGGCCAGGCGCGCGCCTTGGACATGGCGTCCATGGCGGAGCGGAACTCGGGCTTGGGCGCGACGGTCGGGCTGAGCGATGACTCCAGCACCGCGCTCGTGTACAGGTCCAGCGTGCGGAAGCACACCTCCTTCTCGCCAAACTGCTGCTCCAGCGTCTCGCCCTGCGCCGCGCTGTTGTAGGGTTAGGGTTGGACGCAAACCCTACCGGACGCGCCTCACAGAGGGCCTCCGCAACACGCGGTGCGCGCGCGTCACAAGGATCCTGCGCAGTGCTGCGCGCCGTACGCCGTGTGCAGCCGTCCCTGCCCGGGGGAGTTGGCCTCCAGTGTCCTGCCACGCGGCCGGCCGCGCCCTGCTCCTGCCGTGCCAGGCGCTAACCAGGGCAGGACACATGCAGTCGCCAATCTTCGGGGCCCCTGTGCACGGCCCCGGCACCCAGGCTCCAACTGACGGGGTGTGCGCGCTGCGCCGCCATGCGAGCGGCCGCCACGCGACGCGCCGCGAGGCGGGCGCGCGCCTGGATGGTGACGCGGAGCGCGCCCTTGATGGTGCCGGGCGGCTGCGACAGGATGGCCAGGTGCGTCGGCCCGCCGCCGCGCCCGACCGTGCCGCCGCGGCCGTGGAACAGCGTCAGCCGCACGCCGTGCTTCTCGGCCAGCTTCACCAGGCGCTCCTGCGGGCAAGGCTAGGGTTAGGGCACAATAAAGTGAAGATAGGGTCAGGTTAAAGCGCCTGCCTGTTTTACAGGGGGCGATTGCGCGCTCCTCACACGTCTTCCTTACGCGCGCGCAGGGCGAAAGCCCTTGCCAGGGCACGTGCAGGGCAGAAGCCCTTGCCAGAGCGCGCGGAAGGCGCGCGCGCGCGCCTGCACAGTGTAGAGGCCCCAGGCGGCCGCCAGGCGGCCCGCGTCCTTGCCGGAGTCAGAGTAGCCGATCATGCACTCCTGCTCGCCGTTGATGTGGTCGCTGTACCTGCCGCAGCCAGGGGACACGCACGTGTAAACCAGCATGTGCCTCTTTCTCTGTCTCTGTGTTAGCATGTCAGGTACGCGATTTTTTCCCCTTCCGCATTGTTTGCTTTTTTTTGCAACTCTCAATGCTTTGTGTGGATGCATGTGATGAGCAGCAGCGAGCGCGGCCTGCTGTTAGCCCCGCCTCAAGCCAGAGGAGACACCCGCCCAGCCGTTGCGCTGCCGCCCCGCCACCATGCCAGACGGCCTCCCGGCGCGGGCGCAGCGGGCGCCGGCGCGGCGGGCGCGCACCACTTGTTGGAGAGCAGCTGCTCCATGGCGCTCTCGCTGTGGTCCAGGTCGTCCAGCGTCTCGAACAGCGGCGCCACGCGCAGCGGCTTGGTCACGCCGCACTCGCGCTGCCCCGCGCAGCCCAGAGCTTCACAGCCGTGACACTGCACATTTAAACAGCTACCTGGAGGGCTATGCAAGTGACATGCTTCGCATTACACGCCTGCTGAGAATGCACATCAGCCAATAGGCAAACGACCCCGGCCGCACAGGCTCAGCGCTCCCACCCGAGCGCGCGCACGCCGTCAGCGAGATCGAGCCCGCTCCGAACGCAGTGCGTGACACCCATACCCTGCACGTCAGACCTGATAGGCAAGGGCCTCACACCAAACTAACCTGCACATCAGACCTGGAAGGCAAGGATCTCAAACAAATATGTATCGCTGTCTGATATCTGTCCGACAGGCGGCCGCGCCTGCAGCAGCACGACAGCCAGCACGTCGGACGCGGTGTGCGCCATGGAGATGACGTACGCGCCGAGCGAGTCCGGCGGCAGCTGGCCGATCACCTTGAACGTGTCCAGCACGTCCTTGACCTCCGCGCTCGTCTCCATGGCGGGCGGCAGCAGCGGCCGCCGGCCCGTCAGCTCCGCCAGCAGGAACTTGAGCCGCTCGTCCTCGTTCCAGGACCTGCGCGCCGCGCGTGCGGCGGTGTAGGGTACCCTACCCTATGCTGCCGGAGGGAGCGGTGCAGGAGACGCGGTGCGTCCGACACAGGCATGTCCGTGCTCATCACCATGTCGGGTGGCGGCAGCGGCCGCCGGCCTGTCACCCCTGTTCGAGGCGTGTTTGCATGCTAAGAGCAGCATGCTGAAAGCAGCATGCACCTTGACCTGCAACGCAGGTTCATCTTACGTTGAAAGTACACTTACAAAGCTTTCAACAAATTTGCCATGAAGTGCCAGAAAGGCGCACTTGTAGGAGCCAATGCCGAGGTGGTTGGTAATGGCGTCCAGCGCGTCGGAGTGGCGCGTGGACTCCTGCCGGATGTCCAGCGCCACCATGCCCAGCCCAAAGCAGGACACCTGCCCCCGCGGCGCGCGCGTCAGCGCCGGCTCTGCCACAGGCGATGTGGACCCGGCGGGCGCGCATGCCGCTGAGCGGCTCCACGGCCCAATGTGCTCATTCCGGACCAAATGCAGCGCTCGGCAGACCCCATTAGAGCTGCTGCAACTTTGGCTTATCGGCTGCATTGTTGCGGCCGTGACTATTTACAAGTATTATTGGAGCTGCAGTCAAGCTTGCGGACATGACTGTTTGCGTGCGTAGTTGCAGCCACAAATGAATTAAGGCAGCGGGGCGCACCTGGCGGATGACGTCCAGCAGGCGGCCGTTGGCGATGCCGTCGTCGTGCGTCTCCATGAGCGAGCGGTACATGAGCTTGAGCGGCTCCAGCAGCTCCGCGCTGTCGTAGTAGGCCTCCGGGTCGCCCTCCAGGGTCTCCTTCACGTTCCTGCGCGTGGAGAAAGCCTCAATTTATGTCACCCAAATGTGTCTCCTCTATGTTCCTGCGCGTAGTAAGAGTCTTTGTGATTTATGTCACAAAGAGATTCATCTCCTTCGCGCTCCTGCGTGGCGCGCGGCGCAGGTGCTCGCGCCTGCCGGCAAGGCATTCCAGCCGTCCAGCATACGCCTGTCGCGGTGCATGCACGGGGCTCTATGTGCGGTGCACGTGCATGGCATCATTGCGCACATGCATGCACAGCATGCCCCGTGACATGCGCAGCTTGACGAGTTCTGCCTCGGCTTCCGCCCGAACGCATGAGATGCACAGCACATGCTCGAGGTAGGCTGTCATCCGCGGCGCTGTGCGGCCCCGGACGCTGCGCCATCAGCCCAGCCTTGGCTTCTGCCCCAACACGCAAACTGCACAGCACACGCATGGGGCACTCTATCATTCGCGACGGTGCGCGGACGCTGCGCGCCATCAGCCCAGGCTCCTGCCGCACGAGGCGGGCCGCGGCAGGGCCGGGGCGGCGCACACGGACGGCTGGCTGAGGCAGTGGTGCAGGACCTCGCGCGTGTGGAACAGGCGGTCGCGCATCTCCGACAGCACCAGCCGGAACGGGTCCTTGATCGGGATCATAGACCAGAACTCCACGTAGTTCTTCTTCTTGCGCTGGTCCGCCAGCACGTGCTGCACGGGCGCCTGCTTCGCGTGCACCGCCTCCGCCAGCGCCTGCAGGCGCGGAAAACCCTGAAAACCTGAAAGATGACCTGCTTCAGCATCGAGGCTGCGCCACTGCTCCGCTTGCCCCGCCTCCGCCAGGGCCTGCAGATAGAAACCCCGCGATGAACCCTCGCCTTCACAATCAACCCAAGCAACATCAGTGCAGCGCCACAGCAGGCGACGGTGGTGCCCCTGTGCATAAGTGAGTCTGATGGCAGGCGCGCGCGGCCTCAGCGCTGATCGGGCACGCGCTGCGCTCGGCCGTGCCCGCCAGGGGGCCGCGCGGGCGCGCCTGCATCTCCGGCGTGCAGCGCCAGATGCTGAGCTCGAACATGAGCTTCTCGATCGCGTCAAAGAAGACGTTGACCGCGGACAGGCGCGCGGTGACGACCACATCGCGCGTCGTGTCCGGCGTGACGAAGGGGTTGCCTGCACGCGCGTGCGCGCGGTCCGCTGTGAGCACGCAGGCCTCGCAGCTCTGCGGGAGGCAGGAATTTCTGGGATGGTTTGACCTTGGCTAGGCCTCGCCTAGGCCTTAGGCCCGGTGCCCAATGTGCAGTAAACCGGTGACCGCTCCCGGCACTCGCGCGGCGCGTCCACATGTGCTGCAGCCTTGCCCCGGGCGTGCGCCGTCCGTGCGCGTTCGCGCACGTCGCACAGGGGCCAGCACTGCGTGCTCAGGGTTAGGGTGCTCAGGGCTTGGACCACGCGCCGTCGCGGTCGCCGCCCATCCAGGAGCCGAAGTGGAACAGGTTGTGGTCCAGCGGCAGCTTGGGCTGCCCGATCTGCGCCAGCGCGGTGTCGATGCGCCGGTAGAACACCGGCAGCGACGGGAAGATCGTCTCGTGGAAGTACGACAGCCCCTGCCGCATCTCCGACTGCGCGCCCGCGGCCGCGCGCGCCCGTCCGTGTTATAACAGCTACCCTACCCTACCCCTATCCCTAGCACGTCAGTGCGGGCGCGGGCTCGACGACAGGCTGCGTGGGGCTGAACCTGGGCGAGCGCGTGTCGATCGACACAACGACCATGCACATGTGCACATGGAGGAGGTTCCTCTGTTGGTCCATAGGTCCAACGTTCCATCACCTTGTGTGTTCCGGCGAATCACGTGCTGCAGGTCATTCTGTACACGGCGGTCAGCCGACAGGGCGCCCGGGACACGCAGACGGACACGCAAGCTCAGGCGCCTGCTGGCAGCTGCTAGCGCTGCATGCGGGACCGCGGCCCGCCCCCACCGCCCCGCCCAGCAAGGGCCGGGCCCCGGGGGGGGCGGCACCTGCGGCGTGGGCTTCTGGCGGCGGATCTCGTCGGTGCGCCAGGCGCCCTGGATCTGGCAGCGGATGCTCTCCAGCGCCTCGATCTTCTCGTACGGCGACATGCGGCTGTTGTGCAGCTTGTCCATGTCGTGCCGGATGCGCGCATACTTCTTCAGCAGCGACTGCCGCAGCGCCTGCGCGCGCGTGCCGCGCCGCTCAGACCGCGCGCGCGCGCGGCGCCGGCCGCAGCCGGCCCAGCGCCTGCCTTGCGCACCCGTAGCCCCATACCGCAGGGCGGGTCAGGGGTCGCGCTCCATTGCGCGGCCTGGGCGGCGGTGGTCTTCGACCAGAGACTGGCGGGTCCCTGGAGTGCGGCGCCCGGCCCCGCCGCAAGGGAGACAGGCCATGCACAGCAAGCGCGACCGGCGCGCTGCGCATGGCCCCCCAGAGGCTGAAGGGCACGCGCGCCGGGGGCGCCCGCGCAGGCCGCGCGCACGCGCCAGCCCCGCCCGCGCCGGCGGGCGCCGACGGGGCGCCTCACTAGGACCCGCACCAGCTCCTCTGCCCCACCGTCCACGCAAGGCGCTCTGCCTCCCCTCACTGCAGGCGTGCCAGCGCGAGCGCGCCGCGCCTGCATTAGGTGCACCGTAAAGACCTCACTGCAGGCGCGCCAGCGCGCGCGTGGGCCGCGCCTGCGTCGGGTGCGCCGTGAAGACGAGCTCGACGCGCTGCGAGCAGATCGCGCGGTAGATCTCGGCCGGGTCCTTGCCAGCGGCCACCAGCTTCTTGAACGAGCGGTTGGTGGAGCGCGTGGACTGCTCCACCTCGCCCATGCGCACCGCGCGCTCCAGCTGCGCGCTGCTGATCTCCTCCGACAGGTTGTGCAGGTTGAGCAGCTGCGAGAAGGCGCTGGACACCTGGCGCCGCGCCCGGCGCGTCTCAGCCCTGCGCACCTCGGCCAGGAGGCTTCTTGCCGTGTTGCTTGCAGAGCTTGCCGTGTTGCTTGCAGTGCTTGCTGGGTTGCTTGCAGTGCTTGCTGTGTTGCTTGTGGAGCGGCGCGGCGCCGCATACCCATGCGAGGCTGTGGAGGCTGCCCCGTGGAGGCTGTGCTCGGGGCGGGCACAGCCCGGCGCAGCGCGCAGCTGTCAGGTCCCCGCACCGGCGATGCGCAAGTCGGCACGCCGTGATGAGGCACACACAGCAGGGGCGAACGCCGCATCACGGGTCAGCCTCGTGCACGCACAGCAGAGCACTGCCCGATGCGCGCAGCCGCGCGGCCGTCCTCGCTGCGAGGGCACCATGCGCCTTTGACCTAACGTCTGTTGAGCGGCGATCTGCCACCACTGCCTGGCCCAGGGCACAGGCGCAGAGGCTGCGTAGCCCCCGGCCCCTCACCAGGATGAGCTCGTCCGGGTTGAGCTCCGCGAGGCACTTCTCCAGCTGCTGGAAATCGCGGTCGGACTCCGTGCGGCACCAGGCCAGCGACAGCGCGTAGATGGTGTCTATCTTGTCCGCCAGCGTGGGGTGGTGGTGCTTGACGATGCCGAAGAACGTCTGGCGCAGCAGGCTGTCATCCTCGCGCAGCAGCAGCCCCACCTCCGACAGCGTGTGCGGCAGCGTGGTGCGCAGCTCCTCGCTGGGCGCCGGGGCCATGGCGACCGTCATCGCGCCCCGCCTGCGCCCGCACGGCCGGTGAGGTGCCTGGCTGGGTGAAAACATGGGCATGGGCATGCTCATTAAATGTTAGAGCACATGTTAGTGCAGACTAGCAGGCACTAGCATAATGAACCCGCTTGCACCTGTTAGCAAAGGGCCCGTGCAGTACTTTGCCGCTTATTCCTCAGCGCACAGCATGCGTTGCGCACTCGAGTTCTCTGGTGAAAGTGTTACTCGTAGGCAATGGCGCAGCCTCGGTCCCTATCCAAACACACAGCACCTTTTTGTGCGGTCTCGACCTCCTGTTTTGCTTGATGGCGGGGGTTTTTACAGGTTGGGCGCACCTGCCGAAATCGAAGATAGCTCCTGGATTATTAGCGGAGTGCAGCCCTCAGCTTTTTCTCGTGTATAGCCAAGTGACAGTGTTGTAGTGTCGCGCCGATGACGTCCCTGCTGCCGGGCGTGTGCAGCACATCCTACCCGACCGCCGCCGTCCGGCAGCGCGGGGGCGCGAGCGCGCGGGGACGGACCGCCGTGCGCGTCCACGCGGCAGACGCCTTCTGCAAAGACAAGGTGAACACAGTGAAGAAGGTGAACGTGGAGGGGACCGCGACCGTGACGTTCCTTGGCGCCGGGGGCCAGTCTGTTGCTGTGGAGTGTCCAAAGGTGCGCTGGGGACTTGTTTTACTTTGGCCACCTGGCTCCCCTCTTGCCAGGCTCATATGTGGAGGGGCTCGCACACCAGCTCGGAAGTTGATTGAGCATGCTCGTCATAGGACACATACATACTGGACGCCGGGCTGGAGGCGGGCGTGGAGCTGCCGTACACCTGCAGGGGCGGCATCTGCGGGCGCGCGTCACCGCTCAACGCCCTGCTTACAGTCTGCGCTCCCTGGTGCCCTCGCTTGCACCGTGAGCGTCGGCTGCTGCCGAACAGCGTCTGACCACCCGTTCGCCTGAGCGCTCAGGGCCTGCGTGGGCCGTGTGGCGTCTGGGCAGGTCGACCCGAGCGACGTGCGCACCCGCCTGTCCCTTGCACAGCAGGCTCGTGCGGGGTGCGTGAGCAGGCTTATGGAGGGCGGCGCTGGCCGCCTTGCTGCCCAGCGCGGCCCTCCTGCACAGGTCCGCAGCAGCGCCGGGGTAGCGTGTGCGGGGACAGCCGTGACGCCGGCGCCCGCCTCAGCGCGATCACAGCGCGGACGTGCAAGGGGCGGCTGCCGCACGTCGATGTCGCTGACAAGCGGCTTCGTGGCGGCGCGCAGATAGACGACCTGACCTTTGTTATGAGCCAGGAGGAGATCGAGCAGGGCATGACGCTGCTGTGCATGACGCGGCCGGTCTCCGACGTGACCGTGGAGACGCAGAGCGACTGGGGCTACAGCCTGGGCGTCGGCGAGTGGAAGGGGCCCACCGGCCACATCCTCGGCGCGCCCCTGACCCTAGTCCTGAACTTGACCAACTCCCGCCCCCCAGGCGGTCATGCGCTCGCAAGCGTGCCTGTTCCAATCTTCAGAACAGGCATGCAGACGGCACGGGGCCTCGTGCGCCCCGCCCGCGCTGCAGAGAGCGCGGGGCCGCCCCTCCGGGACGCCGCGGGGGCTCGGCGCACGGAGCAGGGATGCAGCTGCAAGTGCACTGCCTGTACGTCCGTGCCGCATGCTTTGGGGGTCGGCGGGGCCCTGAGGGCATTTCTACGCATCGCGGCCGGCAGGCAAGGACCCCAACCACCTCATGACATGATAGAGGAGGGCGGGCGCTCGGCGGCTCGTAGTGCGGCTCCAGCGCTCGACACTGCCCAGGACGGGCGCCGTCGCTCATGCTGGCGCCCCAGCGCCTGCCATGCCGCGCCCGCAGGGCCGCCTCGCGCGGTGCGCTTGCCTTGTGCGCGGCGTGGACGTCGCAAGAACTCATGAGACAGGCAAATGTGCAAGGCAGTTAGCCTGTGTCGAAAAGGTCGTGGCGTTTGTACAACAAACTTTGTGTTTGTAGCATGGTTGTATGTGAGGCCTAAGTGCTTGAGAAGTGAGGTCATGATGGCATGCGCCGCCCATCCAGTATGGCCACAGGCCTGCTAAGTGTGGCTCTCTACAGCCACACAGGTATGTTACAAAGGCCGCCCCAACTTTCTTGCTGCTCCATCCCCCATGCCACAAATGCTTGTGCACAAGCTCCCACGGACGCTGCAGTGCATCCTAGGAGCCCCAGCACAGCGTGCAGATACTGCCCGGGCACCTGCACAGGCACAGTTGTGCCGGCAGGGCCCTCCAAAACTGCGTGAAATACATGTGTAATGCTTTATGCCATGCCAGTGCCTTCCCCACTGCTCCAAAGCAAGCGCTCTTGCGTGGCAGAGGGCAGAGCACAGCGCTCGCCAGCATGCCGCGCAAGCAGCGGCTTGGGAGCCGCTGCAGCGCTCCGGGCACGCACACGGCCGCGTGTGGACCATGGCCAGCTGCGGCCTCCAAAGAATACAATAGGTTTTTTAAATTGTACACCGGCGCCGCGCTCCCACAGTCGGACGCCCCCCTGGGTGCATCAGTGGGGCGCCTTTCTGAGCACCGAGAAAAACACAAGACACACAAGCGGCCCAGGCCCCCCAGTGGATCAACTCGCCTCGTCCCGGCTGCCACCACGTCAAGCGCCGACGACCTGGCCTCTAGACGCCGGGCAGCTCGCTGCGCACATGCTCTGATTCGGACCCCCGCTCATGTACATGTGCGCTCCCGCCCAGCGGCTGGCTCGGCGCGGTCGAGCCGCGCCCGCCCCCGTGCGTCACCGCGCCGGCAGCGCCTGGGCATACGCGGCGGGCAGCGAGAGCGGGAAGAGGTAGTCCGACCACTCCTGCCGGGCCCCCACATACAGCGGTCAGCCCGCGCTGGACGCAGCCGCCGTGTTCAGGCGGCGCGCTGCAACGCCCGAATTGCCGTCGGCCTCGGCCGCGTGCTCGCGACACCGCTTTCGCGTCTCTGGGCGTCCCGGCGCGCGAGGCGGCCGGCGCGAAGGCGAGCGGCGGCTGCGGGCGCTGGCGGCAGGGCGCAAGCGCGGGGCGCGGGGGCGCGCCTTGGGCGGCGACCGCT
>JAABUV010003632.1_pt1 | contig 19400 bp, 20 predicted proteins | sample 5559971 | NCBI WGS metagenome assembly JAABUV01 (sample SAMN10711881, study PRJNA513362) | rock metagenome | isolation source: Antarctica rocks | place: Antarctica: Victoria Land, Knobhead nord | collected 2015-12-19
GGCGGCGTTGGGAGTCATCGGGCACCTCCGGGAGATCATGTGGTGGGTGGTTCTGCCACAGTATCCCCCGTCCGCCCGGTGGCTTTCACCGTTCATCGCGCGTCCCACGGATTTTGGTCACACTCAAGTAGTTTGACCTGAGTGCCCGCAGGCACCACCGTCTGTTGCCCGCCTTGTGCGGAGCACGTACCCCAGAGTCTTTGTTTCGGGGCACTCCCGCTCGACCGTTCCAGCGGAATTGATCCACTTGATCCAGAGGAGTGAGGTGGGACGATGGATGTGCTTTATGAGCGGTGCTGCGGCATTGACGTGCACAAGAAGATGGTGGTGGCGTGCCTGATCACGCCGGACGCGACGGGGACGCCGACGAAGGAGACGCGGACCTACGGCACGATGACGGCGGACCTGTTGGAGTTGCTGGACTGGCTGGTCGACGCCGGCTGCACGCATGTGGCGATGGAGTCGACCGGCGTGTTTTGGAAACCCCTGTACAACCTGATGGAAGGGACGCTGGAGGTTCTCGTCGTCAACGCGGCGCACATGAAGAACGTCCCTGGCCGGAAGACGGACGTGAAGGACGCGGAGTGGATCGCTGACCTGCTGCGCTTGGGGTTACTGCGGGCCAGCTTCATCCCGGACCGGCCGCAGCGGGAACTGCGCGAGCTCACGCGCTACCGTACCTCGCTCTTGCAGGAGCGCAGCGCCAAGGTCAACCGCCTGCAGAAGACGCTGGAGGGGGCCAACATCAAGTTGTCGGCGGTGGCCACCGACATCATGGGCAAGTCGGGGCGGGACATGCTCGCCGCGCTCGTCGCCGGGCGGACCGACGCAGCGGCGCTGGCGCAGTTGGCGCGCGGGAAGATGCGGGAGAAGGTGCCACAATTGGAGAAGGCGCTGCAGGGACAGTTCGCCGCCCATCAGCGCTTCCTGGTGGCGCAGCAACTCGCGCACATCGACGGCCTGGACGACATCATTGACCGCGTGAGCGCCGAGATCGCGGAGCGCGTGCAGCCGTTTGAGGAGGCCATCGCGCAGGTGGACACGGTGACGGGCATCGGACGACGCACGGCGGAGGTGCTCGTCGCCGAGGTGGGTACGGACCTCACGCGCTTCCGCACGGCGGGGCACTTGGCGTCGTGGGCGGGCTTGTGCCCGGGCAACAACGAGAACGCGGGCAAGCGGCACGGCGGCAAGACGCGCAAGGGCTCGCCGTGGTTACGCGCGGCCTTGGTCGAGGCGGCCAAGGCGGCGGGACGCAGCAAGAAGACCTACCTCGGCGCGCAATACCGGCGGATCGCGGCCCGGCGCGGGGCCAAGCGCGCGGCGGTCGCCGTGGCCCACTCCATCCTGGTCATCGTCTACCATATCCTGACCCGGCACGAGCCCTACCACGACCTGGGCGTCACCTACTTCGACGAGCGCGATCGGCAGGCCGTCGAACGTCGGCTCGTCAAACGCTTGCAGGCGCTGGGCTACGAGGTGTCACTACAGCCGTTAACGGCCGCGTGACCTGTGACGTGCTGCCGTCCCTGCGCCTAAACGGATGGTACACGAGGAGCTGGACACGCTATCAGACGCCAGCCGCAATAAAGGATGGCGCTGTCGATGAGACCCAGGATGACGAGGAGCACGATGGGAGAATCCGCTACCGCACCGAGATGGAGAGGATCGCGGGCGGCAGCGAGGCCAAATGAGAGGGCGTATAGGGCGACACAGGCGAGGAAGGACGCGATGAGCCAGAGACCAATAGACGAGCCGCGTCGGACAAGACCGAGGGCGCAGGCGCCGCAGGCACCGACCAGGATCATGGTCGCCGGCCAAGCGAGGAAGATCACGAGCGCGCCCGCGTCATCACGCGCGCCTGCATCGGCCGAGGCGTTCGTGTTGGAAGCGATTTGATACATTGTAACAGTCACCGCGCTGAGCAACACGAGCGCGACGCCAGAACAGGCGAGTGCGAGAATGCGTCGCCAGACAGGCAGGGGTTGGGAAGGCTGGGTGTCGGGCACCCGTTGCTCTACATCTCCGGAACGCTCGTCGTACACCGCTGTCTCCCTGCCTACCCAGCCTACTTCACTGTACGCTGTCCATGCATTCTATGGCAGAGTTGGAACCGCATAGGTCTCTGGTAGAGGCTAACTTCGCGCCGGCGCGGCCCCTTTTCACCCCAGCCAGGTCGTACGGCGTCGCGGGCAACGGCTGGAGTGCCGCGCGTTCCGTCGTCTCGAAGCGCCAGAGCGGCTGCACCTTGGTCGTCCCGTGCCGGCGCTGCCCTGCCGTCGTGCGGCACCACTCCACGACGTCGGCGTTGGCCTGCGTCAGCGTCGTCGGTATCCGGCCGCCCAGGAAGTTCCTCTTGACGTAGTGGATGCCGCCTTGTTCCACTTCCCCCTTGTGCGCGGGCGTCCGGGGGCGACAGGGCGCGACGAGGAAGCCGTAGTGCTCGGCGCACTCGCGGTAGCTCGCCTGGACCAGCGCGTCGTCCCACCACGACGCCTGAGTGATGCCGGCCTTGAGGTTGTCGATCACCAGCCGCCGCGGGACGCCCCCGAAATGCTCCAACGCGTTCCGATGCAGCCGCAGCCAGGTCGCGATGGTTTGATCGAAGACGAACTCGGCATACTGGTAGCGACTCCAGGAGAGGGTCATCACGAAGACCCAGGTGCGCCTGAGTGCCCCGGTCTCGGGGTCGGCCATGCGCCCGCCGAACCCAAAGTCGACCTGCGCCTCCTCGCCCGGTTCCCGCTCCACGCGCACCGTCGCGTCGGGCTGGGGCGGCGAGAGGCGATGCACGAAACGGTAGACCGCGGACACACTGCCGTCATAGCCGCGCTCACGTAGGCGCTGCCAGATCGCCGCGCCCTCCACCCCGTCCGCGTGCAAGCGCGTCACCAGGTCCCGGTACGGCTCGAGGGTCGAGACCATCTGCGGGGGTGGCGACGGGATACCCGTCTGGACGAGCAACGCCTGCAGGTCCTCGATCGGCGGCAGCACCCCCTCCAGGAGATGGTGCGCCTGTGCCCAGTGACGGTAGCGCAGCACGGTCTTGCGATGTGCCCCCGTCGCCCGCGCCACCGCGCGGTCACTCTCTGTCATCCGCATATGTCGTAGCAACTCGCGTACGTCCATCGTGTCTTTCCTCCTACCTGCCATGTCCCCCCCTCAGCAGCACTACAGTCGTGTTGCTGAGAGGATACGTCAGTGGATGGAGAGCGCGTGCCGCAGCGCGGGTGGTACCCTATGTCCGACGATGCCCCGGTACCCTATGGCCGATGCTCACGAGAGTGCGTACTTGACGTTGGTGCCCGAGCGGAAAGGTGGGGACCGCGAGACGCAGCCCCCGCCTCACCCTCCGGGGAGCGCGCGATACGCTGCACATCCTGGACAGCGACGCTCAGCTCCGCGGCGTGCTCCCACCCTTGGACACGCTACCAACGTCAAGTACGCACTCTCATGCTCACTGGTACAGTATCGCCCGCCGGATGACAGCCCCCAAATAAGCTTCACCGAAAATGGCGCAGAGCCCATTGCCTTGACACATGTTTGCCGTGGTCAGTGAGACGGTTTCGAGGCGGAGTTGGTCGATCCCGCCGCCCTTCCACGCGTGCGGACGGTCTGATTGGCGTGTTGGGTGGCCGCGTTTCGTCTCACCGTCCATGACACGTATGTGTCAAGTCAATCGGCTCTGCGCCATTCTCGGTGAAACCAAAATGACCGCAAAGCCCCCGGTTTGAGCGCGCCGCCCCCCTCTTTATAGGCCCACGAGGCCGCGACGCAGTGAGGGGTTGATAGAGAGTGGGCTAGGTATTCGCATCCGTCGGCCAGGACACAAGATGTAGTGTCCACAGCCGTCTTTCCCCCACATACAGCCAGCCAAGCTCCCAAATCAGCTTCACCGAGAATGGCGCAGAACCAGTCAATCATGGCAAGGTGTGGACTGCCCGGCCCGCATCATCAGGAGTGCGGGAGAGCCAACATGCTTGACAGATGAGAGCCATATCTTTGGCCGACTACGTAGCGGCCTCCTAGGCTCATACCCGTAGCTTGACGACTCTTCGGTGAGGCAGTAGCATCCAGCCATGACCGCTGCCCCTGAGTTGTCGCTGGATGTTGATGGCAGCGGCAAGGAGCGTCTCGCCTCGTGCCACGCCGAACGCGCCAGCGCCGAGAGCCAACGGAGGACTGGCAACAACTGCGCTTGCTGGCTGAGTGGCCGGAACAGGAAGCGTCCGAGTTAATCCGTCCCATCGTGCTGTTCGGCCAGTCGCCGGCCGAGCGGGCGAAGCAAACGGGAGCAGCGGAGCGCACCCTGCGCCGACGCGCCACCCACTTCGATAGCGTGGGTATGGCCAGCCTGTTCGGGACAACGGAGCCCCGCACCATCGAGCGGGACCAGGACCGGCGGGTCTTGCCGCCGCACCTACGGCAATTGATTGTCGATCTCGCCGTCGAGTATCCGGCCCTGCGCCCAAAGGAGTTGGCGCGCATCTGCTACATCGCCTCCGGGCGACGCCCCAGCCCGCACACGATCAAGCGGGTTCTCGCCGACGGTCCGTCGCCCTCGCAGACGGGGCGGCGGTACCCGCCCTACCACGAGATCACGGACCCGGCCGAGGCGCGCCTGGCCATCATCCGACTCCACAGCGAGGGGTGGACGGTCACAAGCATCGCCGGGTATCTCGCCACCAGCCGCCAAACGATCTACACGATCCTGCGAGAAGGGAGTCCGCGGGCTGGACGACAAATCACGGGCGTGCCCGTCCGGAGCGCGGAAAGCGGACCTACGTGCTGTCCAGACGGTCCGCCGTCTCCAGGAGAATCCGACGCTGGGCGAGTGGCGCATCCATGCCGCGCTCAAGCGCCTGGGCATCCGCCTCAGCCCGCGCACCTGCGGCCGCATCCTGGCGCTTAATCGCCACCTCTACCAGGTGCCAGGACCACGCGAAGAGCCCAAGCCCAAGAAGACGATGCCCTTCGCCGGGCGCTACCGTCATGAATACTGGTCGGTCGACGTGCGGTACATTGAGGCGCGCCGCCACCAGCTCGGGAGTGGCGACATCTACGTCATCTCCACACCGCGTCATAGGATGGGGTACACATGTTGGTCATAATTTTGACGGATGCGCAGGCGCGTTTTAGGCCCGAGACAACCTCCTGTACGCGTGGTGAGGCCCATTTTGGGCCCGCACTGGGCCGTTCTATCCGTCACCGATCTGACCGGAATATGCACCCCGTCCTATGACGGAGTGTGGACATCTACGTCATCTCAATCCTACTTGACGTTGATCGTGATGGATGTCCCGACCTCGGGCATCAGCGGGGCGTGCTGGTTATCGACGAGGAGGGCGAAGAGCTTGTGCCGGCCGGGCGTGAGCTCGTCCGTATAGACGGTGGCCGTCCGCGCGCAACCCATGGCCAGCATCGTGCCCATGCCCATCATCGGCCCCATCATGCTGTCGATGTTGAGGTGCCAGTGTCCGTAGCCTGTCAGGTTCTTCTTGCCGAGCAGGTCGCACGAAGGCCGAAAATTGGCCCAACTGAGGGTGACCGGGACTCGCGCGCCGACCGTCGCTCCATTGACGGGCGAGACGATGCGGATGGTCGGCTTGCCCGGCGCCGTGTAAGGTGTGAGCGAGTCCAGGGCGTGCGCCGGACGATAAACGATCGTCGTCTTGGCCATCTGTCCCGTGCCCATCATGTCCATGTGGTTGTTGGCGGCGAGCAGCACTTCGACGGTGTGGGCGCCCGGCGTCACGTTCCGCAGGCTCAGGGTGGTGCTGGCCCCACAGTACATGTTGACGAGCGCGCCGTCCAGGAGCAGGTGCCAGTGGCCCTGTCCGGCGCGCGGCGCCTTGCCGGCGGTGGCGCAGGTGCTGGTGAAGTCCTTGATCCCGACCGTGACCGGGACAGTGGCGCTGGTCACGACTGTTCCCGGCCGTGGGCTGAGCAACGTCATGCTTCCCATCGTCATGGCCGCGTGGGTCACGGGGGGTGCGGGGGCGACGGCTGCAATGGCCAGCGCGCCCGCGCTCACCAGGGCCAGGGTAGACCGTTTCATACGAGCCTCCTCCTACTATGTGGATGTACCGCGCTGAATCAGTGCGTGGCGCGCCATCGGTCGCGTCACTATAGATCATAGGCTGTCGCGGTATGCGCCGTCTGTAAGCGCGCTTACACTCGCGACACTGTGCACGATCTGTGGGAGCGCGGCGGACGGACTGGGCGTCGCCGGAGGACGTCGCCCCCGCGCTTCGCGCCTTGCGGATGCGCTGCCTAGTGTTGTTTCAGGGCACGTCGTTTGATTAGTGCCGAGCCTGCGACTGCGGTCACATGGCAAACTACCCCGACTGCGGTTGGATGAGCGCCCCACAAATCAAACTATGTCCCCTGATCCTGCACTAGGCCGTCCGGCCTGCAGCGACACCATGCGTTGGCAGGATAGGGCAGCACAGTCTCTGTTGACTGTAACGGGGCTCACAGTCCCCGGCGGCGCTGCACGGCTATCCTAGGAGGTGAATCTGCGCGAGGCGCCGCGCGGACGACGACAGGGCAGGACCGAGCAGGAGGCACAGGCCATGGGACAACGGCTCTGGTGGGGCGCGCTGGCGGGGACGACGGCCGGCCTAGCCATGCTCGCCTGTACGTTCGGGCTCGCGGGCCTGGGTCAGACGGGCTGTCTGCGCCCGCTCCTCGCGCTGGCCCTGCCCTTACCCTTCGGCCGACCGCCTGACCCTGTCACCGGACTGGTGGCGTTGGGGTCCGGCGCCCTCCTCTATGAGGTGGTCGCTGTGTTGCTGGGCCTCCTGGTCGCCGCGCTCGTTGCACCCCTGGCGCGCCCGCTCGCCGGGCTCGTCGCGTTCGTCGGGGGGGCGGCGAGTATGGCCGCCCTCGACGCCGCCGTGCTGGCCGCACGCGCACCCGGCCACGCGCTCATGCTGGACAGCCCGCAGTCGCTAGAGTATCTCGTCTTCGGGCTCGTGCTGGCCCTGTCCATGGTGACGGGCGATACAGGGGACACGCTGGTGGGGCGTGGCGTGGCCGCGTCGCCCCTCGGGCGTGGACGGTCGGCTGCGCCGGTCTCTGGGGCGGCCCAGAACGGAGGTGATCAAATGGCCCACGTTCACCCGCCGGCCGTCCTCGAGATCCTGGTCACGCCGCACTGTTTCGGGTGCGCCCGCGCCCGGACCCTGGCCGCCACGATCGCTGCCCACGACCCCGCCCTGGACGTGCGCGTGGTCGATCTGAGTGCGCCGGGCACGCAGGCGCCGCCGGGCCTTGTCGCCGTTCCGTCTTATGTCCTGAACGGGCGTATCCTGTTCATCGGCAACCCGACGCCGGCGGCCCTGACAGCGGCCCTGAAGACGGCCAATCCTACAGCGGCAGGACGGCCTGCAGACACACCGTGAAGACCGCATGCCGGCGTGCAAGGTAACGGCGCCCATCACTCGTATAGACATGCTAACGGTTGACCGAGAATTGACCGGGCACCATCAATGGGCTGCCTACTCGGTCGGGACGCTGGTGCATAACGATCCAATGCGCCAAGATCGGCAATAGCTCCGGTGGATCCGCCATCATGCGTCCCATGCATCGGCCACCGGTCATGCGGAGAAGGTAGCAGGCATAGCGGAGTGAGCCGCGACGGTAGCGGAAGCGTCATCCGTGTCATGTGTTCCGGCATGAAAGCCTTTCGCCGAAGTACCTCAAAAGCGCGTCGAAAGGGTGCGGCGCACCGCTTTCGCGACCTGTTGAGACGGCGCACCGCGAACGGATCGGCCCGCGTTAGCCGGCACGGGCTTGCGGACCTCGCGGACAAAGCGACAGACGGGGTGAGCCACAGCGCTGTATCCGCTCACAAGCGAAAGAGCCGGACCGTGGCCGCGATGACAGGCGCGGCGCCGCGCGGAACGCCGCTGTCGCGGCGTCCGGCCGGTGTGTGCCATCCCTATAAACATGACGTCGTACATAGCACGGATGCGACCGGTATCGAGTACGGTGTTACGGGAGCACGTTGATGGCACGCGCCGCGAGGAGGGCGACCATGACCAGCGAGCTCAGCTCCTGCACCATCATGAGCGCTTTCACGCGCCGCGTGAGCGGCAGCGTGTCGGTCGGGCTGAACGCCGTCGCGCTCGTGAACGCCACGAAGAGGTAGTCCACGAACTCGGGCATCCAGTCCGTCGGCCCGATATCCCGCCCCGAGAGCTGCGGGAACAGGAAGTCCGGGTCGGGCAGATCAGGCTCGTAGCGGCGATGTGGCCCGCCGCGGTCGATCTCCCAGTACCACAAGGCGAAGATGAGGACGTTGGCGGCCCACAAGCCGGCCGCCGCGCCCAAGAGGCGCTGCGCGGTAATCCGGTCGCGCAGTAGGTCGCCGAGCAGCAGCACGATGGAGATTGCGATGAGCAGGGTCGCGACGCCGAGTATAGCGATAACCGACACGCGGACCTGTTGTGGGCGAACCGGCAGGTTCATGCGCTGTGCGACGAGGAAAAAGACGACGACGGGCGTCTCGATGGCGAGCAGCAACCAGCGCGGGCCGATGGTCATATCGGCGGGCAGGACGAGATAGACGCCGCCCAACGCCAGCAAGGCGAGGACGACCGGCCATTTGGAGATGTGCGCGGCTGGATGGGGCATCTGCCGGCCGGGTGGGCGTCCCACCCGCCGTCGGTTATCGCTGGCCACGACCGTGTCCTCCCCTGGCGAGAGCGCGTTGCACCTCTCCGCAGGGTACCGCACGGAGCGGTTTAGGGCGCGACGGCTACCGCCAGGCACGGTCCGGGAACAATGGGCGAGAGGGGTCTTGGGGTGCGCGACGCGGAGGGTCGCTCCTCCGACGCCGCGCTCTCCCGCTTGAGGGCTGGGATGAGTTCACCTGATCGGCGTCCTTGCATGCCCTGTCAGGCGCGGGACGCCGCGCCCCGCCGTTCCGGTCGATCGCGCGCGTCGCGTCGCGGTAGCGCAGCGTCGCCAGCGCGACGCGCACGGCGCCGCAGGCGACCAGGGCGACGCCGAAACCGGTGGAGAGTCCGATGGGCGTGCGGCGCGAGGCCTGCGGTCCCAGCTCGCGGATGAGCAGCCCGAAGCGGGCCACCACGAAGCCGAGGGCCATGATGGCGATGCACGAGCGCACCCAGGCCAGGAAGGTGCACTCGTTGGCCAGATGGTCGCGCGTCGCGTTGGGATTGATCGGCGTCTCCTGCCCATCGTGGTTCGTGTCGTCGCCCATGCTCCATCTCTCCTCGCGTCATCCGCCGCCTTACCACCCGTCATTGCATCGGGCCAGTCCGCGTGTCTCAGCGCCCGGCCAAGGCCGTGCTGTCGCACCATTAGGCGACGGCATGCGCCTGCCTCCATGCGCACGATCCCCGTCGCGTCCGCGTGATCACGCGCCCCACCTGGGCAGGGAACGGGCGGTCAGGTCGTCTCGCCACACTGATCGCCACGCGGGGTCGGACACGGCGTGCCCACACATCTGTCAATGCGCCCCTCCACGGCGGCAGGAGACACCGCGGCCGTGGAGGGGTGCGGTGGATCGGATGTGTTAGAAGAACAGGCCGTTCTGGTCGTGGCCGATCATAGCAAAGATGGTCTGGGACGTCTCCGCCGGGTCGGAGAGGAAGGTGAAGCCCGTCGCGGGCACGGTGATACGTAGCGCGATGCGCGCGGTGGCCAGGTGGAATTGCAACCGATACCTGTTCTGCGGATCGCTCACCCCCAGCGCGGGGCCGTGCGCCTGCCAGCTCATATCCAGGTCGAGGCGCGCGGCGTAGGTGGGGAGGGTATCGGCACCGAACTTGGGCTGGTCCTGCACCGGGAAGTCCCGCAGGCGAACGGCGACGGAGAGGCCATCAGGGCTCAGGGTCAGGGCCCCGTCGGGCATGGGGACGGTCCAGAAGAGCCCGTTGTGGGCGATGCCGGGATTGATGTCGTGGATTTTCTGGGCGGGGCTGGGCGCGGTCAACGACCGCGGGTAGAGGTCCACTCAGACCGCGGGTAGAGGTCCACTCATATGTGGACGACGGAGCCCTGGTGATGCGTGCCATCGACGGTAACATACTCGCCGCGCTGGAAGCGCATGTCCATGGTGGGGCCTCCGAAGACGAGCGGCGCGCCGGCGCCGGCGCGCCCCGTGCCCGCGACGTTCATGACCCCGACCTGGCCCCGGAAGTTGTCGATGTTGGAGGGCTCATTGAAGGGCAGGGGGCCGAAGGTGTGCTGGCCGTTGCCGGGGTTGATGTAGGGGATGGGCGTGGGCGGCCGCCGCCGCGCCGAGCCCGACCAGGGCCAAGCCGCGCCGCGAGCAGCGCGGGCAGCGATCGTCGTGGTGATTGTGGTCTCTCGTCATCGTGTCTCCTTTGGGATCATCAACGTTCTCCACGGAGTGGCCGCACCGTCCGGGATATCTGTCAGGGCAATCGCATTTAAATTCGCTTTAGCGCCACAATGTTCAGTATTAAATAGGAATGATGCGGCTCATCCGGCCGAGCATCTCGCAATTGGCCCATACGAACCCGCAACCGCAATATCTACGTATAACAAGAACGCAATTCATGATGCGTTGTTGTCGCACGACGTCCTGGGTTTGGGCCTCCCAATGCCATAATTTAAATGCGATTGCCCTGGGATATCTGTGCCCGGTCTTGCTGGCGCTTGTACCCTCCCTTCTCCCGCCCGGTTCCCTGTTCGACCGCTCCTCTCTCGTCTCCTCCCGGTGCGCCAGCGCCGGACGGGTCATCACTGTCGGGCACTATCCCTGCGGTGAGTCGGAGACGTAGAACTCCCAGGCGATCCCGTCGGGATCATAGAAGCTGATGTAGGGGGCGTGCGAGAGGGGGTTCTCCTGGATGCCGTTGTGGCGCACGCCCGCGGCGTCCAAGGCCTCTTTGAGCCCGTCGAGGGCGGCGCGATCGGGGACCGCCAGGGCGAGATGGTCGAGCCCCACACGGTAAGGGTCGAAATGGTCACCCTGGGGCGTCTGGGCCTCGTCCCCCCGCATCCCGAGCTGGATGCCATACCCGGTGACGAGGAGGAGGGTTGGAATCTCCACCGCCACCTGAAAGCCGAGCGTCGCCGTATAGAACGCCTTCGATCGCGCGATGTTCGTCACCCGCAAGGCGATGTGATCCAGCCCGCTTATGTTCACGGTCATACGCGTGTTCTCCCATTCATTCCTGTCATCACGACGCGGTGTGCGGCAGCGCAGGGATCTATCCGCCTGTCGGGCAGACACAGGGCGCGGCCCCGGCGGACTGCTCCGGGCGGGCCAAGGACGCGCCGAGGATCGGACGGCTTACCGGATGGCTGGGCCGCTCGGTGTCCGATAGGTGACGTTGGTGGCGTCGATCGGGGTGGGGCCGGGATAGGCGACGGCCGTGCCGCTGCCGCCGATCAGCCCGCGCCGCCGCATCGACACCAACATCTCGCCGACGGTCCCGAACAGCATTGGAGTGAACGCCCGGTCGTTGGCCGGCGTAACCCCCAGCGCGGCGTTGGCCAGCACACGGTGCTCGGCTTCTTCCGCCGCGTACTGGAAGCTGATCTTGACCAGGTCAGGTCTCTTTAGCCCCGCGTAGACGCCGACGGCGGCGATTTGCGTGGCGACCTCCGCCCCTTCTTGCACCACGATCGCCTTGAAGAAGGTGTCGTAGTCCGTCAGGGCCAGAGGCGGGATCGTGAAGGTCTCCACGAAGGGCCGTCCTCCGGCGCGCTCGAAGAAGGCGAGGTGGAAGTGCTCCTGCGCCTGCGCCGCCTTGAGAATGGCGAGGACCGGGGCCGGGATGGGCTTGTTGAAGTTCTTCTGCTGGGCGCTCGCGATACCGGCGCCCAGGAAGGTCACCCCGAAGCGCTCGATCGTTGCCGTGATGTCGAGGATCCGCTGGACGCTCTCCGACTCCGCGGCCAGCGCGCGGAATAGCCCCGCCTGCGCCAGCGTCACGCCGGCGAGTCCGGCGGCCGCGCCTTTGAGGACGGCGCCCCGTGAGAGCAGCGCGCTCGTCCGTCTATCCTGTTCGTTCATCGCTCATTCTCCTCTTTCACTCGCTCAGGGGAGGGTCGGCTTTAACATAATATTCTGCCCTTTATGGGGCGTTCGGCGCGTCGAAATGGCTTGCCGGCGCCTATCCGGCAACCGAGACAGTCGTTGAACAGCGGTGCATCGCCGATTGAACTGCTCCGCAGGTTGGTAATCGCGCATCTGAGGCGAGTGTGACCGCCGTTATCGTCAAGTAAAGGGTCGGAACGAAGCGATGTACAGCGGTGAACGATGCGTAGATTATGTTAAAGCCGACCCTCTCAGGGCCGCAGGAAATGGACGCCGGTGGTGTCGATCGCGCCGGGACCGGGATAGGTGATCTGTGCGCCCCGGCCACCGATAAACCCGAGGCTCTTGAGGGCGTCAGCCGCCCCGCTCACGCTGGTAAAAAACGCTTTCTCGAAGGCCACGTCATTGGGCGTACCGGAGAGCAGCCCGGCCTCGACCGCGAAGAAGCGGGCGCCCGCGCGGTGCTCAGCTTCCACCGAGCCGATCTGTAGCGCGAGTTGGGCCAAGCGCGGCTGGCCGAGGAGGGCGAACTCCTGGGCCGCCGCCAGGTAGGCGGCGATGAACGCTTCCTCCAACTCGATCACGGTCAACAGGAAGGTCGGCACGTCGGTGACGATCTTGGCATTGGGCACGGTGAACGTGGTAGTCAAAGGGCGTGCGCCCGCGCCGGTCAAGTACGCGTAGTGCGCCTGCTCCTCGGCCCGCGCCGCCGTGAACGTCTGGCGTTGCAGGGCGGTGAGCGCCAGCGCGCCGCTGGCGGCGTTCGCCAGCGCCCCACCCAGGGCCGTGACCGCGAACGCCTCGGCTGTCGCCGCGATGTTGATGATTTGCTGGACTGTCTCGTAGCCGGCCGTCCCACCCGCGAGGATGGAGCGCTCGGTCGGCGTGAGTCCTCCACTAGCTATCATATGTCTCCCCTTTGTCGTGTCTCTCTAGCAGTCTGTCGGAGAGAAGCCTGCCGACCTCATTTATCGTGCTGTGGGAGGGCAAAATCGCGTCTGTAGCCCGTATCTTGACCTCAAAACGGCCTCCAAGCGCACTTTCCTCCGAAAAAACACGTTCTCTCCGACAAACTGCTAGCGTGTCGAGCGTGATGACCATGCCGCGTGCGAGGGGCGACGCTTCCGTCGTCCCGGTCGTCCCGGTCGTCCCGGTCGTCCCGGTCGTCCCGGTCGTCCCGGTCGCGACGGAGACGATGCCTGTCACGGCGTTCCTATGTCCTCCCTACCGGAAGGCTGACCGCAGTCCGGCGGCGGCCTCGGCCACGGCTTGCTTGGCCTCGTCCACGACGGCGGACATGGTGAAGAACTCGTGCGTCACGCCGTTGTAGCGCGTCGCCTGCACCGCCACACCGGCCGCGCGCAGCCGCGCCGCGTAGGCCTCGCCCTCGCTGCGCAGCGGGTCAAACTGGTCGGTGATGACCGTCGCTGGGGCCAGGCCGCGCAGGGACGGGGCACGCAGCGGCGAGACATAGGGGTTGGCGCCATCGGCCGGCGTGCGTAGGTAGTATCTGAAGAACCACATCATGCTGGGCCGGTCGAGCGGCACGGCCATGGCTTGCTCCAGGTACGACGGCGTGTTGAAGTCATCATTGGTGATGGGGTAGACCAGCACCTGGTAGAGCGGCTGCGGCGTGCCACGGTCGCGCGCGATGAGGCAAGTCACGGCGGCGAGATTGCCGCCCGCACTCTCGCCGGCGATGGCGACGCGGCGCGGGTCGCCGCCGATCGTCGTGGCGTTGGTCTGGACCCAGCGCAGCGCGGCGTAGGCGTCCTCCGGCGCGGCGGGGAAGCGGTGCTCGGGGGCCTGGCGATAGGCGACCGAGACGATGATGCTGCCGGCGGCGTTGCAGAGGGCGCGGCAGGAGGGGTCGTAGGTGTCCAGGTTCGCGATGACCCAGCCGCCGCCATGGAAGTAGACCGTGACGGGGAACGGGCCGGTTCCTTGGGGCGTGTAGACGCGCGCCAGGATCAACCCGGCCGGTCCGGGGATGCGGATGTGATCGATGCGTCCGACGGGTTCGACGGCCGGGGCCAGCCCACGCGCCGCCTGGACGCCCTGGAGCGCGTCGGTGGTGGAGGATTGCTGGCGGGCCTGCTCCGGCGTGAGCGTGGGGAGGGGCAGCGGGTGCAGGGCCGCGAACTGGTCGAGCACGGCCTGCATCTGCGCGTGCGGGTGTCCAGTGTTCGCACCGACGACGGGCGGCGCCGGCGCGGGTCCCCCGGCATGGGCGAGCGCGGGCAGCAGCGCGTTGACACCGGCCAGACCGGCAGCCGTGCCGAGGCCCGCGCGCAGCACGCCGTGGCGCGTCAGGTGGATAGCGGGGGGTGTTGTGTTGTCTCGGTGCGACACAGGCATTAGTGCTCCCTTCCTATACGTCCCCACTTCATGGAGGGGGCACGTCCTCATGGCTGGCGTCGTCTCAAAGGGTGACGCGCCACCTGGTCGAGGGAGGGACGCAGGAAACGTACCACGCCCGTCCGGTCGATCGGTAGACGCTCGGCCGCGGGGGAGACCGGACGGCTGGGGGCGGCGCGAGGCGGTCCTGACGCGCTACGGGATGGCGCGCAGGTCGGCGAGGAGGCCGGCGGCGATGGCGTCGAAGCGCGCATCGTCGTCGTGCGCTTGTGCCACCAGCAGCGCCCCCTCGACCCCGGCGAGCAGCCGTTGCGCCGCATCGGCGGGCGACCCGTCGCCCCGCAGCAGGGCCGCCGCGCGGCCCGCCGCCAGCACGTCGCCCAGCCACGCCTCGTGCTCGACGAAGTAGCCGCGCACCTCCCCCCGCACGGCCTCCGGCAACGTCGTCGCCTCGGCCGCGAGCAGCCCGCACAGGCACATATGCTCGCGCCGCGCCAGCAGCGCGCGGTAGAGCCCGGCGTAGCGGGCGAGCTTGTCGGAGGGATCGTCCGTCGCCTGATCGATCGCGGCCAGCCCGTCGCGCACGGTCGCCCGGTAGCGGGCGACGACGGCACGGGCGAGGCCCTCCTTCGTAGGGAAGTGGTGGAAGACGCTGGCCTTGCGCAGGCCCACGGCCGCCGCGACGGCGGCATAGCTGACGCCGTGATAGCCGTGCGCTTGCATGAGGCGCTGGGTGACGTCCAGGATGCGCTGATCGGTCGGTGTAGAGATGCTCATGTCTCTATTGTCGCGCATCGGACGCGTCGCCGGCCAGCATGGACCACTGCAGCCGTCGGCCGGTGGCGCACATCCCGCTGCGCCGTCTTAGAGAGCGGCGGCGCCCCCTGTCGGAGTGCTGTGCATAACCCCTCAAAAAAGTGTCGTAGGCGCGTGCGACGCCAGCATCGGCGCCCTTCTGTTACGCTGTACGGCCCCGTCAGGCGACTCTGGTTCACGGCGCCGTCCCTGAATCAGGACAGGCGCTTTCCTCGACAGGAACGGTCAAGCGGTGGGCGACATCCTGAACCAGCCCGCTACGAACGATGTCTAGCAACGTACGGAATGTGGGAGGACATGTGTGAGGAGTGCGTCGAAACCTGCCCACGTCCTGTCGCATTTGACGACGTGTGCGCCCATGTGCGAGGATAGGTGCAGTGCTCCACAGCCACGGACACAACGGACAACGACGACGGGCACGGTCGCGCGCGACCAGAGGCCGATGGTCGCAGGGATACGAGGAATCATGGCACGGGATGAGACCCCTGGGCAGAGCCGCTGGACCAACATCCGACGGCAACTGCCGCACGATCTGCAGGCCCTCGCTGTGGGCGGCCTCGCGGGGGGCGTGGCCACCGTGCCCATGAGTCTGGTGATGGTCGCTGCGGAGAAGGTCGGTCTGATGGGGCACCACCCGCCCGACCTCATCATGGAGGCTGCCCTCGACGCGGGTGGCCTGTCCCGGCACAAAGAGAAGACCCGCGATGCCCTGGCTGTCACCTTGCATCTCGTCTTCGGCATTGGGGCCGGGGCGTTGTTCGGGGTGCTGGAGCGCCGTTTGCGCGCGCCGCTTGGTCCCGTCCTGCACGGGGTGATCTTCGGCAGCCTGGTCTGGACCCTGAGCTACCTGGGCTGGGTCCCGGCGTTAGGAATCATGCCATCGGCGGAACATGACCGCGTGGGCCGCCCCGTGACCATGGTGCTGGCCCATTGGGTCTATGGGGCGATCTTGGGCACCCTCGTTGGCCGCCGTGCCGCAGGCGGAGCACGGGGTCGCCGGGCCTAGCGCTGACGCCCGCGCCGTCCGTGGACAGGCCGGGGCTGGCGCTGCTCTGGCACGGCTTCAGCCCGCCGCGGAGTGAGGAGGCCCTGGCCGCGGCGCTGCCCCTGGCGGGTGTGCTGGCCTGGCGCGTCTACCTCGGCTTGCCGCTGTTCGGGCAGCGCCTGGTCGCGGGCGGGGTCGACGAGATCATGCGCCGCGCGGGCGAGGACTTCCTGCTCGACCTGTTCGTCCCCGCGGTGGAGGGGGCGGTCGCCGCGCTGCCGCGCGCGCGGAGTTGCGCGCCACCTTGAAGATTGACCCACAAGCGCCGCTCGGCCTGTTCGGTTTCTCGGCCGGCGGCGCGGCGGCGCGGCTGGCGCTCGCCTCCGGGGTTCTCCCCGTGCGCACGGTGGCCGTCTACGGCCCCATCGTCGACCCAGCCTCGTCGGCGGAGGAGAATGCGCGCTACGCAGGAGGCGCGTATCGGTGGACCGACGCGTCGCGGGCGGCCGCCCACCGGCTGCGACTGGAGGATCGCGCGGATGAGATCGCTGGACGCGACGCCAGCCTGCTGATCGCGCTCGGCCAGGACGATTGGCCCGCGCTCACGGAACCGGCCCTGCGCCTCGCCGGGGAGATCGATGCGCGCCGCCGGGACGGCACGGTAGAGCAGGCCATCGTGCCGGGCGTGGCGCACGCTTTCGTGCCGGAGCCGGGCCTTGCCCCCGCGCCGCGGGGCGAGGAGGCGCGACGGCTCGATGACCTGTTCACGGCGTGGTTCATGCGACAGCTCACGGCGGCCACGGCGTCCTAACCGCGCAATGACGCGGACGTCATGCCTAGTCACAGAGGAGACGTAGACATGGAGATACACCCTTTCACCATACAGATCCCGCAGGTAGTCCTCGACGATCTGTCCGAGCGCCTCGCGCGCACGCGCTGGCCCGACGAGGTCGATGGCGCCGGGTGGGACTACGGCACGAACCTGGCCTATCTGCGCAGTCTGGTTGACTATTGGCACAACCACTTCGACTGGCGGGCGCAGGAGGCCATGCTCAACCGCTTCGCCCAGTTCCACGCCGATGTCGATGGCTTTGGCCTCCACTTCATCCACGAGCGCGGCAAAGGGCCGAAGCCTCTACCGTTGATCCTCACTCATGGCTGGCCCGACTCCTTCCTGCGTATGACCAAGCTCATCCCGCTGCTGACCGACCCGGCCAGCCATGGGGGCGACCCCGCCGACGCGTTCGACGTAGTCGTGCCCTCGCTGCCGGGCTACGGCTTCTCCGACCGTCCGGCGGAGCCGGGCTGCGCGCCCGACCGCATCGCCGATCTGTTCGCCGCGCTGATGACCCGCGCGCTGGGCTATCCGCGCTTCGCCGCCCACGGCGGCGACTGGGGCGGCAGCGTCACCGAGCAACTCGCGGTGCGCCACGCCGCGTCGCTCGCCGGCATCCACCTGACCGACGTGCCCTACTGGCATCTGTTTACCACCCCGGTGGAGGATCTCTCCGCGGAGGAGCGCGCCTATCTGGACGCGGGCCAGCAGTGGCAAAGGGACGAGGGCGCATATGCCCTGATCCAAGGCAGCAAGCCGCAGACCCTGGCCTATGGCCTCACCGACTCGCCGGTGGGTCTGGCGGCGTGGCTCGTGGAGAAGTTTCGGGCCTGGAGCGATTGTGACGGCGATGTGGAGCGGCGCTTCAGCAAGGACGAGTTGCTGGCCCACATCACCCTGTACTGGGTCACCGGGACCATCAACTCCGCCAACCGCCTCTACTACGAGGCGCAACGCCACCCGCCCCGCGACAGCGGCGGACGTCTATCCGTGCCGACGGGCGTCGCCATCTTCCCGAAAGACCTTGTCCCGGCGCCGCGCGCCTTCGGGGAACGCTTCTTCAACGTGCAGCGGTGGACGCCGATGCCGTGTGGGGGGCACTTCGCCGCCCTGGAGGAGCCGGAGCTCCTCGCTGAGGACATCCGCGCCTTCTTCCGGGACGTGCGCTAGCGGCGGTGAGGGGGCCAGCCCCACGCGAACAAGGCGCGGCCCGCAGCGGTCGCGCCGGGCCACGCCGGCCAGCCATGAGCTGTGTGACGCTATGGTACAAGGAGGGAACACGATGAACCTATCACGGGCGGACGCGGGGTTCGCGGACATCGGCGGGGCGTCACTCTACTACGAGGTGGCCGGCGCGGGCCACCCGCTCATCTTGCTGCACGAGGGCTTCGCGGACAGCCGCATGTTCGACGACCAGATCGCCGCCTTCGCCGCACGCTATCGGGTCATCCGTTACGACCGTCATGGCTCCGGCCGCTCAGGCGTCCCCACCGTGCCGTATACGCATCACGATGCCCTGCGCGACCTGCTGCGCCATCTCGACGTCGGGCAGGCCTCCGTGCTCGGCCTGTCCACAGGCGGCGCGGTCGCGATCGATTTTACCCTCGCTTACCCTGAGATAGTGGATACGCTTATCCCGGTCGATGCGTCGGCGGTTACACCGGTTCGGAGGAGATCCTGCGGCAGTGGGGTGAGATCGGGGCGGCGCTGGCGGCGCGGGACGTGCCGGGGGCCGTCGAGCGCACACTGCGCATGTGGGTGGACGGGCCGCGACGCACGCCGGATGCGATCGACCCGGCTGTGCGCGAACGCATGCGGGCGATGATGACGCACTACTACACGATCCGGGGCGATGACCCGCCCCCGTTAGAGCCGCCAGCGGTCGCAAGGCTGGCCGAGATCCGCGTCCCGACGCTGATTGTGGTCGCCGACGGGGATCAACCGGACATCATCGCGCAGGCGGACCTACTCCACGAGGGTATCGCCGGCGCGCGGAAGGTCGTCATCCCGGACGTCGCCCATGTACCCAACATGGAGCGCCCCGAGCGTTTCAATCGCCTCGTGCTCGGTTTCCTGGATGCACGCATGGCCACCCTCAGCCAAACACACGCGGCTGCCCCAACCTGCTGATCGGCGACATGCGCGCGTTCTTCCGCCGCTTCCAGTGATGGGGGCCGCGGCGCCGGCACGAGGGTCGGCGTCGCGACCCTCCCACATCATTTGTTGAAAGGTAAGGTACTCTAGTTTCCGCTGAATCAGGCGGCTAGGTCAAGCGGAGCAGGGGTTTCTGGGGCCGCGCGCGGTCGCCGTTGGCCCCAGAAACCGGTGGGTAGATGGTCCGTCCGGGCCTTTTTTGTGCG
>JAABUV010003633.1_pt1 | contig 19400 bp, 39 predicted proteins | sample 5559971 | NCBI WGS metagenome assembly JAABUV01 (sample SAMN10711881, study PRJNA513362) | rock metagenome | isolation source: Antarctica rocks | place: Antarctica: Victoria Land, Knobhead nord | collected 2015-12-19
GGCGCGGCCAGGGCGCGGCCGCGCTTCCTGGACCCGGAGGCGACGCGGCCGCTGGCAGAGCCCGTGCACCGCGGGCGGCCAAAGCCGGCCGCCGCGGAGCCCGCGGCCGCGGCCGGCGCCGGCCGCAAGCGGGCGCCTGGCGAGTGGGACATTGCGAGCATGGCGCCGCCGCTCAAGGGCATGGAGGAGCCCAAGCCGGGCGTCATCAGCGCCGCGGCCAAGCGGACCCGGACGGACGACCGCGTGGCCGCCAGCGCGGTGACGGCCGCACAGGCAGGCGCCTGGCTCCGCCGCACCCGCGCTTGTCGCGCGCGGGCGGCCCTCGACCGCCGCGTCTGCCTGCCCTGCCTGAAGGCCTGGAGCGCAGGTCGCCATGCTGGGCGGAGAGCTGGGAGCGGAGGCTGCCGGGGGCGAGGCGCCGCGCGCCGGCCCCGCCCCAGCCAGGGCGCGACCCGGGGCCGTAAAGGCGTCTCCGGCCATGGACGTGGCGGACTTTGTGGGCAAAGGCGGCGGCGCGTCGCTGCCGCGCAAGCAGCAGGAGCGGCGCGACAAGGAGAAGCGCAAGCGCATGTCCGGCCAGAGCGCGATAGCCACGTGGAAGACCGAGGGCGAGATGCAGCTGCGGCAGCTGTACGACTCGTAGGCGCTGGCCGGTCTCGTTGCCGCTGGCCGAGTGGTGGCGCGGGGCTCAGCCTCGGGTGTGCGCTGCCGAGCGTGTCAGCGCATGGACCATGTGCCCATGTCCTGTGCTGTCAGGCTGCCGGACATGTGCCAGGTGCTCGTCGACCCAGGAGAATCAGCCAGGCGATGTCGGAGAGGACATTCCTCTATAAGCAGACTATTGGCACAGCCAGCACTGGGAAGCTCCAAGGCTCAAAGTACCCTTCTCAAAGAGTCCCCACACGGTTAAGAGCTGGCGTCCAAGCTGGTCTCCCTGTCTGGCGCTGTAGGGAAGACTGTTGGTTGTCCCGGGCGTCTCGCTTGCCCGCATCGACCCTAGAGGCAAGTACGCAGCTGCGGCGCACCTGCTTGAGCTGACGGCGCGCTGCAAGTCCACTCGCGGACCACGCACTCTCCGGGTTGCGTCCGGGGTGCTCCAAGCCACTCTCCTCTCAGCGCGCTGTCGGTGATGCGCCCAGCTCTGTAGGTCCTCCTGCAACGTGGTGACCTCCGGTCCTTCACCTCCGTGCTTGGCCACATGCCGTGGTCTCTCCCCTGTTCTGTCCGGGTTCGGGCGCTCGGAAGCTGTTCATCACGCATGGTAAGCTCGCTGCGCGGCTGGGTGCCCAGTAGCCAAGGTGTCAGCAGCGTGGTGACCACGCTGTCGCGTCTCAACAGTTTCAGGCTGGCCGCTGAGCTAGGGAGCAGAGGCAGCTGTGCGGTAGCACTGAGACGCCAGCTGCAGCGCGCGCAGGAAGCACGGTTGCGGCCGCAGCCTGTGAACAGGCCGCGGCTGCCGGCTGAGCGCGGCGCGGCGCCATGGCCGCGCCGGTGGCCGCAGCCGGGGCAGCGGTGGCGCTGTACTTCTGGGCGCGGCGCAACAACTCGCTGCTGTGCGGCTTCAGCGGCGCGGGCGGCGAGGCCGTGGCGTCGGCGGCCGCGCTGCCGGCCGGCGGGCGGCACTTTCGCGGCGCGCATAAGGCGCCTAACGGCACGCTGGATGCGCTATATTTCCTGGCGGAGGCGCTGCGGTACACATGGGGCGAGACCCTGGCGCGCTGGACGGCCACCGACCTGCTCATCGGCCTCGTCTACCTGTCGCGCCGCTCCACCGGCGAGCAGCTGGCGGACATTGCCGCGCACGGCCGGCCAGCCGGGCTGGACGCCGCGCCGGCCGAGCGCAGCGCGCTGGTCGCGGAGCTGCGCGCCGTGCAGCGGCTGATGCTGTACTGCCGCGCGCTGCGCCAGCCGGCGGCGCTGGGCGAGCGCATGGGCGTCGAGGCGCGCGACCTGCTGATGCAGGTGCCACGCGCTGGCATGCTTAAGCCGAGCTACGTGCTCGTGTGCGACCGCAAGCTGGACAGCATCGTGCTGGCCATCCGCGGCACGCACTCGCTGAAGGTGGCCGCCCCACGCAGCGCTGCCCGGGCCGCGAGCGGCCCCGCTCTTCGACCCTGTCACGCCTGACACGCGTCCGCGTTGGGTTGCAGGACATGTTCACGAGCCTGACGGGGGCGAGCAAGCCGCATCACGTGGTGGACGAAGACGGCGTCGTGCTGGGCTACAGGCGCGGCGCCTGGCCAGCGGCAGCACGCCTGCCTGCGGCGGGAGCAGTCCTTTGTGCTGTGCGCCTCTGACCGGGGGCTGGGGCGCGCAGCCACTTTGGGATGCTGGCAGCGGCGCGCTGGATCCTGCAGGAGACGGTGGAGCCGCTGAAAGCCGCCCTCGCCGAGCACCCAACCTTCCGGCTGCGCATCGTTGGCCACTCGCTGGGCGCCGGCGCTGCGGCGCTGCTGACCATGATGTGCGCGCCCGGCGGCGCGAGGGCCGGACCGGCCTGTTGCATGGTGTGCGCGCCTGCATCGCGCTGTGCGTGTTTGATGGAACGTACGAGCACGCAGCGAGTGGTGCCTGTCAGCTGCTGCAGGGAAGGACATGCAGGGGTGCGTCGAGCGTTTCAGCGCTGGCGCGCAGGCTCCGCGACGCCGCGCCAGAGCTTGCGCAGGCGACGTGCTTGGCGGTCGCGTGCCCAGCCTGCATGACGCTGGAGCTGGCGCGCTCGTGCGCACCGTACGTCACCACCATCGTGAACAACGCGGACATCGTGCCCACCATCTCGCCCGGCACGCTGGCCCTGGGCGTGTGGCACGCACTCTGCTCGCACACATTCCTGAGATCTGTAAACTACGTGCGGCGTGCAGGCCTTGACTCACCGGGCGATTGTGCCGCTTCTCAGGCTCGGCGGACGCGCTGCGCGAGGAGGTGGTGCAGAGCGCGTGGTACGAGGCCTTCCGTGCGGACATGCGCAGCAGCGCCGTGGTGCGCGCCGTGGAGAGCAGCCTCGGGCGCGTCGGCGCGGCGACCGCCTGGACCACCACACGCCTGGCCTCGGCATCATCCAGCCTCACGTGCGCGTGGCAGTCGCCCTGCTCCGCGGACTGCTCGCTTGCACACCCTGTGCTGCGCTGCGCTGAGCTGCTGCACATGCCCTGTGCCAGTCTTCATGTGCAGGTCTGGTACGCTTGAGACGTCCGGAGCAGCAGGGCGCTGAAGCGGCTGGCCGCCAGCAGCAGTAGTGAAGAGGCTGCTGTCTGTGGCGCAGGGCGTGCTACCGGCGGCGCTCCAATATCCTGGTCAAGCGGCGGACCAGCGATGACCGTGGCGGTGCAGCAAAGCACAGCGACGACGATGCGGAGTCACCGCTGGCGGGACAGCGTGAGGCCGCGGCTGGCGGAGGCCCTGCGGGCGGCGTGGAGGTGGCAAGTGAGTGGGCGGACGCCGATGCGCAGGTGCCGCTTGAGCCCTTTGCTGGGTCCTCCAGCTTCTATTGATTTGCAGGTCTGAGGTGCAGGGGCTGCCCGCAACGCCGGTGCTGGGTTGTTGCAGGAGACCTCCAACGACGCCACGGCGTGGAAGCGCGTGCTGGCGAGCATCAGCGGGCTGGGCAGCTCTGCGGCGCCGGGTGTGAGCGGCGCAGAGATGCACGCGGAGCCTGCGCAGGATGGGCAGCAGCGCGCTTGGCAGCGCGTCGCGGAGCAGGCTGCGTCTGCGTCGGGCCAGGCGTACAGGTGAGCAGTGCGAGCAGTGCAGAGTGGGTTTACCGAGGAGAGCACATAGCCACGCAGTGTAGCGTGGCCGCGCACCTTGCATCAGGTGCTCGTCTGAATTTCCAGTTGCGCGCCCTGTGCAGGCGCGCCGGCGACCTGCTGTCACGCGGCCTGCTGCGAGGGTGCCAGCCCAGGCCCGCTGAAGGCCCTGCAGACGGCTTGGAAGCGACGGGCGTTGCAACAAATGCAGACGGGGAGCCCTTGTCTGCTGTGGTGCGACCCGCACACACCTCCCAAGAGCGTGCTGCCTGTGCCTGCCTGGCACGTCTGCACCATGCGCACATGGCTCCAGCAACACGCCGGGTGACCAGTATGCGCCAGTGTAGGTGGGTGATGTCCGGCTTGTGTGGGAAGCAAGGTGCGCTGGATGTGCATGGCCGGGCACGCCTTGGACACCTAGCCAAGATGCACCATGCACTGCGCAGGCAGTTGCGAGCATGGATGAGCCCGAGCGCAGCGAGCCAAGCGAGGACGCGCCCGGCGCGCTGCCGAGCCCGCGCGACCTGGACCGCGACATGCGCGCCGTGGCTGCTGCGTTCGCCGTGGCTGAGCGCGAGGAGGCGGCCATGATGCTGCCGCGCCGAGCGTCGTCGGCGGGCAGCACCCCATCGCGCCTGCGTGCGCACCCTTCTGTGCTGCTTGAGGGCATGGGGCTGACGTGCGTGTCTGCGACGAGTGGTCAAGAGTGCGTAGCAGACATGTGAGCCGGGCCGTGTGCGGACGCGCAGCCAGCGACGCGGGTGGGAGTGGCTTGCCGTCAGGTTTAGCAGAGGCGGACGCGCGGGCTGACAAGGAGGGCAGCAAAGCTGAGGAGCGCTGGAAACGCATGACGTACCCGGCCGGCCGCATACTTCACTTGGTGCCTGCGCGCTTGCGTGCGCCCTCATGCCATCCGCTGCCTCATCAGTTTGTTGTGCTTGCGCAGAGAGGCTACATTTGTTTGTGCTGGTCAGCTGATAACGAGAAGGATTGCGCATTGCAGGTCCTGAGCTGGGCGAGCTGCACCGTCCCGCAGCAGAGAGCCATGAGGAGAGCAGAGAGAGTGGCGGTGCATACGGGAGCTGCGCAGTGCCGGAGGGGTCGCCTCGCCTGGGACGTCCAGCTGGCCTGAGCGCCAGCCAGCCGGGCGTGCAGCAGGCCATGCGAGAGGAGGACCTCCGCTCCAGCCAGGTGCGAGTACAAGGGGCTGTGCGCTGTGCAGTCGTGACGTTTCGCTCGTGTGAGGAAACGCAACAATTAACGCAGAGCTGCCGGTGGCACCTGTTGCCGGGGAGCGGCAGCCGTTCACTTGCAAGTTTGACGCAAAGCGGACACAGTGTTGCAAGCGGCACAGGGAGACCTCAGGCGGTACTCGGTCGACATGGCGATGATGGGCATGGACGGCTTCGGCGGCGAGTTTGCGCTTAGCGAGGGTGATTTTGAAGGGCAGCAGGATGCAGTCGACCCGCCAGAGCAGTTTGTGCTGCTTGACGGCATCCCGCAGGAGGCGTACGGCCGGGTGAGGTTGTGCAAAAGCATGTTGAACGACCATTACATTCCGGCATATCTGCGCTCGCTCGACAGCGGTGTTGCTGCGTTGGAACAGAGGGCGGGAGTGCCGGTGTGACCGCTGCTGAGCCGCTGCCATGCCCTTGTACGAGGCATGGTGCAATGCTCACGTGCTCCCGTGTAGCAGGATATGTAGGTAGGTGTGCCGGAGGAGGAGTGGCTATTTTTTGGCGCGCTTAGGGTGAATTATGTCTCTGCATGCACGTTTTGGTTGTGAGAGTTCCCCAGCTGTGGGTGGAAACCGAGGCGGCTACAGCATAGTTTCATGTCAGGTCGTGTGAGTCCTCCCCTGGTGCGTCTCCGCCCATGCCCTCTAACAAAGAGTCGACATCCACCCCCAGCTCCTCAAGTTTCGTGCGCATCCGCTCCACCTTCTGCTCCTCTATACCCAGGCAGACAAGCAAGTCTGCCAGCCCATCCTCCTGGTCGGCGTCTGCAGCCTCTGCGCTCGCAGCCCCGTCGTCTTCCCGTGCTGAGTGCACCTCGCGCCCGTGCGTGGCTTCCTCTGCGTGTATGAAGCACTGTTTCAAGGCTTGCATGCATGGGGCTGTTGCATCACTGTTGATTCCGAGTCACTTCCGCCGTGCACCTCACAATTTGGCCTTATTCGGCTGTTAAAGACGCGACACACACCCGATCATTCGAGTCATATCCTTGAAAGGGAAACGTCCCATGAGGGGCGCACGGCCGCAGCCAATGGTGCAATTTGTTATGTAGTATGGTGGGGCAGGTCACGGCACTCCTCAGACAAATGACGATGCTTTAGCGGCATAAGTGAGGCACGCACCACCGTTGTAGTCGCTCAGCTCCGCCTCGCGCGCGCGCTTCTCCAGGGCGAATGCATGCGCCTCCAGGTGGCTGTACGCGCTGCTGAGGCCCTCGAGGTCGGCCTCCAGCCGCGCGGCCGCTGCACGTGCTTCGGCAGCCTCGCCCTGGGCACTGTGGAGGCCTGCTCCAACCTCCTCGTGCCGACCTGGTCCAACAGACAAGGCACCTTGGTTGCCAGGTGTGCCAAGTGCAATTACCGTGTGAGCAACATCAGCTGCAGGAGTTTGAGCGTCCTCACTCCCTTCACACTGCACTCGCTGCCACGGACCGCACCGCGCAGCAGCTCGAGTTCCCCTCGCAGGGATGCAGCATCAGCCTCAGCGCGTCCAGCACGCACTTCGGCCTCGGCTGCACGAACAGCCACCACCGCGGCATCCCCAGTGGGAACCGCAGCCTGGGCGCCGTTGCTAACAGCGCTCGTCTGCTCAAGCGCGCGGTTCCGCGCTTGCAAGTCAGCCACTTGCCTGGCGCAAGCGAGCGGCGCATGTCGGTAATGGAACTGTGCGTTTCAAAGTGCTTTGCTCGTCAGGACAGCGCACCGTTGCAACATTGCAATGGTGTCGTGCAGACCAGACGTCTGTGCTGGTATTTGCGCGCTTGCTGCGCCTGCCCTGGTCCCTGCACCGCTGCTACCAGCAAAACTGCGCAGCCGCGCCTCAAATGCTGGCAGCCATGCGGTAAAATCGCGGTCTATGGGGTTGTCTTGCGGAAGCGAGCGCCCTGCGCCCGTAACACGCCGTGTTCAAACTTTCTCTCTCTGCTGTTTGCTTGTTATGGCAAGCTCACGCATACGAGGTGCAATGAAGCCGCACACCTGTGCCTTCTTCGTCGCTGCTCGAGCCAGCATCTGCAGCTGCGGCTGCAGCACTTGCCCTGGTCAGTGGCTGCGGCAGAGCTTGCGCCACAGCTGCTGCGGCATACGCTGGCGTGTCCCGCAGGCCAGCAATGCAGCTGAATAGAGGCCCCAGGCCCACTTGGCCAGCCACAGCCTCCAGTACTGCGGCCCCTCCCGCAATGCCTGCTGCTGGCATGTCCGGTCCACTTGGGGCCAAGGCGCATGTCCCCACCAGCACTGCGGCCAAGCCCTGTATGACTGGGTCCGCATTGCTTACCCTGCACGGTGTCGCACAGCACCCCGTCACTATGCAGCTGCAGATTATACTCATCAAGAACGGGTGCGGCGAGGGCTGTCCTACTTCGTGCCTGCCAGTGAGGATGTCATGCACCAGCTTGAGGGAAGTGTCGACAGTGAGGTACGCCTGTACGGCACTCAGGCAGTCGCTCAGCCATGTGATGAGGAGGCGCAGCAATGCGCCCGCCATGTAGCTGCCTCGCCCTGCGGCGGCTTGCTCTGCATCAGCCAACGCCTCTGCACGCACGGAAGCTCAGCCATGCCCTTATAAAAGACAACCGGTTTCCACAAGACATGGTCACCACACTCCCAATTACTTGGGCGGGCACCTTACCGGCCTGCAATGCTGCCTGCAAGCATGAGACGCAGAGCGGCAGCAGCAGGGGTGGTCCGGCCTGAATAGGCGTTGGCAGCTGCAACGGTATGCCCAACATCCGCTCCTGTGCCCAACACGCGAGTTTGCAATGCGCCGCTTCATTAAACAGCAGGTAGCACGTGGACCCTAGGTGGGCATGTGGCACTGAACACACAGCACCACTGCACCGCCTTTCATACTCACCTTGCCCGCAGGGTTGCCGTCAAGGGTGTATCGCAGAATGAGCGCAGCTTGGGCTGCGGCTGACATGTCTGTCCCCGCCATGGCGCTGACCAGCTCCCCGCCAAATGTGTCATAGCCTGCATGGAGTTAAAAGAGCGGCCGGGCTCAAGTCGAGCCGAGCGAGAGCGTCAGCTGTGCAATTGCGTGAATCTACTTGTAAGGGAGCCCGCCAACAAGACCGTATTCTGCCCACACGTATGCCTCTGTCACTGGCAAGCTGTAGTGTTCACGCGTTGATAAGGGGTGCGGGAAAGCCTGCCGCGCACCGCTGCCCTCAAGGCCGTGGTTGCCGGCAGGCATTATGGTAGCAATCAGCATGCTCTGCCCCTCAGCGTTGCCCTTGCAGAAGGCCTGCAGTACCATGGCCGCCGCAGCGCACTCTCCAGCATTGCATGCACTCAGGGCTGCCCTCAGGAGTGCCTGCGGATCGGATACCCTTCTAAGCATGCATAGTAAGGCAGGCAGGTCGAGCGCGACGAGTGCCTGCGCAGAGTTGCAGCGAGCGCAGGCTGCTAGGCCGAGCCAGATCGTGTGCCAGCACGTGGGAGCATGCCTGCAGAGCGGGCAATGTGCCACCCTCGCGCAACGGCAAGCTCGCTGTCATGAGCGCCAGCTGCGCCTTGGGCGCGCCCACAAGCAGCCGCTCCAGGCAATGCAGCGCCTGCAGCAGGCGCATGCCTGGCTGAAGTGCGTGACGGACAATTAATGACATTCCATGTAAATCATCCAGCGGCGGTTTCACCTCATACACACATGGGCGAGCAGGCCAACCTGCATGCGAACGGCCGGGGATGGGACGCCCCCGGACGCCAGCGCCACGCCAAGCAGCACATCCAGCGCGCCAGCCCGCAGCAGCGCGGCCTGGTTGCTGGCGCGGCTCTCTTCCCGCTGCTTTTCCTGCGGCATCCAGATGGCCGTCGTCCCAGGTCCTATTGTTGGCCAACATGGCCCCCATCACGGACACTGCGGACGTCGGGTCGCTTCATGTAGACATGACACTGCGTGCAGTGCTGCTCCCACACGCACACCCATCACATGCGCATGCACCAAGACACAAGGCGCTACGCGATGTCTTGCAGCCCTCCGCGAGCTCACCGAGGCTGCGGCTGTGCCGGCCGGCGCGCCGGACTGCGGGGGGAGCGGCGTCAGCAGGAGATGCACTGTCTCCAGCGCTGCGAGCATGTTGCCGGCGGACTGGCGCGCTGGGCCATGCCGCCGCGCCGGCTGCGCAGGCAGTGCGGTGCGCAGGAGGTCCACCAGGGCCCCCGCGTGCCCGGTCTCCCTGTCTCAGCGCACATGTTGAGCGCAGGGCCGCGGCGACGCTGCTGCACCGTGCAAGAAAAACCCGAATGCTGCGCACCGGAAAAGCAGCTGGTTGGAAGCGTTTGTCCGCAGCAGGTTGTTGAGCAGCTCGAGGCAGTCCTGCACAACGATGCCGCCGTCCGCGCCGCCCTCGTCCCTGCAGCGCAGGCACGGCTCGTCAGGCTGCAGTTACGATGAGGAGCAGCACCCTTGTAAGGCTGGCGGGGCCACCGGGCTCGCACCTGGCAATGCCCAGCACGCGTTCAAACGCGCCCTCAAATGCCGCGATTTGCTGCATGTCCGGCGAGACGCGCGCAAGGCCGATCAGCAGGAGCAGCGCCTCGTTGCGCAGCACTTCATGCTCACTACCCAGCAGGTCCATCAGGCGCGCGACGCCTTCCGGTGCCGCCAGCACTGCCTGCGTTTGCAGCCAGAGCGCTGCAAGTCAGGACACGTAGCACGCGAGCACGCACCCGCCGTCCGCGCCGACCGGCTGCGGCAGCGCGGCGCACCTCCAGCAGGCGGGGCATGTTGCCCATGCCCAGCGCGGTCAGGAGCTGCACGGTGTGGTAGGCCACGTAGAAGTCGCCGCCGGAGCCGCCTTGCAGCAGGCCGAGCACCAGCGCCAGCGCACCCGGCACACGCACAAGCAGCTCGGCGTTGAAGGCCCCGGGTGACGGTCGTCCGCTCTTGCGCTGCGTGGCCCACCCGTGCTAGTTGGAAGCGACCAGCGCTGAGGCCCTGCAGGGCCTGCAGGACGCGGGCGGGGCACGCACGCTGCTGTCTTGGGCAGGCGCGGGCTGCACTGCCAGCACCAGGCACTCCAGCGCGCCACGGACCATGTCCAGGTCGCCGCGCTCGTCCCGCAGCACGGCGCACAGCGCCGGCATGCCAGCATTGCCGAGCGCCACACGCGCCTGCGCGGCCGGTCATACCAGGCTCTGCCTGAAGTATGCTGGAGTGCTGCTTGGCGTCTGCGACCAAACTTTTGAGGGTGGTGCTGGGCGTATGTGACCACGGCTGTGGGGGAGCGGGCCTCGCGGCTGGCGGTGAGCAGGTCGCGCAGCTGTGCGAGCGCCTCCCGCCGATCATCGGGCAGGATGCCGTCGCTCAGGCGCTGCAGCAGCGCTTCCACTGCAGCATCCTCCGAGCGTACCCCTGCAGCTCGCGCCCGATCGAGCAAGGCGACTTGCCGAGTGCTTCATGATCATTACAGGTTCCACGCGCACCCCGCTGGTCCTCTCCGGCCACGTACTCGCTAAACTCCTTGGCTACTTTGCCAAGCAGGTTCATGCTGACCAGCAGCGGAAGCGGAGGGCTCACATCGGCCAGGTTGCTGGACCACGCCTCACACGTCTGCAGGTATGCGCCTGGGATTGCGAGTGGTGGGTGCTTGAACTAGACATGTGCGCATCTGGCCTTGCTAGAATCTGACTCCTCCTGTCAGTGCTGCTGTGCCAGTGCGGGGTGCAACCATGGGGCGGCTGCGGACTCATGCTTGACCTGGTGTGAGCACAGTGTGCTCAGCACACACGGAATGATAAATGCTACCTGTGCCTCCTTTAGAAGCACCCAAAGTAAGTTCGGCCAAAGCGCTGAGCGCGATTGAGTTTGCCAGGGGGCATGGCGGAGCCAATGGATGTGGAGAGCGACCTGGACCAGTCCGCGTCCCTGCACGCCGAGGAGCACAGCGAGGCAAACGGTGTAGAGCAGCCCGAGGTCGGTAGCGGGCTGGCTGCCTTGCCCTTCAGCCTGCTGGAGACCATAAAGACGGCGCAGGCGGAGCACGGCCTGCGACACAGCGACTTTGTGCGCTACAGGTAGCAGCTGTGCCACGCTGCAGTTTGCACAGTTATCTTGTGCGCTGTGAACTCAGGGAGGATCTCCTGCGCCTGCACCTCTCCGTGGAGCCGCCGGTCGGCTGCCCGCAGCATAGCCACCTGGCACGCTTGGGCGTCAGTACAGCAGCTGGTGTGCAGGCAGTACTGCTCGCGCAAGCTGCGCCGGCTGTACAAGGCGCACGACTTCACGCACGGCCGTGGCAAGTTTGTGAACCGCACGCTGGAGGCGGCGCAGATCGCGGAGCCCGGGTGCGCGCCCTGCTTGCGGCCGTGGCTGACGGCAAGGGCGCTGGGACAGTGTGCCAATGCTTCGAGCCTGCGTCGCGGTGTGCACAGGCAGCTTATGATCCCGCTCATGTCCGCCGAGCGCTGCTGGGCGCAAGCCATGGAGCTGAAGACGCAGCAGGAGGAGCAGCCAGACGCGCGTAAGCGCCTGCACCAGGTCCGACGCTTGGCGAAGGTGAGCCCTCAGGCCGCACGCCCCGCCCCGCCGACGACCACGCCCACCCCTGACCGCTGTTGGCCCCCAGGCGGCGCGCTGGGCGGCCGAGCTGGCGCGGCTCGCGGACGCGCGCTGTGACACGCGGAGCGCGCTGGAGGTCGACGCATACGCGGCGTGGCTGCAGGGCTGCCACTTGCAGGAGAAGGAGGCCTGGCCGGCCGCGCTGGCCAAGCACCTGCGCGCAGAGTGCGCCTCTCCTTCTCTTCCCATGGCCTCTGGAGCGCTGAGCAGCGGGTGCGCGGGCGCTGACGGGTGACGTGTCGGTGTCAGGAAGCTGCTGGAGGAGCTGGCCAGGGTCAGCGCGCCTGAGCAGCAGGCCGTGCTCGCCCGGCAGCTCGCAGACGTCACGCCGGCTGTCCGCTTTTGCCAGTACCAGCTATCGCGTGCGGGCGGCGGCGAAAGCAGCTCAGCCGGCAGCGCCATGGACATGCAGCCGGACGGTGATGCGTTGCAGGCGCGCTCCAGTGACAAGCGTCACGAGTGTTGCCGCGTGTGCGTGCCTGGCTTGCGCCAACATGCAGGGCTGTGCAGGCAAAGCTGGCGCAGCTGGCGAGCGCGCCCGAGGAGCGCACCGCAGGGCCAGCCGGGGTGTCCACAATAACCTGGCGCGGCACGACCTACCCTGTGCGAGCAGAGCGCATGCGCACCAGCCTGGCGCAGGCACGCCGTCTTGCGCTGCATTGCGCCCTTACAAGCGCTTACCTGCCGCTGCGACTGGTGCCACGCTTCGGTGTGCAACTTGAGGCAAACGCTCTTTCCAAAAACCTTGTACCGATATCTTGTGCGACGCAGGCAGCCGCGGCCAGCCGCGATCTGGATCGCGCTGCAGCGGCCGACGAGGGCCTGGAGGCGCTGGTGGCCCATTACGACAGCCTGTCTGGGCACTACAATGAGGCCAAGGGGCTTGTGCGGCACGCGCTGGCCGCTACGACAAGTGCGCGCTTGCGCGTGACGCTCCCGCATTTCCCCGCGTGGCTGCAGTCCAGCCAGGCTCGCATGCGGGCGTGTGGCCATCTCTGGGCTCACAGTTCTTCTTTGGTAATGCTTGATGTCCACCCCCGGGGCTGGCGGCCGCAGGCGGCAGCAGCGCCGAGGCTGGAGAGGTCGTTGGCGACCTGCGCGCGCTCAACGCAGCGGTTACGGGGACGCAGCTGGAGCGCGCTGTGGAGCGCGCGTCGCTGCTGATTGCAGATGCACGTGCGCGTTTCGCCATAGGTCAGCAGCTGGGCGCTGCGGCGGCTGCCAAGCCGGGCAAAGTGAGTGCCCTGCGTCTAGCGCCAGCTGCATTCGGCCACCCGACACTGGCAGACTCTTGAGTGCCGTGTCGTGCGTTCAGGAGGAAAAGCTCCGCCCTGCCAAGGCGGAGGAGGTGGTGCGCGTGTACGACTTGCACCTGAGCCACGTCAAGGAGCTGGCGGAGGTAGCAGGGCAGGTTGGCGGCGCAAGCGGCGAAGCGCTGCTGGACGAGTGTGCAGCCAAGGTGGGGCGCGCTCCACATTGCTGGCAGCCCGCAGTGCTGTACAGCTTTGCTGGCAGAGCAAGCAGTGTCTGGCGCTTACACCTACATGCGTGCTCCGCTTTCTGCAGGCGGCGCAGTTCCAGGCGGGCCGGTGCCTGTATGCTGGGCACGCATACCTGGCTGCGCACAAGCCGCGCGAGGCAAACGCGGTGTTTGGCCGCGCACGGGAGCGCGCTGCGGGGGCCGTCGAGCGGTGGCGGGAGTGCGAGCACCCAGATGCAGAAGCGCTGGCCGACCTGGAGGCCATGCCTGAGCAGGTGGAGGTAAGCATCCAGGTCGAGCTGCTTGGGAAAGGCCAGCGGTGGGTGCTGTACGCGATAAGCGTGCCACAGGCCATGCATGGTGTCAACAGAGGAGTTGCAGGCGATGCTCCTGCTTATCATACACCAGGCTGTGTGCTGCACACAAAAGCAGATCCTATACACGTACCTCCAGTTGGTAGACGTGCATATAAATGTTTTCAAGCCATGAATACGATTATAAAATGCGAGTCGCCTCAGTTTCCACCCACAGACCGAGGCGACTCGCATTTTATAATCGTATTCATGGGTTGACAACATTTATATCTGATTCCCGAGCACTGCTGCATCGCGTGAGTGGGCGTAAACCACCGCTAGTGGGGAAGATGCCCCATGTGTCAGCCTGGTCAGAGGGATTGAGCAAGTGTGACAGAATGAAAGGCGCTTGTGTCGTGCTACTCCTGCATCCAGAAACACGGGTTGCGTTGCGGGCGCGCAGGCGTGGCAGTGTGTAGCAGCAGCAGAGTGCGTGGCGGAGGCACAGCGCGGGGCCGAGGCTGTGCAGGACGGCGTGGACGGGCTGGGTCTAACCGGCAGCTCCATGCGCCCTGGTGCGCAGCAGCTCTCCCGCCTGATTTGATCGTGCCAGAGCCCCGCACAGCGCTCTTAACGCTCGGTCGCAAAACCTAGCACTGTCCTTTGCATCCGGGGGCGGGGGCTAGGGAGATGCCCTGCTGAGCGCACGTGCTTCATCATAGCTGGCTGGTGTTTGACGCGCTAAGCAGGTGTCTTGCGATCGCAGCGGCGACCTACATGCTGGACGGCCTCCTGCGCTGGGAGTCGTTTGCGGGCGGCCAGGCAGGCAACCCGCCACCGCACCTCTGTGCTGTGCCGCCACGGCCGTCTGCTGTGCCAGCGCGTCCCTTTCTCCTGGATTCTGCACTTGGCTACATCAACGCGCCCACGCTGGAGCATCGCATGCCCAAGGAAGCGGCCAAGGGTGCATTTGCCCGCCTGTTCACTGGATGGGGCGGCAAGAAGTAGGCGCGACTGCCTGCTATTACTGACCGGGCGCCCCGTCGCGTTGGGTGTAAAGGCAAGGCCGAAAACCTTCACACTGCGCTCCTATCAATACGCACAGCAGACACGCTCGGTGCAGAGATAGTTGCGTCAAACAAGCCACTCTGCACGCACCTAGCACTCATCGACTGGGTGTTGTCATGTGTATGATACGTACTCTAATCCTCAGTGACGCCTGGCCTGCAATCCAGGCGATGAAGAACACTTACGTGCACGTGCACACGTAGGAAAACGCACGTGCACACGTAGGAACGCATTCAAAGCCCTGTCAAATGAAGCGCGTGTACATCTCCCCCCTCTCTGCCGACGATGCGCGGCAAATAGTGGGTAGACCTCCGCTTGGGCGCTCAGCCTCACGGTTGAAAGTCAGAGAGTGGTAGGCATTTACCTCTTTGCGGGCCGTGGCAACAAAGAACACTGCAGAGTCCGGAACACCAGGCTGTCCCATGAAAGGGACACTTAGCTCACGAGGGGCGCACGGCGGTAGCCAGGTCCGAAGCCGTAGCGCCTGGCAAGTTAGGGTCAAGAATGTTCCGGACCTTGGCGCACGGTTGATCATTCATCTGTAGAAGCCCAAGTCTTACTGTTGTTCTGCGCACCACACTAAGCAGGTGGTCAGATCTGGACCCACTGGCATACTTTGCGTCCATGCGCAAGGCCTGCGTCGCAAGGCCTAGGGGCCGTCATGTCTGGTCCGGTTACTGGTGGGTGGAAACCAACGCTAGTGGGGAGTTGAGCCAAGAAATAAATAGACCACCTGTTTTTTGGGCCGTTGACCACTTTTCTAGGCCATTGCCCATTAATGTTTTTGGCCAAATGCTGATGTTCGCGGGGCGGCCATTTCCCATTGCTGTGGAGGTGTTATGGAAACGTTTGGCACGTGCCGGCTCTCAATACTCTCTTTATGCTAGTCGACAGCCTGCCATACAGGCAGGACCTACACAATGCGCCATCTGCTGCGCCTAGTACGCACATTTACTATCACGCAACTGCGTGCGATGTGTCCGTAGGGGTGTCTATTTGGCTGTGGCCTTTTGCTAGACATCCGTCACATTCTGCTGCATGCTGAGTCGCCACGGTTTCCACCCACGCATGATGGACCGCCTGGTAGGTGTTCAGCAAAGACAGGCCGCGCACTCGACAATTGCGGTTGCTTTGCGCTGCTATGTGGGTGGAAACCGAGGCGACTCGCATTTGGTTGCTGAAAGGGGGTCTGTGTGCTTGCGAGGCCAGGGGGTACTGCAACATGTTGGAGGAGGGTGTCCAAGGCCCCAGGTAGTGCAGCTCGGCCTGCTCAAGGCTCTATCGCCAAGCCCGCTCTTGATGCCACTGCTTGATGGGGCTGATGCCGCTGCTTACGAGTACTGTGGGATTTCTGAACATTGGTCTGGGGAAGCCTTCTCTGATGCATGTGAGAAGCGTACACATGTTGGGACGCAACTTATGGGAGTCTACTGCCGTGTGCCATGGTTTGGAGTCTACTTGTAGCCCAGACAATTGTCAGGCGCTGAACCGTACTGCTTTGATCTGACTCCAGGATGATGACATGCAGCATGCAGCTTTGCCGTGATATGCCATGCCGCGCTGTCACGCGAACATCATTGCATACCCTATCTCCAGCTATGCGCCCCTCGTGATCTCCCTATCCCTTTACTGGGGCACAACCTCAGCCAGGTCTAACACTGTGAGAGATTCACACCGAATTCCAATCAAGTGCTTGGGCACTCGTCCGCGCGCCCTTCGCGCATTCCCTGCCTGGGTGCACAATGCTACATTGTGTCTAGCACCCACACGCGCAATCGGTTGCTGCATAGGTTTTACTCAACTCTGAGTCTGTAATGCTGCGCAGCTCAGCATAGGGCTGCAATTCACTGACAGGCTGTGTATCACAGATGTAAATGCACTCAATTAGACATAGCCTGATGGCATGAAGGGGAGAGCTCTTCGGTGTATCGCAGACAACGCCTTTGATGCTTCAGGCTGGTGGCCAGTGGCGCACCGTTGCCAGGCGAGCGGCATACGTGCTTTTGCAGCAAGGTGCGCTGAGCTTCTCCTCCAGCTTGCCTTCCACAGTGCCCGTACTTCACAGGTCACAGTGTTGCGCTGTGTGCAGGTGCGCCGTGCAAAGCAAAAGCACATCAAGTGCGACATGCGTCGACAACGGCGGGGAGGGTGCCGACTGTTCACAGCGAGGTGGGCTCCTTGCAAAGGTTTCTGCAGCACCACTCTGCCAGAGAGGAGAACTCACTTTACCTCCTGGAGCAGGCCTTCTCTGCACCTCAGCTGCCTCCAGGGCACCGCTTCCCAATGGTGGGCGCTGCTGCTGCCCCCACTCCTTGTTACGAGCTGGAAGACTGCGCTCCCGGCTTGTCTCATGCCAGTCTAATACGCAGACGCGTATGTGTGCTGTGGGCTGGAGTAGGGCGTGTTCCAGCGAATCTTTGCTACGCTGATCCAAGATGGGACGCTCCTTGAAAGCCAGGTATGCTTCGAGCCGCGCCAGCACCTGCGCACCTGATCCCCAGTAGGCCTGCCTGACCTCAAGCCTCCTTGTGACCAGAAAGACCAGCGCAGGTGCGGCAGCCCGACTCCAGCAAGCTCGCTGGAGCTCTGGAACTGGTGGGGTTCCTTGCTGTTTCATTCTGCGCACTTGGTGTCACAAGGCAGGCCAACGTGCTGACTCGCTGCTGCATGTACAGGTGCACGACGTCCAGTACCTGCAGCGCTTCCTCGGCGGCGCCTTGACGCCCTCGGAAGAGCGCAGAATTGGTTTTGGCGACACAGTCAGGACGCCCGCACTTATCGAGCGTACATTGTCAGAGGTGGCAGGCGAGTGCAACACTGAGGCTGCTGTTGGTCACGGCACTGTTCCCTGCAGGCTGTCATGTTTGATGCAGGCTGAGCGTACAGCTCGGGGTGCGTCGGGGTAGGCACGCTGCTGACTGCTGAGCTGGCGTTGCAGCACGGCCTGGCCTGCAGTACGGCTGGCGGGACTCACCACGCGCACTCCGGCTTTGGGAGCGGTTTCTGCATAATAAATGGTGTGCACGCTCAACCCGCCAGACAGAGGGGCCACCGTAGCTACTTCAAATGTTGTTGCCCAAGGCCTGCTGACAGGCCATCCACACTGGCGCTGGATCCTTTATCAAGGCAGCTGCTTTGCCGCCTGCAGATATCGCGGTGACAGCGGCGTCGTTGTTGAAAGCTGGGCACGTCAAGCGAGTCCTCGTATTGGACCTGGATGTTCATCAGGTATAATCTTTGCATGACGTCCACGCTTTCTACAAAGCCTGGTGTGCCGCTCTTGTGACTCTCTGCAAAAGCCGGGGCAGGGTGACGGGACGGCGAGCATCTTCCAGCGCGAGCCAAACGTGTTCACGGTCTCAGTCCATGCAGCGGCCAACTTTCCGGCCCGCAAGGTGTGTGCAGCCCCCAGCTTCATAGCAGCCTTCATCAGTCTGCTCAACTTTACATTTATCTGTTTTCACGGTAGGCGGACAGCGACTGCGACGTCCCGCTCCCCGATGGCACTGGCGATGCGGACTATTTGCGGTGCGCCATTGTTATCAAGCGACACGTTCTTGGATAGGTGTCATAGCACAAGCCAATACAGCGCTCGTTCTGAGAGCACTGGTCACTCCCAGGCCCTGCACCACGACTGCAAAGGCAGCAACCACAAACCAGTCGGACCCTGTCACCAGACGAAGGCATGCATGCTGCTGAGCGGCATGCTGCATGCTTGCAGGCAGCCGCATCACTGATACATGACATGTTGTTCCTGCTTGCCTCCCCAGTGCAACCACCGCGCTGGCAGACGTGGAGGTGTCAGCTTCATGCGGCACCATTGGTTCGCGTGTGCACACTGCACCCAAGGCCTGAGTGACCCTGGGGCGGGCAGGGTGCTCGGTGGACTGCTGCCGGAGGTGCTGGCGGCTGCGCGACCAGAGCTGGTGATCTATGACGCAGGCACGTCAAGCGAGGGTGTGCAGTGCCAGTGGTGACAGCTCGGGCACCGTCTTCTCCGTTGCCCTCCGGCGGCCATGCGTCGCTTGCTGCCATGTGCTGATGTCCATGCGCATTGTGTGTGTGTCGGCATCTGCCTGTGCAGGATGCACCATAAAGGCCCTGATCTGGCCTCGGGCCCGACGCTCCTCAGCCTGCAGGAGTTTACCTATCACGGGCTCACCTGTTGCCCGCACGGCTGCAGGCGTGGACGTCCACGCGGATGATGCCCTCGGCCGCCTGGCTCTCAGTGATGATGGGATCCGCCGGCGTGAGCTCATGGTGCTTGACACCTGCCTTGCAGCCGGCGTGCCTGTGGCTGGGCTGGTTGGCGGAGGGTGCGTGCCTCTAACCGATGCCTGCATGAGTGTCAGGCATGCGTTCGTGCTGCTGGCCGTGGACTCTTTTAAGGCAGATAGGTTGCTGCAGCGCATACTGACTTGGTGTGGCGGCGCAGGTATGCTGCTGATGTGGGAGTCCTGGCCAGGCGACATTGCCTGCTGCATGAAGCAGCGGCGCGCTTGTGGATCGAGCATGGACTGTGAGTCCTGACCGGAGGGCCAGGCGCGTGTCCGGGGTCTTGCCCTAAATCACGGCAGCCAAGGCACGGATGCAGCTGTACATGCTGCGTGTGACCACAATACAAGCAGTGACATGCGTATGCATGTTGGCGGGGGGGCCGCGACCATTCGGGGAGGGTCCATAGAATACATGTACATGATGGTGGCTGTAGCGAGGACTCTGGCATTTGCACACAGATGCGTAAGTAAGCCTTTACCAGGCGGTCAGCTAAGTGTGCTCAGCTGCACCATGTGGTTTTACACATACTTTCTGGCTACCGACCCACCGCACTATCAACCCTGTTAAGTAGATACAGCGGCTGGCACTTGTGTGGAAATGGCCTCTTGCACAGTCAGAGCCCCAAGCATGCAGGGCCATTACCTCAGTGGGGCTCTGCCAGCCTTGCACAGGCCCCAGGTGTCTGCAACACCGCTGACACAGAGCTTTGCAGCTGCGCAGCAGGCGCGTGTTTCTTGCACCC
>JAABUV010003634.1_pt1 | contig 19397 bp, 20 predicted proteins | sample 5559971 | NCBI WGS metagenome assembly JAABUV01 (sample SAMN10711881, study PRJNA513362) | rock metagenome | isolation source: Antarctica rocks | place: Antarctica: Victoria Land, Knobhead nord | collected 2015-12-19
GGCCCCTCCCCCCCCCCCCCCCCCCCCCCCCCCCCCAAATAGAAAAAGAGTGGCGCCCAAGCGTGCACACGCGCGCACATACTTGTTGCGACCAAGTCTGATAAGGGACGGGCGAGGCCACAAGCCTGCCTTTTGCCAAGAACAGGGCACACAGCTCCACCTTAAAAGGCATCGGTGCATGCACACATGCACTCGTGGATACATAAAAGGTGGTTGGACCAACGGTGCCACGTGTAGACCGTCCATTGTCCCCGCCAGGCTGTAATAGGATCAGTCTCGTCTACAAGGGGGCATGAGCTCACGCACCAAAGCAAAAATCATGAGTTGCTGCTGCACAGGCTTGGGCAACCAAATGGCTCGCTTCATGCATGTGCATGCAATGTGGCTGCATGCTGCCTAGGCAGATAGGGCTATCGATTTCACTTCCAAATATAACAGAATGAAAAAGGCGCATGGCGATGTTGCAAGAGTGATACGGTTCTTACAAGCACTGCTAGAATCTGTGTGGCTGCAGACGATTACACGACGTGACAGCCCGGGGCTGAGACTACACTGCTTAACAGGGTCCAAGGGGTTGAGATTATGGGGTTGTAGCAGCTCTTCAGATTTTGAAAGCTAGTTTGACAGAAGCAAAATTGCAGCAATCCAGAAGGTCTCGTTACCGCTGCTTTACAAGGGGCCGTCTCATGGCGGTGCATGTTTAGCACATGATCTGCGTGTATTTCTCGCATTCATTGCTGCTCAACTAAACCGCACCCACCCCCGACAGAACACGTCAGCACGTTCGTGTTCTGCCCACCAAGTTTTGATCGTGTCAACCTACTCCCGTCACTGCAAGCTCATGCGAACAATGAAGGAGGGGACAGTGCTTCAGCTACATGACAGTGAGGAGGGTGTGTGCGCAAGGGCACCACCCTCCCCTCTGCAAAAGGAAAGGTGTGACAGCCGGGTGTGCACATACGCACACTCGCCACCAACAAGCTAGAGAAGGGGACGGGCGAGGCCACGACCATGCAGTTTGCTAATCACAGGGCGCAAAGCTCCCCTGCACCCCAAAGCGGCAGGTATTGCACATGCACACATGCACCCATGGGGAAAAAAGTGGTGGTTGGGCCAGTGGTGACGCATGTGGGCTGTCCATCTAAACTATAGGCTAATGAAACCGTCCTCCGCTACATACGCGGCGCTCGCGCAGCCACGGCAACCACATCATGAAGCGTCGCTGCACGGGCGTTGGCATCCCATGTGGCTCGCTTCATGCATGTGGATGCTATGCGGCCGCTGCAACCAGCGCCACAGCCGCAGCTGCCTTTCCTGCCCACTTTCAAAGTGGCCCGAAAAGAAACACCAACAGGGAGCGCAGGCCAGTGCAGTGCTATCAGCGCCGAGCGCTGTCACGCCAACCACCGGATGGGTAATTGTAATTTGCCCGCATACGCTGCACCGCGCTGGGGTTGGGTGCACAGTCACCCACCCATGCAGCCGTAGCCCTCTAGGAGCCCTGGATGGCGTAGGTGCCCGGCGCAGGCGGCAGCAGCAGGCCACGGCCGTTGGGGGTGCCGTCGTCGCGGATGCTGGTGAGCGCCTCGGTGAGGTAGAACTCGCCGGGCACGCTGTCGGGCGTGGGGCCCGTGAGCGGGCCGACGATGGGGCCCAGCGCCGCCACAGACTCCTGCACGCCACAAGAGACTGCTGTTGGCACAGGGGGTCATGCGCAGAGGCACAGCCCGCTCTCTGCCACAAGTGCTTCTCATCGTCCGAGCAATGAACTTGTGTTTAAGTTGCGTGTGCGCAGCTGAGACCCAGCGCATACATACATTTGGGCAAGCCTGTAGATGTTATTGCGTGCTTGCTGCCAGCCCCGATCGCGCTACACAAGTAGCTGAGAACATACATGGGCGCACAGTAGGCGCAACATGCAGGTGCAGGGCGCGCGGCACGGGCGGGCGCGGGGCGCGCCTGGCCCGATGAGATGGCGTATTTGGGGATGTCCTCGGTGCCGGGGTCGGTCACATTGAAGCCGACCGGCGAGGTGATGACGCCGTTGAGGCCGTTGGGGAAGAAGCCGCCGATGCCGTTGGGGCTGCCGACCGTCAGGATGTTGATGTGCTGGTGCGGCACACGGCAGCGCGTCAGCCCCACGCCCGGCAGGCATGCATGGAGTTCAGCACCGCCCTGCAGGCGGCAGCTGCCACAAAGGATGTCCCATCGCGCAGGGCCGCTCGTGCAGAGGCACGCGGCGCACCATCTGGGGCGTGCGCGAGAAGGTGAGGCCGCGGATGTCGGTCGGGATCATGTTGGGGAACTGGTCCGGCACCGCGATGTTGCGCGGGTCGGCTTGCACCAGGCCCTGGTCGTCCAGCTGCGCGCAGGGCGTGCCATCTCCGTGAGCATTTTACGCAAACACACTGATGGCCATGCCGGGCTCTCCTCAGAGCACATGCGCTGCATGCACATACCACACCTGGAGGCGCACGCGCAGGAGGCATCGCCCGTGCAGGCACTGATCTTGGCCTCGCATGCAGGCAGGCACGCGCAAGACCCAGTTCTGCACAGGCTCTAATAAACCCGCCTGCTCATCACAGCCCGTCACAAAGGCAGGCACTGCTCCCCTGCACAGAGCTCCGCTAAAACAGTGCAACCTTGCCCATGCTGCTCCAGCCAGAGGCGCATGGCACTGGCGGCATGCAGCAGGCGCGTCCTGCCGAGTGTAATGGCACCTGGGGGCCGTCCAGGCTGTCGCGGAAGGCCGACACGCGCGCGACGACCTGCAGGACTGTCTCGTTGAAGGGCGGCACGATCTGGGTGCGCATGTTCCACAGCAGCATGCGCTGCGCGGCCGCATGCAGGCGGTCAGGCCAAGCTGAGTTATTGATCACTGACATAACATGCAGCGCTGCACATTCTACTGGGCTCCTGCGGCGTCACCTACAGGGACATGCATGCAAGTGCAAAGAGGATTCCTGGCCAATCCACCTGTCATGCTGCCAGGCTTCTGGTCACGCCAAAGGGATCAGAATTGTGTGAAGTACAGCACGGTAGCCGCGTTGCAAAAAACCATGAAGCAGCCTTTCTGCTTGTCACACCAGCTGCGGTTTGCCACCCTGGCCTCTGCACTTGCAGCGAAGCGCATGGCGCAGGGCCGCTCTGGCCACAGCCTGCGAATACACGCGCGGCGTTGCGACGGGCGCGGAGCATGCATGGCCCACCTCCACAGCTGCCTGCCCTGTGGCGCTGGTCGCCAGGCCGGCGATGCCGTTGGCGAGGACGGGGTTGGTCGTGAGAGCGATCGCGCCCTGCCGGATGCGCATGGTGGTGGGTCAAGGGCGGGCTGATCGCTGACTAGTTGGGAGTGCTCGGCTGAGTCAGCAGCGTCGTTGCATGTATTCTGCATGTGTGCTTGACGCATCTTTGCTTGACGCATCTCGGCACGAGGAAATGCACAAGATGCACAAGCGAAGGGCACATACGCGGCGTGCCGGTCCCGCACCTTGGTGCTGGTGGCGCCGATCTCATCGAGCGCCCAGACACAGATGGTAAAAGCACTTTCGCTTACACTATAGTCTGCACGCGCAACCACACATTTGCGTAAGCTCTGGGCAGCCTGCCACTTACAGTGCTCCGCACGCTCAAATGGGCATTGGACCAGCAGGGCACAGACTCTCTTCACTACTATTACTATCTGCACACCCCAGCATCGGGCCGAGGCTCACAGGGACAGCTCACCCCACTGTGCATCTGAGCCAGTGCATCTGAGCCAATGCATCCGAGCCAATGTAAACATCGGCTTGTCATGTACCACACCAACATTAGCAAGCCATGATACAACTGCAGGTCGGGCACTTGGCGTTTGCATCGAGGCCCTCCGGGCAGCGCACCGAAAGGCGCGCCAAACTGCTGCGCGACGGTCACGCCCGCCGGCAGGCCGTACACGCCCGCGAAGAACGCGTTCCAGCCGGCGTCAAAGTCAACGAGCGGGCACGGGTCGGCGCTGCCGGCCTGGCGCGTGAACAGCACGTGGCCCTGCCCCGCACCAGCGCACACGTCAGCGGTCAAGCTTGCGCACCCAACGCTGCCTTGGGGCCAGGCACCAGCCCGCCTGTGCAGGGGCAGGCAAACGCGCTCGCCAAAAGCTGCAGCACGCTTTGTCAGCATGAACGCTTGCAGCTAGACAGGGACTTCAAGCGCAGAAAGGGCTGCTCAGGCCGCTGTGCCGCACACCTGCTCATTGAGCGCGATCTCCTCCAGGAAGGGGCGGGTGGCCTCGGTCAGGTTGGCGGCGCGCGCGCCAAGCGGCGCCGGCCCGCCCAGCTGCAGGTTGTTGATGAAGCCGTGGCCGAAGACGCCCCAGGTGTCAAACTGCCCCTCCAGGCACTCCACGTTGGTCGCGAAGCGGATGAGGTCGATGTCAGTGAAGTTCTTCTTGGCGGCGATGGCCGCTGCGCAGGGCGCAGCGCCGTGCGTCAAGGTCCAGGTTTAATGCGCGGCACTGCGGATGGGGTAGCTGGCGCTGCGCTGAATAGGGGCCAAATGTCCACACCAGTGCGGGCTCGTCTTCCTTAAACACAGCTGGAGAATGCATACAGTACTCTTTGTGCTACCAAACGCAGCCAGGACACGCTGCCTCAAACACACAGGATTCTAGGCTGACATTATGATTTGTTTTTCTTTTCCTGTGTGTATCACAGCCTGCCATGCGCACCCGAATGCAATACAAAATGTGCTGCACATGCCAGAGGCACTTCAGGAACTGGCTTGCAGACTCCAACAAATGCAAAGCTCACGGCAGGGTCGCACCCTGGATCTCAGCCTCCTGCACGTTGAGCAGGCTGAGGTTGTAGGCGCCGTTGTTGTAGGGGCCGCCAAAGTCCACGGTGCGCAGGTTGCCGAGCGGGATCAGGTTCTGGCCGGGCGCGTACGGCCCGGCGTTCTTGTGGAAGAACTGGTTGGCTTCGCCCAGGAGAGTCGGCTGCGACAGGATGCCGGTGCCGCTCTGCGCGCAACATGTGCCACCGCAATCTTGATATGTTCTTGTTGCGTTGTTTGAAGCGCGCAGTGACACCCCGCACGGCGGGAGGCGAGCGCCTCCCTGCCCCGCTCAGGTGCACAACCAACACAGCGCCTTCAGCTGCACAGATGCCCAGCTCGCATTTGAAATGCCAAAGACAGGTACGCAGTTTGAGTGAGAGGCGCGCTGGTTCCACTCCACGTAAGGTCAGCTAGCTGCACGCTGAGAGCCGTACCAGCGCCTGTGCATCAACGCTGGGCGCCGGCGCCTGCGCAGCGGCCGCAAGCGCGACGCATGCGGCGAGCGCAACGCAGGTGAGCTTCATATTGGCCCTGCGCAGGCGTGAGTCCAAGTGAGTACTTACTCTTTCGGACGACGGCGGCCTTGAGTAACTGCGATCTGCATTTCTCAAGCGCATGGCCATGTCTATAAGCACGAGTCGGTGAGCGTGCTCGAGGTGGCCCGCTCTTTTGGGGCGCTGCACGACGCCCGCCTTGCCCTCTACTGTTGCTCTAAAAGGGTCCACCGGCAGAACAGGAGCAGCTTACAGGGCGCGAGATTAGGCATGCAGTGCAGCACACCTCCGCCTCTTGGAGCTCGTTTGTCGCCTCTTATCTCCAACTCCGATTGCGGCTTTGCTGCAAGAAGTGAAGTGAGAAGCTTTGTGATTCAACTGCAGTTCTTCAAGCACTGTGCCGGTCCTTTCCCGCTCTTCACACGCTCCCCACTCGGACTTTGCTCCTGACTATATCGCCGCTGGTTGGCCACGACGGTCAGCGTTGGCATGTAACTTCTCCTCATGACGAAGGATTGTACCAGCCCTGGTTCTGCACCACAAGGCCCCATAGGGGAGTGTCTGCTCAGGAGCGCATGTGATTGCCATCGAGGGGCGGTCTCTGCAAGGAGCTGCGACATACCATCCAGTCTGTGCTGAGCAAGCAACCTGGCTTTTTATACATGGTCAGGCTTACCGCAAAGCGCTGTCCGCGTTGCTTTGACAACGCAGCGGTCAGCGACGGCGCTGCTCAGCCCCAGAACAGAGTTCAAAGCCCGAGCTCGGCGCGCCGCACTGACCTGTCCATTGCCAGCAGCAGCAGCAGTATGCAGCTGGACACGCACCTGCACACGGCTTCAGTGCATGCCCCGCAAAATGCATGCACCTGAAAAACCTGTGACTTCATACATCGCTCAGTGGGCAGCTATTCAGGCCCCGGACTGCATCTAGCGCCCTATGCGGCTGGCTCGCCACAGAGTGGTCGCTGCCCATCGCCCTGTCAGCACGCCGCACATGGAGGCTGCCTTCTCGAACAGGAATCAAACATCCGCCTACCATCATAGGCACAATGCAGCGCAGAGCAGTCCTCACAATACTCGGTACCCTATCCTCTGCCCGCATGTTTCATATAACGGAGCATGGTAGTTCAGCAAGACCTACGCAGTGCGTGGACGCACGCCCGTGTCACCGGAATGCATGCACAGCCAGACACGCGGCGCTTGGCTCGAGCGTTCGGCCGGCCGGGCAGCTGCGCGCAGCACAGGGCGCGAGGGCTTGCACCGACTCTGTACCGCTGCAAAGCGGAGGCCTGCCACATGTGCTTTGGAAAATCTGCAAAACTGGCATTGATCATTGCACAAAGTCACCCAACATCATCCGCTCACCTCTGGCTGGGCACTGTGGACTGTCCCACAGTTGACAGCGAGGCAAAACCAGGGGCTGCATGCTGCAGGCACCCTGCCGCACTCAACCAGGGATCAGTGCCGGTGTACCACAGCCAGCGTCGGTTTCCTCTAGCAGCACGTTGTTGTGCTCTGCTTGTGCCTGGAACTATTGGCCAGGGTCGACGCCCTTCCTACACCGAGCCACTTGGTGGCGCATAAAGTGCTGTCACACAGCCACACCGACAAATGTGCATGAGCTGTGCCTCCTCCTGCATGCCACTATTCTCAAGTACAGCTGCGGCGCGAAGCTGGGACAAAACGGCCGCGCGCATGCGGGGCCCCCGTACGCTCAGCCACACCGGCGAGGGCCACGCTGCTCGCCCGCGCAAGCAGCCGGCGCGCTCTTGATGCGCAGCTCTCTAACCCGCGTATAAGACCAGCCAAAAGCGCGCGCCCTGCCGCGCCGCCGCGCAGGACGCTGCGGGTCCGCCCAGCCCTCGCACACCCTCACCCCGCCGCGCCGATCGTGAGGAACAGGTCGTGCTCGCCCGCGGCGCTGAGCGGCCGCAGGCGGCCGGGCGCGCGCGGCGCGCCGGGCTCCAGCGGCTTGCGCCAGAGGTGCAGGAAGAGCGCGCCGGGGCGCGCCGCCGGCGGCTCGGCGCCCAGGTCCGCCAGCGCCTCCACGGGCGCCAGGCTCCAGGCCAGCAGGCTCATGCGGCCCTCGCCGCCCTTCCAGTGCCGCACCTCCACGTACACGCTCGCGCCTGCGGCGCCGCGCGCGCGCAGGGTTTGTGCGGTGTGCGGTGTGCTGTGAGAGCCGCGCAGGCGCGCGTGCACCCTTCATTCACCAGACTGGTCAGCCGGCGCCTCGGCGTCTCTGCGGCGCACGGCCACGCGCCAGCGGCATGCTGCTTGCGCGCGCGACCCGCTCACGCAGCGCGCCCTGCCCACCTTGGACCATGCCTGCTTCAGGCCAGAGCCCTATCAGGGCTTGCTGCACAGGCGGGCCCACGCATGCATGCACCAGCGGCCTTCCCGGCCAGCGCCTCCACCCAGCGCCTCCATCTAGCAGGCAGCCTGGCGGCCTTGCATGCTGTGCCAGTGCGCAGGCGGCCGCAGCGCCTTTCCTTCCAGCCGGGTGAGCGGTGGCAGATTGGAGACCGCACCGCCCGGCAGGTCCTGCAGCGGCGTGCGCAGGACGACCGCGTGGCCCGCCGCGATGCAGCGCTCGGCCTTCTGGAAGTGCCCCGGCGGCGTGTCCTGCGGCGGCTCCAGCAGCCGGCCGGCCGCGTCGCGCAGCGACACCGTGAAGAACGGCCGGTCGAGCGGCTTGCGGTAGGCCACGACCGCCTTGTCGAGCACCAGGCGCAGGCGCCCTGCGCGCGCGGTCATGGCAGTCGGGCTGCGCACAGGCTGCTGCGAGCCGCGCGCAGACGTGAGCGGGCCCTGCCGCTAGAGCTGCGGAGCGGACACCGCCGCGTGCGTCACAGCCGCAGGCCGCGTGCATCACGGCTGCAGACGGCGTGCGCCTGAGCTGACACCGCGCTCAAACGCAGCCCGCAAGGACACACCCTGCGGAGGCGCTACGCGAGCCGACCAAAGCCGCGGCAGCAAAGGGGCTGCGGTGTGAGGCAAGAGCCTGCAACCTGCCTGGCAGCAAACGGGAGGGCAGCGCGGGCGGGGGTGACCCTGCGGGCGGGCGGGCGCGCACCGCCAGGCTCGGCGCGGCGCGCCGGCAGCAGCGCGAGCTGCGGTACGGACTCACTGCGCGGCACAGGCGCGCCGCGCAGCGGCCCCGGGGCGCCGCCGCCCGGCCCCGCCGGCGCGAGCCCCGGCACGGAGTCGTGGCGCCGCAGCGGCGGCGACGCCGAGCTGCTGGGTGTCGAGGCGGCTGTGGACGGCGACGGCGGGGCCTGGCCGGGCGCGCGCGCGCCGGCGCCGCCGCCGGCCGCCGCCAGCGCCGCCTGGCGCCCGGCATGCCGGGCTTGTGCGCTTGCACCGAAAGAAGAGGGACACGGACAGTGACAGACTCCCAAACTGGGTGCCGCCTGCTGCCTGCTGGGGAGCAGGACCGGCTCAAAGCGCGAGCGGGAGCGACACGAGCGCAGGAACCAGGCACGGCTGGCCGCCTGGCGTCGCTGCGGCGTGTTCGCTTGCACGCGAAGCCAGGACATGGGACACGCGCCCAGGACAGCACCTCCCACACCTCTCGGCGCACCGCATGCCTCGCGGCAGAGGCCGGCGCTCCCGCAGCGAGCACTAGGTCCCAAGCAAGGTGCGGCGAAGCGCGAGCGCGGGCGCACCAGCGCGTCCTGGAGCGCCCAGCCCCGGTCCAGCAGCTCACCCAGCGCCGGGGCCGCCGCGCCGCCCCCGCCGCCCCCGGCCCGCTCCCAACCGGGCTCCCAGCCGGGCGCCCCGCCGCCGCCTGCGCCCTCCTCGGCGGAGCCCGCGCCCGGCGCCTGCGCGAGGCCGCCGGGCGCGCCCGGCGCGCCGCCGGCCGCCCGCTCCGCCGGGCGCGGCGGCGGCGAGCCCGCAGCCGGCGGCAACGGCGGCCCGAGGATGCGGGCCAGCTGCGCGGGCGTCAGCGGCGCGCCCGGCAGCGCCAGCCCGCGCCGCACCGCCTTGAGCAGGTACATGAACAGGCAGAACTCGGGCGCGGCGAGCCGGCTGTCGCCGTCGCGGTCGGCCAGGCGCCAGGCGGCGGCAAAGGCGCCGGCCGCGCCCGAGCGCGCGTGCAGGTCGGCCGCCTCGGCCGCGCCGATGCCGCCCAGGCGCCCGTAGCCCTGCGTACCGCGCATGCGGGTGTGGGCTGAGCGCTTGCCTGCCTGACAACCCCGACGCCTACGCAGCCCTGGCTGGCTGGAACAGGCTTAACCTGACGCGCCTGCGTGCGCCGATGGGCGCGCGCACTCAGGCCTTTCCTTTCATCCTTTCATGCAGCGCCGGCTGTGCGCCCTGTCCGCCGACGAGGCTGCGCAGCATGCTGCACGGGTCTCAATAGACATCCCGCAGAGGCATTCTGCTGGGCAACGATACGCTGCTCCTCAGCCTGGCTTCGGCCGACAGCGCTCCAAACACATGCAGCACACGATGCCTGAGCCTGCCACGTTTCTGGGGAAGCCAGCGCCCATCTGTGAAAAGCCTTGCGCCAGGCGCGCGCGCCTTGGCATCATACGCGCGCTGGCACTTGGCGCGGTCGCTGGCGCTCATGGGCGGCCAGGCGGCCACCGCGGCCGCCTCCGCGTCGCTCTGCGCGGGCGCCGCGGGCCCCGGCCACAGCGAGGCCTGCGGCGAGGGCGGGTCCGGCCGCGGGTGTGCCGGCGCGGGCGCAGCGGCCGCGTCGGGCCACGGCGGTGGCGGCGGCTGGCGCCCTGGGAGCGGCACGCACGCGGCCGCCGCTGCCTGGCAGGCCGCCGGCTCAGGCGGCGCGGGCGCCTGAGGAAGCGCGCCGGGGCTCTGTGCACGCCCACCTGGATACCCTGGATACCCTATCTGCTGCGCCTGCACCGCAACGTACAGCAGCTCCGCCTCCGCCGCGCTCAGGCTGGGCAGCGAGACCGAGCTGGGCAGCGGCGGCAGCGGCGGCGCCACGGATGCCCTAGAGTCATGCCAGGCAGTGGCGCCGGCAGCCCGGCCGCCGGCCTCGCCCAGGCCGGCCAGCGCCGCCGCCGACGCGCTGCCCCGCAACGGGCTGCCCGTCGCGAACGGGTTGCCCGACGCGCTCCGCTGCGCAGGCGGCCGGCCGAATGCAGTGTTGGCCCCCGGCCACATGCCGCCCGCCCCATGGTCTACAAAAGCGTTGGCGGCACTTGCTGCTGGCAACGGCAGCGCCGTGCTGGCGCCCGCCGCACCGAGCGCCTCAGTGTAGGGCCCAGCCGCATGCGCCAGAACGCCCCCGTCCGGCTGGTCGGGCGCGGCGGCCGCCGCGCGCCCCGCGCCGCCGCCAGGGAACGCCACCCAGCTCCCGGGGTCTGGGCCAGGGCCGGACCGTGTGCCGCTGCCCGCCCACGCCAGCGCGTCTGCGCGGCTCATCAGGTCGAGCTCGCTGCCGCTGCCCGGCGGCCGCGCGGCTGCAACCCCGCCGTCAGCGCCATCCCCGCCGCGCGCCTGCACGGGGCCACTGCAGGGCAGAGGCGCCGCGTGCGCCTCCGCCGGGAACGCCGCCCAGGCGGCCAGCGCGGCGTCGACCGCGGCGCCGCCCGACTGTGGCCGCCCCGGCAGCTGCAGGCCTGCCTGGGGCGGCCCCGCCGTAGCCGCCGGGTCGCGGTCTGCTCCACCGCTCAGGCGCCCGTTCATGGACGGCGGCGGCTGCGCGGGCGCGGCCAGCGGTGGCGCGGCAGGCTCCGCGCCCGCGGCCGCAGCGCCGCCGGGTGGCTCCGGAGCAGCAGAGCGGCCGCCGTCTGCGCCGGCCGCTGCCGCATCGGACGCCGCACCGAAGGCCGTCCAGCCTCCTGCGTCTGTGCTCGGGGGCGCTGGCTCGCTCTGGGGGGCCGCTGCGGCTGCGGCAGACGCGCTGGCGGGCCAGGGACCCTCCTTCTGTGCTACGGCCCCCGGCGCTGTCGCGCTTGCCGGGGCAGCAGGCGCCGCGGCGCGCGCCGGCGCATCAGCTCGCGCCCCGCCGCCCTCGCCCCATGCGTCGCTGCCTCCTGCAGCAGCGGAGGTGCGAGCGCTCTCCATATCCTCCTGCGCACCCCCGGCGCCCGCTGCGCACGCCGAACCCTGGAGGGTCGCGCACACTAGCGCGCCGTCCCCGGCCGCCGGGCCGCCGCCGCTACGCGCGCCGCTGCCGTCCGCCTGGGGCTGCCCGGCGGCAGGCATGGAGGCGGCGGCCTGCGGGCCCGGCGCGGCGGGCTGGGCGGGCTGCGGCTGCGCGGCCGGCGCGGGCGGCCGCCCTTCAGAGCCTGATGTGCTGCAGGGCCCTGTACCGCGGTCGGCAGCGCCGCCGCGGTGCGCCCGCGCCGGCTCCGCCGCGGACGGCCGCTCCGGCCGGCCCTCCTTGGCGCGCGCGTAGCCGTCAATGAGCTCGCGCACGCGCGCCGCGCGCGCCTGCTCGGCCGCGTCCTGTGCCGCAGCGCTGGGCTGCGGGAGCGGCGCGGGGCGCTCGAACGGCGCGCCGCCCGCCCCGCCGGCACAGCGCACGCGCTTGCTGCCGGGGCCGCCGGCGGGCGACGCGTCCGCGGTGGGCGGCGCCAGCCCTGCTCCCAAGCCTGGCCATGCGCCGCCGGCGATCGGCATGGCCACGGGCGCGTCGGCGCCGGCCTCGGCGGCCGCTGAGCACTCTGGCAGCCGGCTGAGTGTGTGCGCGGCGGGGTGGGGGCCCAGGTCGCTCGGCGCAGGTGCGCGCGGCGCGCGCGGCAGCGCGCTCTCGGCCTCCGCGGCGTCCCAGGAGGAGGAGGCCGAGTGGCGCCCCGCACGCGGCGGCCCGAGCGGGGGCGCCTGCGCGCGCGCCGGCGTGAGCGCGCCGGGAGCGCGCCGCCCCGAGCCTCGGCCGGTGCGCATCGTGCCGGAGCGCAGCAGGGCCCGCCCCGCTGCCTCAGGCAGCCCTGCAACGCGTCCCAGGCTGTTGCAGCTTTGAAGCACGCCCTCACTGCTGAGCGCGAACAATAATTGCACAGGAGCGATGTTACGACCCCTTTGGTGCAAAGTGAGAGGGCCCGTAGGTAGGGACCCACCTGTGGCGGCGTGCCGCTACGGCTGGGGGAGCCTGCGCTGCCCTCGCCAGATGGGGTGAGGATCCGCGCCAGCACCGCCGCGCGTTCAGGCGACCCCACCAGCTCAATCGCCCTTTGCTCCGCCGCCGCCGCCGCCGCCGCCGCCGCCGCCGGGCTCACGCCGCCAGCAGCGAGCTGGTGCGCCTTGCCAGGGGAGGCCGGGCGCCCGGCCGCCAGCAGGGGCGGCGCCGCCGTGGGCCCTGGGCCGCCCGACTCGGGGGCGCCGGCCGGCGCCGCGGCGGCCACGCCCGCGCCCGGGGCCGTCGCGCCCGCGCCGCCGCCCGGCAGCAGCGCCGCGCGCGCGCTCGCTTCCAGCGCCTGCAGGCGGTGCAGGCGCGCGCGCAGCGCCGCCGCGCCCGCGCCGGCGGCGGAGTGCGCGGCCGCCTCCGCGCGCACCTGGTCCACCAGCGCCTGCCGCCGCAGGCGAGCATGTTCGCCGCGCCCAGGGCAGGCCGGAGGGAGCGGGCGGTGGGCTCAGAGCTGGGCCCTGTTTGGAGGTGGGCCCAGTGGAGCGTGCCATAGCCTGCCGTTCGTCAGGTTAGCTGGGCTGACGGGCTCCCATCGCTGGGCCTGGCTGCCTACTCTGGTGCGTGAAGCGTGGACGCTTTCAGAGCGCACATAGCCCGCCTGCCCGCCTTGACAGCGCGCCAGGGGGGTACGAGGTGAGGCGGCCAAACAGAGGCCGAGCAAGCCGGCCGCCGCGCCTGCAGGCGGGCCTCGACGGCGCGGAACTCCGCGGCCAGCTCGCCGTCGCCCGCCCGCTCCGCCTCGCCGCGCAGCTGCGCCGCCTCCTCCAGCTCCGCCTGCAGCGCCTGCAAACCAATGCCACGGACTGGGATATATGGCTTGCCACGTGCATGGGGCCGGCATTGCCTGGGCATGGGTTCAAATCTTCGAGGGCGCGCGCGACGGCATATCCCGGGAGAAGCTGGCGCGCTCCAGCGGCCCCGCTTGCTAGGCGGCCCCGCGAGCTGCAGCCCACGGGTGTGCGCGCCCGAGGCGGACAAGCCAGGAGGCCGCCTGTGTCAGGTACCAACAGCTGCGGCGCGCGCCAGCTCAAGCACAGGCACAGGCGCTCCTGCCGTGGCGACAGCGCCCCCGCAGCAAACAGCGGCTGCTGCGCAGCCCTTTCTGGCAAGAGCGGCCGCTGCACTCCTGGAAACCAAGGTGCAGCGTGCGGCACTAGACTGTGCGGCAGCTCCCCTTGCAGCGATGGGCTGCAAGCGCAGCGGCGGGCATAAGAGTAACACCGCAGCACGTTGCAGCTGCACACCTGGTCGGTGGTAACCTGCATTGGCGTCATCGCTGTCAGGCGCCCGTGCACAGAAAGATTGGTAGGTGTTTCTGTGGTACCGCGCACATCCTGCACCCACCGCGTGCGTCGACAGCGCCTGCAGTCCACCACTGAGAGGTCTCAGCTAGAGCAAGCTGGACACCCTAGTGCTCGCACGAGCAGCAGGGCCGCAGTTACATCGTTTAAGTGCCCCTCAATTGAGCGGGACCACAACCATTGAAGGCCTGCCTGCCACGGCCGCGTGATGTCTTGGCAGCAAGTAGAACATGTGCTGCGTGATGCAGTAACAGTGTGCGGATGTCAGGTCAAGCAGTCCTTGGTGCACAAGGGCACACACGGCACTCTATGTTACATGCTGAATCCGTTCATCATTCTAGCACTGCTTGAAAATATCACACCTGGTTGCAAACAAATACATCGTTTGGACTTCGTCGGCAGCATGCTATGGACTGGTGTGCTGCAACCAGGCACAGCCAGCTGCGCGCAAGTCACCGGGTGCCACCCAGAAGGTGGCATAGCAGACCTACAAACACACAGTCAGGACATGACCAGACACGCCGACAACTCCTCAGCTAACACCCCGACACCCGAGCACGGTCCAAAACACACCACCAGACATGCAGAGTCACCTCGCCCATCACCCCGAGCGCAACCCTGGTCACGTACGCGGCGCCCCGCCCAGCGTCGCTTCTGGCAGCCGCTCGATGGTGTAGCGGTGTGCCTGAAGGTACATGACTGGCACGCCCGGGATCTACACAAGAGCAACATGGCTTAGGGAGCAACCTGAGTGGTATAGCCCATCCTGTGATGAGCACGGGAGCTGCTCTGGTTTGCTCTTGAATCCAGTCGCAACAGCAGAGACCTCTGTGCAGCCGCACAGCATCACTCCTGCATAGCGATCTCTGCTGTCGCTGGCCCGGCGCCCGCCGCTGTGCTCTACATGGCCAGCAGGCCCCGCCCAGCGCCGGAGCGCCCAGCCAGGCGTTACGCTGCGTGGCTCATGCGCAGCATTGAATAGCCCAACGCAGCTGCTGGCTGCCAGCAGCCGCCCGTGCAGGCTACCCACGCGCAAGGATCTGCGCCTGTAGGTTAGGTTTAGGTTTAGGGTACGGGCGCCAGGGCGCCGGGCCACGCGCCTTCCGCAACCGCCAGCGCAGGTCGCGGTTACAGGTGGCCACGATGTACCGTAGGGTTACGTTTAGGGCATAGGCACCAGGGGCACTGGGGCGCGCGCCTTGCGCAGCCGCCGGCGCAGGTCGCGGTCGCAGGTGGCCACGATGTAGCACTTGTGCTGCCGCACGCGCTCGCAGATGCAGTCGTCCGCATACGTGCCGGCGTGAGTGCAGGGCAGCCGCTCCACGCGCGGGTCCTGGCGCGCGCGCGGCCGCGCCGTGGGCGCCCGTGTCCACATGCGCGCGCTAGCCGAGCATGCGCACACGCTCGCAGGGAGCATTGCACGAATGCCTCGTGTGGCAAAAGGGGCACACCCCTGTGCACCGAGGGCCGGGCATGGGGCAGCTTGGCGGCAGGGCGGCGTCCTGCGGCTCCCCAGAGCCTGCGCCATGTGGCGCCGCGTGGACGCCTGTCAGTGCGCTGGCGGGTCCTGCAAACCCACCTTGGCCACCTTGAGCGCCACGCGGTAGCGCTGGCCCAGCTTCTCCAGCTCGGCGACCACGCAGTCGGTCACGCACGGCGTGCACTGCGCGTACAGGCAGTCCATCATGCCCGCCACCAGGTCGATCTGCGCAGCGCGCCGCCAGCGGTCAGCAGCAGCCCGCGCCACAGCTAATGTCTGCAGACTAGGAGTTTGTACAAGCGCCTCAGCACGGCAACGGCCTTGCCAGCGCGTGCGCGGTGCCGGCCTCGGCGGAAGCGGCCAGCTGGGGGGCGCCGGTGCTAGGCTCAGGGAGCGGTGTCGCCCGCTGCGTGCCCGTGCAGGAGCGCAGCTGCACCCCGCGCTCCGATAGGCCCGCACCTTGTTCTTAATGGAGAAGTTGATAAAGTTGGTGTCCACGAGCACCTGGTACGGCGGCCCCAGCTGCGTGTTGTACTTGAAGAACAGCGCGGTCGGCGTCTTCTCCCTGCGCGGCCCCGGCCAGCGGTCACCCTCGCCTCAGCTCGCCTCCCTGGGACGACCTTCAAGACTCAAGACTGCAGCGGCGCCTCAGCAACCTGCAGCCAGACTCCGCAGTGCCCACACTCAGAGGCGGCAGCACTCAGCTGCCCGTCTCTGCCACGCCGGCTGACACGGCAGCAGCCTTGGTGAGCCACTGCAGACCCCTGGGTTGCGCACACGGCGGCACAGCCACAGCAGGGCAGGACGTGGTCGCTGGGGAACGCACACATGGCGCACGCTCTTCTCGGGGTCTGCTTTCTTCTTCTGTATAGCCCTGCGCACCGGCTGCACCTTTAGCGGACAAGACATCGTGGACGGGAGCGACAGACATACAATGTTGAACGACATACTACCATTTCAAGTACATGAGGGTGCAGACATGCGAAGGCTCGAGGCGCACGGCTTCAGGTCCTTCGGGTTAAGCATGCGCTTGACCTCCGCGAACTTGCGGGTCTTTTTGGCCTTCCCCATACTGGCCGCCGCGCCTTGGCCAGCGTGAGCCGTCTGTGACAGCAGACCAGGACCGGCAGCGGTGCTCTTTCGCCACAAGCAGCAGAACGCAGAGAATTGTCAAGGCCGACAGTGATTGCAGAGCAGCCTGCTGCCTACTGCCTGTTAGTGCGTGCTTGCCGTCTCAGCTCCAGGCAAGGCCCCCAACCCCCCTCGAAAGAAAAGGCAGGCCCGACGGCGGACCGCCAAATGTGCGCAAAAAGAAAGTCAGCAGAGCTAGACTGAGCTGGCAAGGTGACGCCTGAAGTATGTGTCTGTCTTACCACACACGTGTAGACTGATGGCGATGTAAGCAGCGGGAGGCTGCCGGCGCTTGTGCTGCTGAGAGCAATGACGTCGCGCGTGTGCGTAAAGGGCCTGCCCAAGCAGTTCAGCGACGACAAGCTGCGCGAGCACTTTGGCACCAAGGGCGAGGTGACCGACGCAAAGATCGTCCGCTGCAAGTGCGCGTTCACGCCTTCCGCTTCTTTAACCTGCACCTTGGAGGAGCAGCCTTGTTTCACACTCACAACTGAGTAGTGCATAAAGCACACACTGGCCAGCGGCACAAGAGTAAGGAAAAAGTAAGTGAATGGCGTACGGCTTGAAATGCTATGTACATTGAAGGCGCGGGCCGCGGCAGAGGCCGGACCGCTTGCTCCTGTGCGCCGCCTGGTACTCTGCGCATGTGCAGCACCCCGTCACGTGCTCACCTGCGCTGAGCGCGGCGCCGGCAGGGACGGCACGTCGCGCCAGTTCGGCTTTGTGGGCTTCCGCACGGTGGAGCAGGCGGAGCGCGCGGTCAAGTACTTCAACCGCACCTTCATTGGCACCGCCCGCGTCGGCGTCGAGTTTGCGGAAAAGTATGGCGGCGGCGGCCTGGCGCGGCCGTGGAGCAAGTACTCCGAGGCGCGGCGCGCCCGCGGGCAGCGCAGGGGCCCCTGGCCTCCCTGTCACGCACGGGGCCGGGAAGCAGAGGTAGGAGCCGCAGCGGCGATATGGGCAGCACTGCTGAGAGAGCAAACAGGTCGGCAGGGGACGAGCTGTACAGCGTCCTGCACGTGAAGTGCCTCCTAAGAGGCGGCACACAGCAAGTATTTAGCTCGCAATAGCAAGCATCGCTCCGTGCCTCAAGTCCATGATAGCGGAGCGCTGGTTCATCAGCTCTCGAGCTTCAGTCACGCTGTGGTGTGCGGGCTGTGCAGGGGAGCAGCGCGCACAACAAGGTGGTGGCCAGGGAGGTCGCCGCCGCGCCCGCACAGCCGCGCATCGGCGTGCGCGAGCAGCGCAAGCTGGCGCGCAAGGCCAAGGCTGCGCCAGAGGCCGGTGCGCTCGGTGGTCAGCGTGCGCAGTGCCGCGCGTCCACTGCGTGCGAAAGTGGCCCAGGCGCACGTCTTGTGCGACCTGGGCCGCCTGGTTGCTGCCGGCGTTGCAGCCGAGCTCGGATACACAACGGGCCACTGCGGTGTGCTTATGAGCGCGCTGCGTGGGTGCGCCTATGGGGCTGAGCGCGGGCTGAGCGCCTATATTGGCGCGCAGAGGACCCGCAGCTCGCGGAGTTCATGCGCGTCATGCAGCCGCGGCGCCAGGCCGCCATCTGGGCCAACGACGACGCCGCGCCCGCCGCCGCGCCCGGCCGCGCGCCCGCCGCGCCCGCGGAGGTCCCGGGGCCGGGCGGCGCGCTGCCCCTGCCGCCGCGGCGCGGCCGCCGCGCCGCGCAGTGGGCCTCTGTGACCGCCGCGGCGGCCGGGCCGCGCGCTGGGGAAGGGGGAGACAGTGATGAAGAAGACGGGGAGGAGCCGCGGGAGCCGGGCGCAGCCGGGGACGGCGCGTCCGACAGCAGCGACAGCGAGGCGGGCAGCGGCCGCGGGGGCACAGTGGCGGACGCCGCCGTGTCTGACATGGACTACCTGCGCTCGCGGGTGACCGCCGGGTTTGGCGCGGCCGAGCCCGACGGCGACGAGCTCGAGCCCGCCGCGGTCGCAGACGACTGGCCCGCGGCCGGCGCCGGTTCTGACGAGGAGGAGGAAGAGGGGGAGGGCGGCAGCGGCGCAGACGAGCCCAACAGCGCGGACGGCGCCGCGGAGCGGCGCGCCAGCCACGCGCGCGCGGGCGCGCGCGGCGGCGGCGGCGCGGGCGGCGGCGGCGGCGGCGCGCAGGTGGTGGTGGCCGGCGGCGAGGACGAGGCGGAGGCGCCGGCGCTGGGGGAGACCGCGCGGCTGTTCGTGCGGAACCTGCCCTTTGCGGCGACCGAGGCAGACCTGGCCGAGGCGTTCGGCGAGCACGGCGAGCTGGAGGAGGTGCACCTGGTGCTGGACAGGCGCGCCCGCGAGGGTATGCAAGGGTGTGCAAGGGTGTGCATGGGTGCGTGAGGGTGCGGGAGCTGCACGGCGGGCCGGGCGGGGCGGGTGCGGTGCCGGACGGGCGCCGCGCCGCGCAGAGCTGTCCGCGAAGGCGCGCCGCTGGACAGGCGCTGGGCATGGTCCCGTCGCGCTGCGAGTCTTTGTGCTTCGCAGTAAATGTGCCACCTGGTGTGAAGCGGGTAGGAGAATGTCCAGCCATTTTGTGCGTGCGCCCGGCCCCGACGCCGGCCCCGGCGCCCCGAGCGCGCGGCGCGCCGCCGCAGGGCGACGCGCAAGTCGCGCGGCATCGCGCTGGTGCAGTTTGCGGAGGCGGCGAGCGCCGCGGCGGCGGCCGCCGCGCTGGACGGCGCCATCTTCCAGGGCCGGCTGCTGCACGTGCTGCCCGCGCGCGCGCCGCCCGCCAGGGCCGCCGCGCAGGCGCGCTCGCCCTCACCCAGGCCGCGCGACGCCCAGTGCCGCTGAGGGTGGGCGCGCCTGCGGGCCATGCGGGCGCCGGCCTCCGGGTTGCTGGCGCGCATGACTGCCCTGCTGTCTTCGCGCCGCGAGCTTGTGCGGCGAAGGCGCGCTGAGTCGGCAAGGACCTGAGCGCCGGCCCAGCTGCGCTCCGTGCAGGCTCAGTCAGGGGCGCGCACCGATGGGGAGCGCCCGCGGCGCAGGCCGGCGCGGCTGCGCCCGTCGATGGGGACGCGCCCGCCGCGGGGCCGGGCGGCCGCGGCTTCAAGGCGCAGCGCGAGGCCGCGCGCCGCGCGGGCGCGGG